>JADHED010001425.1_pt1 | contig 20341 bp, 15 predicted proteins | sample 8952041 | NCBI WGS metagenome assembly JADHED01 (sample SAMN16124423, study PRJNA663239) | bioreactor sludge metagenome | isolation source: sludge (control) | place: India:Bengaluru | collected 2018-09-08
AGCCCGCGGCCTCACCAAGATCTACCGGCAGGCGCCTGGCCTGCTCGCCCGCGGACGACGTGAGCTTCGCCGTCGAGCCCGGGGAGACCTTCGGCCTCGTCGGCGAGTCGGGCAGCGGCAAGACCACGACGGGCCGGTGCCTGCTGCGCCTCGTGGAACCGACCGCCGGCCGCGTCCACTTCCGCGGCCGGGATCTCACGGCGCTCTCCGCGGCCGACCTGCGGCGGGAGCGGCGCCACATGCAGATGGTCTTCCAGGACCCGTTCTCGTCGCTGACCCCGCGCCTGCGCGTCGGCGAACTCGTCGGCGAGGCGCTGGCCGTCCACGGGCTGGGCACGGCCCGCGAGCGCGCCGAACGGGTCGCGGCGTTGCTGCGGATGGTCGGCCTCGACCCGGCCGACGCCGCCCGCCTGCCGCGCGAGCTGAGCGGCGGGCAGCGGCAGCGCGTGGGCATCGCGCGCGCCCTCGCCACGCAACCGGCGCTGCTGGTGGCCGACGAGCCGGTGGCATCGCTCGACGTGTCGGTGCAGGCGCAGATCGCGAACCTCCTGCTCGACCTCCAGGAGCAGCTCGGGCTCACGATGATCTTCATCTCCCACGACCTGCGGCTCGTGCGCCACCTCTGCGATCGCGTCGCCGTGATGCTCCGCGGCCGCATCGTCGAGATGGGGCCGGCCCCGGCGGTGTGGACCAGCCCGCGGCACGGCTACACCCGGGCGCTGCTGGAGGCGGTGCGTGCGCCGGGCGAACCGGCGCGCCCCTCCGCCCCCTGGGCGGCGGACACCGGCGACGACGTGTCGCTGCGCGAGGTGGCACCGGGGCACTGGGCGCGCGTGCGGTAGGCCGCCGGCGATCACCCGGCAGCCGGCGCGGGTGGCGTCGTCCCGCGCGCGGCGGAGGCCAGCACGCCGAGCCCGCACGAGACGGCGAACACCACGAAGGTCAGGCGCAGGGCCGCGAGCACCGCGGGGGACGCGGCACCGGCCGCCTGGGCCGCGCTCCCGGTGACCGACAGCGCGAGCATCGCCACGCCCATGCTGAGCATCTGCCCCCCGAGCCGCATGGTGCCCAGGGTGGCGGCCGCCACGCCGTACTGCGCGGGCGCGACGGCGCCCATCACCGCGTTGGTGTTGGGCGAGGAGAACAGCCCGAAGCCCGTGCCCAGCAGCGCCAGGCAGGCGACGACGTACGCGAGGGGTGTCGAGGGGCCGAGCGGGGCGAGCAGCGCGAGGCCCGCGGCGGTGAGGGCCATGCCGGCAGAGGCGACGATGCGTGGCGCCACGCGATCGGAGAGCCGGCCCGCCGCCGGGGACACGGCGGCCATCAGCAGGGGCTGCGCGACGAGCACCAGGCCGGCGGCCCGCGGCCCGAGCCCGCGCACCTGCTGCAGGTAGAGGCTGAGCAGGAAGCCCACGGCGAACGTCGCGGAGTAGTTGATCAGCGCCGCGAGGTTCGACCACGCGAAGACCCGGCTGGTCGAGAACAGCCGGACGTCGAGCATGGGCGATGCGGCACGCCGCTCGAACGCGACGAACGCGGCCAGCGCGGCGAGGCCGGCCAGGGTACCGCCCAGGCCCGCGGCCGTGTCGGCCCGCGACAGCCCGGTCATCAGCAGGCCGAGCGCCACGGCGTAGATCAGGGCCCCGGGCGCGTCGAAGCGCGCGCGCCGGTTGCCCGCCCACTCCCCCGTCAGCGCGGTTCGCACGACGACGAAGAGCGCCGCCGCCAGGGCGGCGTTCACGACGAAGAGGGCTCGCCACCCCAGGCCCTCGGTGATCAGCCCGCCGGCCACCGGTCCAATCGACAAGCCCACGTACACGGAGGCGGCGTTGATGCCCAGGGCCCAGCCGCGCCGCTCCGGCGGGAACACCGAGGTCAGCAGGGCCACGCTGGTGCCGAAGATCATGGCGCCGCCGACGCCTTGCAGGGCGCGGGCCGCGACGAGCCAGCCGCCGCCGGGCGAGAGCGCCGACAGCAGCGAGCCCAGCGCGTACACGGCAATGCCGCGCGAGAAGATGCGCTTGCGGCCGTGGATGTCCGCGAGCTGGCCGAAGGGCACGAGGGCCACGGCCGCGGCGAGCAGGAACGAGGTGGCGACCCAGCTCAGCTCGAGCGCGTCGAGACCGAGGTCCCGCGCGATCGCGGGCAGCGCCACGTTGGCCGAGGCGCCCATGAACGGGGTGAGGAACGAGGCGAGGCTGGCGACGGGGAGCGCCACGCGGGCGTCGGCGGGCGCGGGCGGCTGGCTGGGCATGCGGCCTCGGGGGGCCCGCCCTCGTGACGGGCGGGCGCCGCCCCGATCCTACCCGGTCGCCGGCGACCCGTTCGCGTGGGTCGCCCCGGCCCGCGGGCGGTCGGCGGCGGCGCCGCCCCTGATCCGCCTACTTCTGCAGTTCCGAGGTCATCACCGCCCCGTTCATGCGCGGCAGCACCGAGGACATCTTCACCACCTGCCGGCCGTCCTTGGCGACCCACACGGTGGTCTTCTGGCCGTCCTCGCTCGACAGCTCGACCTTCCAGGCGTCGAACTCGCCGGCCGGCACGGTCACCTTCTCGCTGCCGCCCACCGCCAGCTGGACGACGCGCACCTTCTGCGTCTGGAGATCGAAGTTGCGGTACGCGGTGCGGTAGCCCTCGGCGAGCGGCAGCGCCGCCACCACGTGGTAGGCGCCGGCGCCGTCGGCGAACAGCGCGCCGCCGAGGTCGGCCGCGATCGGGCGCGGCTGATCGCCCATCTTCATCTCACCGCTCGCCTTGCCGTCCTTCACCTCGAAGGCCATCGTCATGGGTCCCTGCGCGACGCTGCGCTTCTTCAGCGTGAGCGTCGCCGGGTCGAGCACCACCGTGTCGGTCGCCTCGCCCATCGGCGTCTTCGCCTTGTCCACGATGACGAGGTCCTCGCCCTCCTTCTTGATCTCGGTGGAGGCGGCCATCTGCATCTGCTGGCCGTTGACCGCCAGCGTCACCCCGTAGCTGGCCACGGCGGGCGCGAGCGGCGCGGCGATCTTCGGCACGCCGACGCTCGAGACGTCCACGGCCTTCTGCAGCGTCACCGTCTTCGGGTCGACGGTGATTTCCTTCAGGCGCTGGGCCACCTCGGGCGTCATCGACTCCTGGAACCGGCCGTTGAGGTGCTTGGCCAGGAACGCCTCGGCCGAGGCGAACATCGCCATGTTGTTCACCGGGCGCGCGAAGCCGTGCCCCTCGTCCGGCGCCACGAGGTACTCGACCGGGAAGTTGCGGTCGCGCAGCGCGATGACGATCTGGTCCGACTCGGCGCGCTTCACGCGCGGGTCGTTGGCGCCCTGCACCACGAGCAGCGGCGTCTTGATCTTCGCCGCGTGCGTGAGCGGGGACTGGCGCACCAGCTGCGCCTTGCCCTCGGGCGTGTTCGGGTCACCCATCCGCGCGTGGAACACGATGCGGCCCGCCTCCCAGTACGGCGGGATGGTCTCGAGCAGCGTCAACAGGTTCGACGGCGCGACGATGGCGACCGCCGCCGCGTAGAGGTCGGGCGTGAACGTGACGCCGGCGAGCGTCGCGTAGCCCCCGTAAGAGCCGCCCATGATCGCGACGCGCTTGGGGTCGACGGTGCCCTGCGCGACCAGGTGCTTGACGCCCCACGTGAGGTCGTCCTGCATGAGGTCGCCCCACTGCTTGTTGCCGGCGTTGAGGAACTTCTCGCCGTAGCCCGTGGAGCCACGGAAGTTGGGCCGCAGGACGGCGTAGCCGCGGTTCGCGAGGAACTGGGCCATGGCGTTGTAGCCCCACCCGTCACGCGCCCACGGGCCGCCGTGCGGCACGAGCACCATCGGCAGGTTCTTGGCGGGCACGCCCTTGGGCAGCGTCAGGTAGGCGGGGATCTCGAGGCCGTCCGACGACTTGTAGCGGATCGCGGTCATCGGCGCGAGGTGCTCGCGCGGCAGGCGCTCGCGGATGCGGTACTGCAGCGTCAGCGCCTTCTTGTCGCGGTCGAACAGGTAGGTGGTGCCGGGCTCGACGTCGCTGCCGGCGCTGATGATCCACTTCCGCTCGTCGAGGGTGGAGGCGCCGAAGCCGATCTCGGCGTTGGGCAGCTTGCCCTGCAGGAACTTGTAGTCGGCCTCGAACGCCTTGTCGCGGAAGTAGTAGCGCGTCCGATCGTCCTGGTAGGTGGTGGCGACCAGCTCGTCGCTGACGTCCGAGAACACGGCGTTGCCGAAGTCCACGCGCTTCTCCGGGTCGGACTCGACGACCTCCTCCTTGCCCGAGGCGATGTCGAACAGCACGAGGCGCGCCAGGTCGGGCTCGCCCTTGTTGGTCTCCATGTAGACGCGCTGGCCGTCCTTGTGGAACCGCACCGGCCCGCACGACTCGAACACGGAACACTCGTAGACCTTGGTGAAACCCGCCGCGTCGATGCGGAGCACCTCGGTGTCGCCTTTGTCAGTGGTCCGGACGGCGAGCCGCAGCTGGTCCTTCAGGTCGAACACCCAGCCGGCGATGCGCTCGGTGTTCTGGCGGACCAGGGTCCGCTCGCCGGTCGAGATCTTCACGCGATAGACGTCGTGCCACGCCTTGTCGCGCTCGTTGATGCCCACGAACAGCGTGTCGGGATCCTGCTTCGACACCTGGTAGATGAGCGCCCGCACGCCCTTGGCCTCGGTGAGGTTGCGGGCCGCCGGCGCCTTGGCGCCCGCGGCGGGCGAGGCGGCCGGGTCCACGGCGTAGACGTTGTAGTTCTCGTCGCCCCCCTGGTCCTGCACGAAGAGGATGTACTTGCTGTCGCGGCTCCAGAAGTAGCCGGGAATGGGGCGCTTCGTGTCGGCGGTGACCGGCTTCGCCTGGTCGAACGGCGCGTCGGCCTTCTTCACCCAGACGTTGCGCGTGCCGTCGAGCGGCTTGATGAAGGCGATGTACTGGCCGTCGGGCGAGATCTGCGCGCCCGAGATCTCCGGGTCGCCGAAGAAGATCTCGCGGTCGATGAGCGGCGGCAGGCCGGCCTGGGCCTGGGCCAGCGCGGGCGAGAGCAGGCAGGCGCCGAGCGCCAGCCCGGCAACGAGGCGCGGCAGCAGCCCGCGCCGAGGACGAATGTGCATGGTGGACTCCTCAACGGGCGCACCCCTCGTGCGCCCCAGCGGTGGCGAGACGGCCGGCACGGTGCGCGCGCCGGGGCCCCTCAGGCGGCGTTGCGCACGTCGTTCTCCACCTGCCCGTCGCGGATGTGGACGACGCGGTGCGCGTGCGCGGCGATGTCGGCCTCGTGCGTGACGAGGATGATGGTGTTGCCCGCCTCGTGGAGGCGCGCGAACAGGCCCATGATCTCGACGCCGGTCTTCGAGTCGAGATTGCCGGTGGGCTCGTCGGCGAGCAGGATCGACGGGTTGTTGACCAGGGCCCGCGCGATGGCCACGCGCTGCCGCTGCCCGCCCGACAGCTCGTTGGGCTTGTGGTTCATGCGGGGAGTGAGGTCGACCTTCTCGAGCGCCTCGCGGGCGCGCTGCTGGCGTTCCCTCGCCGACACGCCCGCGTAGACCAGCGGCAGCTCCACGTTGTGCAGCGCCGTGGCCCGCGGCAGCAGGTTGAAGGTCTGGAAGACGAAGCCGATCTCCTCGTTGCGCACCCGGGCCAGCTCGTCGTCGTCCATCGTGCTCACTTCCTTGCCGTTGAGCACGTAGGAGCCCTTGGTCGGCGTGTCGAGGCACCCGATCAGGTTCATCAGCGTCGACTTGCCGGAGCCCGAGGGCCCCATGATCGCGACGTACTCGCCGCGGGCGATGTGGAGGGAGACGCCACGGAGCGCGTGGATCTCCTCGGCGCCCATGACGTAGGTCTTCCAGAGGTCCCGGGTCTCAATCAGCGAAGTCATGTGTGCTCGTGAATCGGGTTACCAGACCGCGCCCCGGGGGTGCCGGGCCACGCTAGGGACAGGACGTTGACGTGGGCGGCGCGGTTCCGGCCCCGCGCGCCCGCTCACGCCCCCTCGGCGGCCGGCACGTCGATCCCGGGCAGCGTCCCCACGCCGGGCACGCCGAGGCTCACGCGATGGGCGGGGGTCCCCATCGCCGGAAATCGAAGATACAACGCCTGCTGCGCACCGGGCGCCAGCCCGCCGGCCGGCTGCGAGCACTGCGGCGCGCCCCGGCCGTCGGCCAGCACGAAGACCCGCGCCCGCCCGTCCTCCGACAGGAGGAACGCCTGCGGCAGGCCGCCCTCCCCCCCGAAGGCGGCCCCGAGGTCCACCGCCGCCTGGCCGCCGTTGACCACCAGCAGGTCCACGTGTACCACGTCGCGGCCGGCCCGGCGCACCCCGGCGACGCTGACCCGCAGGCCGGCGGCCGTCGTCACGAGCGGCGCCGGCGCGGGTGCCGTGGCGCCCGCCGGGCTCCCGCCCGCCGCCACGGCCGGCTCGGGCCCTGGCGCCGAGGCCGGCGGGGCCCCGCACCCCGCCAGCGACAGCCCCCCGGCCACGGCCACGACGACGGCCCAGCGTGCCGTGGTCACGCCTTCGACTCGCTCTCGTACTTCTCCTTGAGCCGTGCCACCACGGCCGGGTCGGCCAGCGTCGTCGTGTCGCCCAGGGCCTTGCCCTCGGCGATGTCGCGCAGCAGCCGGCGCATGATCTTGCCCGACCGCGTCTTGGGCAGGTCGGCCGAGAACAGGATCTCCTCCGGCCGGGCGATGGCGCCGATCTTCTGCACCACGTGCTCCTTCAGCTCGTCGGCCAGCTCGTGCGACCCGGCGTGGCCCTCCTTGAGCGTCACGAAGGCGGCAATGGCCTGGCCCTTGATCTCGTGGTGCCGGCCGACGACGGCCGCCTCGGCCACCATCGGGTGGTCCACCAGGGCGCTCTCGACCTCCATGGTGCCGATGCGGTGCCCGGCCACGTTGAGCACGTCGTCGACGCGGCCGAGGAGCCAGAAGTAGCCGTCCTCGTCGCGCCGCGCGCCGTCGCCGGTGAAGTAGGCGCCGTCGTCGAAGCGGGAGAAGTACTGCGCGATGAACCGCTGCCGGTCGCCGTAGATGCCCCGCAGCATCGCCGGCCACGGCCGCTCCAGGACGAGCAGGCCGCCGCCCACCTCCACCGGGGCGCCGTTCTGCTGGCGAACCTGCGGGAAGATGCCGGGGAAGGCCCGCGTGGCGGAGCCGGGCTTGGTCGTCACCAGGCCCGGGAGCGGCGTGATGAGGATCTGGCCGGTCTCCGTCTGCCACCAGGTGTCCACGATGGGGCAGCGCCCGCCGCCGATGTGCTCGTGGTACCAGACCCACGCCTCCGGGTTGATGGGTTCCCCCACGGACCCGAGCAGCCGCAGGCTCGACAGGTCGCGGCGCGCGGGCCAGTCGGTGCCCCACCGCATGAACGCGCGGATCGCGGTCGGCGCCGTGTAGAAGATGGTGACGCCGTAGCGCTCGATGAGCTGCCAGAAGCGGTCCTTCTCGGGCCAGTCGGGCGCGCCCTCGTAGATGAACACCGTGGCGCCGTTGGCGAGGGGCCCGTAGACCACGTAGCTGTGGCCCGTCACCCACCCGATGTCGGCGGTGCACCAGTAGACGTCGCTCTCCTTCAGGTCGAACACCAGCTTGGTGGTGGCGTAGGTGCCCACCAGGTAGCCGCCGGTGGTGTGGACGATGCCCTTGGGCTTCCCGGTCGTGCCCGACGTGTAGAGGATGTAGAGCATGTCCTCGGCATCCATCGGCTCGGGCGCGCAGGCCGGCGAGGCGTCCTGCATCAGCCGGTGGTACCAGTGGTCGCGGCCCTCCTGGATGTGCACCGGGAAGCTGCTGCCGGGGTCGCGCTTGACGACCACGACGTTGCGGATCGACGGGGTGTCCTTCAGCGCCTCGTCGGCGAGGTGCTTGAGCGGCAGCATCTGCCCGCGGCGGTAGCCGCCGTCGGCGGTGATCAGCAGGACGCACTGGGAGTCGTTGATGCGATCGCGCAGCGACTCGCTGCTGAAGCCGCCGAACACCACGCTGTGCACGGCGCCGATGCGCGCGCAGGCCAGCATCGCCACCACCGCCTCGGGAACGAGCGGCATGTAGATGGCCACGCGATCGCCCTTGCCCACGCCGAGGCCGCGCATGACGTTGGCGAACTGGCAGACGTCCCGGTGCAGGTCGAAGTAGGTGAGCGTGCGGCGGTCGCCGGGCTCGCCTTCCCAGATCAGGGCGGCCTTGTTGCGGCGCGCGGTTCGCACGTGCCGGTCGAGGCAGTTGACCGAGGCGTTGAGCGTGCCGCCCACGAACCACTTCGCGTCTGGCGGGGTCCACTCCACGACCGAGGTCCAGGGCGTCATCCAGTCGAGCTCGCGCGCGAACCCTTCCCAGAAGCCGTGGGGATCGGCGGCCGCACGGGCGTAGATGTCCGGGTCGGCGGCGTTGGCCTGCGCGCGGAACTCCTCCGAGGGCGCGAAGGTCCGGCTCTCGCTCAGCAGGGCGGCAATCTCGGCGGCGGCGTCGTGCTCGGCCATGGCAGACCTCTCGATGGTCGATGAACGCGGCGGGCCGCCCATCGGCCCGCCCGGCGCGGGTCAGAAGGGCGACGATGGCGGAGTCGGCGGGATGAACGGAGGCGGCGGCACCGTGGCGCGGGCCGGCGTCTTGCGGAAGAACACGGCCCCGAGCGCGCCGCCGGCGGCGGCGAACGCGCCGTAGACCACCAGGCTGACCAGCAGCCACACGAAGCCGGCGGCCACCGCGACGGCGGCGGACCCGCCCTGCCCCTGCCGGGCCTGTTCGAAGGCCTCGCGGAACTCGGGCGGCAGGTCCTGGGCGCTGCGCACGAACTGCTCGAGCCAGCCCTGCAGGAGCGGCCCGGTCATCAGGTTGAGGGGAATGGACACCACCGAGGCCACGACGGCGCCGACCAGGCCGGCCAGCAGCCCGGCGAAGGCCGCGTCACCCGTCGCGATGGGCGCCGGATCGTTCTGCTGCAGCAGCCACGCGGCGATGGCGCCCCCGCACAGCACCCACAGGCAGCAGCAGCAGTTGCCCAGGTTGACCACGGGCAGCGCCGACAGCACGCCGATGAAGAGGCCACCGAGGAGCACGGGCTGCGTCTTGCTGGGGGTCATCGTGCGGGGCTCCGTCGGAAAGGCGGCCAGCCGAAAGGCCACAGGAAGTTGGGGTCGGGCCGACCCCTTCTTCCTGCCGGTCGCGTCAGTCGTAGTACTCCAGGCCGAGGTGCGTGATCAGGTCCTCGCCGCGCATGAAGCGCAGCGTGTTCTTGAGCTTCATCGACTGGATGAACAGGTCGTGCTCGGGGTAGAGCCCCGGGGCGTGCATCGGGCTCTTGAAGAAGAACGACAGCCATTCCTGGATCCCGCTCATGCCGGCGCGCGCCGCCAGGTCGAGCAGCAGCACCAGGTCGAGCACGATGGGCGCCGCCAGGATGCTGTCGCGGCACAGGAAGTTGACCTTCAGCTGCATCGGGTACCCGAGCCAGCCGAAGAGGTCGATGTTGTCCCAGCCTTCCTTGTTGTCGCCGCGCGGCGGGTAGTAGTTGATCCGCACGACGTGGCACAGGTCCTGGTAGAGCGACGGGTAGAGGTCGGGCTGCAGGATGTAGTCGAGCACCGACTTCTTGCTCTCCTCCTTCGTCTTGAACGACTCGGGGTCGTCGAGCACCTCGCCGTCGCGGTTGCCGAGGATGTTGGTGGAGTACCACCCCTTCACCCCGAGCAGCCGCGCCTTCAACCCGGGCGCGATCACCGTCTTGAGCAGCGTCTGGCCCGTCTTGAAGTCCTTGCCGCCCACCGGCACCTTGTTCTGCTGCGCCAGCGCGACGAGCGCCGGCACGTCGGCCGACAGGTTGGGCGCGCCGTTCGCGTAGGGCACCCCCTCCATCAACGCCGCGTAGGCGTAGATCATCGAGGAGGGAATCGAGGGGTCGTTCTGCTCGAGGCCCCGCTCGAAGCTCTCGAGCGTCGCGTGCGCCGGCGACTCGGTGAGGAACACCTCCGTCGACCCGCACCAGATCATGACGAGGCGGTCGAGCCCGTTGTCGCGCTTGAACCGGCGGATGTCCTCGCGCAGCTGCTCCGCGAGGTCCTTCTTGGTGGGCCCCGTCTTCACGTTGGGACCGTCGAGCCGCTTCACGTACTGCCGGTCGAACACGGCCGTCCAGGGGCGGATCGCCGACAACTCGTCCTTGATCTGGGCGAGCAGCGACGGCTCGAGCACGCCGGCGTGAACCGCCGACTCGTAGCAGTCGTCCGCGAAGAGGTCCCAGCCGCCGAAGACGAGGTCGTCGAGACCGGCGAGCGGGACGAAGTCCTTGACGAGCGGCGACCGGTTGTCGGTGCGCTTGCCGAGCCGGATGGTGCCCATCTGGGTGAGCGATCCGAACGGCTGGGCCAGGCCCTTGCGCACCGCGAGCACCCCGGCGATGAAGGTGGTGCTCACCGCGCCGAGCCCGGCGAGCATGACGCCGAGTTTGCCGCGTGCTGGCTGGATGATGACAGGTGGTTTCACGGCGCGACACTATATCACCGCGATTCCGGGCCCTCCGGCCGGCGTCCAAGCGCGTCACTGCCCCGTCCGGGGCCGGCCACTATAATCTCCGCTGGCGACGCCATGAGCCTGAAGGACCTCGTCTCCCAGAACCTGCTGCTCCGGTGGCTGACCGGCCGCGGACACCCGCCAGACCTGGCGTTGTCGATGGCCGGGGTCCGGCTGGGCGAGCGCGTGGTGCAGGTGGGACTCGGCGACGCCTCGCTCTTCGTGGCGCTCGGCTCGAAGGTGGGCTACACCGGCCGGGTGTGCGGCGTGGACGAGGACGCGGACGTGGTCACCCGTGCGCAGCGGGCGGCCGACCGCCACGGGGTGCTGGTGGAGGCGCAGCAGTGCGCCCCCTCGCGAATCCCCCTGGAGGCCCACGACTTCGACGTGGCCGTGCTGCTCGCGCACCGGACCTCGCTCGTGCCGGCGCCGCCCGTCCTGTCGGAGGCGTTCCGGCTGCTGCGCCCCGGAGGCCGGTGCCTCGTCATCGTCGGCGCCGACGCGGCACGGCTGGCCACGCCGGAACTGGTGCCGCACCTCCGCGACGCGGGCTTCAAGGCCAGCCGGGAGCTCGCCGTGCGAGACGGCCTGGCGTTCTACGAAGCCATGAAGTCTGCCTGACCGCCAGGCGTCCCCCATGCGCATCCTGCTCGTCGACGACGACCCCGGTACCCGCAACATCATCCGCCGCGTCCTGGCCCGTGACTTCCAGTGCAGCATCGCCGAGGCCTCCAACGGTCTCGAGGCGCTGGCGGCGCTCGAGTCCGACCGGTTCGCCCTCGTGGTCCTCGACCTGCAGATGCCGGTGATGGACGGCCTCGAAACCCTGGAGGCCATCCGCACCTCCTCGGCACACGCCGGCGTCCCCGTCGTCATGCTCACCGGCGAGGCCAGCGAGCGCGCGGTCCGGACGGCCGTCTCGCTGGGGATCAGCGCCTACATCACCAAGCCCATCGACCCCGGCCGCCTGTCGGCACGGTTCGCCGCCGTCCTCGAGGCCGCCCAGCGCCAGGGCCCCCGTGACGCCGACCCGGCCGCGCGCCCGACCGGCCGCACGCTCGACCCGGAGCGTCCCATCCTGGTGGTCGACGGAGACGCCGACTTCCGTCATTTCGTCTCGGCCAGCCTCGGCGGGCGCGTGCGCGTCGTGGAGGCGGAGACCGGTTCGCAGGCCCTTCACGCCCTGCTGAACCCCGCCGGCCACGGCGCGCCCCAACTCCTGCTGATCGGCCCGTCGACAGGCGTGTTGAGCGGGGCCCTGCTGGTGAAGAAGGTCCGCAGCCTGGCGCTCGCGCCTCCCCCGCTGCTGGTCGGCGCCTACCCGCGCAGCCACGTGGACGAGGTGCGGCAGGCCGGCGTCTACGACGCCGTGCTGGCGCGCACGTTCGTCCCGGAGACGTTCCTGGAGCAGTTCGAGCGCCTCGCGCGGCCGGCCGGCGCCCTCCAGGAATTCCTGCGCGGCAACCCGCAGTTCCGGGTCGAGATCATCACCGCGACGGCCCAGGCCTTCGGCCTCATGCTGGGCACCGAGGTGGAACCGGTGGCCGGCAGCAGCCTGCCCGAGGCGGCGCAGGTCGTCCGCGGGCGCATCCGGCTGGTGTCGACCGAGCCGCCCCTCCACCTGCAGTTCTGCTTCGAGGCCCTCGACGCGGTCGCCCGCGAGATCGCGGCCCGCCGGAAGGGCATCGCGGCGCCCGACGTCGCCGAGTCCGACGCCATCGAAGCCGTGGCCGAGCTCACGAGCATCGTCGCCGGGCGCCTGCAGAACCGGCTCGCCGAGCACGGCATCACCACCCAGGTCGAGGCCCCGGCGGTGGAGGTGACGGCTGCCGCGGGCACCGACGCCTCCCCGCAGCCCTTCGCGCAGTGCTTCCGCACGGGCCCCGACGGCGAGACCCGCTTCCGCCTCACGCTCGAGGAACTGGCCGGAGGCGCCTGAGACCGGGCCGGGGCCCACGGGCGTCCGGCGCGTGGCGTCCTGCGTCGCGAACGCCGGTGCCCCCTCCAGGCGACGGCGTGGCGCGCGTCAACCTTCGTTGCTGGGCGAATTCACATCGTGCGCGACGGCAGGTGACTTGCTTCGAGTGGCCGTGGCGCGCCGGCGGCCGGAGACCCCGGTGGCGACCCGCACCCGAGATGCGCAGCCTCATCGCCCCGTCCGTCGTGCTGACCGCCTGCCTGGCCGTCGGCGCCGTGCTGGCCGCGAGTGCCCAGGACGTGCCGCGCGCCGGCCGGTTCTCGGCCTCGGTGGATGTCGTGCACCTCACGGTCACCGTCTCCGACGAGCAGGGCCGGGCGATCACCGGCCTCACGCGCGAGGATTTCGAGGTGTTCGAAGACGGCCAGCCGCGCGCGATTACGTACTTCGACCACGCGCGCGCGCCCGTCAGCCTCGGCCTCGCCATCGACACCAGCGGCAGCATGGAGGGGGAGAAGCTCCAGGCCGCGCGCGAGGCGCTCGACCGGTTCCTGTTCCACTTGCTGGCCGCCGAGGACGAGGTGTTCCTCTACCGGATCGCCGACGCCCCGGACCTCGTCGAGCGCTGGACCCGTGACCGCCGACGGATCAGCCAGGCGCTGCGGGGGATCGAGGCCGACGGCGGGACGGCCCTGCTCGACACGGTGGCGCTCGCCGCGCCCCTCGCCCAGACGGGGAGGCACCGCAAGAAGGCGCTGCTCGTCATCTCCGACGGCAACGACACCAGCAGCGGCACGACGCCGGCGGAGGTGCGCCGCCTCGTGCGCGACACGGAGGTCATCGTCTACGCCATCGGGATCGACGCCCCGCTGGATCGCGGGTGGGTGGGACGCCAGCCGCGACGGCCTCGCCAGCCGCCGGCCCCACCGTTTCCCGTGCCCGGGCGCCAGCCGCCCTGGCTCCCGCCGGACCACCGTCCCCCGCAGTTGCCGCCCGACCCGTTGCCCGGCCCGGGTCTTGGGCAGGCCGGGCAGGGGCTCGACCTCGCCACGCTGCGGGCCATCACCGACGACAGCGGGGGCCGCACCGAGGTGGTGCGCGGACCGCGCGACCTCGCACCCGCCACCGCCGGCATCGCGGCCGAGTTGAACCAGCAGTACGCGCTCGGCTTCGAAGCCACGAGCCCGCGTGACGGCCGCTGGCACGCCATCGACGTGCGCGTCCGCGGCGAGCCGGACCACGTGGTGCGGCATCGGCGCGGCTACCAGGCCGGCGCCCCACCGGCGGAACCGCCCACGCGCTGACCTCCGCGACGGACGGACCTGTCCCCCGCCGGCGGCGTCACCCATCGGCTCCAGCCACAGTGACGTTGCCAAACCTTTGGCATTCTCTTTGTATTGTCTGGTTGCGGACAAACGGAGGCGGGCGACGCCGGCGACATGTCGTGCCGGCGCTGGCGCCCGGTGACCCATGACCCGATCGCTGCTGACTGCGATGCTGGCGGGAGCCTGCCTGGTGGCCCCGGCCTACGCCGAGGTGCCCCGCGAGAACCTGCAACTCTTCAAGGACGTGGCGCGGCAGGTGCAAACCTACGCGAGCTTCACGGTGTTCGACGACGTGCGCGCGAGCATCGAGGACGGGGAGGTGACGCTCTACGGCCGCGTGACCATGCCGTTCAAGCGCGACGACCTCGAGCGCCGGGTGGCCCGCGTGGAGGGCGTGCGCGCCGTGCGCAACGAGATCGAGGTGCTGCCGGTGTCGATCCTCGACAACGAGCTGCGCGTGCGCATCGCGCGGGCCATCTACGGCCACCCGACGTTCTGGCACTACGCCTCGATGGCCAACCCGCCCATCCACATCGTCGTGGAACGCGGGCACGTGACGCTCGCCGGGGTGGTCAACAACGAGGTGGAGCGGGTGCTGGCGCGGTCGCTGGCCACCTCGCTCGGCGCCTTCTCGGTGACCAACGAGTTGAAGACCGACGCCGAGATGGCGGCGGTACTCGAGCAGATCAGATGAGATGCGCGGCTGGCGGAGGGGCGGCCTCGACGGGCCGCTCCTCCCCGATCACAGCAGCTTTTCGAGCCTGATCTCGTCGAGCACGGGGAGGCCGGCGAAGCCGGGCGCCCCGGGCTGCCGCGAGTGGCGCGCGAAGGCGTCGCGCTCGATCTCGGTCACGCGGAACCCGTGACGCTGGTAGAAGTAGAGCGACGGCAGGTTGTCGTTGCTGGTCGCGGTGACCACGCGCGAGAGGCCGAGGCCCCGGGCGAGCAGTTCCGCCTCGCTCACCAGGTAGCCCCCCACCCCCGAGCGCTGCCACATCGGGTCGGTCGCCAGCGCGACGATGTGCAGGGCGCCGTCGAACTGCCGCCAGGCCAGCAGGCCGGCGATGTCCTCGCGCATCTCCGCCACCAGGGCCTCTTCGCGGTCCGCGTGCATCTCCTCGCCGAAGGCCACGATCGTCAGGTGCCCGAAGTCGGCGAGCAGCAGCTCCACGATGCGGTCGCGATCCCGGGGCTCGGCCGGCCTCACCAGCACGGGCGGCAGCGCCAGGGTGCCGCGGCAGCTGCACACGATCTGCAGCCGCGCCTGTTCCCAGTCCACGAACTTGCCGCACCGCGAACACCGCAGCACGCTGGGCTTCGCCCCGAATGCCTGCCGAGCCATGACCGTCTCGCTCCCGCGCGTGGAAGGCGCGGCCTGCGATCCGGCCGGCGCCGGCTACACAATACAACCTTTCAACCCCCCGCCGCCCTTCCCGGTCCAACGCACTGTGACCGCGACGACGGGTGGCCGGACCGCCCGCCGGACGGCACGGCAGACAACATGCGACGCCCCCCGGGGCGTCGAGGTGGGGAGCCAGGCTCCAGCCGAGGAGGACACGATGGTGGGACGTTTCAGCAACAAGACGCTCGCTGCGCTGGCAGCCGGTGCGCTGATGGTCGGCACGCTGGGGCTGGCGACGGCCTTCGCCCAGCCGCGGGGCCCGATGGGGCCGCGGGGGATGGGGCCCGACGGCATGGGCGCCGGCATGCGCGGCCGGGCCGCGCACGGGGCGATGCAGCGGATGGGGCTGCCGCTCGGCCAGCTGGGGCTCACCGAGGCGCAGCGCGACCAGGTGCGCACCATCCTCGAGTCGCACCGCGACGAGGCCCGCGCCATGGGAGAGAAGCTGCGCGCCGCGCGCCAGGCCCTGCGGGCCGCCGAGACGGCCGACAAGCTCGACGAGGGCGCCATCCGCACCGCCCACAAGGCGCTCAGCGATCTGGGGGAGGACGCCGCCGTGCAGCGCGCGCGGGTGCGGGCGGAAGTGTGGAACGTGCTGACGGCCGAGCAGAAGACCCGCGCGAACGAGTTGAAGGCGCAGGCCGAGCAGCGCCGGGTCCAGCGCGTCGAGCGCGTGAAGCAGCGCATGGAACAGCGCCTGCAGCGGCGGCAGGCGCCGAAGCCGCCCGCCGAGTAGGCGGCGAGGTGTCGGGCGGGGCGGCGGCGGGCCGCCCTGCGGGAAGACGCAACGGGGGTCAGGCGGCCGGCTGGCTGGCCTGGCCCTTCCTGCGTACCCAGAGGACGATCAGCGTCAGCAACGCCAGCGCCGCGCCCACCGAGATGCCGAACACCGTCATGGTGCGGCGGAAGATCGACAGCCGATCCATCCGCACCTCCACCTCGACGGGCACGCCCTTCAGTCGCTCGGACAACGGCTGCTCGTAGCGGACGATGTTGCCGCGCTCCACCTCGCGGCTCGGCGCGTTGTGGAAGGTGATGCGGCTCGGCAGGTGCAGCCGGAAGGCCACCAGCTCCTCACCGGTCCAGTTGACGCCGGCGGCCGGCGTGCCGCGGCTCTCGCCGATGCGCTGCCGGTACACCATCTGGTCGCCGTCGGCCTCGTAGGCGACCGCCGACCACGCGAGCGGGGCCACGCGCCCGAGCTGACGGATGTCGTCCACCTCGAGGCGCACCTGCACGAAGCGCCGGCCCTCGCGGCGCCAGGGCCGGCTCACCCGCGTGATCTCGACCCCGTCCGCCTCCCAGAGCGCGCGGAACGCCGTGCGGTCGAAGCGGACACCAGGGTCGGGGTTCACCGCCAGGCCGTGCAGCGCCACCAGCGCGTGCAGCGACGCGTTGACCACGACCGTGGCCGACCCGTCGAGGTCGAGGAAGATCTCCTCGTCGTACTCGTACTCGCGTCCGAGTCCGCCGCGCCCGCACGAGGCGGCGACGAGCACGATCGACAGCAGGGCCAGCGCCGGCAGCGGCGCGCGACGGAACGGCATGGCGGCCCATGATATATCGTTGCCCCCATGCCCTCGCCGCCCCGCCTGTTCCTCGTGGATGGCTCGAATCAGATGTACCGGGCCTACCACGCGATCCGCGGGCTCACGGGCCCGGACGGCCGCTCGACCAACGCCGTCTACGGCTTCGTGACGATGCTGCGCAAGCTGCTGGCCGACCACCAGCCCGAGTGGATCGCGGCCGCCTTCGACCTCGCCGCGCCGACCTTCCGATCCGAGCTCGCCGCCGACTACAAGGCCAACCGCGCGCCCATGCCGCCCGACCTCGTCGAGCAGGTGCCGCTCGTGCACGAGGCCTGCGAGGCCCTCGGCGTCCCCATCCTCACGCACGACCGCTACGAGGCCGACGACGTCATCGGCACGCTCGCGCGCCGGGCGGCCGCCGACGGTCACCGCGTGGTCATCGTCACCGGCGACAAGGACTTCTTCCAGCTCGTGGACGAGCAGGTGCACGTCTACAACCCGCGCGACGAGGGCACGTGGTACGACGCCGAGGGCGTCGCGCAGAAGTTCGGCGTGCCGCCCGGCCAGGTGGTGGACGTGCTGGCCCTCATGGGCGACGCCATCGACAACGTGAAGGGCGTGCCGGGCATCGGGGAGAAAGGCGCGCGCGACCTGATCGCGGCCCACGGCTCGCTCGACGCCCTGCTCGAGGCCGCCGCCTCGGTGCCGCAGAAGAAGTACCGCGAGGCACTGCTGGCCCACGCCGACGGCGCGCGGCAGAGCCGCGAGCTCGTCCGCATCCACACCGACGTGCCGGTGCCGTGCGACTACGAGGCCCTGCGCTACCGGGGCGCCGATCGCGGCCGCTGCTACGAGCTGTTCTCGCGTCTCTCGTTCCGGTCGCTCGTCACCGAGTTCGCGCCGACGGCCGCCACGGTCGCCCGCGACTACCGCTGGGTGGACGGCGAAGCGGAGGTGCGCGCCCTGGTGGACGACCTGCGGCGCACGCGCCGCGTGGCGTGCGCGCTGCTGGCCGACGGCCCGTCGCCGCTCACCGCGCCCCCCGTCGCCCTGGCCTTCTCCACCGCGCCGCGCCACGCCCGCATCGTCGGGCTGCTCGATGCGGTCCGGGCCCACGCCGCCACGCCCGCCCCGCCGGCGCCCGCCGACCTCTTCTCGTCGCTCGACACGGCGCCCGCGGTGGACGCCGGCCCCGCGGCGGCCGACGTGTGGCCGTGGCTCGCGCCGCTCTTCGCCGACCCGGAGGTGACCAAGGTCGGCCACGACCTGAAGGCGCTCGCGGTCGCCCTGGCGCAGCGGGGCCTCGCGCTGGCCGGCCCGCTGGAGGACACGCTGCTGCAGAGCTACGTCCTCGACGCCACCCGGTCGTCGCACGGGCTGGAGACGCTGGCGCTCGAGCACGTCGGCTTCCGCGCGCTCGACGAGGAGGACGTTCGCGGCAAGGGCGCGAAGCAGGTGCCGCTCGCGGCGCTGGACCGCACGCGCCTCGGCGAGCTGGCCGGCGAGCGGGCCGACCTGGCGGGTCAGGTGGCCGGGGTGCTCGGGGCCGCCGTCGAGCGCGAGGGGTTGGCGCCGGTCTACCGCGCGCTGGAGCTGCCGCTGCTGCCGGTGCTGGCCGAGGTCGAACGCGCCGGCATCCGCGTCGATCCCGGGGTGCTGCGCGCGATGGGCGCGCGCGTGGACCAGGAGCTGGCGCAGCGCACGGCCCGCATCCACGAGCTGGCCGGTGGCGAGTTCAACATCGGGTCGCCGAAGCAGCTCGCCGAGGTGCTGTTCGAGAAGCTGCAGCTGCCGGTGACCAAGCGCACCGGCAAGACCCGCACGGCCTCCACCGCCGTGGAGGTGCTGGAGGAGCTCGCCCTCTCGCACGACCTGCCGCGCGAGATCCTCGAGTGGCGGGCGCTCTCGAAGCTGAAGGGCACCTACATCGACGCGCTGCCGCTCATCATGGACGCGCGCACGCAGCGCATCCACACCTCCTTCAACCAGGCCGTGGCCGCCACCGGGCGCCTGAGCAGCAGCGATCCGAACCTGCAGAACATCCCGGTCCGCACGGAACTCGGGCGCGAGATCCGGCGCGCGTTCGTGGCCGAGCCGGGCTGCGTGCTGATCTCGGCCGACTACTCCCAGATCGAGCTGCGCGTGCTCGCGCACCTGGCGCAGGACGAGGCGCTGATCGGCGCCTTCCGGGCCGGCGAGGACATCCACGACCGCACGGCGGCCGCCGTGTTCGGCGCCGACAGCGGGCTCGACCGGCACGAACTGCGGCGGCGGGCGAAGGTCGTCAACTACGCCCTGCTCTACGGGAAGACGGCCTTCACGCTGGCCAAGGACATCGGCGTCACGCAGCAGGCGGCCCAGGCCTTCATCGACGCGTACTTCGCGGGGTTCCCGGGCGTCCGCCGCTTCATCGACGACACGCTCGCCCGGGCGCGCGAGACGGGCATGGTCACGACGATGTTCGGGCGGCGCCGGCTGGTGCCCGAGCTGACGAGCCGCAACGGGCAGATCCGGGCCGCGGCCGAGCGCGTGGCCGTGAACATGCCGATCCAGGGCACGGCCGCCGACATCCTCAAGCGCGCGATGATCGACCTGCACGCCGCGCTGCGGCCCTGGTCGGACGGCCCGCGGTGGCGCGCGCGCATGCTGCTCACCGTCCACGACGAACTCGTGCTCGAGGCCGCGCGCGAGGTGGCCGACGAGGTGGCGGCGCTGGTCAGGGCGCGCATGGAGGGCGCGGCCGCCCTCGCCGTGCCGCTCACCGTCGACGTGGGCATCGGCGAGAACTGGGCCGACGCCAAGGGGTGAGCCGGCCGGCAGGCGCCGGCGGCCGGCGCGGGACGGGGGCGACCACCGCCACGCTTCCCCCGGGCGACCACAAGGATCGCCCCTACCATTTCCGTTTGAACGCTTCCCACTCCTCGAGCATCGCGGCCAGCACCTGGTCGGCGTCCTGCCCCGGCGCCGCCGCGCGGCGCGCGCGGTCGGCGGCGATGCCGTCGCGCACGAGGCTGTCGAGGTCGGGGCGGAGCGCCGCGCCGCGATCCGGCGCCATCAACGCGCGCACCCACCCGGCGAGCGCGGCGTCCCACGCCCGGTCGATGTCCCCGCGCAGCCGCAGCCCCGCGGCGAGCCAGTAGGAGGCGCTGCCGGCCGCGGCATCGCGCCGCAGTTCCTGCTCCATCTGCGCCACCAGCCGGTCGTAGATGGCCGGGCGATCCGCGACGGGGCGGGCCTGCGCATGGCGATCGAGGGAGGTGGCCCACCAGTCGAGCAACTGGTCGCGCGCGTGCGCCCCGAGCGACGAGGCGTTGTCGAGCGCGCTGGTGAACACCTCGGCCGCCGCGCGGAACTCGTTCTCCAGGTAGAGCGCCTGGCCGAGCCCGACGAGCAGCTCCAGCCGGTCGCGCTCGTCGAGCCGCGATGCGTCGATGCGCCGCAGATCGTCACGGCCCTGCGCCAGGTCGGTCTCGTCCGAGGTCTGGCGGAAGCGCTCGAGCCGGGCGCGGCCCAGCACGAGCAGGGCCTGCGGGCGGACGGCCGATTGCTCGCCGATGCTGGCCGCCGTGGCGATGGCGGCCTCGTAGCGGCCGAGGTTGTAGAGCCGGCGGGCCTCGGCGAGCGCCTCGGCCGAGCGCGCGGCGGCGGCATTGGCCTCGCGGCTTCGGGGCGGCGGGGCCGGCACCCC
>JADHED010001428.1_pt1 | contig 20327 bp, 17 predicted proteins | sample 8952041 | NCBI WGS metagenome assembly JADHED01 (sample SAMN16124423, study PRJNA663239) | bioreactor sludge metagenome | isolation source: sludge (control) | place: India:Bengaluru | collected 2018-09-08
AGTTCTGCCGCGCCTGATAGGCATCATAGGCGCGCTCTTTCTCCGAGAATTGCTTCACGGTGCTCATGGCTTGCCTCATTTCAGTCGTCTGCATCCAGTCCGGCAGGTGGTCGGCGTCCAGGCGCTCGCCGTCCTTGAAGAACTTCAGCCAGCGCTGTTCTTCGGTTTCGACCGCGCCGGCGGCGAATTTGCTCAGCTCGAACAGGCTGATGCCGCCATGCTCCAGCAGGGTGCGGCCGCGCTCGTCGCGCAGGCGGTAGCGGTGGGCATAGGCGGGGTCGTCGCGCAGGAGGTTCTCGCCCAAGAGCCAGAGGGCGTAGGTCGGGCGCAGTTCCCGGTAATCCTGGCCGCTGTGCAACTGCTGGCTGTAGAGATCGGCCCAGGCGTAGAGCATGCGCGCCGGCAGGTCGGCGTGGACCAGGATCTGGATCTCGATTTGATACAGCCGCCCCAGCGCATCGCGGGCCTTGACGTCGACAATGCTGAGCTTGTCGTCGAGGAACTCGCGCTCGTTGTAGGGGTTGAGGATTTCCACCGCGCTGATCGGGGCCGGGAGTTCGGCGCCGAGCAGGGCGTTGAGGAAGTGGATCAGGAGGGCGCGGTTGTCCTCCGCCCCGAGCAGGGCCTTGAAGACGCAGTCGATCTTGGGGTCGATGGGGTGGTGCATGGTTCAAAGTCTAGCACAGGCGGCTTGACCCTCAGCAGCGTCCGCGCCGGCCGCAGATGGCACAGGAAATGACGAACGGATGCCGTGAGTTTCGGCAGCCGCGCGTCTGCCACGCTGCCTGATCCACGGTCCGCGCCCCTGGCCTGGGCCGTGCCTTGGGGGTCTCTGCGGTAAGCTCGCTCAGCCGCGGCATGCTGAACTCACACTACATGATTGTAGCCCGTGAGAAGGGGTGGTCGCCATGGACGACCGAAAGCGGACGCTGACGAACGTCCCCTTTACGACCGGTTGGTCCCAAGAGCTGTCCTCGATCTCCGTAGTTGTGAGCGGCAGAAATCCGGCAAACAGCAGACGCTGGGTAGGGGCCTGAATGACTGTCCGTTTGAAGCAGGGTGTTGGCGTCATGCGGCTCAGTCGCGTGGTGCCATCCAGGATCAGGATGCCTCGCTCAGATTTGATGAAGTACACGGGCGTGAGAGGAAAAAGCCAGGGCCTCGACTTGTAGGACCTCTAAAAAGAGCAGATGGGCTTGGGGAATCTGTATAGATATCGGTGGGGTATAGCGGGTGGCCGTGAAAGTAGCAGTGGTAGGGACTGAAAGGAGCAGGAAGTGGGAAGAGGAAGCCATAGAAGCAGCTTATGGGCACATAGAAAATTTCAGTGCAAAATGTCGGATTCTGTCGGATCTTGTCGGAATTTATGTCTAGAACTGACTGGGGAAAGGTGGTAAAAATTCTAGTGTTTAAGTACGCTGTTATAGATAATCATGTTTGTGATCATAATAATCACAGAGGTCAAAACTAGTGAACTTTAGATTAAAACCACTGCGTTTTACATATGTTATATTACTCGGGGTATTTCTTTTCGGGTGCGCTACTGTTGACTATACTAAACAAAAACCCCCACTTTTCGTTGATTACAATTACATGCCTATCCGGTTGGCTCAGGAAACCTCAACATGTAGTGTCCCGCCGCAGGGGCCTTGCATCAGTCGAACATTTGCTTGGCCGAAGGCCGCTCCAGAGAGGGCTTCGCATTGTGCGCCGGACGACGGGAGCAGGCTGTTGGTAAGGATGAAAGCTACATGTTGTGGCAACCTGAGTTAACCGGATAGGCATATACAATTATTCTCTCAACGAAGTATATTTAGAAACTTTTAATGTGCTGACATCACAGGCAATGGCGTTCGAAGAAGGTGGTCTTGACGACAAATTCTTACTGTTTAGATATTGGGATATGGGTATACCCATTATTGCTGTGCAAGTTAATTTTATTGAAAAAGGTAAAAACAAGACAAGTCTAGAAATACGATATAATCCAGATGGTGCTCTTCCAACCTATAATTTAAGAACAAAAATAGAAAGTATATTAAGAGCAATAAATGACAGGATTATGCTTTCTAGAAAAGAGGAGTACCCTCAACCATATCATATTCGTAACCTAGAGAAGTGGCTTGAACATTACAATCCTCAGGAACGTTTAAACTGATCGCTTGTTTGCGCATCTAGTTTATTCACATCATTTCTGAATCTATCCACCTTGTTTCCGAAGTTTTTTTATGCAGCCTCTCCCGTTACTTATTATGGTGACTTTTGTAGTAGGATGCTCTTCATCGATTAAGCACAAATTGCCTGATGCATTTAATGCTAATTACAGAGACTTTGACTGTGCGCGACTTTCGGCTGAAATAAACCGCGTAGATCATCGAGTCTCTGAGTATATAGGAAGAAACGAAACCAACCCTGATGATGGTGTAAAAATAATGATGGGATTATTCTATTTTTGGCCTTCTATGCTCTTAGTTAATGGAATTGATCCTGCCCACAAAGAAGAATTGGTTCTCCTTAGGGAAAAGCACAATGAAATTGTAGCAGTTGCCAAAGAAAAGAATTGCCCTGGCACAATCTGATATATTATTTACTCATAATTTCTTCTGATTAGCACTCTTGTGATTTAGAATATACACCTTCAACCTCTTTTTATTGCAAGTAAAGTATTTACTTTATCGGAATTGATTAACTTTACAGATCGATGTAAAGATAACTGGAATATTGCTGTGGGTGTTGCATAAATCATATGGAATGCAATCTGGCCAAGGCTTTTCCAATGTCGGAGGGGAATAATTAAGATAATTTATGGTGATTATATCAATATTATTAGATTCCAATTACCAGGCTTAAGAACCTACATTCAATAGCAAAGTAGCTGAAGGTAATAATTATTCAGCATAATTGACAATCTAATGGGAAAGCTGGCGAATCAGTCAAAGTGGCGATGAATCTAAAAAATAATAGGGCGTAAATCAGCGAAAGAAAAAAAGTCATGCATCGCATCTGTTTTTTAAATGCAAGAGACTTGTTAATAAGGATGCCAATAATCGCAATAAGCTACGTAATATGCTCGTTAAATTATTCACGCAACCCTGCTTGCTTGCAATAAGTTGCATTCCCTCACCTCAATCTTTCTTCATAGGCTATAAATATGCTGCCTGTTGAAAGCGTCCAGTTACGCACAGAAATACTCAATTGGCGTGATCAAAACTATGAAAAAATCCATGATAGACTGGCGCGGGAGTTAATGGTCTTATTTTCATCACTAGACTCGGAAATTAAAAAGATGGAGTATAAGGATATTTTTCTTAATGGAGCTGAATATAGTAAGGCACATTTTCAACCTGTCTACACGGCTTGGGTTGAACGTGAAATCCGTGAAATAGTGGAGGATGTAGAAGCAGACCTGCGAAAAGTGGTAACTTCTAAGTCGTTTCAGTTCACGCATAACTCAGCACAGGAAGCATATGATGGATCTTCGTCGTGCGGAACAGAAGTTGCAACCGCTACGCTTGCGAGTGCAGGAGCTTTGGTCGCAATTCCCGCTTTTGCCTCTTGGTCTGCTGTTTCCGCAGGCGGAATAGCTGGGTGGCTTGGAGTAACCGTAATCAGTTGGCCTGTCGTGATTGCAGGGATTGCTGTTGGTGGTGGCCTGCTTGCCCTATCTGGAAGCAAATGGGCTAATTTAAAAGAGAATGTGCATAAGAGTATTGAGAAGAATATCCGAGCCAGTATTAGACAGCAGGTATTAGGAAACAAAGAAAATAATTCAGTGTGTCAGCGTCTACATGGACATCTGGATAAAGTGACCAACGCAATTCTAGAGGAGATTCCTGCGTGATTGATTCCATACCCTTTAAAGTCCCTTTGGAGTTCGCAGCAGGATTGGCCGATGGGAGTATTACTCGGATAGGTACACTGCTTAAAGATACTGCCACGGGTCAGATAGTCGCACACGTTCAAGAAACTGGAGTTGCTCAAAATCTCCTGCAAGGTATTAGTAGCACTCCGTTCATGGCTCTTGGAGGTCTTGATCTAGCTTCATCAGGTTATGCGAATTACCAGCTTGCCCAACTTAAGACTATGGTAGAAGGACTCCAGGTGTTGCAATATGCAAACCTCGGTGTTGCACTTGCAGGAATAGGAGTGAGCGTGATTGGATTTTCAATGATCAATAAAAGATTAAAGTTAATTGAAAGACAAGTTGCTGAAATGGGTGCGAGGATAGAACAACATTTTTCAGACCTTTCGCAAAGTATGCTGCGTCATCATTACTACCAAGTTCAAACATTGTTCGAGATGGCAGGTCAGGCGCTGTGCCTAAAAAATCCGGATCGCGAACTTCTTGCTGTTGCCTCACAGTTAGGTAATGAAAGTGGCTACTTCCGTGGTGAAGTCACTTACATGTTAAGTAAGGAAAACTTTGATCCTGAATTATTTTTATCACTAACACGCTCGTATACTTTATGCAATGCTGGGCGTCTTGAATGTCTTATGCTTGCTCGTGAACTCCCAGCAGCTAAAAAGGTAGCTCAAGATGTTGGTTCTCACTATCGGTCACTTTTCGATCCATTGGTGCCAAACCGCATCGCCATTAACATGCTTCCAATAGAAGAGCGATGGCTTGAAAGCTCATCCATTAAATTAAAACAAATCCAGGGTGAAGTGGCTACTTTAGTCCAAGGAGTTAGAGATGCAACAGAAGCCGCACTCACTAAACCGTATCTTATAGATACTCTTATCGAAAAGGATATTGATGGATATGAGTACATTAAGACTCTGCGAGAAGAGAAGTCAAACCCTCTTTACTTGCTGACTGCAACATAACATACAGTATTTGAATAAATTTATGGAATTCATATTATTCTAAGCATACCTTTTTTTATATTTCCATTCCTCCCCAATACCAAGCACCCTATCAACCCCACTCTCAACAATCACACTCTTTATCTCACCCCCTAAACGATCTCTAAAACCTATAATTTAGAATAACCCCCAATCCCCCTTCATGAACCCGCCTCGTGCGGGTTTTTTTATGCCCGGAGAAAACCCAATGCTGCAATTCTAAGCACCCCAAGACCTGCACATCCTCCCTGACTCCCCTATCCCCTGGTTCGAGACCTGATCAATCGACTGATCATCAATTTCCCAGAAGATCGTCCTTGCTACCCGCACTGGGTCGTCAGCGGCAAGCCGTTTCATCGCCCCCTCAGCATCTGGTCTCTGGTTTGGATCGCGAGCGGACCCATCCTTTGGTCCCCAAGACTTGCCGCTTCCAGCGTGAACCGGGCGATGAACCTTTCCTGGGGAGCGGCGGCTTTTGCCTGCGCGACGGCTGGCTTGCCATTCGGGTACGGGTCTTGGATGGCTAGGCATTGGGCCTTGCCGAGATTTCTCCGTAACCCATGGCACATCCGTTCTAACCCTCGGCCTCTAAGATTTGATATTCTCCGGTCAGTGACCGGTGCGCAAGGTGCCGCGATCCTCGTCCCAGTTCCAGTCGAGAATGCAGTGATGGCCCTCAATGCGCCATTGGTCGCGGTTGGAGGCCAGCAGGCGAGGGGTGGGCTGGCGCTGCGCGGGGTGTGGTCGGTGACGTCATAGACGAACTCGGTGGCGGTCTGGCCGGTCTTCTTCTCAATGGTGGAATTATCAATGGTGCATGAGCCCGGAACCTCCGGCCGCGGCGTCGGGAGGACGCTTAAGCCGTGGCCTGAATCTGGACCGGTTCCACGAGCGCCAGGAGTTCCTGTTCGAGCTGCTTGAGGTCGTTCCCGGTCGTTTTGAATGACGCAAGATTAAGTCGGGTGGCCTGCGGGCCCTCCAGGCACTCCAGGCCATGCCCCAGGGTCCATACATAGCAGTTAAACCGCACATACCGATCCGGCATGAGGCGGCCAAACACCTTATTGTCGATCAGGCATAACTTGAGCCAGCGGATCCGGTGGTGCGTGAGCCGGCCGAAGATCTCGGCCAGTTGGTCCGTGAGCTCATCGCGGCCGATCTTCGCTAACTCGGTGGTCAGTCCGGTATAGAGCCACACCGAGCGTGCCGCAGGGGCATCCTTGTCCAGTTCGCGCAAGAAACGCTCCAGACCCGACAAGGAATGGCGCTCCCACTGGACATGGCGCTCCAGGGCGTAGCGATCGACAATGGTGACCACTTTCACCAGCGGACTCGGTGCCGCCGCCAGGCGATGAAAGCGCGTCCGCCAGATCGTTTGCCAGGATTCCCCCGCTTGAATATTTTGTTGCGCCAGGGTCTGCGCCTGCGCCACGACGCTGGCCTGGTGCGCCAGCGACAGCCGGCACACGACGCACGCGGGCGCCTCCGCCCGCGGCAGGAGGGCTTCATCCTGCTCCTCCGTCATCCCGAACTCGACGAAGGCCTTGGTATCGTCGACGAAGCCGACGTCGAACGTGGAGCGTAGGGCATCGCTCAGTGCGGGATGGAGCGCGCCATCCCAACCGGCGCCCCCGGGGATCGGGGGATAGTGTTGCAACATGGCCTGCCACAAGACGCGGAGGTTCGGCGGTAAGCCTACCACCGCCTGCTGCAACTTCGAGCCGTCGAACCTCTCTCCATCATGGACGAGCAGTCCGAGGTGGCGCCAAAAGTCGAGCAGGTTCCGGCTGCAGGCGCGCATCGCCGGCGCGGTCCACGGCAGATCGGGAGCGGTGAGGCTCTCCGCGTCGATGGCAAAGGGGACCAGCATCGTCAGCGCCCCGCAAATTTCTCGGTGAAGGATTCCTCAAAAAAACCGCCGGGCCACTCGTCCAGAAAGTCCCCGTCCTCGTCGAGCGTAATGCGCGTGACCCGCGGGCCGTTGGGCGTGTCCTCGATAAAGTGGATGGCGATATCGTCAGGCGTCACCGCCGTCCGGCCGGCGTCCACCTGGCCATGGGTCGTCTCGCGAATCCGGCGCAGGCAGCGCAGTAACAGGTGTTCGCTATGCGTTTCCACCAGCAACTGCCGCCATAACGTCTTGGCCGCCACCAGGAACAAATCAGCCAGCCGGACTTGTAGCCCGGGGTGCAAATGCAGTTCGGGTTGTTCAATGCCAACCAGATCGCCAAAGCCGATCCCCCGCAGGTCGCGCAGGCACTCCACCAGAATCGGTAACAGTTGGGAGAGCCCCACCCCCACATCCTGCAAGCTCAAATCCAAGCCCCGCCGGAGATCTTTCAGCATCACGCGTTTGCGAATGGGCAACGCGCCCGGCACGCACGGGACGCTGCCAGGACCCGGGGCGTCGCGGGGCGCGCCCGGAGCCGGAGGGGCATCGGTGACCGGCACCTCACGATAGCGAAAGACGTCAATGCCGTAGGGGGTAGCCAGTTTATCCGCGTCCGCCAGCCAGGCGTTGAGCGTGGCAATAAACTCCGGGCTGGCGTGGATGATCTGCCGCCAGGCGGCCTCGCCCGTGGACAGATTCGGGGTGGCGCGCGCCATGAATTCCGCTTGCTCCCGACTGGGAAGATGGCGCAAGGGCCCGAGGAACACCGCGCTCTTGAGTATCACCGCCAGGTGCCAGGCCGGGCTCAGCAAGCCATCCGACACGAGACAGCAGGCGGCCTGATAATCGGGCGTGACTCCCTCCGGATTGTTGGCTGCGCTCCGCTCCAGCTCCAGGGGCAAGGCCGCATGCAGATTACCCAGGGCGCCGGTATAGCCCCGGAGGGCGATGGGGAAGGGTTGGTTGTCATACGGCGGCGCGTTATGCCGGCTGATGTAATACTCAAGTTTCGTATTGGAGTTGTCACCAGCGAGCGCGATCACGTCTTCATCCGGCGAAAGACCCGCATCCTGCAGCCACGACGCAAAGGAATACAGATATTGCGGGTCCGCTTCAATCAGCATGGGGTGACAATAGTTGACGAAGGTAATCGCCGCCTGGCTCCGCGCGGTATCGTAGCGGATGGTGCCAAAGGGCACGTCATCAATCGCCACCTGATAGTGCGCCAGGTAAGCGCGCCCGCGATCGGGGTCGAACCGCACTTCCAGCGTAACCGTCGCACGCCGGGCATTGCCCCCGATCGGACCGGCGAGGCCGTCGAGTTCATTCAAACACTCCCTTCCGTCGTTGGGGAAAATGTCCCCGGGATCGTAATTCGGGAACACCGGGCGCAGCGGTAGTTCATAAACCAGGCGAATGGGCTTGCTGACGTCATGGTCATTCACCACCGCGCGGAAATCACCCAAATCAACCCCCGCCGCCGCGCTCGCGTCACAGGGATCGCCGCCGGCCGCGTTCAGCACCCCGGACGTAAATTGCAGTGCCTTTAAAATGGTGCTTTTACCGCACGAGTTCGGCCCGAAGAGCAAGGTCAGGGGGGCGAATTCGATGCGCACCGGTGCGCGGATTCCTCGGAAGTTTTCCAAGGTCAGGGCCGTGAGGAGCATGGCAGAATTCCTGAACCGGCGGGGCCGGGCAAGGGGAAGTACGGATCGGTTGCGTCAAGCTTTTGCAGATCGCGTGCCATCAGCCGGCGACCCCGTGTTTCCGCAGCCAGTTGCTCAGGGTGGTGGGATTGCCGAAGCCCAGCAACTGCGCGGCGCGGGTCTTGTTGCCGCCGGCCTGTTGCATGGCCTGTTCCAGGTAGTAGCGCGCCACCTGCGCCAGGGTCTCATGAAGATCAATACCCTGGCGGAGATCCTGGGCCAGGGGCGCGCCGGGCGGGGGGGAGGGCGGGGGACCGGGGAGCAAGGCCTCGCGTACGTCCTGCAGGTCGATGCACGGGCCTGGCGTCCAGACCGCGGCGCGGCGCAGGGTGTTGAGCATCTCCCGCACATTACCGGGCCAGGGGTGCGCGAGTAAACGTTTTCTTGCGGCAACAGAAAGAATCTTGGCCTCGTAGCCGGGTTCCCCGGCGCTCTCCCGGTTCACCTGATCGAGGAGGCGATCGAGGAGGAGGGCGACGTCGCCTTCCCGGTCGCGGACCGCGGGCAAGGTGATGACGGCCACCGCGAGCCGGTAATACAGATCCTCCCGGAAGCGGCCGGCGGCGACCTCGTGGACGAGGCTGCGGTTGGTGGCCGCGATCACGCGGACATCGACCCGGCGCGAGCGGGTGGCGCCAACGCGGGTGATGTCGCCGAATTGCACCGCGCGCAGAAAGCGGACCTGGGCCGGAGGTGGCAGCTCACCGACTTCGTCCAGAAAGAGGGTGCCGGTGTCGGCGGCCTCGAACACGCCCTGCCGCGCGCTGACCGCGCCGGTGAAGGCGCCCTTTTCGTGGCCGAACAGCTCGGCTTCGATCAACGCGGGGGCGATGGCCCCACAGTTGAGGGTCACCAGGGGGCGCTCCCGCCGCGGGCCGGCCTGGTGGATGGCGCGGGCGAACAGTTCCTTGCCCGTGCCGGATTCGCCTTCGATCAGCACCGGGATGGACCGCAGGGCAATGCGGCGGGCGCGGACCACGACGCGTTGCATCACGGGACTCTGGTGGACGATGTCGTCAAAGGCCGGGGCGGGCGGCGGCAGGCCGGCAGCCAGGCGGGCGAGCTCGGCATCCGGCCGATGCAGCAGATCCGGGAGGAAGTCCGCCGCGATCGCGAAGGGGACCGAGACGGTGCGCACGCCATGCTGGCGGGAGGACTCGATCAGTTCCGCGGGAAACCGCGTCTTGGCCAGGATGATCCACACGGCGGCCATGGCAGGCGTGCCCGGGCTCAGGTGGAAGGTCAGGCCCCCGTCTTCGTCGCGAATCTGCTCAGAAACGCTGGCCGACAGGGCACGGGCATGCCGATAAATGGCATCGAAGTCCGTGGGGCTGGGTAGCGTGACCTGATGCGACCTGATTTCGCAATCTGTTCGGGACCCGAGCCAGCTTAAGTAGTCATCCATCTGGTCGGCGGGGTAGTCGCAAAGGAGATCGAGGCGGCAAAAGCGCCCGGTGTGCAGAGCTTGGGCGATAGGGCCGATACCAACTTGGTCGCTTTCAGTCACCGCACGCAAATCGGTGCGTCCGAGCCAACTTAGCAAACGTTTATTCATGGGGGCGGATAATATCCTGCGCCAAGGGAGTGAGCAGCCTACTCATGAATTTCCTGAAGTACGGAGCGTACGGATGAGGTAGGACGGACGCAACGAGGTGGGGTGACAGCTCGTTTAAGCGGACGCGACCCCAACGGGCGCCACCGCGGCCAGGTCGCCGGCCAGGGCATGGCACCCGGCCATCGCGTCGGCCTCGCGCCCCGTAGCGGCCGCCATGGCCCGGTACCCGGCCGCGAACCTGTTAGCCACCTTCAGCGGGCAGGGTGGTCTTACGCCCTACAGCCCATCCCGCGATGGTCGACCGGAATTCGGCGCCACTGGGAGATAATGATGTATAATAACGTAATTACGTTATTACTAAACTACAGAGGTAGGGGAAGATGGGGCGTCCCGGTATCACGCGCGAAGAGGTCATGGAAACCGCCGATGCGCTCGTCGCGGAGGGGCTCAAGCCCAGCCACAAGCTCATCCGTGACCGCATCGGTGGCAGCTACACCACCATCACCCCCTATCTGGCGGAATGGCGTGAGGCGCGGGGGAGCGAGGCTGTGGGCAGCGTGCCGGAGATGCCCGAACGGGTGGTGAGCGCCTGCCGCGCGGTATGGGGCGCGGCTTGGGTGGCTGCTCAGGAGGCGCTGCGGAGCGAGCGCGAAGGGTTGGCTGCAGTCCGCGAAGATCTGGACCGGGAACGCGCCGAACTTACCCAAGAAATCGCCGATCTCGAGGCGCGCCTGGAGGCTGCCTGGTCCGAGCGCGAGGCCCTTGCCGATAAAGTACGCGAAGCCGAGGCCGCGCGGGAGATGGCCCGAGCGGAGGCGGTGAATTTGCGGATGGACAATGTCCGGCTGGAGGAGCGCGCGGCCCACACTGAGCGGCGCGCTGAAGAATTGCGGGGCCAGGTCGAGCGCCTTGAGCGCGCGCTTGGCCGGCTGGCTCCGCGGCTGAGCCACGGGGACGCCGACGGAGATGATCATCCAGTGGACCGGACGCCCTGAACCGCTTCGGCCATGACGACGCCCTCTCTGACTGACAGCGAATGCCTGGCCGGGATGGTCGAGCGCGTGACCTTTCACAGCGAAGGGAACGGCTTCTGCGTGCTTCGGGTCGCGGTTCCCGGGCAGCGGGATCTGGTGACGGTGATCGGGTCGGCCGCAAGCGTCACCGCCGGCGAACATCTCGAGGCGAGCGGGCACTGGGTCAACGATCAGGAGTATGGACGTCAGTTCCGCTGCACGGCCCTGCGCCTGGTGGCGCCGAGCAGTCTCGAAGGGATCGAGCGTTACCTCGGCTCCGGCATGGTCAAGGGCATCGGCAAGCGCTGTGCGCGACATCTGGTCGAAGCCTTCGGCGCGGAGGTGTTTCAGGTCATCGAGGACGCCCCGGAGCGGCTGTTGGACCTGCACGGGATCGGCCCCAAGCGCCAGGCGCGCATCACGAACGGCTGGGCCGAGCAAAAGGTGATCCGCGCCATTATGGTGTTCTTGCACACCCACGGGGTTGGCTCATCCCGGGCGGTGCGCATCTACAAGACCTACGGGAATGATGCCGTCGCGCGCGTGCGTGAGAACCCTTACGGCCTGGCGCTCGACATCGAGGGCATCGGCTTCAAAACGGCCGACGGCATCGCCAGTCGGCTCGGGATCGCGCCGGATGCGCCGATGCGCGCCCAAGCTGGCGTGCGCCATGTTCTGCAGGAATGGTGCGGGCACGGCCACTGCGCCGCCTGGTATCGGAAGCTGGCCGCCGACGCCGTGGCGTTGCTGGAGATCCCGGAGCCGGTGATCGAGGCGGCGATTCAGGTCGAACTGGACGAGGAACGCCTGATCGCCGAGGAGATCAACGGCAAGCCGGTTTTGTTTCTGGCCGCCCTCCAACGGGCCGAGCGGGGGGTGACGGGACACCTGCGCCGCCTCGCCGTTGGCGGTCCGCCATGGGCGTTGATCGACTCCGGCAAGGCGCTCCCGTGGGCAGAGCAGCACACCGGTCAGACCCTCTCCGCGTCACAGCGCCGCGCGGTGACGACGGCGCTCAACGCGAAGATCGCCATTATTACCGGGGGTCCCGGCGTGGGGAAGACGACGGTGGTCAACAGCATCCTCGGCATTCTGACGGCAAATGGGGTGGAGGTGCGTCTCGCGGCGCCCACCGGCCGCGCCGCCAAGCGCCTGGCGGAGTCCACCGGCCGCGAGGCCAAGACGATTCATCGCCTGCTTGAATTTGATGCGCGCCAGATGGAGTTCACCCGCAACGCCGAGCACCCCCTTGACGCGGATCTGGTGGTGATCGACGAGGCCTCGATGGTGGACGTGGTGTTGATGAACCAGCTCCTGAAGGCCATCCCCGACTCCGCGGCGCTGCTCCTGGTCGGGGATGTCGATCAGCTGCCTTCGGTCGGGCCGGGCGCCGTGCTGGCCGATGTGATCGCCGCGGAGGTCGTGCCGGTCATCCGCCTGACCGAGATCTTTCGCCAGGCAGCGAACTCGCGCATTGTCGTCAACGCCCATCGCATCAACGCCGGGACGCACCCGGAAGGTGCGCCGCCGGGGGAGCCGGACAGCGATTTCCACCTGATCACCGCGAAGGACAAAGACGATGTCCATGACCGGTTGCTAAGGGTCGTGGCGGAACGGATTCCGGCGCGTTATGGGCTCGATCCGGTGCGTGACGTCCAGATCCTTACCCCGATGAACCGCGGCGTGCTGGGGTCGCGGGCGCTGAATGCCGACTTGCAGGCCCTGCTCAATCCAGATGCGCAGCCGTGCATCACCCGCTTCGGCTGGACGTATGCTCCGGGTGACAAGGTTATCCAACTCGCCAATGACTACGACAAGGAGGTGTTCAATGGGGATATCGGCCGGGTCCAGGCCATCGATACGGACGAGGAGCTGCTGACGATCGACTTCGACGGCCGGGTCGTGACTTACGAGGCCAGTGAGCTGGACACCCTGGCTTTGGCCTACGCCACAAGCGTCCATAAAGCCCAGGGCTCCGAGTATCCCGCCGTGGTGATCCCGCTGGCCATGGAGCACTATACCCTGCTGCAACGCAACCTCCTCTACACCGCCGTGACGCGGGGAAAAAAGGTCGTGGTCGTGATCGCCGAGCCCAAGGCGCTCAGCATCGCGGTGAAGCGGACCGATTCGCAGCGACGCTTGACACGATTACGGGAGCGTCTTCGCGGGCCAAATCTTGGCCTGACTCTGGCTTGGCATTGAACCGGAGCCAACACTACGGGAAGTCCAACCGCCCAACGGGTGGGGCATCGCGACGGAACTGTCGCCCGGCGCAGGGCGTACCGGGGCATTCAGTTTATCGCCATGCGCAAGGATATAGGGGGACTGGGAGTCTCGTTTTGCATCATGATCACGGCGACACTCCGCATGACCCCTTCCTGAACCACCGAACCCGCTTAGCCTGCCCGCAATGCGCCGCAGACAAGTCGCGCCATCCTCGATCCTTCCCATTTGCTTCTGGGAGACTGTTCTTTCAGGACAGGCTTATACTAGGGATGACAGCTACCCATCAGGCGCTTCAAGCACCCTCTCCAGCTTGACTGCTTTTGCTCTGCAGCTAAAAAGTGGTGCCCTCAAAAGGAAAGTGGGGTTAAACAGGTATTCCCACACCGTTCCCATCAGCCGCCACAGGCAACCTGTTGACTGATCATATAGCGGTTTTTTCTGCTCAAGGGGGGCGGCTTGCCTCAGGCCCCGGCAAACCGCGCCAACCCCTGCGCGCCCCTTGGAGGGCGCATGTCTAGTAATCCAGCCCGTCAGGTGGGCCAGTCCCGTGCCGCGCCGGGATAGCCACCCGGCCGTAAACCTTGACGGCAGCGCGGCGCGCCCAGTCAGACCACCTCCCAGGGCAGATCCAGGTCCTCCCGCCCGAAGTGACCATAAGCCGCCGTGGGATAGTAGATGGGGCGCTTGAGATCCAGGCAGGCCATGATCCCCGCCGGGGTGAGGTCGAATTCCTCCCGCAGGGCCGCGGCGATGTCCGCGTTGCGGGCATCCGTGCACCCGGCGGCCGCGACCAGGAAACTAACCGGCTCGGGCTCCCCAATGGCATAGGCCAGTTGCACCAGGCAGCGGGGTGCCCAGCCCCGGGCCACGACCTGCTTGGCCAGGAAGCGCGCCATGTAGGCCCCCGAACGGTCCACCTTCGAGGGATCTTTGCCGGAGAAGGCCCCGCCGCCGTGGGGGGCCGCCCCGCCGTAGGTATCGACGATGATCTTGCGCCCCGTGACCCCGGTATCCCCCTTGGGACCGCCGACGGTGAAGCGGCCGGTGGGGTTGATGTGCTCCCGATAGTCGGCTGCCCGCAGGTGGGCGGGGATGACGGGGGCGATGATCTCCTGGCTGACAAGGGCACGCACCGCCTCCATCGCCATCTCCGCGTGATGCATGGTGGACAACACCACCGCCGTCACCGCCACCGGGCGGCCCTCCTGGTAGCGGAAGGTCACCTGGGACTTGGCATCGGGTCCCAGCCAGGGGTGGAGACCCCCGCGGCGCAATACGGCATGGCGCTGCATGAGGCGATGGGCAAAAACGATGGGCGCCGGCATCAGGGCGGGGGTTTCGTCACAGGCATAGCCGAACATCAGGCCCTGGTCGCCCGCGCCGATCTGACCACCGGCCTGGTCGACCCCCTGGGCGATATCGCCGGACTGGCGATTGAAACGCACCTGGACTTCACAGCGGTCGGGGTCGATCCCAGTGGCGGCGCTGCCGTAACCGGCCTCGCGCAGGACCCGGGTCACCAAGGGGACCGTTTGCTCCCGGACCTGGCGGAAGGCGGCCCACTCCCGGGTACGAAACTCCCCCGCCACGACGACGCATTGGTCGGCCAGGAGGGTCTCACAGGCGACACGGGCGTCGGGTTCCAGGCGGAGAAATTCGTCGAGGAGGGCATCGGCAATGCGATCGGCGAGCTTATCGGGATGACCCTCGGAGACGGATTCCGAGGTAAACAGACCTTGATGGGGTGTCATGGCAGACTCCGGTTTAGCCGCATTCGACGCCAGGTCGGGGTCGGCAAGCGGGAACAAATCCCCCCAGCCCGTGCGGTGGGCCAGTCCAGGATGAATGGTGCGGGAGGGGGCTAACGCCACCCCAGCCAGCGGGGGCGCAGCGGGATCTCCAGTGTCGGCGGGGGCGTCGGGTGGGGTTGGGGTCGTCGAGTTAGTCGCGAGCGGTCGGGCAGACGGGGGCTGAAACGGCCGGTGGCTTCCGCGGTGTGGGGATCGCGCGGGCGGGCAAGGGGATCGGTGATGACCATGATGATGCTCCTGCCCCCGGCTGGACCGGCGTGACCGGCCTCGCGGGGGCGAAGAGGCGGTGACGCTTTAGCCGCATTTCTCAGTCGCCCGGCAAGTTGTCGTTAACGTGGCGACGCCCAACAAAAAACCCGCTGGGCTGGGGAGCCAAAGCGGGTTTTGCGGGCCGCTTTAGCTGGATTTATAGAGCGCCCGCAAGCTGATACTCAAATCGGCGCTTGCAAAAGAGTAGAGCCCAAACCCGGGGGTGGTGTCAAGCCTTTTTGGGTGCCTCGCCGGAAGAGGGGCATGCCTGGGGTTGAGGGCGTGCCAGGGGTGGACTCGACAACACCATCCCTCCCGTGGTCAGGGCACGAAAGGCAAGGCCAGGGGCGTGACCAGCTCCCAGGTATTGGGGTCTGGATCAGAGGCCAGCTTCCAGCGCTGCCAACACAGGGCCTCGGCCTGGCGGCTGAGGTCCTCGTCCTCAATGCACCGTTGCTGGAGATACTCGACCAAGCCTGGTTGTGGCGGCCGAAAAATCAGGGTGGCACGAACCCAGGTGGGTCTCTTCGGCCTCATCAGCGACACCGAACCTCAGCATGGCCCTGCAATGTCCGCAACCGGTCACCATCAGGAGGTTGTTGTCGACGCCCGCAGAGACCGTTAGTACTCTCATTGCGTGCTAGCAGAGAGTCTCCGGGCTAAAAAGCGCCAGCGTATATCGATAACCATAAGCCCCGGAGTGGACGATTAACTGAGCGTAAACAATTGGTTGACGTATAATTAAATCATCACCCCTTGCCAGGGAGAGCAACCATGAAAACCGCCAGTTTCTTCACCTACACCGGACCCGGCCGGATCTCCATCGCCTGCTATGCCCCCCGCGGCACCCCCGCGGGCTACCGCCAATACCGCGCCCTGGCCCCGGACGCCGACATGCTCAAAATGAGTCAGGCGCTCTATTTGCCCCGTTACGATGCCATCCTGGGCCGACTGGACCCCCAGCAGGTCTGGGACGATCTCCACCGCCTGGCCGGGGACCGGGAGCCGGTCCTCCTGTGCTGGGAGCGCCCACCCTTCACCCCAACCAACTGGTGCCATCGGCGCCTGGTGGCGGATTGGTTTGAGCGGGCACTCGGGGTGACGGTTCCGGAATGGGACTGCGGACCCCACCAGGGCCAACTCTTCTAAGTCACTGCGTTTTCATCTCCTCCAGGAGATCATTCCCTCCAGGCGTTCATGCCTCCACCGGGAGCGAACCACTGGCTCCTTTGATTCCCCAGATAAGGTCTCCAGCGCACAGGGCGCCCGGAGCCGGAACCGGGAAATTTTTTCAAATGGCCCTGGGGAGGGGGTAGCAAAAGTATCAAAAGTCGCCGTCAGAGGGGTTTTGATACTTTTGGTACTACCCCCGGAGGCCCTTTTCCATTTTTTTTGCCGCACCTCCTCGATGTTGATCATGGGTTCCACGACTCCGCCAAGCAGATCTCCCGCGTAGGGGCCGGTTACTGGCGTCAGCATGACCAGAGCCATCTGCGGGCCGGGACCATCCGCGCCTGAGCGCGTTGAAAATGCTGCGCAAGCTCACAATCCAAGGAGATCCTCGGATTGGTCGCGGGACCATGGTGCCGGTAGCGGCAAGGTGCCCGACCATTTTGGTGCGGTCACCAAAATGGTCGGGCAGGAAAAAACCCGCGGCCGGTGCAACCCTGTCGAGGAGTCCTTCGGTGGGGTCGGCCGTCGCGGGGCCGTGCTGGGTTTAGGGGCTACTCGGCGGCGGCCTTGAGTTCAACCGCGGCCCGCAAGCCGGCCTTGGAAGCAATATCGACCAAGGCGTCCAGGCTGAATTTGTGGATGCGGCCCTGCAACAGATCGTTCAGCCGTGGCTGAGTGATGCCCAGGCGGCGGGCCTGTTCCGTCTGGGTCGCGCCAAGCTGGGCGACGTGTTGCTCGATGGCCAGCATGAACACGGAACGGAGGCGCATGCTCTCGGCTTGCTCCGGGGTGTCTTCGAGGGCGTCCCAGACGCTGTTAAAGGTGTTGGTCATTGGCTACCTCCCGATAGTGCTTCCGTGCCAGTTCAATGTCGCGCTGCTCGGTGCGCGCGGTTTTTTTCTGAAAGGCATGCAGGACGTAGATGCGCTCGGCAAATCTGGCGACGTAGATCACGCGAAAGATGCCGGCTTCCTCCTTGAGGCGGATCTCCTTCACGCCAATACCAATATTAGCCATTGCTTTCCAGTCGGAGGGGTCCATGCCGCGCTGCACGCGATCGAGCTGGAACCCGGCCGCTTGCCTGGCCTCAGCGGGAAAGGCCCGGAGGGCGTCAAGGGTTCCGCCCATGAAGGTGATGGTCTTAATGTCCTGAATTATACAAGTCTTGATATAGGTAAAAAGGGCGGGAAAGGTGCGGTTAACTGTCTAAAACCCAAAACCTGGCCCCAGCATTTCCACGGGCTGTTACAAGCCCCGAGCGCATAACCCTCCGTAGATATCTACGGAGGGTCCAGAGCGGCCCGCCGGAAGTCCCCTTGCGGTTTTGTAAATGCGTTCGGAGCTGTTGCTCTTCTGCCATAAACCTCCGCCAGGCCAACCCGCGCCTAAACCGGGCCAATTCCACCGATGGTTAGGCCCGGTGTTGCATCTTGAAACAGAAGCGAAATGCAATTTCTACGTCTAGGGGGACGCCGGGCGGCCGGCAACCTCCCCGCGCAGAGGTGCCCGGAAGGATCCCAAAATCATAGGCATAGCGCATTGCTCAATTCAATCAACCGCTTAGACGTGTTGTGAGCGGCCAGCGGCGTGCTGAGCCAGGCGAGCCGCTGGGAGCGGCGTAGACCAACGTCCCGCTCACGACGCCTGTCCTGGCCATCCAGGGCGAGGAGCTGGACGCCGTGCCGCGGTGAGGAGCCGTGAGGTGAGCGGCGAAGAGCCGTGCTGAGAGCTGTGCTGAGGTAAGGCGCAGCCTCCCGCTCGCGACGCCTGCCCTGTTCATCCTGGTCACCCTGCCCAGCGCAGACCTGGGCAAGCCGCCGCCGCCCCGCCAAGCCGTTCCTGCCCTATCCAATCTAACCCTATCGATCAGCCCCGCCAGCGCGCCCTGAGCCGTCCTGGGAGGTCCTGGCCCTATGCTGGCGCTCTTCTCCACCTGGGTGTGACGCGCCTGGATAGGCGGTTGAAAAGTGGAGTCTTTTTAAGCAGAAACCCTTGCGCAAGCCAGGCCCGCGGGTATCCTTTAAGTAGGGTAAGCGCTTAACCCTTTGAATAAGCGCGAGTTCCGGAGAGCCGCGATGAACATGCCCTATTGCCGATTCCAGAATACCTTGCGCGACCTTGGCGATTGTTTCGCGAACCTCGCCACCTTGAACCCCGAGGACCAGAGCTTTAATGAGTGCGAGGAGCGCGAGTGCCGCCGCGAACTCATCCTGACCTGCGCCCGGATTCTGCAGGAGATCGGGGTCGAGGACCCATACGACGAGCGCGAGGTCCTGGCGTGCGTCGAGAAGCTGGATGAGATGTTCGCGCCGGAGGCGGAAGAGAAGCCGCCCGGGAAGCCATACGGGGCCGCGAGGCCCCTTTTTTTGGGGCGCCGCCCTTTCATCCTGGCCAGCTCAGCCCCGGGCAAGCCGCCCCCGCCCCGCCGGTCCGTTCCTGGCCTTCGCCATCTAACCCTCTCGCTCCGACGCCCCCGCGCGTCCAGGCCCTTCCTGGCGCGTCCTGGCCCTATGCCTGACCGTCGTCCTCACTTTCTCCGTGCGTGCTCATCTAAGTGATTGATCGAGTTGAATTATTTTGCGCAGAAACCCTTGCCATAGCGAGGTTGGCGGGTATCCTCAAAGTAGGGGAACCGCCTAACCCTTTGAGAAGGCGCGAGTTTCAGAGAGCAGCCATGAAGAAGAGCGCGATCAATGCCGGGACCTTGATGATCCTGGAGGCGTCCGGTGTCTATCGGCCGGCGACGCCGAAAGAGATCCTCGCCGCGGCCAAGTCCGCGGTCGGATACGTCTACGGGCGTGGGTCCCTGTTCACTTCCCCAGAAGCCGCCAAAGAGTACCTGTCCGCCAAACTGGCCGGCCGGGAAAACGAGTGCTTTGCCGTCCTGTTCCTGGATAACCGCCATCGCCTGATCGAGTATCGCGAACTTTTTTACGGGACCATCGACGGGGCCTCAGTCCATCCGCGCGAGGTGGCGAAGGCGGCCCTCGAGTTGAACTCCGCGGCCGTGATCTTCGCCCACAATCACCCATCGGGTGAGACCGAGCCGAGCCAGGCGGACCTGCGGATCACGCAGCGCCTGAAGGACTTGCAGAGCTTGATGGAGGTCCGGGTGCTGGATCACATGATCGTGGGCCGGGACATTACCAGCTTTGCCGAGCGGGGCCTGCTGTGAGAGGCGCCCGCACCCGACACCGAACCGAGAGCGAGGGGGCCGCGAGGCCCCCTTTTTTATGCCCTTAAAGCCGCCCCTGGGGTTTTCCCCTGTCAAGCATAAGCCTCTGAAATATCGCGAGATTCCCCTTGCGCAAGCCCGGCAGGGAGGTACACTTTAAGTAGGGGAATCGCCTAACCCTATGAGAAGGGGCGAGTTTCTGGAGAGCAGCCATGACCGCGAACGCACGATTTTGGATCACCGCGAACGATCAGCCCGTGAAGATCACCCTGCGGCCGGGCCAGCGCCTGCGCTGGACGCGGCCCGGGAAGGACGAGACGCAGATTCAGGACTTTGCCCATTGCACACACTGGGTGACCTATGCCGAGACCCTGGTGCGCCGGGTCGGCGGTCACCGCCTGGTGAGCCATTGGGACCTGCGGGCGTTCATGGGCACGATCCGCTGGGGCAAGCGCGTGGAGGGGATGCCGGACTGGACGCTCACTGACCAGTGGGACGCCCTGGTTTAACCCGAGAGACCGGAGAGCAGCCATGAGCACGACGATTACCTTCTATGAGTTGTCCGCCTATAGTGTCGCGGCCGATCTGAAACTGGCCGAAATCTGACGATCTGAAACTGGCGCTTCTTCCCCGTTTTCTTCCTGGTTAATTAACTCAGAACCGGGGATCTTCTTCCCCTCGGGGAT
>JADHED010001427.1_pt1 | contig 20319 bp, 13 predicted proteins | sample 8952041 | NCBI WGS metagenome assembly JADHED01 (sample SAMN16124423, study PRJNA663239) | bioreactor sludge metagenome | isolation source: sludge (control) | place: India:Bengaluru | collected 2018-09-08
CTGCCACCAAGGAAGAGTTGCTCGAATGGGCAACAAGAACAGGTGCTCCCCAGGAAGTTATTGAGAATTTGATGGAGATGGAGGATGAAGGCGAGATATACGAGCGCATCGAAGATATTTGGCCGGATTATCCGACAAAAGAAGACTTCTTCTTTCATGAAGATGAATACTAAACAAAAAACCGGCTCAGTCCGGTTTTTTTTATAGAGGTTCTTTCCCGAAGAAGCTAAAATGTACTTTACCGTATCTCCTCATGTCGAAAATATTCGGATGATCGATGAACCGGATGTTTTTGGAGTGTTCAAGCACAAGGATCCCTTCCTCCTTCAAGAGATTCTTTTCCAGCACAGTAGAGAGCATTTCGTCGTACTGTTCCTTAGGTAAATCATAAGGAGGGTCGGCAAAAATCAAGTCGAAGGGTGAAGAAAGGGATTTGAGAAACCTGAAAACATCCGCACGTATAACTTGTAAACTACTCATTTGTAACAGTTTGGCCGTTTCTGTTATAAATTGAGTGCATTTAGGATGTTGATCAACAGCAACGATCTTGCCACATCCACGGGAGGCCATTTCATAAGCAATACTACCTGTCCCCGAAAAAAGGTCGAGGGCAGCCAGTCCTTCAAAGTCGATTTCGTTGGAAAGGATGTTAAACAAGCTTTCTTTGGCCATGTCGGTTGTGGGCCTTACCGGCAAACCGGCCGGCACGTGGATTAAGCGCCTTTGGTGGCTACCTTTTATAATTCGCATTGAAGGGCGTTAAAGAGGACAAAGTGCTGATGAACTGACAGTTCTTCAAGTATATAACTGTACTCAAAGGCATTGTTTCGTTCGGCAAAACGGATATTTCGCACATATTGAAACAAAATTTCATAGATAGACTTTTTCGATGGAGCCACTTAAAACAATGTTTGTTGATTCGGGGTTTAACCGCAGCTGATCCATGCTAAAAAGCAGGAAGTAAATGAAGTCTTCAGGAGTTGTAAATTTGAAGTTATTGGCAAACAGCAACTTGTCGTTGCGAAGCACAACCATGTCGAAACCGGCATTGCGCACATGGACGTAAGCGGTCGGCTCACTGGTTTTGTTTCGCTGTGTAATCAGCAGACTTTCGATGAGCACAGATTGCAGGTGAGCTATCCGGGCATTGGCCCAGATGTCTTTAATCTTTTCGACCAAAGGGTTTGAAAGATAATAGACATTGAAAGCTTCGGCAGCCTTCAATGAATCGGACTGAATCCGGCTGTTGTCCTGAAAGGTTTGGTTGAAGGCAAGAAACAGCCCTTTTTCCTTTTCATCAAACAGCGGTGCAGGCACAAGGGTGTTGAACACATGATCGATGATAACCAAAACACTGTGAAAAGGATAAGTGATCCATTGCCTGATCATTGCAATTTCGTCGAGCGTGGCGGCTAGTTTGGCAGAGTTATCCAACTGCTTGATGCTGAAGGTCTCCAATCCAAGGTAGCGGTTTTTGTCGAGAGAGAAAACGACAAAAGAAAAACCATCCGGAGAAAGCCGGATGGTGAGATGATAATTTCTTGTATGGTCTTCTCTGAAAGCTTTGTCGTAACGACTGATAACAGGTTTGGAAGCAGTAATCATGACAATAGATCAGATCTTACTCCCAGTTGCCGTCGGTAGAAGGTTCGGTTAAGGAACCCACTTTCAGACCTGGAAACCTTTCGATGGCTTCTTCACTGGCAATCAGGTTAAGAATCATTTGCTGATCCAATCCGGCCAAATAAACCTTAAAAGGAGCTTTTGCTTCAAAAACACTCACTTTCACTCCGCCGCGATCGATCTCACCGGCACCTAATTCAAAGGGAATACCATTGGAATAGGGGATAATTTTTAAATCTTCGAGTCTGAAGTTTTGATGATGCTTGAAAAGGGTGTCCAAAACCTTAACATATCCCAAAGTGTCGTTGATGGTCTTGGTAAAAGTTGTGTCACTTGGGTCAGGAATTACATTCACCACCGGAATTTCTCCTTCCTTAATGTATTGCATGAGTGAATCAAAACTGGCTGTGTATTTCCCCCTGGCATTTTTATAGAGCGCCTGCACACTTCTGATGTCTTTTAAACGCTGTACAACTTCTGCCTCACGGTGTTTCTTCTCTTTTATGAAGTTAAGTGGTTGTGTAATGCTGTGGTACACCAAATAACCCAGCAAAATGATTACCGCAAACAGGACCGCTTTAATGATGTTACTTTTCATATCCAATGATAATTTTTTCACCTGCAAATGTATAGTTTTATTTGTAAACCATTTTAAATAATCGCAATTGATCTGAACATTTTCTTTGATGCGTTAACGGTTTTGTTTTCAAACAAAGCGGAATTGTGCCGGCACATGAATGAATCAAAGGGAGGCGCTTTTGTTAAGCAAGCTGTTTTTGTTGATGTCAGCTGATGGGTAAAAAACGGGTTAACACTGACAGCATGCGCTTTATGAGAAGTTCCTGCCCAGCACTTCGAGCAGCACCGGTAGCAAGAGCTGTGATTTGATGGGCTTGGCAATGTAGCCGTCGCAACCTGCCGAGAAACAGGCATCTTTTTCTTCGGTCATCGCAAAAGCAGTTTGTGCAATAACCGGCAGCTGAGGCCTGATCTTTTTAATTTCTTTTGTTGCTTCATAGCCGTTTATGCCCGGAAGCTGAATGTCCATCAGCACAAGATCGAGGTCAGGATGAGTCTGGCAAAGTTCGATGGCTTGCCTGCCTTCAATGGCTCTGAAAACAATCATGCCTACCGATTCGAGGATGATCTTGAGAAGGTCGAAATTGGATTCGACATCCTCTACAACCAGCACTTTTTTACCTTGAAGCTGTTCGTTGGCTTCCTGGAGGCTTCGCTTTGTGATCTCAGTCAACTTTGCTTCAAGTGCGGGCAGCATGATAGAGACATAGGTGCCGGTGGCAGGTTGTGATTCAATGTGAATTGTACCGTTGAATTGATTTACAATCTGCTCAACAATGCTTAAACCGAGACCAGCGCCCGGATAAACCATCCCACTGCTTTCGTGTATTTTTGTAAATCGTTTGAAGAGCAGGTGTTTTTTACTGTTGGGTATGCCAATACCCGAATCTTTTACAAACAGCTGAAGCCAAAGTCCGGTGGAAAGATCCTGTTTCATCGCAAAGCCGAATGTTATCTGGCCTTCTCCCGTAAATTTGAGTGCATTGTCGTAAAGATTGATCATCAGCTGTTTGATTCGCTGTTTATCTGTTTTCACTACAACATCCTCGGCAGGTGTGGAGAGAATAATACGCAGATGGTTTTTGTTTTTCTGTGATGCCAGTTGGAGAAAGTCGGTGTGTAATTGTTGAAAGAATTCATTGAGGTGAACAGCTTCCTGTTTGAGTTTTATGGTGCCTGATTCGATGCGTGAAAGTTCGAGGATGTCGGCAATAAGGGCCATCAATGTGTTACCGTTGTCGCGGATATGCCGCAGATAGGTTCGCATTGTTTCTCTGCTGATTTTTTCATCTTCAAGCAGTTCGCTGAAACCGATCACGGCATTGAGGGGTGTGCGGATTTCATGCGACATATTCGATAGAAAGGCCGATTTGAGTTTGTCAGATTCTTCGGCTAGCTTGAGTGCTTCGCTGAGTCTTGTTTCGGTTTGTTTCCTTTCGGTAATATCCCGGCCAATCACAATCAATGCCTTACGTGCACCGTTGGCGTAAAACAAGGGGATTTTAATAACGTCATACACATGCTCGAAGCCTTGGGGATCGGTGATGATTTCGTCGCTGCGGGTCATTTTCCGTTGTTGCCAGGCTTCCTCGTCCGACACGATGCAGGCTCTGAAAGCCAGGTCGTTATGGGGGCTCAACGGAATAAGGTCGAGATCGGTTTTGCCTTTGTAGTCCTGATCTTTCAGGCCAAACAGGCTGAGGTCGGCTTCATTGGCGATAACCCAACGACCCAGCCCGTCTTTGAAACAGACGATATCGGGCAGGGCGTTGATGAGCATGAGCAGTTTTTCTTCTTGCTCGGCAATGGTGGCATTACGTTCGGCAAGCAGGTCGCGGGCTTCTTGCATCAGATTGTTTTGCTGGTGAAGCTGGTTGTTGGCTTTTTTAAGCTTCCTGTACATGGCAAAATACAAGCCCAGGGTAATCAGCAGGATAATAACAGCAAGCAGGCTGAAATAAAGAAGAAGGATATTGGTTTTGTTTTTTTCTTTCTCATACACAATCACTTTGGTTTGCTCAACTTTTTCGTTTTCAAGTTCGGCAACTTCCTCCATCTTTTTTTCAACCTCAAAACGGGCCTGAAGATTTTCGACCGAGGCGGAATCGAAAAGTTGCTTGACTGAATCAAAGATTTCGTGATAGGTCTTAAGGGTCTTAAAAGCTTCAGCCTGATTGCCCAGAATGTCCCAGGTTTGGTAAAGTTCTTTCAACACCTGAATGCGAAATTCGGGATCGGAATGGATGATCAGGTCGGCATCTGCTTTTTGAAAGGCATTGAGTGCCTGCCGTTTGTTGTTGTTTAGCTGATGGGCTTTGCCGATGCCAAACCAGGCTCGGGCCGTGGATTTGTTATTGTCCTCACACAGGTGTAACGACTGTGTCAGGTAGTGGAAAGCACTGTCGGTTTGTCCGATTTCGAGATAGATGTTGCCAATATTCAACATGGCATTGGCTTTTCCCAGATGATCGTTCAGGGATGCAGCCAAAGGGAGACATTCCCTGAACAGCTGTATCGATTCGTAGTGTTTTCCTTCGGCCTGCCTGATCAATCCAAGGTTGTTGCGCGTTGAAAGCATTGAGGGCTGATCCTGTATTGATAGCGCGATCTGGAAGGCTTCCTCAAAATAAGCTGCTGCCTGATCGTAGGCCTGCAATTTATAATAAAGTGAACCGATGTTATTGTTGTTATAGCCGATGCTTTTTTTATTTCCAGTTAAGCGGTTTATTTCCAGCGCGTGATTGTAATAATCGATGGCTTTGAGGTAATGTCCCATATCACTGTAAACCAGCCCGTAATTATTGAGTATTTTGGCCATTTCCAAGCTATCGCCCAGTGCCTGAGCATGTTTATAGGCGGTATCGTAATACAGGATGGCCTGGCTGAATTGACTCAAACCATAGGAAGCCAGGCCGGCGTATTTATAGGCCCGTGGGAGACTGGTTTTTTGTTTTGCCGAGGCTGCAAGCCTGATGGCTTTTTGACTTAAATCCAAGGCTTTGGCAGGGTTTGTAATGCTGAAGGTTTTTGCCAGGAAAAGGTAATCCTGCATGCCGGAGCTGTCCTGTGATACTTGCCGGGGTTGGTGCAGGCTGGTATCAGCTCCGGATTCATTCCGTGAGAATGCTGTCGTTGAAAGGATAAAAAAGCAGCAGTTGAGTATGAGTTTAAGCGTTGTTTTCATCGGAAATATCACTGGCCGGGAATTGAAAGTTTTCTTGAAGCTGGGAATAAGCGGGGATATAATCCAGAAAATCAATTTGGTTGTTAAGGAAATCGCAACGAACGCAATAACTTGTTTTGCTGTTGGTTAGCAGAAGGTATTCAACCTGCAGGGCCTGGTTGTAGCGGGTGGCCTGATCGAGCACCTGCTGGCTGATGGGAATGTGAGCAGCTTTGCATTCCACAATCATCAAGGGACGGCCTTCGGTTGAAAAAACCACGATGTCGCAGCGTTTATCCAATTGATTGAGGCGTAATGAATGCTCTACGGAGATTAAACCGGAAGGCATTCCTAGCGCTGTAATGAGGTGATATAAGGTTGTTTGCCTGACTTCCTCCTCAGGGGTAAGCGCAACAAACTTTCTCCTTACAGGATCAAAGACTTCTTTCTTGCCTTCGTTATCGCGTGTTTTAAACCATTGCATCACCCGTATGGAATTGATTTGCTGTTCAAAAGTACAGCATTCCTTTGCCTTGCACCATGTTTTTAAGGGATTTTTTTTCAATACGGGAATGATGTCTTATCACAGGCATCCACACAGCAGGCTGAAAGCGCCGGCAAGGATCGCTGAGGAAGACGGAAGGGTAGTCCGGCTTTTGACGGCAACAGAAAGATAAACAATAGTTTTGTATATTTGTCGGAACCAAAGATTTTGGGAAAATCACTGCCTTCGATCAGCAATTGTTTGATTGAAAGCACCGTAAATAACGGTTCAACTATGAAGACCAAGAAAGAAATCATCGAGAACTGGTTGCCCCGCTACACAGGACAGCCTTTGAGTGCGTTTGGACAGTATATCCTGCTTACCAATTTCAATCATTATCTTGAGTTGTTTGCCGAATGGCACAATGTGCCGATTATGGGACAAGATAGTCCGATGCCTTGCGCCACAGCCGACGATATCACTATCATCAATTTCAGTATGGGTAGTGCCAATGCAGCCACCATCATGGATTTACTGGGCGCGATTCATCCCAAAGCTGTATTGTTTCTCGGCAAATGTGGTGGCTTAAAAAAGAAGAACAATGTCGGTGATTTTATCCTGCCCATTGCAGCCATCAGGGGTGAAGGAACCTCCAACGATTATCTGCCGGTGGAGGTGCCTGCCTTGCCGGCTTTCAGCCTTCAAAAGGCCATCTCGACAACCATCAGGGAGCATGGACGTGATTACTGGACTGGCACAGTTTACACTACCAACCGCAGGGTGTGGGAACATGACGATGAGTTTAAAGAATACCTGATTAAAACACGAAGTATGGCCGTTGACATGGAAACCGCCACGATTTTTGTTGTCGGCTTTGCCAATGAAATCCCTACAGGAGCTTTACTCCTTGTTTCGGATCAACCGATGGTTCCCGAAGGGGTGAAGACCTCCGAAAGCGATAAAAAAGTGAATCAGCGTTTTGTGCATGAACACCTGAAAATCGGGATTGAATCGCTTCACATGCTGATCAACAACGGACAAACTGTGAAACACCTCCGTTTTTAATGGCTGCCACCTACGAACAGATTCTTGCTGAAATAAGAAATAAGGTGTTCAGACCCATTTATTTTTTGATGGGAGAAGAACCTTATTTTATCGACTCCATCACCGAAATGCTTGAGGAGCATGTGCTCGAAGAGGCTTATAAGGCTTTCAATCTGCTCATTATGTATGGCCGTGATGTGGATGCTGTGACGATAGCCAATCAGGCACGCACTTTTCCCATGTCGGGCAATTATCAGCTGTTGATAGTCAAGGAAGCGCAGGATGTAAAAGACCTGGAAAAAATAGAACCTTATCTGGGTACTTTTCCCGAAAGTACGATTCTGGTCATCAACTACAAGTATAAAAAAATTGACGGACGCCGGAGTCTGGCCAAAACTCTCGACAAGATGGGGGTGTTGTTTGAATCGAAGAAGCTGTATGATAACAACATACCTGAGTGGATCAATAAATACCTGCAGCAGCGTAACTACAGCATGACACCCAAGGCCACACAGATTATGGCTGATTTTTTGGGTAACGACCTGCACAAGGTTCGCAATGAACTGGAAAAACTGATGATCTCGCTGCCGCCCGGCACAAAAATCACTGATGCCGAAGTGGAGTCGAAAATTGGCATCTCGAAGGATTTCAATGTTTTTGAGCTTCAAAAGGCGCTGGGTAAAAAGGATATTTTTAAGGCCAACCAAATTGTCAATTATTTCGGAGCCAACAAAAAGGATAATCCCGTGACGATGGTTGTGATCATCCTTTACGGTTTTTTTGCCAAGGTGCTGAAGTACCATTATGCGGCTGATAAGTCGAAGAACAACATTGCCACCGTTTTAGGCGTTAACCCATTCTTTGTGACTGACTACCAGGAGGCTGCCTCAAATTATACCATTGCCGAAGCAGTGAAGAACATTGCTTTGCTGCGTGAATATGATTTGAAGTCGAAGGGTTATGGCAGCAATGGCCTCGACGAAGCCGACCTTTATCAGGAGTTGATCTACAAAATTCTGCACTGAGCGCAGCTTATGCCCGCCCTTTAGTCAGCTGTCGCTCCGAAAAGTGCGGCAATTTTTACCTGATATTTTTCGCAGATGAAGGCCCTTTTCAATTTGAGATTGGCGGTAAGTTCTCCGGTTGCAACCGACCATTCATGGTCGATGAGATCAAATTTTTTAATTTGTTCGAAGTCGCCGAAATGTTTGTTAAGCTGGTCGATTTCGCGTTTGATGCACAGCTTCACTTCTTTGGTCTGAATCATTTCGGTGTCGGTTGAATAGGTCAGGCCTTGCTTGCGACACCAGCTCCGGAGGTGATCAAAATCCGGAACGATGAGTGCAGCAGCAAACTTTTGGTTTTCGCCCACCACAAATATACCATCGATGAAAGGTGATTCCTTGAACTTGTTTTCGATTAGGGCAGGGCTGATGTATTTGCCCATCGAGGTTTTAAAGATCTCTTTGATTCTTCCTGTGATGCGGAGGTAACCTTGTTCCAACACGCCTTTGTCGCCGGTGTGAAACCAGCCCTGATCATCCATCACGGCAGCTGTCAGTTCGGGGCTTTTGAAATAGCCTTGCATGACATTCGGACCTTTGACAAGAATTTCGCCCTCTTCCGAGATGTTAACCTGAACATTGCTGATTACTTGTCCGACGGTTCCGGGCTTGATACCTTTTTTGTCGAGGGTATTCACAGCAATTACCGGCGATGTTTCGGTGAGTCCGTACCCTTCGAGCACGGGGATGCCTGCTGACGTAAAAATCCGGATAAGCCGGGGCTGCAGGGCAGCGCCACCCGACACAATCACACGCATCCTGCCCCCCAAGGCTTCACGCCATTTGTTAAAAACAAGGCGGTTGGCAAGCCAAAGCTGTGCCTTATAGATAAAACCATTGCCGTCAAAAGGTTCAAAACGATGACCCAGATTCAAAGCCCAAAGGAAGATCTTTCTTTTTAACCCGCTGGTCTTCATACCTTTCGACAAGATTTTATCATACACCTTTTCGAGAAGCCTTGGCACTGTCGTCAGAATCTCGGGCGAAACCTCCCGGATGTTGTCAGCGATGGTTCCCATATTTTCAGCATAATAAATGGATACACCCAGATAATGATAGGTGTAGATGTTCATTCTTTCATACACATGGCAGAGGGGGAGGTAGCTCAGCGCCCGGCAATGCTCATCCACGGGAAAGATGTGATGAACAGCGGCCACATTGCTGAGTAAATTGTTGTGTGAAAGCATGACCCCTTTTGGATTACCGGTTGTGCCGGAAGTATATATCAAGGTGGCTGTGTCGGTAGCCTTGACGGAATCTTTGCGTTGTTGCAACAAAACCGGATCAGCATGCGCAAGACCCATTTCGATCAGGCTGTCAAGTTTTTTCACACCTTCGATTTCTCTGAAGGCATACCAGTCGGCGATGTGTCCGATGCCGGGTAAAATGTCTTTTACCTTTCGGTAGAGGTCAGCGCCGGAGATAAAAACGTATTTTACACCGGAATGATTCAAAATATACTGATAGTCCGACTCGCTGATTGTTGGGTAAATGGGAACATGAACAGCCCCTGTCTGAAGGATGCCCATATCCATGAAATTCCATTCGGGCATATTGACAGAGATGGTTGCAATTTTATCACCGGGTCCGACACCCAGCCTCAGCAGGGCATAGCTGATGGCATCCACTTTGGTACGATAGTCCTGAATGGAATAGCCTGTCCACCGGCCATTTTCCTTTCCTGACAGCACATCGCTCTTGGGTTTAAATGTTTGTTCATAATAAGGCAGTAAATCAAAGATACGGGTTACTGATTTGTTCATCATGCTTTTTAGTATGTGTGTGTTATCGACCAACCGACTGTTTCACAGTTGAATGCGGCGGCAAACATACACAAACAAATTCAGTTTCAAAAATATTCAGTCAAGACAGACGGGCTGAATTCAAAAAAAAATTCCCTTTTGCGTTGTCATGCTGATTTCAGCAACGGACTGGCTGATTATATCACTTTGTGGATCATGGCCGCAGCGGCCTGGGCTGTCGGCATGATTACCAGATCGTGAATGCTGACGTGGGGGGGTACATTGGCGCAGTACCAGACGGCATCGGCTACATCTTTGGCATCCAAAGGTTTAAAACCTTTGTAAACGTTTTTAGCCCGGTTGATGTCGCCATGAAAGCGCACTTCGGAAAAAGCTGTTTCCACGGCGCCGGGTGCTATTTGTGTAACCCTGATACCAAAAGTGTAGAGGTCCATCCGCATGGCTTTTGTTAAGACGTCGACGGCAAATTTGGTTGCATTGTACACATTGCCGTTGGGATACGCTTCTTTTCCTGCAATCGATCCCAGGTTGATGATGTGTCCTGCACCTTGTTCAACCATCAGGGGTGTGATGGCCCGGCTCACATACAGCAAGCCTTTGAGGTTGGTGTCAATCATAACTTCCCAGTCGTCGACCAGCGCCTGATGAACGGGCTCGAGTCCTGAAGCCAGGCCGGCGTTGTTGACGAGCAGATCAATCCGAAGCCCGTTGGTTTTGATGTAATCTGCGATGTTGGTGCCTGCGTTGCGGTCGCGGACGTCGATGTTGAGAACATCAACCCTGACAGGGTAGGAAGCTTTCACTTCCAGTAGTTTTTCCATTCTTCTGGCCACAAGAAGCAGGTTCCAGCCTTCGCCGGCAAATTTTTCGGCTGTTGCGAGTCCGATGCCACTGCTGGCACCGGTTATCAAAGCCGTGCGGGGGGTGTTTTGGCTGTTATTCATTGTCGTGCAACATGCTGTCGATCCAGTTACGGGCATTCACAAAGGCTTCTATCCAGGGCGTTACCTCATCCTGACGTCGGTTTTCGGGGTAATAAGCCCACTGCCAGGGCAGGAAGGCGCGCTCGAGGTGAGGCATCATGGCCAGGTGACGGCCGTTGTTGGAGCAGATGGCTGCCGTGGCCCAGTCGCTGCCATTGGGGTTACCCGGATATTCTTCCTGTCCGTAGTGCATCACAATTTTGTAATTATCCTTGTAGCAAGGGAAATAAAACTTTCCTTCACCGTGGGCAACCCACACGCCAAGACGTTTGCCGGAGAGGCTGCCAAGCATCACCGAGTTGTTTTCGGGTATGTCGACATTCAGGAAGGCAGACTCGAATTTGCCCGAGTCGTTGTGCAGCATCCTGATGCGCTCGGGGTGTTCGGGATAGATGAGGTTGAGCTCAACCATCAGCTGGCAACCATTGCAGACACCAAGGCTGAGGGTGTCTTCGCGGGCATAAAAGTCGTCGAGGGCTTTTTTTGCTTTCTCATTGAAGAGGAAAGCGCCTGCCCAACCCTTTGCCGAGCCCAGGACGTCGGAATTGGAAAATCCGCCAACGAAAACGATCATGTTTACATCCTGCAGGTTCTCCCTGCCGGTGATCAGATCGGTCATGTGGACATCTTTCACGTCGAAACCTGCCAGGTGAAGGGCGTAGGCCATTTCGCGGTCGCCATTCACACCTTTTTCCCTGATGATGGCCGCCCGGATGCCCGAGGCATGACGTCTTTTCAGGTCAAGCTGATACTGCGCGGCCTTTCCGGTGAAAGTGTGGTTGAAACTGAAGACGAGGTCTTGCTTTTTGAAGTTTTTATAACGCTGAAGTGCCAGTTGTTCGCCACTTTGACGGCGGTCGAGCAGGTAGGACGACTTGAACCAGGTGTCACGCAACTGGTTGATGTCGAACACATAACGCTCGTTGTTGTGGTGGAGGTGAATAAACCTTTCGGCAATAAGCTGTCCGATGGCAACAAAGGTGATTCCCGCATCGGAAAGAAGTTTTTGAGCCGCATCACCCGAAGGTACCTGTACAACAATGGCCGGTTGCTCGCTGAACAGCAGCTTGACCAGCTGGATTTCGTTCCAGTGGTCGAGGTTGATTTTCATGCCATAGTCGGTGTTGGCAAAATTCATTTCGAGCAAGGTGGTGATAAGCCCTCCGGCTGATACATCATGACCGCTGAGCACCAGGCCTTTGCCGATCAGTTGCTGCACTGCATCAAAGGCTTTGGCGAAGTAGGCAGGATCGGTGACATCGGGTGCTTCGTGACCAATTTTTTGCTGTGATTGTGCCAGACTCGAACCGCCAAGATGGAACACATCCTGCGAAAGGTCGATGTAAAGCAATTGCGACTGGAGGTCGGGTCTGAGCAGGGGCGACACGGTTTTCCGGATATCCGCCACCTCTCCCACGGCAGTCACGATCACCGTTCCGGGAGCCAGCACCTTGTGCCCGTCGGGATATTTCTGCGTCATCGACAGGGAGTCTTTGCCTGTAGGCACATTGATGCCCAGTTCGATGCAGAAGTCGCTCAAGGCTTTCACTGCTTTGTAAAGCCGGGCATTTTCGCCTTCGTTTTTGGCAGGCCACATCCAGTTGGCGCTGAGTGAGATGCCCCGGAGTCCATCTTCGATCGGTGCCCAGATGATGTTGGTGAGGGCTTCGGCAACAGCCAGACGTGAGCCTTTGCGTTCGTCGATGAGGGCTGCCACGGGTGCATGTCCGAGTGCGGTGGCAATGCCTTTGATGCCTTGATAGTCGAGGGTCACCACGCCCAGGTTGTTGAGCGGCAGCTGCACCGGTCCGATGGTTTGCTGTGTGGCCACCCTGCCAGTGACGGAGCGGTCCACTTTGTTGGTCAGCCAGTCTTTGCAGGCAACGGCCTCGAGCTGCAAAACGCTCTGCAGGTTGGCATGCACATGCTCTGAGGAGGTTTTCAGGGGAGCAAAGCTGTATTTTTTCGATTTGTCGGTAAGCACCGTTTTGGGCGGCTTACCAAAGAGGTGATCCATTTTGAGGTCGATGGGGCAGCTGCCGTCAGCACTCATAAAACGCAGCTGATGGTCGCCGGTGGCTTCGCCTGCCACATACATGGGCGAGCGCTCCCTTTCAGCGGTTTGTTGCAACAGATTCAGGTGAACAGGGTCGATGACCAGTCCCATCCTTTCCTGCGACTCATTGCCGATAATTTCTTTTTCTGAGAGCGTCGGGTCGCCCACGGGAAGCTTGTCGATGTGGATGATGCCCCCTGTTTCTTCGATGAGTTCCGAAAGGCTGTTGAGGTGTCCGCCTGCTCCGTGGTCATGGATGGAGCGGAGGGGATTCTGACCGCTTTCGGCCATGGCTCTGATGACGTTGCAGACCCTTTTTTGCATCTCGGGATTGGCACGCTGCACGGCATTGAGCTCGATGGCATGACTGAACTGACCGGTATCGACACTCGAAACGGCGCCGCCACCCATGCCGATGCGGTAGTTGTCGCCGCCAAGCACCACCACCTGATCGCCCGGCTTCGGACTGTCCTTGAGGCTGTCGGAGGCTGGTGCAAAACCCACGCCACCGGCCAGCATGATCACTTTGTCGTAACCGAAATGTGTCTCTTCGGCCTGTTCAAAGGTGAGCAGACTGCCATTGATCAGGGGCTGGCCAAATTTGTTGCCAAAGTCGGAGGCGCCGTTGGAGGCTTTGATGAGGATGGATTCGGGTGACTGGTAAAGCCATTTGCGGGGAGGCTGTTGTTCCCAGGGTCTGTTTTCGATGCTTCGCGGGTAGGAGGTCATGTAAACGGCAGTGCCCGCAAGCGGGATGCTGCCTTTGCCACCGGCCATCCTGTCGCGTATCTCACCACCGGTGCCGGTGGCTGCGCCGTTGAAGGGTTCAACAGTGGTGGGAAAATTGTGTGTCTCGGCCTTGAGCGAGATCACGGATTCGAGGTCCCGGGTTTCAAAGAAGTCGGGCTGATGCTGGGTGCGCGGAGCAAATTGCTCAACAACAGGCCCTTTGATGAAAGCTACATTGTCCTTGTAGGCCGAAACAAGTCTGTTGGGATGGGTAGAAGCAGTTTTTTTGATGAGTCCGAAGAGTGTTTCGGGCATTGTTTTGTTGTCGATGACAAAGGTGCCGTTGAAGATTTTATGCCGGCAGTGTTCGGAGTTTACCTGGGCAAAACCATAGAGCTCACTGTCGGTAAGTTTCCGGCCTATGCTTTGTGAAATCTCCTGCAGATAGGTGATTTCATCGTCGCTGAGCGCCAGTCCGTGCTCCTTGTTATATTGTTGGATGTCGTCGACATAGCTCAGTTTTTCGGGTTCGATGTGCACTTCAAAAATATGCTGATCGAGCTGTGGGTATTGTTGTTGAAGCATGGGGTCGAAAGTGCCGGCAGCTTTTTCTCTGGCAACAAATTCTTCGATTCGGCTTATGCCGCTCAGCCCCATGGTGCGCGTGATCTCCACGGCGTTGGTGCTCCAGGGGGTGATCATCTCGCGACGCGGTCCGGTGAAGGGCGCTTTGATTGTTTTTTCGCTGAGTAAGACGGCATTGCCGAAGAGCCAGCAAAGTTTCTGAATGGATTCTTTCGATTGCTTCTGGTTGGTTTCCAGTGCTATGATTCCGTTTTCCGAGGCTTTAAAAAAAAGTATCATACGGTGGTTCTTTGTATGGCAATCCACAGGAAAGCCGGCACAAAGATAGAAAATGATGCTTATCCGCAGCCTGTTTTTTTGAGGTTTTGCGTGATGGGTGATGGGTTGTGATTGCCTGAATAGCGTTGACCGTTTTCTTCTTCAACCTCAGTTTTGCCAAAAGCCAATAGCCAATAGCCAAAAGCATCCTTTTGCCGGAAGCATGAAATGTTTTGCCGGAAGCCCGCTGCGTAAGCCCTAAACCACTCAAGCTCTCAACTCCTAAACCCTTACGCAGTTTGCCAAAAGCCAAGAACAAAAAGCCAGAAGCCTCATTTTGCCTGAAGCACGAAACTTTTTGCCGGAAGCTAGGTCGGAAGTCGGAAATCAGTAGTCAGAAATCAAAGTCGGAGCCGGAAGTCAGAATTTGGCACAAAGTCAACCCATTACACATCACGCATTACGCATCACAAGGGGTCTTGGGGTTTATGAAGCATAATGCGCTTTGTATGAGCCTTGGTTTAGTTGTGAAAAATGCCATGATCGCAATGTTGCCACGAATGCACGAATAAGAGGTTGCCACGAATGCACGAATTTTGGGAGGTCAGAGATCAGTGGTCAGTCAAATAGATCAGAGATCAATCAGATCAATTCGAGCAAGTAGTACATCAACAAATCAAGAGATAGTCAAAGGTCAGTGGTCTGTTCGGGCACTAACAAATCAACGAATCAACAAATCAACACATCAACACATCAACAAATCAACACAAAATCTGCCTTGTAGTGGTTGAAAAAAATAAAATCTGTTGGTTGTTAAGAAAGGCCTTTGTAATTTTACAGCAATTCCGGAAGGGCCGGGTCGTGGGTTTAGGCTGGTTGTTATTTACACGATCTGATTCGCCGGAAGCGGGGTTCATGAAGCAATTGTGCAGCCCTCTCATGAATCCTTTTTGGGCTGCCTGCACATATTACTATAAGGTGTACCGGGAGGCTGCAAGCCCGGTAAAAAGAAGAATGAGAGCTATGATGGATGCCGGATAGGTGTTCGGATGGCTCTTTTGGTGTTTTTGTGATTGTGGTTTTAATTAAAGTGATATGAAGATGTTGTTTGGTAAGAAGAATATAGCGCGACCGGATGGTTTTGTATGTGGATGTTATACGAAGAATTTCAGCATGTTTTGAGCAAGCAGATCAGACACCGTCGTTGGTGTTGATCAGCATCTTTGCGTTATGGCGTTTACGTCAATTTCTATCAAAAAAAAGACCCGTCATTTCTGACAGGTCTTTGATCTTCAACTTGGTTACGTTATCCTGACGACAAGAGGCTTGACCAAGCATTACAGTACAAAAGTAAGGATATTTTAAGAAAAAGCAAGAAAAAAATGAGATTCAGAGACTTCAGGCAATACTTTTCAGCAGCAAGGGTTGATCGCTATTTGCTTGCCGCCGGCAACTCAACAACCAAAGCAGTCAGACTATATAAAGCTAATCTTAAAACATCACAGGCTTTTCATCCTTTACTAGGGGTGTTGGAAGTTGTGCTGCGAAATAGACTTAACGACATTTTAACTTCCCATTTTGATGACCCCGACTGGATCATCCATCAAAAAGCCGGTTTTATGTCGGATGCTTCATTAAGATTTACCTACAAAAGAACCGGTCAACAAAAAACGAATGATTTTTTAAAGAAAGAAATTGAAGCTGCAGAAAAACGACTTCAAAAAACAGGAACGCCAATCACAAGTGGTAAAATCATTGCGGAGCAATCGCTGGGTTTTTGGACCGACCTGTTTGCAGTTCATCATTACCGTTTGCTGAAAGGTAAGCCTATAAAAATTTTTATTTCTTTACCTTCGGGATATGGTCGTAAAGAAGTGAATGACGAATTGGACAAAGTCAGGCGTTTCAGAAACAGAATCAACCACAATGAACCTGTATGCTTTAACGGCAACACCATTGACTTTACAGAAGCATCCATCGTTCATCAGTCAATTACGGATTTACTGTCCTGGGTTGATCCTGAACTCATCAAATTTATATCCGAACTGGACAGCGTAAAAAAAACCATTGACAAAGCGATGATGATATCTATGTAGAGAAATCTGACGAAGCGTTGGTGAGATCTGGAAGACGGAGGGCAGTGGTCGGAGGCCTGAGGCCGGAGGTCAGACGGAAGGGCTGGAAGTCAGGATTTCAGGCGGCAACCCATTACACATCACGCATTACACATCACAAGGGGTCTTGGGGTTTATGAAGCATAATGCGCTTTGTATGAGCCTTGGTTTAGTTGTGAAAAATGCCATGATCGCAATGTTGCCACGAATGCACGAATAAGAGGTTGCCACGAATGCACGAATTTTGGGAGGTCAGAGATCAGTGGTCAGTCAAATAGATCAGAGATCAATCAGATCAATTCGAGCAAGTAGTACATCAACAAATCAAGAGATAGTCAAAGGTCAGTGGTCTGTTCGGGCACTAACAAATCAACGAATCAACAAATCAACACATCAACACATCAACAAATCAACACAAAATCTGCCTTGTAGTGGTTGAAAAAAATAAAATCTGTTGGTTGTTAAGAAAGGCCTTTGTAATTTTACAGCAATTCCGGAAGGGCCGGGTCGTGGGTTTAGGCTGGTTGTTATTTACACGATCTGATTCGCCGGAAGCGGGGTTCATGAAGCAATTGTGCAGCCCTCTCATGAATCCTTTTTGGGCTGCCTGCACATATTACTATAAGGTGTACCGGGAGGCTGCAAGCCCGGTAAAAAGAAGAATGAGAGCTATGATGGATGCCGGCGAGGTGTTCGGATGGCTCTTTTGGTGTTTTGGATGAAAAGTAATTTAATGAGGTTATGCCGGTATACATCAACATTACGAACTGCATCTTTGATAAGAAGGCGGTGGAGAAAAGGGTGAAAGGAGGGCTTGAGGCTTTTCGGAATGACTATTTCCTGCGGCATTCGGAGCTGAGCCAGGAGGATGATGAGTTGTTCTTGGTGGCGGGAAACAGTTATTACACCTTTGATGTGGCAAAGCTGATGGAGATGGGTTTTGAGTTCGATGTGGAAAAGCAGCATTCAAATGATTTTGTGATTACACACCGCTACAACGGGCGGCTCTGGAATGTGGACTGGCTGGAAGATAACAGTTTTCATGCCTGGCATCGAGATACGGATGACCGACTGAAGGCACAGGTAAGGCTGATTGGTGATCTAACGCTGGATGAAGTGGGGGACCTGATGGATGCCGGAGAAACTCCGCTGATGCAGCTGACGCTGGAGAACATAGAAACGCATCCGCTGACGGTTTTTTTGAGGAAGAAGGGGAAGGGAGGCTGAAAGTCTGGGGGTTTGGTTAACGTTCAGGCATTCGAGATCAACCACTGTTGGGTTCCTCTGTCCTGACGGGCATTTTCGATGATGGCATCAAGGCGTGCTAACAGATTTGATGCGGATGAAAAGTAAGACCAGGCAACTTCAGAATCAAGGTCAGAGTTATAACTTGCCCTTTCATTCGAGATTCGAGGAAGGACGAAGATGGTGGTATCACGAACGACTGTCAAGCATTTTTTGTTTCTATCAAAGGCTAAAAGGTTGAAGCCAAAACCAGAAGACATCCATAGTTGGTTGGTGATCAGATGCCTGTCATGATTTTTTAATGTTTGCGTTTTAGCTACCGTTATTTCAATAGAGGGAAAATCATTTGCTAAGCACTTAATCAATGATTTATGTAATGCTAAAATATTGTCATTGGTCGTGACAACTGTTAATTTTATCGGTCGTTTTGCAGGACTACCATTACTTATAGCCTTTAGGAGGGGAACAATATTGTTTTGGATGTCTTGTTCTTTAGCAGTCAAATAGTTATCAACTAAAATGGCGCGATGAAACGTGTGTTTAGCAATAATGAGACGATTGAATGAGAATTTCTTGTCGTGCTGCTTTAAAAACATTGGGGCACGTGCTGTTAATTTGATTCCTTTTTCTTTCAAATTTTCAGGAGTAAGTACCATAAGACCCCAATTATTCTCAATATCATGGGCTTTGACATTATTTTCATCTAAGAGAAAAACCTCGTCTTCCATTTCCTTCCAAAATGACTCATCCTCAAATTTTTGAGATAACTCAGGATTGCATTTTATTAGGGCAGTAGGGTTTTTAATGAATTTTTTAATAAGCGGATGTTGATTTTTTATCAGTTCTTCGGGAGAAATATTCAGGTGAATTACTGCTTTGCCAAAAACCAGTTTATAGGTAGCCGTTAAGATGTTTCCATTGTTCTCATCTTCAATTAAAAGACTATCAAAAGAGTTTTGAAGTAACTTGATAAATTTTTCAAGAAAACCCATCTGACAATAAATGGTTGGTTTATCATTCATGCCTAATTGAAGTTTTGCTGGTTAAGCTGGAAGAGTTGAATGGCAAGGTTGTCAGCTTCGTCGAAAAAGCCTTTGCCGAAATCCTGGCTCATACGGCCGTGTTTGTCGATGGTGATTTCGCGCACCTGGGGGGCGCCTTCTTCACGTTTCGAAGGATCAGGGTCATCAATGTAGTAGATGATGACATCCTCAGGCTTGCATTCACCTTTAGCAATGAGAAACTGGAGTTTACGGATGAGGTATTCAGAGTGGGTTTCGATTACCAAAGAATTTGTTTTTTTCTTTGATTGTTTAATTAAATCTTCATAAGTATCTGGCATAATTGATTTTAAATACGGCCATAGGTCAATCAATGGCTCTTCAATTTTCTTTGCCCTTTGAATGAAATCTACAAACGCATCTGCCAAAAGGGATTGAAACTTTGGATGAAGATTCGCTTCAGGCTCTTCAATTATTAGAGAAGCATCGTTGTTGGTGTTGGCAAGTACAATTAATAACATTAAAATATGTCCATAGGCTGTGCCCAAATCGGAGATATGTCTTTTTATACCTTTATTATAGTTCATCAAAAAAATATGAATGAACTCTTCGTGTTCATCTTTGGAAATATTTAATTGAAATCCATCAAGACCAAAAACCTTTTGCCATTTTGTAAAAAACGGAGTATCGTCATCCTTAAATTCATTAGAGTTACTGGAAATATCAATGTTTTGAAATTCTTCGTAAATAGTCGTTTGGTCTTTATAATTAAAAAGGTTTTTCTGAATCCAGTTATTTTCATGTAATGGAATACCTCTAAGTTGTGAAAATTTGGTATGAGGCACGTATTCAAAAGACATAATATCAGTTTTGAATTCGTTGATTAAAAAAACATAAATGCTGTTAATATGTTGAATAAGTTCAATGAAACGTGGATAAACCTGATCTTTTTTGCTATCTAGAATTTGACTGTAGTTTTTGAAGGCATTACCAGAAAGAGAATTACTTGTATGGTTTTGACTAAAAAGAGATGAAAATAAGAGGAGAGTAATATCCTTACTGGAAAAATCATCCATGTCTGGAATTTTCCACTGACTAAATGTTTTTAAAATTGCAGTATAAAGGCTATCATTTAAATCACCTTCCTGAAGCGATGTTACAGGAACACTTTTTTCATGAAATAAATCGAATAGGGTTAGATTATTTACTAAAAGAAAGTTTAAAATCGATGAATGCAATTCAATAATTGAGGGGTCATCAGATGTTATTACTTTATTTGTTTCGGAAAATGTGCTTTTGCAAGTTTCTTTTTCTTTGAGTTCGTTAAAGAATGCAATGAAATTAAGAAAATCGATTTTCTTTACTCTAAAACCTTTCGGCCAACTGACTTGTCTTAGCTCTGACTTAATTAATAATGCATTATTATACATAATCTTTACTTCATCGAGAACAGGTTCAGCATGATAATAGTTGTCAGAAACTGGAAACTTAGTGTTAATCGAAAAGGCTATTTTGATAGGGATTTTACTTTGACCAACTAGATAGTGAAAAACATATTCAAGCTTTGTGGAATTGGAGCTATCTGATAAAGAATCGCTTAACTTACCAATTTTTACTAGTGGGCCAGA
>JADHED010001431.1_pt1 | contig 20302 bp, 17 predicted proteins | sample 8952041 | NCBI WGS metagenome assembly JADHED01 (sample SAMN16124423, study PRJNA663239) | bioreactor sludge metagenome | isolation source: sludge (control) | place: India:Bengaluru | collected 2018-09-08
TGTGCAAAGGTAATTATTTTTTATTACCTGACCAAATCTTTTTTGAAGAAAAATTGTTTTTATTTCCAGAACCTTCAGTCTCACTATTTCTAAATTAGATTGACTTAAATTCGTCCCGTTAATTTTTATTACTACTCCTTCTCTCCCTTTTTGTTTGGGACTGCAAAGATAATAACTTTTTCCTTTCTGCCAAATCTTTTTTTAAAAAATTTTAGCTATCTGGTCTTGGCTTGTTTTCAATGTTTCTCTGCGCTACTCCTTCGTTTTGAGTGGTGCAAAAGTAGTCCCTTTTTTTCTCTAGTTCCAAATGAAATCTAGTGTTTTTTTTCAAATTATTTAATTTCTATTCTAACTCACTGATTAAAAGCATGAAAAATTTCGTAATTTTTTATTATTATTTTTACGAATCATTCAAAACAAGTGCTAAAAACAAATATAAAATTATCAAATCAATAAAATTAAGTCAAAATAAAAACCAAAACCCAACAAAAAGGACAAGAAAATACGCTGATTTAAATTAAAAAAAGCTTTGCCTCTGATGTAAAATCTTCGACAAAGCTTTAAAAACTTATAATTACGTAAAATAATTTCTTAATTTTCTTTATAAACTGTTATTAAAAAGTTAGCAAATGACTTTTCGAGACCAACAATATCTCCTGTTTTAAAATTAATACCAGGATTTGAAGGAGAATTTGCACTAACTTTTTTTCCAAAAATCTGAAAATATTGTTCTTGTTGCCCTTCTTTACCTTGAAGTTTAATTCTTGAACCTAAAAATTTTCCTACAGAAACATCGGTAATATCATTATTTGACAAATCAATTTTTATATAAGACCTTGTTAGTAGTTTTACCTTTTTATCATTAATTCTAACATCTACATCTTTATTAGGATTTATAAGATAAACAGTGTTTTCGTTTTTCTGTATTTTAGAAGCATCCGCATCATATATATATAATGTATAATGATTAGGATTGAGCTGAGTTTTACCATCAATGCTTTCTGGTAATTTGAGATAATAACAATTTGCAGAAACAGATTTTGCTTTTTTGTAAATTTCTCCAAAAACTGCCACATCATTATTAGAAAAACCTGAAACTTCAATTTTACCAAGATAATGAGCCACTGTAGAATCTGGTTCTTTTTGCAAAGCATACAAAAATTTGTCTTTGTTGTTACCAATACTTTTTGCTTCCGTTAGATAAACCGTCTGCGAAAAACAGAAACTGCTATATAATAATATATATATGTATAAAAATTTTCTCATGAGATTATGTACTTCTAAGTGTATCCACACAATATGCCAAACTTTCTTCCCAGTCTTTAGGTTGAATATTATATATCTCTTGAATTTTTTCTAAATTCAAAGTACTATTCTTTGGTCTTTTGGCAGGTGTTGGATATTGCCAAGTTTCTAGTTTATTTAATTTAACATTTGAATGAGACAATTCTTTAATCTTATTTGCAAAATCGAACCACGAAATTTTTCCATAATTAGAAAAATTAAAAATTCCGGGAGTTATTTTCTCTGAACATACAATTTTCATAATGGTTTCAGCTAAATCGTTTGCATTGGTTGGTTGACCGAATTGATCTGCTACAATTCCTAATTCTTCTTTTGTTGAAAAAAGATTCAACATTGTTTTTACAAAATTTTTGCCAAACTCTGAATAAACCCAAGATGTTCTAAGAATAACGGTGCAGGGATTTATTTCTAAAGCCAATTCTTCGCCAGATAATTTAGAAGCACCATAAACACCAATTGGATTGGTGAAATCTTCCTCAGAATAAGGCAAATTGTTTTCACCATCAAAAACATAATCTGTAGAAACGTGAATAAACTGCGCATTATACTCTTTACAAGCTTCGGCTAAATTTTCTGTACCGTCTGCATTTACCAAAAATGCTTTTTCTACTTCACTTTCTGCCAAATCTACTGCTGTATAAGCTGCAGCATTAATACAAACTGAAGGTTCATTTTGCCAAAAAAAATGAAGAACAGCTTCTTTATCTGTAATATCTAATGAATTAGAATCAGTAAAAATAAATTCAAACTGAGGAAAATCTAAAGACAATTTTTGGAGACATTGTCCTAATTGTCCGTTTCCGCCTGTTACTAATATTTTCTTAGTTTCCATTTATTATTTTATTTTGCTTTCTGAAATGAAAAACTCTATCTTTAAATTCCTTCTCTTCTACTTCAATTAAATACTTATCAAAAAATGCTTTTTCATCTGGAGGAAGAGCTTCAGATTGTCTTGTTCTCATATTGAAATAAATTACCGTAATCCAAAGAACCGCATTAATGGTTTTTTCGTCTTCGCTTTTCATTAGAATTTCAACTTTAGAAACTCTATCACTCATTTCTATTGTTTTGCTGCTAATAATAACTTTGGTATTTGCTTTTACTTCTTTAAGATAAGCAATTTCGTTTTGGATAGCAATCCAAACACAACCTGTTCTTTTGAGATATTCTTCGTAAGTAAATCCATAAAACTCTTCCACGTGATCTTCTCTCGCATTGAGCATATATTCTAAATACTTTACATTATTAAGATGCCCAATTGGGTCGCAATCGCTAAATCTTATTTTTACTGTTGTAGAAACTTCTTTATTCATACGTCAAATTATAAAACTATTATTGAAAACCATTTTAATAGATTTTCTATACAAAAATAAATAAAAAAACCACCTTGTGAAAGGTGGTTTGGTATATCTTAATAAAATATTAAAGACCTAATTCTTTTTTAATCGCTGCAGTAGCATCTGGACCAGCTTTGTAGATAAGTCCGTTAGTAGCAGAATCAAAAACGAAATCCCAACCGTTAGCTTTAGCAGCTCTAGTGATTGCATCGTTTAATCTTTTTTCGATTGGACCGTAAGCTGCTTCAGATTTTTCGTTGAAATCTTTTTGAGCTGCTTGCGACATTGCCTGAATTTGTTGTTGAGTTTTAGTTAATTCACCTTCTTTAGCTTCTCTTTGAGGCTGAGTCATTTTTTCAGCAGCCGCTTTATATTTTTCAACATCTGCCTGCCATACTGTTGCTAGTTTTTCAATCTCAGCTTGTTTAGCTGTAGAAAAAGCTTTTAATTGCTCTTCTGCTTTTATTTTTTCTGGCATCATGTTTAATATAGCAGAAACATCAGCAGTAGCCACTTTTTGAGCTTTTGCAACTCCGAACGACATGAACATTACTACCGCTGCAAATAAAATGCTTAATTTTTTCATCTTTCCTAAAAATTTTAATTGTTTATTATTTTACTTATTTTTTATTCTTTGTTTTACTGTCTTTGCTTTTATCCTCTTTTGAAGCGGGCGTTTTAAGCAAATAATCTAAAACTTTGTCTGTATAATCGTATCTTTTGTCTAAAAAAATTACGCTTATGTTATTACTTTTATCAAGAACTATGCCCAAAGTATTTTTCTCTACAATTGTTTTAATGGCATTAAGAATTTGGTCTTGAAAAGGTTTTGCCAAATTGGCTCTAAATTTATTAATTTCTCCTTCTCCGCTGAATTTTTCAGCAATAAATTTTTGAATATTTTTTTCTAAAGTTTTCAATTCTGTTTATTTCTTATTGATTTTTTATCCTAATAGAAGAACTTTTTCATTTTCGAAAGAAGTTTTTTTTGCGTCATATTCTGCTTGCATTTTCTGCAATTGGTCTTCCCAACCTTTAATCTGTGCATCTAATCTAGATTGTGCTTCTGTATATTGAGGCAACTTGCTTAGAATATAATTGGTATCTATTACTCCAATTTTTTGTGCATTAGAATATGAGAACGCAAATATAACAATTATAAAAGAAATTAAAACTTTAAATATTTTCATAGCTTTTCAAATTACAAAGACTGATTCATCAAGAAGTGAGTATTCCATCCTGAAGGCTCGCTACCACCAATATATTTATCAAATCCGTAAGCAAAATCGAAACCGATTAATCCAAATGCTCCCATATAAACTCTAACCCCTACACCTACAGATCTTTTTAACTGAAACGGATTAAAAGATGAAAAATTGCTCCATACATTTCCTGCTTCTGCAAAAGTTAATGCGAAAATCTTAGCCGTTTGGTTCATAGAGATTGGGTATCTTAATTCTGCAGTGTATCTACTGTAGATAGTACCACCACCATAAGGTGTAATATCTGTAGAAGTTCCACCTTCTGTTGAAGCATTTTCATAACCTCTAAGAGGAATAAGTTCTCTACCATCATATCTACCTCCGAATAAACCTGTACCACCAACGTAGAATCTTTCGAAAGGAGGTGCCCCTAATTCTTTTTTATAACCTTGCAAGAATCCCATTTCGGCACTACTTCTTAAAACTAATTTACCAATAATTTCGCTATAAGAATCCGCTTTTAATTTAACTTTGAAATATTCCATCCACTTGTATTTCTCTTGAGCTGTCATAGAAGAGTAATCTTTTTTCTGGAATAAAGAATATGGTGGTGTAAATTTAACAGAAGCTTCAACGTTAGACCCTGTAGTTGGGAAAATTGGGTCGTAACCAGCAGAGTTTCTACTTAACCCTACATTGAAACTAAAGTTATTTACATTACCATCATATACTGTTGTGCTACCAAATTGGAAAGGATAATTGCTGAAATTATATCTTTGATAAGCAATACCTGTATATAAAGAGAAATAGTTATCTGGCCAATTCAATAATTTATTAAGACCAACGCTTGCCGAGAAAATATTTAATTTCTGAGATGCGCCATAAGTATCTGTATAATTAACTGTAGAGTGATTTAAACCAACACTTAGAGCTGTAGGTCTTGTACCAAACAACCAAGGTTCTGTAAAAGATAAGCTGTAGTTTTTGAAATACTGACCAGCTTGAGCTTGAACTGATAATGTTTGTCCATCACCTTGAGGAACTGGTTTGAAATCTTTAAGTTTCAAGAAATTTCTAAGAGAGAAATTATTAAAAGTTAACCCCAAAGTTCCAATAAAAGAGCTACCACCATAACCAGCTTGCAACTGTACTTGTGAAGAGCCTTTTTCTACTAATTTCCAATGGAGATCTACTGTATTGTCTTGAGGATTAGGCACTACATCTTGCCCAATTTGTTGAGGATCAAAAAACTGCATCCCCGCTAAGTCAAAATAAGTTCTTTTAATATCTAATTTAGAGAATAAATTTCCTGGTTTAGTTCTAAGAGAACGAAGAATTACGTGGTCGTGAGTTGTAGTATTACCAGACCAAGTTATTCTATTCCAAGCTGCTTTTTCTCCTTCTTTAATTCTAATTTCAATATCTATAGAATCTCCTCTCACGGCTTTTTCTACAGGAACCACATTAGAGAACAGATATCCATTATTAAGATATAAAGATTTGATATCAGAATCATCTTCTTTACCACCATCTTCACCAACTTTTTTGTTGAATCCTACAGCATCATAGATTTCTCCTTTTCTATAACCTAATAATTTTTGTAAAACTTCTGTTGAATAAGAGGTATTCCCAATGAAGCTAATATCTCCGATATAATATTTTTTACCTTCATTCAATTTTACATTAATATTAAAACCTTTATCGTTTCTCCAAACAGAATCAGAAAGGATTCTTGCATCTCTAAAGCCTAAAGAGTTGTAATATTTAATTAAATTCACTTTATCTTCATCATATTTTTCTCTGATGAATTTTGAAGGTTTGAAGATTCCTTTAAGACTTAAGGTTTTTTGTTTGGTATCTTTGAAACCTTTTTTCTTAAGTTTTGCGTCAGAAATTTGGTCGTTCCCTTCAAATTCTATTTTAGCAATTTTAATTTTTTTGCCCTTATCTACTTGTATTGTCCAGTCGATAAGATTAGGGTCATTAGCATTCACCTTATCTTGAATGGTGATTTTAGCATCTGCAAAACCTTTTTTCTTATATTCTTCGGGTATTTTTGTACTAAGGGTAGAGATAAGATTGTTGGTGATTTTTGTACCAGGTTTTAGACTATTGTCTTTGATAAGTTTCTCATTTTTAGACTTACCAATTCCTTTTCCTTTGAATTTCACCTCACCAAGTTCCATTAAATCTTGAAGGCGGAATTTTAGCACAACATTTTGTCCATCAATGTCTTCTACATACACTTCTACCTCAGAGAAAGAATCTGATTCCCAAAGTTTTTTGATGGCATTACTTACTTTTTGCCCAGGAATTTCTACCATTTCTCCTTTGCTAAGACCTGTAAATCTAAGAATCTGAGCTGGACTGAATTTCTTTACTCCATCTACAACAATATCCTTCAATACGTAGCTAGATTGCGGTTGGTTTTGAGTAGTAGTTTCTGAGGTAGTGGCAACTTGTGCCGAAACACTTACAGAAGTAAAAAATATTAAAATTGGGATGAAAATATATCTCATTGGTATAATTATTCTTTCTATGATTTTTAATTAATGATTTGTTCGCTGGTTTTCCCGAACCTTCTTTCTTTATTTTGATAATTTAATATACATTGGAATAAATCTTCCTCCGAAAAATCTGGCCAATATATGTCTAAAAATTGTAATTCTGCATAAGCTATCTGCCAAAGTAAAAAATTACTAATTCTAATTTCTCCACTTGTTCTTACTAATAAATCTACTGGAGGTATATTTTTAGTATAAAGATGGCTTTCTATTACTTTTTCATCTATTGCATCTACTGTTAGATTTCCGTCTTTCACTTCTTGTGCAATATGTTTTACTGCATTTAGAATTTCTCTTTGCGAACCATAACTAAGTGCTAAAACTAAATTGGTTTTAGAATTTCCTTTGGTTACTTCTACTACATTTAGCAGTTGTTCTTTTACCAAATCAGGAAGCTTGTCTATCTCACCAATTACGTGCATTCTTATTTCTTTAGACATTAATTCATCTGATTCTTTAATTAAGCTTTCAGACAAAAGAGTCATCAAGGCACTTACTTCGTCTTCTGGTCTATTCCAATTTTCTGTAGAAAAAGTATAAAGTGTAAGATAATCTACTTCTGCTTTAGCACAAGCTGCAATAGCATTTCTAACTGCTGATATTGCATTTCTGTGACCATAAGTTCTCTCTTCTCCTCTAGATTTCGCCCACCTTCCATTACCATCCATAATAATGGCAATGTGTTTTGGCACGTTAGCTTTATCTATTTTATCTAGTAAATTTTCCTTCATTTTTTATTTGTCTTGGCAATAACAAGCAGGTCTTCCGAAAGAATAAGAAATCCCTAAAGAGATTGTATTAACCCAATCTTTAGAATTTATATTTCCCACTTCTCTTGCTTTTAAATAATCTTCAACTCTTTGGTTAGATACCGTAAGATAAGGTTCTGTCTGTAATAGAGATTTTGTACTATTGGCAGATGCCAAAATATCTCTATTGTATGTTTTTTTAACATCACTATTATCCATCTTACTATAATCTATAGCATCTGTAAAAGTTGCTCGAAACATCAATTCGCCAAAGATTGCCCAATTGTAATTAAATTTATATTTCAAACCAACCCCAAAAGGAATTGCCACCGAAAATTTGGTTGCTCTTTTTCCATACGTGAAATTTGTATTAAAATCTTCATCAGATGTTGGCGTTATTGGATTTCCAGAAGCATCTCTATTAAAATCATTAACCGCAGTAATTTGAGTATTAGAGAAGAACAATCCTGAAAGCCCTCCAAAAATATAAGGACTTAACATGCTTCTTTGCTCATCATTTATAGGCAAAAAATTATAATCAAAAATAGCTGAAAGCTCGTAAACTGAGTTGGTGCCAGAATATCCTCTATTCTGTCTGTAATATTCTTGAGCATATTTATCATTAAACTGAACATGATTATATGCAAATCTAAATCTAAGAGATTGATAAGGATTAAAATTCATCCTATACATAAGTGCAGCATAAAAGGGTAATCCATCATTAGAAATATTGTCCATATTATTTGGGAAGGGATTAAGGTACTTAGTTTTCCCTATGTCTCCCACCAAATTACTTGTTCCTAACTGAATACCGATTTCGTGTCTTTGAGCGAATGCAAAAAGATTACCCATCAAAATGGCAAAAAATACTATTATGTTTCTCTTCATTGTTGCTGTTTGCTAATGATAACATTTCAGCTTATTACTAATGTGCAAATATAAAACATTTTTACATTAAGACTAATCTTAATGTTTAGTTAAATATTTCTGTAAAAAGCATAAAAAATTAATAAATTACTTATAGTAAAAACCCAATTTAATTCTAATTATTGTTTGCTCTACAAAAACGCTCCTTATTTGATAAGGAGCAGTCTTTATTATGTATTAAAAATCTTTCTTATTTTGTTCCTAATTTTTATCAAAGTTGGCTCGTTATAATTTGCATCTTCTTCGAAGTAACCATAGCCATATCCATAGCCGTATCCATAACCATAGCCGTATCCATAACCTTTTTGAACCGAAAAATCATTATAAATCATTCCTATATGCTGAATTTCTTTATTTTGATATTTCTCTGTAATCATTTTAAGCATATACTTTTCGGTATATTCGTGTCTCACTACATATACGTTTGCATCTGTATATTTCATTAACTCGAAAGAATCTGCAACCAAACCAATTGGCGGAGAGTCTATAATAATAAAATCATAGATTTTTTTCAAATCTTCGATAAATTTTCTATTTCTATCACTCATTAAAAGTTCCGAAGGATTTGGCGGAATTGGTCCCGATGTAGCTACATCCAAATGCGGAATAGAGGTTTTATTAATAATATCCTCAATTTCTACTTCGCCAGTAAGATAATTAGAAATTCCGTACTTATTGTTCACTTTAAAATCACCAAAAATCTTTGGCTTTCTTAAATCCATCCCCAACAAAATTGATTTCTTACCACTTAATCCTAAAACCGAAGCAATATTGATAGAAACATAAGTTTTACCTTCGCCTCCGATTGAAGAAGTAACCAAAATTACTTTGCTTTCTCCATCTTCATTATACAAAAATCTAAGATTAGCTCTAACGCCTCTAAATGCCTCTGAAACAGAAGATTTCGGTTGCTCTAAAACTGTTAAATTATTCTCGTGATTATTTTTTCCTACGACCCCTAAAAGTGGCAATCTTGTAGCATTCACCAACTCTTTCACTACCCTAATTTTGTTATCTAATAACTCTACTATCAATAAAATGATAAAAGGAAAGAGAAGAAAGCCTCCTACCAAAGCATTCCTTATGAATGAAGTATTGGGAGCAATAGGACCTTGTCCCAAATTTTTAGCTTTATCAATTACAGAAATATCAGAAACATTGGTTTTCAACCTCATCTCGGCTTCCGAAAGTTTTGTTAAAAGCAAATTATACGTAGCTTCATTAATGGTATAACCTCTTTCTGCGTCTAAATATTTTTTTTGTTTAAATGGTAAAGAACTCAATTCGGATTCTAAATTCGAAATTTTACCATTAATTGTACTTAGCTGAACATTGTAAACTTCATAATATTTTCTCAATTGCCCGAACGAAGTACTTTTAGCTTCATTTATCAATCGATTTATTTCTCTCATCGGTTCAGATTGAGGAGTATAAACCGTTGCCATTTCCGCTCTTTTTAGATATAAATTCTTTAATTCAGAAACAGATGCTGTAAAAGAACCATCATCCACTCCAGCAGCATTCAAATTAATCATGTTATCGATATTTCTGCTAACTGAACTTTTTATAGAATTTAAAGCATTAACTTTTGTAAGTATATCTGCTTTTTTTTCTTCCAGAGATTTTATTTGCTCAAGTACTTCATTTACATTTCCTTTTTCATCGATAATTTTTTCGGATGTTTTAACAGCATTAAGACTTGTGGAGCTAGAATCTAACTTAATTTTCGCTTTGTCTAAATTATCTTTAATAAATTCTACGGTATTTTTATCTACAATAGATTTATCTTCTTGTCTCTTTTTTATAAGTTCTTCAATACTTTGATTTAAAAAATTAACGGTTCCGTTTAAATTATATCCGCTTTTAGAGATTACCATTAATGTATTTAATTCTTGGTCGAATTCTACACTTAAAGAGTTCTTTATATCGTTTACTGTTTGGTCTATTGTATTTAAAGTAACAATAATATTATCTACCTCAATATCTCTTGGTTTATCATTTTTAACAAGTTTAAATTTCAAAAAAGGAGTATCATACCATTCATTTATAGAAATAGTTTTATTTGGAAATCTATTAATAGAAGGCGTCTTTCTATAACTCTCTGTTTTATAATCATATAATGAATTTACACCAAACCCCTCTGGCAATGTAACTTCGTATCTATCACCAGACTTAGGAATTAAAGTAATTGGAATATTTACAGACTGAAGATGGTTTTTATCTACGATAAAATAGACGGGAGAATCATTCTTGTCTAAATATGTGCTTTTCAATCTACCTTTGGTTGAATAATTAACAAACAGATCCAACTCTTGTGCAAGAAATTCATTATGAGTTCTAGACATTAACAATTTTTTCAAAAATAATCCTTCTGTATTTCCATTTTGCCCCCAAATAAAATTGATAGATTGATTTGGAGTAAAATAACTTGCTGAATTATTAGATATACTTATCACTGTACTAGAGGCATAAACTCTTTGTGCATAGTATTTATTATAAACATAAGAGATAAAAAAACCAAAAATACCAAGCATTAAAAACCAATACCAATTCTTGAGCAATCTTCTAATAAAATGCTCAATATTAAAAAAATCAAACGAGCCGATTTTTTCTTTTTCTACTTGTGCTACTTCTTTCGTTTTATTTTCTGGAATCATTGTTTAAAATCTTGAAAATAGTAAATAAATAGACAATGCAGTGGTGACTAAACTAATCCCTGTGGTTAAAGTTTGTATAGGCTCTTTACCGAAGCCATAAAAACTCCTTGATCTTGTATTAAACATATAAATATCTCCATTCTGAACCCAAAAATAGGGGGAATTCAGAATATCTTCTCTAGTAAGATCTATCTGCGCTTTTTTTATACCTTCAGGAAACATTCTATATACCACTATGTTTCTTCTATCAACATGTCGATCCAATCCTCCGTTTTCAGCAATTGCCTCCATAATGCTAAGAGTAGCTCTAGGGCTTACTTTAACAAAGTTTTTACCATCAACATCCGTAACAAAAGAATATCTAATTCCCTCTAAAAAAACTCTAGCTTCAGCCTTTTCAGGCATGAAATTTTCGTTAACTTTTTGTTGAATATCTGCAGCTATTTCAGTGGTTGTCCTACCTTCTGCTTTTACCTTTCCCATTCCTAAAATATAAACATACCCTGCTTCATCAATATTAAGTCCTGAGAAATAAAAACTTCCCCCACCATCAGCAGATACCCCTTGCTGTGCATTAAGACTAGAATAAAACTGTGCTGCATCTCCTTTTGGTGTTGTAATAATATTAAGTTTCAACATATCGTTTTTTGTTATACGATACTTCGGTATATTCTCATAAGAAACCAAACCTTCTGAATTAAGCTGTAAATTTTCGTTAGGCTGTAGATACCTCACGTCTTTTGTGGTGATGCAAGACGTTAATAAAACTAATAAAGGAATTAAAAACAGTAGTTTTTGTTTTTTCATTGATTTTCTATATTTAACAAAGTTAACATTTAATTTCTTATTTTGAATTTAGAGTAAATATTGGGCAAATATGCTCCCAAAAAACCTAAAGACAAGATTATTACCAAAAGTAAATTCACATCAATATGCCTAAAAAAATAAGCAACAGCTACAATAAATAAATAATAAGATATAATATAAAAAGTTGCTCTTTTATGCGATAGACCAAGTTTTAGTAATTTATGATGAATGTGATTTTTATCCGCATCAAAAGGAGATCGTTTCTCTGCCAAACGAATAATAATAACATTAAGCGTATCTATTATAGGCAAAATTAGAATCGCAACTGCGATTACTGGCGCTGAACTCAAATGATAATAAACAACTCCTGGCCCTCTTTTTGCAATAAAAATATCTATAAAACAGATTGCCGTAAAGGTGAGTAAAAATCCTAAAAGCATAGAACCTGTATCTCCCATAAAAATCTTTTTGGTTCGCTCTGACAAATTATAATACAAAAACCCTAAAACGGCTCCAATAATTGAAGTAGATAATAACACTAAAGGATAATTATATTCTCCCAATCTGTAATAACTTATCCCAAAAAAAGCAAAACAAATGATACCATAAGTTCCAGCAAGTCCATCAATTCCATCAATAAGATTAAAAGCATTTACCAAAATAATAAATGTAATGATACTGAATATTACACTCAGAAAATAATTAAGTTCATAAATGCCAAAAATTCCAAATAAATTTCTAATTCTAACATCCGAACCAATTACCAGCATCGCCGTAACAATAAGTTGAGCAAGTAGTTTTTTATAAGCTCTCATCACCACAATATCATCCATCACTCCTACATAAAGTAAAATAACTAACGACGCAAACAAAAATTTATATAAATCAAATAATTGATAAGCGTATATTGATGCACAAACTGCTATGGCAAAAAACATTGCAACTCCGCCCAGATTAGGAATTTTTCTTTCATGAGAGCTTCTTTGCCCTGGTTCGTCCATTAAATTTTTTCTTCGAGAAATTTTAATAATCGTTGGTATGGTATAATATACAATAAGGTAAGAAGAAAGCAGCGAAAAAACTACTTTCAAATAGAAAATAGGAAAATTAAACTCTTGTAATAAAAGGTCTATTTTATCCATACACTTTTAATTTAGCCAAAGATAATTTCTATATTTACTTGTGGTGAAATTACCAGCTTTACCATTATTGCTAGAAAAATTAAAATACATTAAAAACAAATACACCAAAAAAGTAGTGTGTAAGACTCTTTGAACCCTTGTTTTAGCCGCATAAACAATACTTGGAACCACAAAAACGCTCATAAAAAACATATAAGCTCCTGGCAATCTAATTGCAAATATTCTATTCCCCCGAAAAATATAAAATAGAAACAAGCCAAAAACCGCCAGATTCCTCATATATTCATAATATTCTACTTCTCTGCAACCATCTTCATCAAATTTATACAAAATATAAATAAAAAATATTTTGATAATATCTGCCAACCCAAAAGCCACAGACTGACCAAACTGGCTGTCATTAACATATCCAGAAAAACCATCAGAAACATCTTGCGAACCAACTGTATCTATCAAACTTCCAAATATTCTATAAACTTCCAAAGGCGAAAGCAAAATTGCCATCACAATTACTGCTATAATCCGAGCCTTATTCATCGGGATTTTTACAACCCAATAAGCTGGTAAAAAAGCAACTGCCGTTTTATGAAAACCTAATGCAATATACATCATCAGTAGAAACATTGGTAGATTTCTAGCTTTAATATATCGGTAAGAAAAAACACAAATTGCAACTCCCATTCCCTGCCTTATCTGCCCAGAATCTTCAAAAAAATACAAAGGCATAAAATACATAAAAGCCCCTAAAACAGGATAAGCTAAATTTTGATAAATAGTGGTAAATTTCAATGAAATTGACATCAAAACCATTACAAAAGTCACCATATAAAAAGGAGAGCCAATATCAAATAGAATTTTATTGAGTAATACATAAATCCACTCTATTTGTTCTTTTGATGGTTGAAAAGTTGCTTTTTTAAAAACTTCAGAATAATCAATATATAAAGAAAAACCAGAATATAAATTTCTGTAAATAGGATAATCTGCTCCTACAAAATATCTAAAACCAGAAAAAATAATCATTAAAACTCCTGCAATAATCAAGAAAAACGGTGTCTTTTTCTTCAGAACATAAAGTTCTAAATAGCTAGAAACCGCCATAAATACAAATAAAAATGTAAATACAGGATGTAGAAATACCATTCGTGTTATTATAATAATTTCCTTATCAATCTAGTTTGTCCAAAGAAACAAAGTAGGTAATAAATTTTTTTTCTCAAGGACAAAGATAATAGATAATTCTTACCAAACCGCTTATAACTAAGTATTTCTGACTTAGAAATATTTCTTTGCTTCGAAAAATGATTAAACTCTGAGTTCATCTTATTAAAAAATTCCTCATTTTTAACATACGCCAAGTACGCCAAAAACGTATAAACTCCTTCCAAAATCTGAAAACCTTTCAATTCTTTCTTGCAACTAGAATAAATAGATTTTTCAAACGCTTTTTCTACATTTTCTACCGCTCTAAGTATATCCAAACCACGCTCTGTATGAGACTTTGAGATAGAATTACTCCTCTCCAAATAATGATAATGATAGGTATTTGTCTTTGCCAAAGTTTTACATCTCAGCAGTAATTGTGGTATCAATTCTATATCTTCGAAATGCATTCCTTTTTGGAATCTTTTCCCTTCAAAAAGTTCTTTCTTGAAAATTTTATTACACGCGAAATAAGAAATATCCGAAAACACAGAAAAATGCTTTTCTAACTCAATTTTTTCTGGCAAATTCGGGATTTGAGTTAATTTTTGAGTTACATTTCCATTTTCATCCACTTTTTGAAGATTACAAATCACCAACTCGGCTTGATTTTTAATCGCTAAATCATACATTTCTTCCATCATCGTCTCCGAAACATAATCATCAGAATCTACAAAAGCGAGAAATTCTCCGGTTGCTCTATCAATTCCGAAATTTCTGGCATCGCTCAAACCTCCATTTTCTTTAATAAAAGCTTTTATTTTTAGAGGAAATTTATTCTGAAAAATATCAATTATTTTTTGAGAATCGTCTGTACTTCCGTCATTAATTACCAAAATTTCAATTTCCTGCAACGTCTGATTCACCAGAGAATTTAGACATTTCTCTAGATAGTTTTCTACGTTATAAACCGGAACAATTACAGATATTTTCATTGATTTTTTTTGCAAATTTGTTGAATTGCTAAATCGTTAAATCGCGAAATGATTAAAAAATTACAGTTTTACGATTTCACAATTTCACCCCCTCAAAAGCCTCTCACTTAACATACCATTCTTCGCCATATCATATTCGTATTGCGAACAAGGCACACATTTTTGGATATTTTCATCATTGCCGAAATACCACAATCCTGTAAAAGTGTCTCTTTTAAAGGCAAACTCTCTATCATCTACCAAAACCCAAAAAGTATCGTATTTTCTATCTTTCGGATGCGTTTTTTGAATATCAATTCCCTCTAACAAATACCAAAGCATTTGAGCCAACAATTGATGATTGAGAATATTTTCTGCATCTGCATTAAAATTAAAAATTCCCGCCATTTTAAGATTTTCGCCTAAGCCAATCTCCTTCATCACCGCACAAATTTCCCTTCTATTCAAACCATTAATTTGAGGATTTACCGAAAATGGTTCGGCAAAACTTTCTACCGCATCACAATTAAGCGTTACCAAATCTGCTCTGCGGAAAAACGGTTCAATTCTATCGGTATTCCCCATCATTTCTGCCAATCTTACCACATCAAACTCCACGCTTTTCATTAGTTTTACGGCGTCTATTTCATTCAAATGTTTCTGATAACCAAGATGATGATAATCTTTAAGACTCAACAATTTAGAATTGAAAATTTTCTGTAAAAAATTTTGTTCAGTAATTCCTTCTCCTTCGTTTGAAAGTTCTATCTTATTGTTAATCTGAGTATATCTGATGTTTTTTTGATGAAAATTAAGCGCATGAATCATCGCAATCGACAAATCATTTCCTCCACCTACAACAATAGGAACCGTATTTTTATACAAACATGCCGAAAGAATTTCTTGTAAAATATAATGTGTATCTTCTAATGTTTTTCCAGAAATAACATCTCCCAAATCACAAATAGGGATTTCAAAATCGAATTTTGAAAGTTTGTAAAATTCTTCCCTTACAATATCGTAATTTTTGGCAATTGCATTTCCTTTTCCGCCTCTATAATCGCTACAAAATATCAATAAAATACCATTTTCTGGAATTTCATTGGTTATAACACTTCCCAACTGCCAAGGCTGAGTTTCTATTTTTTTTGGAGAAATGATAATGTCTTCTATGTTCATTTTTTGAGTCTCGAAGTATAATTTTTGAGTTATGAGATTGTTTTTTCCTTTCCCACAAACTTACAAAATAACTTTTGGCTAAAGAAAATGTTTCTTAAAAAAGTCGCAGAGCGACGACTTAAAAACCTTGTTGCTTTTTTGATTACCTTATTACATTATACCTATTAAAAATATCTCTGCGATTTTTCAATAAAAAAAAGCGAACCAAAGTCCGCTCTTATCAAAAAACTTTGTCAAAGATTTAAATCTTTGACAAAGTTACTGTGAATTTATTTCTTCTTCGCTGCTGGCTTCTTTGCCGCAGGTTTTTTCTTTTCTGCAAAAGCCGTTTTATCTTGTGCAATAATCCATTTTTTCACTTCATCTAAAGAAATTTCCTTTAATTCCTCAGCTTCAAATTTGCTTCCATCATCTTTTTTCGGAATTTTCAACATTGCTTTTCCAAATTTAATAAATGGTCCCCATCTTCCGTTTTCAATAGAAATTTTTTCTTTTTCCCATTGCTGAATATAACGATTGGCTTCTTTTTCTAATTTTGCAGAAATAAGTTCTTCAATATCTCTTTGAGAAAGATTATCAAAATCATATTTTTTCGGAACGTTTACATACAAATCTTTGTATTTTACAAATGGTCCAAATCTACCTTTTCCTTTGGTCACAGGTTCACCTTTGTAAGTTGCAACTGGCGCATCAGCTTCAATTTTATCTTTAATAAATTGCTCTGCAACTTCTTGCGTTACCGAAAAAGGGTCTGTTCCTCTGCCAATAGAAATAAATGTTTCTCCCCACTTTACATAAGGCCCAAATCTTCCTACACCTACAGAAACTGGTTTTCCGTCAAATTCTTGTAAATCAAAAGGAATTTTAAACAAATCCGTTGCTTCTTCTAGCGTAATGGTGTTGATATTTTGAGTTGGAAGTAACGAAGCATAAGTTGGTTTCTCTTCATCGTCATTTTCCCCAATTTGTATCATTGCACCATATCTTCCGATTTTGGCATAAATATTTTTACCCGTTTTTGCATCAACGCCTAATAATCTTTCGCCGGTTGCTCTGTCTGCATGTTCTTCTACATCTGTAATTCTTGGATGGAATTTAGAATAAAAATCCGTCATCATTCCTTTCCATTCTTGAGCTCCTTGAGCAATTTCGTCAAATCCTTCTTCTACTCTTGCAGTAAATCCGTAATCTAAAATTTCTTTAAAATTACTGGTTAAGAAATCATTTACTACTTCACCAATATCTGTTGGAACAAATTTATTTTTGTCTCCGCCAAATTTTTCGGTTAGAACTTCTTTTTTAACACCAGTTTTCCCTAGAGAAAGTTTTACAATTTCTCTTTCCTGAGGAAGAATTTCTCTTTTATCTACATATTCTCTATTCTGAATCGTCTGAATAGTTGGTGCATACGTAGAAGGACGTCCAATTCCTAATTCTTCTAACTTTCTTACCAAAGCTGCTTCGGTGTATCTTGCTGCTGGTTTTGTGAATTTTTCGGTTGCTGTAATTTTTTTATAATTTAAAACTTCGCCTACATTTACTTTTGGTAATAGTTTTTCGTTGTTTTCTTCATCATCCTCGTCTGTTTTAGAAATTCCATATACTTTTAAGAATCCATCAAAAACAATTACTTCTCCTTGAGCTTCAAAATGACTTGGCAATGCAGAATTTCCGATTTCAATAACCGTTTTTTCAATTTTTGCATTCGCCATTTGAGACGCCAAAGTTCTCTTATATATTAATTGATATAATTTATTGAGTTGAGCATCATCAATCGATTTTACAGAAAAATCTGTCGGACGAATGGCTTCGTGAGCCTCTTGCGCAGATGCAGATTTGGTGGTGTAATTTCTTGGTGAAGAATATTCTGCCCCAAATTCTTTTTCGATGAAATCTTTTGAAGAATTAATAGCTTCTTGAGACAAATTCACCGAGTCTGTTCTCATATAAGTAATGTAACCTTCTTCGTAAAGACGTTGCGCAATTCTCATCGTAGAAGTTACGTTGTAACCCAATCTATTACTCGCTTCTTGTTGCAAAGTAGAAGTGGTAAAAGGTGCAGAAGCAGAACGAGAACCTGGTTTTGTTTCTAAATTCAAAACTTTGAATTCTACATTTTGAGATTTTTCTAAAAAGGCTTCTGCCTCGTTTTCTTTAGTGAAATCTTTTTTCAGTTTTGCGCCAATATCTTGTTTTTCAGCATTTGTGAAAACTCCTTCTACTTTATATGATGAAGTTGGTTTAAAATTTCTAATTTCTTGTTCTCTTTCTACCACCAATCTCACTGCAACCGACTGAACTCTACCAGCTGAAAGTCCAGTTTTTACTTTTTTCCAAAGAACTGGTGACATTTCGAAACCTACAATTCTATCCAAAACTCTTCTTGCCTGTTGTGCATTTACAAGATTTTGGTCTATTTTTCTAGGATTTTCAATCGCTTTTAGAATTGCATTTTTGGTAATTTCGTGAAAAACGATACGTTTTGTGTGGTCTTCTTTTAGTTTTAATTCTTGAGCCAAATGCCAAGCAATAGCTTCTCCTTCGCGGTCTTCATCGGAAGCCAACCAAACTGTATCTGCCTTTTTTACAGCGGCTTTCAATTCGGTTACCAATTTCTTTTTATCAGCAGAAACTTCGTAATCTGGCGTGAAGGTTTTTAGGTCAATTCCCATTCCTTTTTTAGGCAAATCTCTAATGTGTCCGAAACTGGATTTCACTTCGAAATCTTTCCCTAAATACTTTTGAATGGTCTTCGCTTTTGCTGGTGACTCTACGATTACTAGATTTTTTGACATACACAAAATTTTTGCAAAAGTAGAAACTTTTTTTTAAACGAGATTTTTTAATATTATTTTTCCTTGTTTTATGACATATTTTACCTAATTTTCTGGATATATTTATTTTATCTATCACAACAAAAAATATATTTTTTCATCAAAAATTTGGAAAACCAATAAACTTGATATAGTTTTGCCAAAGATTTATGACAACAAACGAAATCATATCAAACTATTCTTATAGCAACATTATAACAATGATGTGCTGTTGTTCTCCTATTATGCAAAATAAGAGGGCAATAAATTGCGTCATTATGTTTGATTAAGTAGAGATTCTATTTACAATATATATTAATGAGCCCTCAGTTTTCTGAGGGCTTTTTTTGTTCAAAAAAAATTAAACTTTAAAATATGAAAAGAAAACAACAATTGTTAGGATTATTGGTAATTACAGGATTAGGAATTCCTACATTATCAAATGCACAAAAGAAAGATTCTGTGCAAGAAAAAAACATCGAAGAGACCGTTTTGCTAGGTTCTAGAGGTGGTGCAAGGTCAAAAACGGACAGCCCCGTTCCTGTAGATGTATTCAACTTAAAGAAAGAAAGCATCATACTTCCTCAATCAAATATTAATCAAATTCTTAATATAATTGCACCGTCTTTTACTTCTACAGTGCAGACAGCAGCAGATGGAACAGACCATTTAGATCCCGCTCAATTAAGAGGTCTTGGACCAGACCAAGTTTTGGTTTTAGTAAACGGAAAAAGAAGACACTCTTCTGCTCTAATTAATGTAAACGGAACACCAGGAAGAGGAACTGTAGGAACAGACCTTAATGCTATCCCGTCTTTTGCAATAGACAGATTAGAAGTTTTGAGAGACGGAGCTTCTGCGCAATATGGTTCTGATGCAATTGCTGGAGTTATCAATTTAGGCTTAAAAAGAGACACAGGAAAACTTAGCGGACAGTTTACTTACGGTGGAAATCTAACTCCAACAGCTAATGACCATACTGGAAATTTTGACGGACAAAACATTCAGGTAGATTTAAATTACGGAAATAAAATAGGCAAAAAAGGAGGTTTCTATAATATTACTTGGTCTTCTCAGTTTAGAGATGCTACTTCTAGAGCAGGAACAGAAAGCGGAAATTTATTTAATGCTTACAATGCAATAGAACAACGTGCCTTAGAAAATGGAGTAAATCTTTCATCTCTTTTCAGCAATATTAATAACACGCCAAATTCTCAGCAGATTATTAATTACATTCATCAATACGCACAAAATGTAAATTATTTTTCTAGTGCTTACCAAAGTCAAATTCAAAATGCAAGCACAATCTCGGCACTTCAAGGAATACTAAATACCAATTTCACAGACCACGAATTAGCTTATAGAGGTCTTACTAGAAAAGATTTCAACATGCAAATTGGTCAATCTAAACTAAACAACCATCAGCTTTTTGCAAACATTGAAGTTCCTGTTGAACTAAACCTTCGGTAGTTTTCTCAACGCCATATTTAGTTACTTTGTAAA
>JADHED010001433.1_pt1 | contig 20260 bp, 14 predicted proteins | sample 8952041 | NCBI WGS metagenome assembly JADHED01 (sample SAMN16124423, study PRJNA663239) | bioreactor sludge metagenome | isolation source: sludge (control) | place: India:Bengaluru | collected 2018-09-08
CTCAACAAGCTCTCGCACGGGCGGCACCTCTCGGTGGGCCCCTCGCAGCCCGAGTCGAGCCAGCTCGTGGACATCTCCGACGAGAAGATGAAGCTGATCTACGACGCCTTCACCGAGCCCGAGCCGCACTACGCCCAGATGATCAAGGCCGACAAGCTGAAGCCCATCGAGGTGTACCCGAAGGAGGAGAACCACCACCCGCTCGCGATCTGGGACATCAAGGACGCCGGCGTCACGCGCAACGGGAACAAGGTGCTGGTGAAGATGGTCGCCGTGCGCTCGACGCTGACGCCGACCGACTTCGAGCTGCGGGAGGGCGACGAGGTGACGGTGGCCATCACCAACATCGAGCAGACGACCGACGAGCTGCACGGCTTCGGCCTGCTCGACTACAACATCAACATCGTGGTGGACCCCGGCGAGACCAAGACGGTGACCTTCAAGGCGGCCAAGAAGGGCGTCTACCCCTACTACTGCACCAACTTCTGCTCGGCGCTGCACCAGGAGATGCAGGGCTACATGATCGTCCGGTAGCCACGGGGCCGGGGGGCCCGGCCGCGGGCCGCGCCCCCCGTCGCGGAGGCCAGACATGCACGCGTTCTTCGCCCGGTTCACCCGCCAGCTGCAGTCGCCGCTCGACCTCGCGCCGCGCCTGCTGCTCGTCGCCGCCGCCGCGCTGCTCGTGGCGATCTACGTGTGGCCCCTCTGGAACATGACGATGTTCGCGCCGCAGTACCCGGACGGGCTGACGCTCGACATCTACAGCTACAAGCTGGAAGGCGGCAACGCCAACCAGGACGTCAAGGAGATCAACGTCCTCAACCACTACATCGGCATGCGCGACCTGGCGGCGGAGGACTTCACCGAGTTCAAGTGGCTGCCGTTCGCCGTCGGCATCATCGGCCTGCTCTACCTGCGCGCGGCGGTGCTCGGGACGGTGGGGCACCTGTTCGACGTGTTCGTCCTCAACGCCTACTTCTCGCTCTTCTCCCTCTGGTCCTTCGGCTACAAGCTCTACTCGTACGGCCACACGCTCGACCCGACCGCCGCGGTGAAGGTCGATCCCTTCATGCCCCCGATGTTCGGCTACAAGCAGCTGGCGAACTTCGAGGTCTACTCGTACCCCGCGCCCGCCTCCTACGCCCTCGCCCTCTCCACGGTGCTCGTGGCCGTCGCGCTCGCGCTCGCGTGGCGCGCCGCCGCGCGCGGGCCCGGCACGGGCTCGTGATGGCCCGACGCCCGTTCCCCGCGCTGGCCATCGCGCTCGCCGCGGCCGTGCTCGCCGCCGCGGCGCCGGCCCCCGCGCAGCAGGAGCACCTGGCGACGCCAGGCGCCCTCGAGGGCCGCCCCGCGCCGCCGCACCGGTCGGCCCTGCAGGCCCTCGTCGACGCCGCGGCGCCCGGCGCGCGCATCGTCGTGCCTGCCGGCACCTATGCCGGCGACCTGCTGATCGACCGCCCCCTGACGCTCGCGGGCGAGGGGCGCCCCCGGCTCGTGGGGTCGGGCACCGGCAGCGTCATCCGGGTGCGCGCCGCCGGGGTCACCCTCGAGGGCCTCGACATCGACGGCCGCCGCGGCGGCGACCTCGGCCGCGACGCCTCGGGCGTCCACGTCGCCGCCCCGCGCGTCACCATCCGCGACTGCCGCATCACCGACGCGCTCTTCGGCATCTACCTCCGCGAGGCCGACGACGCCACCGTGCAGGGGTGCACGATCCACGGCGTCCCCGGCCTCGATCCCGGCGAGAAGGGCTCGGGCATCCACGCCTACGCCTCCCAGCGCTTCCGCTTCGAGGACAACCACGTGGTGGACGTCCGCGATGGGCTCTACCTGCAGAACTCCTCGAACGGCACCGTGCGCCGCAACCGCGTGCGCGACGTGCGCTACGGCCTGCACTACATGTTCTCCGACGACAACCTGTTCGAGGACAACGTGTTCGAGCACGGTGCCGCCGGCAGCGCCATCATGTACTCGGAGCGCATCGTCTTCCGGCGCAACCGCTTCGTCCACAACCGCGGCTTCGCCTCCGTCGGCCTGCTCCTGCAGCAGTGCGACGACGTGCTGGCCGAGCACAACCTGATCGCCGACAACGCCCGCGGGGTGTTCCTCGAGGGCACCAACCGCGTCACCTTCCGCGGCAACGTCGTCGCGCAGTCCGACGCCGCCATCGTGCTGTTCGCCTCGGCCGTGGCCACGCGGTTCGAGGGCAACACGTTCGTCGGCAACATGTCGCCCCTGAACCTGGTCGGCAAGCGCGTGGACCTCGACGTCGACGGCAACTACTGGTCCGGCAACCTCGAGCCGGACCTCGACGGCGACGGCCGCAGCGACGGCGCCTACCGCCTCGACAGCGTCTTCGATCACTTCCGCGGCAACCTGACGGCCGGCGACCTCTTCTCCGACGGCTTCGCCGCCGTGGCGCTGGGCGCGGCCGAGCGCGCGTTCCCCGTGCTCGCCCCCGTGGCGGTGGAGGATCGCGCACCCCTGGCGCGGCCGCCGGCCCTCGACGCGGTGCCGGCGCTCGCCGGCGGGTCACGCCCGCGGCACCTGCCGTCGGTCGCGGTCTACGCCCTCGCGGTGGCGGCGGGGGCCGCCACGCTCGCGCGCGGGCGGGCGAGGCGGGGCGCCCGCGCATGATCCGGTTCGAGGGCGTCTCCAAGCGCTACGGCGCGCACGTGGCCGTCGGGTCGCTCACCCTCGACGTCCCACCGGGCACCGCCCTGGCGCTGCTCGGCCCCAACGGGTCGGGCAAGACCACGTCGTTGAAGGTGGCGGCGGGCCTGGTGCGCCCCACCGCCGGCCGCGTCGTCGTGGGCCGCCCCCCGCGCGACGTCCGCCACCCGGACGCGCGCGGGCACACGTCCTTCCTCCCCCAGAAGGTGAGCTTCCCCGACGCGCTCACGGGCGTGGAGGTGGCCGGCTTCTACGGGGCGCTCCGCGAGGTGCCCGCCGATCGCATCGCGCAGGCCCTGCGCGCCGTGTCGCTCAACGGCGCCGGCGAGCGGGCCATCGGCACGTACTCCGGCGGGATGGTGCAACGCCTCGGGCTGGCCGTGGCGATGCTGCCAGACGCGCCGCTCATGCTGCTCGACGAACCCACGGCCGCGCTCGACCCGGACGGGTTGTGCGCGTTCTACGCGCTGGTGGACCGGCACAAGGCCGATGGCCGGACGCTCGTGTTCACCTCGCACCAACTGGGCGACGTGGAGCGGCTCGCCGATCGCATCGCCATCCTGGTGAACGGGCGACTCGTCGCCGACCTCACCCAGGCCGAGCTCACGCGGCAACTGGCCGACCGCGGCGTCATGCGCCTGCGGATCGCGGACTGTCCCGCCCCGCTGCTGGACCGCGTGCGCGGCCTGGCGCCCGGGGCGCGCTGGGCGGACGGCGAGCTGCTCGTGCCCGGGCCGGCCACGGCACGGGCCGGTGTCGTCGCGCTGCTGCAGGCCGCCGGCGCCGAGGTGCGCTCGCTCACGGCCGAGGAAGGCCGCCTCGACGCGTTCTACCGGGAACTGGTGGGAGGACACGCATGACCGCTCGACCCCTGGCCCGCGCGCTGCGCGCGGCCGCCCTCGCCGCGCTCGCGGCCGTCGCCGCCTGCGGCGCGGACGACGTCGGCCCCGCCACGCTCGACCCCGACAACGACACCTGCCGCTTCTGCCGGATGTCGGTGGGCGACCGGCGTTTCGCCGCCCAGATCGTCGCGCCGGGGGAGGAGCCCGTGTTCTTCGACGACCTCGGGTGCCTCACGCACTTCGTCACGGGCGGTGATCCGCTGCCGCCCGGCGCCGTCGTCTACGTCTCGGACCACGCCAGCCGCGAGTGGGTGCGCGCGGACCGGGCGGTGTTCACGCGCGTGGAGCGCCTCGACACGCCGATGGGCTCGGGGCTGATCGCCCACGCGGACGCCGCCGCGCGCGACGCCGATCCCGTGACGCGCGAGGGCCGCCCCGTCGCCGTCGCCGACGTCGTGCCGCCTCCCCGCCCCGGAAAGGCCGGACAGTGACCGGCGCGCGGTGGTGGCGCCAGGTGCGCGCCTGCGCCACGCAGGAGCGCCAGCTCGCGGTGCGGTCGCGCTGGACGATCGTGTTCGCCGTGCTGTTCGCGGTGCTCGCGCTGGCGGTGGGCGGCGCCGGCTACGTCCTCACCGGCGGACGGGGCGTGCAGGACTTCGCCCGCACCGCCGTGTCCCTGGTGCAGCTCGTGCTGCTGCTGGTGCCGCTCACCAGCCTCGTGATCGGCGTGATGGCGCTCACGCCCGAGCGCGGCGGCGCTGAACTGCTCTTCTCCCAGCCCGTCGCGCGCGGCACGGTGCTGGCCGGCAAGCTGCTCGGCCTCTTCGAGGCGCTGGCCGCGGCGCAGCTCGTCGGGTTCGGGCTCGCCGGGCTCGTCATCCACTCGCAGTCGGGGCGCGAGGGTCTCGACGCCTTCCTCGCCCTGGTGGCGGGGGCGCTGGTGCTCACGGCCGCCTTCCTCGGCATCGCCGCGCTGCTGGCCGCCTCCAGCGTGGGGCGGCGCCCGCGCGCCCTCGCCCTCGCGCTGGTGGTGTGGTTCGTCGCCGTCGTGGTGTTCGACGTCGCCGTGCTGGGCGTCGCGTCCTGGCTGCGGTCGGGCACCGCCTCGCGCCTGCTCGTCGGCTCGGTGCTGGTGAACCCGGTGGACGCCGTCCGCACCGCCACGCTGCTCGCCATCGAGGGCGACGCGGCGTTCGGGGCGGCGTCACTCGCCTTCTTCCGCGTGCTGGGCGGCTCGGCGCGCGCGTACGCCGTCCTCGCGCTGTCGATGGCGTGCTGGCTGGTGCTGCCGCCGCTGGCGGCCTGGAGGCGGCTGGAGCGGGCCGACATCTGAGCGGCTGCCGGCGCCGCGGTCATTCCGGGGTCGCCACGCGCCGCGGCAGCGGCCACGCCAGCGCCGCCCCCAGCAGCGGCACGAGGCCGAGGCCGATCATCGTCGGCTCGAGGCCCACGCGGTCGGCCACGACGCCGGCGATCGGGATCAGCAGGCCGCCCAGGCCCCACGCGAAGCCCATCAGCAGCGAGGCCACGGTCGCCGCGCTCACCGGCGCGAGCAACTGCCCGAAGGAGACGTTCACCGACAGCGTGGACTGCAGGAAGAAGCCCGCGACGGTGAGGCACGCCAGCGTCGCGCCGGGCGGGACGATCGGCGACAGCACGAGGAACGGCGTGGCGCCGAGCATCGACGCCAGGATCACGCGGCGATGTCCCAGCGAGTCGGCCATCGTCCCGCCGAAGAACCCGCCGAGGCCGCCGCCGAGGAAGTAGACCGTGACGGCGGCCGCCGCCATCGTCACCGAGGCCCCGCGCCGCACGAGCAGCACGGGCAGGAACGTGGTGACCACGGCGCTCACGAACCCGCGAATCACGACGAGGAAGTAGAGCAGCGTGAGGGGCTTCGCGTAGGGCCGCAGCGCGGCGAAGCCGAAGCCGCGCGGACGCGCGGACGCCAGCGGCGGCGGCTCAGCGGTGCCGCGCAAAGCCCAGGCTCCGAGGGCGGCCACCGGCAGCACGATCCACGCGGTGGCGGGCAGCCCCCAGCGCTGCGCGACGCTCGCGACGACGATTGGCCCGAGCGCGAAGCCCATGGTGCCGCTCGTCACGTAGATCGCCATCGAGTGACCGGGGCGCCCCTGGCTGAACCGGTGCGCAAGCAGGGCCCCCGGCGGGTGGAACGCCGCCACGCCGAGCCCCCCGACGACGAGGCCCGCGACCAGGGCCCACCACGACTGCGCGAGCCCGAGCAGGCCGAGGCCCAGCGCCGCGCCCCCCAGCCCGGCCCACGCCAGCTTGATCGCGTGCCCGCGGTCCGACCAGCCGCCGAAGAGCACCTGCGACACGCTCGACGACAACTGGAACACCATCGTCAGCGCGCCCGTGCCGGCCAGGGAGAGGCCGAGGCGCGGCACGAGCAACGGCAGCAACGGCGGCAGCGTGTTCGAGAACCAGTCGACGACGAAGTGCGCCACGGCGAGGCGGCGCACGATGGGGTGCAGGAGGAACGATCGCGCGGGCGCGGGCGCGGGGCCGGCCAGCGCCGCCGCGGACGGGCCGGGAGACTCACGCATCGAAGGACGTGGACTTCGCGGTCATGAACGCGCGCAGCGTGGGCCAGAACACGTCTGGCCGCTCGAGGTAGACGACGTGGCCCGACTCGGGCACGGGCAGCCAGCGCGAGTCGGGGAACAGGCCGCACATCTTCTGCTGCACCGGCGGCAGCATCACCCGGTCCTCGGCGCCGGGCATGATCAGCGTCGGCACCGTCACGGCGCGATACCCGTCGTGGTTGGCCTCCAACGCCTCGAAGAACGGGTCCTGCGCCTCGGTGAGCCGGACGAGCGCGTGCACCGTGCCGACGTACCGGTCGTGGAAGCGCTGCCGCATTGCCTCGAGCTTGTCTGCGAACGCCCGCACGAAGCGCTCGCCGAAGATCTTCTCGTACATGTAGTGCGTGTAGAGCTCGAACGCCTGCGGGCCGCCGCGGTAGAACCGCAGCGAGAGGTCCTCGTACATCTGGAAGAGCTTCTCGTTGGTGAGCAGGATGCCCGAGAGCGTCAGCGTGTGGAGGCGGTCGCGGTGCAGCCGCGCGAACTCGGCCGCGACGAAGCCCCCGTAGGAGATGCCCATCGCGTGGACGCGCACCACGCCCAGTTCGTCCATGATCGCGGCGAGGTAGCCGGCCATCCCGGGGATGGTGATCGCCACGTCGTCGGCCGAGGAATCGCCCTGGCCGGGGTAGTCGTAGAGCAGGACGTCGAAGTGGCTCGTCAGTTGCGGCAGGAACGGGTACCAGGCCTTCGTGTGCATCGCGAGGCCGTTGAACAGGCACACGGCCTCGCGCGTGCCGTCGCCGAAGTACTCGTAGTGGATGCGCTGCCCATCCGCGGCGGCGAGCACGCGCTCGTGGGTCGGCTGCAGGTCGCTCATCACGGTCCTCTTCGGGGGGCGTCGCGGGCCGGCCGTCAGGCCGCCGGGGGTGCCGGCTCGAACACGGCGAAGGCCGCGCCAGCGGGATCGCGGAGCACGGCGTAGCGGCCCGCGCCGCCGTAGTCGCGCGCGGGCGCGATCACCTGGCCGCCCAGCGCGACGCAGCGCTCCACGGAGGCGTCGAGGTCGCGTACCGTGACGTAGAGCAACCACTGGGGCGGCAGCGCGGCGTTGGCGCCCCTCGCGTGGCACACCCCCGCGACGGTCTTCGCGTCGTCCGGTTGGTTCATGCAGTAGTCGTGGTACCCGCCCATGTCCACGTCCGTGGTGGTCCAGCCGACCACGTCCTTGTAGAAGTCGCGCACCCGCGCGGCGTCCTCGACCGTCAGGTCGGCCCACGTGATCGAGCCGACAGGGGGCGTGCGGTTGTCCGTCATGGGGCCTCCGTGAGGGGGGGACGCCGGGTCGCCGGGCGACCGTCGGCCTCGTGAGTATAGCTGGCCGCCCGGGCCCGGCCGGCCGGCCCGTCGCCCCGCGTGTCCGGCTCCCACGCGAATCGCCGTTTCCTGCGAGCAGACCTACGGCAACACCCCCGGCTGGGACGACCGGTTCGGCTTCATGTACTACGAGTTCATGGCCGCCCGGTACAAGCGCACGGGCAACTACGGCTTCTGATGTGGTGGTGATGCGGCCTGGCGCGTTGTGGCGCCGTCGCGCGCCGACGCGTCCCACCACGGCTGCCGGTGGGGGTGGGCCGACAGCACCGGCACGGCAGCCTGGCGCAGGCGGCGGCTCTCGTCGTGGCGGCCCATCGCCCACAGGCAGCGGGCAAGCGCGCCGGCGGCCTCCGCGGTGAGCACGTTGTCGCCGCCGAGCGTCCGCTGCCGCGTGTCGTACGACTCGCGCAGCAGGCGTTCGGCCTCCACCAGGCGCCCCGACTCGGCCAGGAACGCGCCGTAGGCGAGCAGCGCGTCGGTCGTCGACCTGTCGGCCGGGGGCAGGCCGCGGCGCAGCGCCGTGAGGGCGTCGTCGAAGAGCCGTGCCCGCCGTTCCAGGGCGGCCGGGCCCGACAGCACGGCGGCGAGGTGCCAGCGGGCGGGCGCCGCGTCGAGGCGGCGCGAGGGGTCGTCGCCGAACGTCTCCACGGCACGCTCGAAGTGGTCCCGCGCCTGGTTGCGGTGACCCTCGTGCGCGAGGCGCACGCCCTGCAGGTCGAGCGCCTGGGGCACGTAGGGATCGGCGGCGGCCCCGCGGCGGAACACCGTCAGTGCGGCGTCGAGCAACGCGGCCGCCTCGTCGTAGCGCCCCGCGTCGATGGCGCGGTCGGCGAGGTTCATGCGCGCCCACGCCGTGTCGGGGTGATCGGCGCCGGCCACGCGCTCGAGCATGGCCACGGCGTCTCGGCCGAAGCGCACGGCCTCGTCGAATCGTCCGCGCAGCTGCTCGAGCCGCGAGCGCTGCACGGAAACGTAGGCGGCGGCCACCGACTCGCGGCCGTACGAGGCCCGCGTGGCGGCGGCCACCTCGTCGAGCAGGCGCGCGGCCTCGCCGTAGCGGCCCAGCCCGGCGTCGATGCGCGCCACCTGGCGCCGCGTCAACGCGACGTGCGGGTGCGCGGGACCGAGCACGCGCTCCTGGGCCGGGAGGATGCCGGCGAACTCGCGCGCCGCCTCGTCCCAGCGACCCGCCTGGTAGAACACGTTCGCCAGGTTGTAGCGGGCGAGCAGCGTGTCCGGGTGTGCGTCGCCCAGCAGCGACCGGCGCACGTCCACCGCCCGGCGCCCCGCGGCCTCGGCCTCGTCCAGCCGCCCGCGCTCCGCGTGGAACACCGCCAGGTTGTTGTCGATGTCGGACACCTTCCGGCTGCGCTCGCCCCCGCCGCGGCGGTAGACGTCGCGCGCCCGGAGGCGCAGGCGCTCCGCCTCGGCGTAGTCGCCCTGCTGGTAGCGCAGCGACCCCAGCAGGTCGTAGGCGTCGCCCATCTCCTCGCTGGAGCCGCCGAGGGCGCGCTCGAGCACCGGGACGGCTTCCTGCGCCAGGCGCGCCGACTCGTCCGGGCGGTAGTGGTCGTTGAGCACCGCGGCCAGCTGGAACTGCGTGCGGGCCAGCTCCAGGGGGTCCGGGGGCGTGGCCTGCCGCAGGCGGTCGGTCGCCTTTCGGAGCAGCCGCTCCGCCCGCTCGTAGTCGCCGAGCTGCCGCTGCACCTCCGCGACCGTCCGCCACAGTTCCACCTGCACGGCAGGCTGCTGCGCGAGCTCGGAGTCGATCCGGGCCTCGCCCTGCGCGAGCAGGTCGCGCACGCTCCGTGACTGCGCGCCCGCGCCGGGCTCGGTCGTCCGGAACAGGCTGACGACGAAGTCCTGGACCGCGCGCGCGCGATCGGCCTCGGCCCTGGCCTTGCGCGCCTGCCAGACCGTGCCGCCCACGCCGGCGGCCATCGAGACGGCGACGAGCGTGGCGGCCACCGCGGCGAACCGGTGACGGGCGAGGAACTTGCGCGCCCGGTAGGCCCGCCCGTCGCCACAGGCCAGCACCGGGTAGTTCCCGAGGTGGCGGCGGAGGTCGGCGGCCAGCATCTCCACCGACGCATACCGCGCCGCCGGCTCCTTGCGGATCGCCTTCAGGACGACCTGGTCGAGGTCGCCGCGGAGTTGCGCGCGCCACGCGTCGATCGGCACGTCCCCCGGGCCGGCAGCCCCCGTCACGGTGGCGCTCGGTAGCGCGGGCTCGTCATGGAGGATCGCGCGCTCCAACTGGCGGATGGAGCGGCCCGCCGCGTCGTGCGGCGGCGTGCCTGCCAGCAGCTCGTAGAGCATCGCGCCGAGCGCGTACACGTCGGTGCCGGTGGTGACCGCCTCTCCCAGCAGCTGCTCGGGGGCGGCGTACTGCGGCGTGAGCGGCCCCGCGCCGCGGTGCGCGGCAGTGAGGCTGGCGTCGGCCTCCTCGCCCAGCCACTTCGCGATGCCGAAGTCGAGCAGGCGGATGCGGCCCGACCGGTCCACGAACACGTTCGACGGCTTCAGGTCGCGGTGCACCACGAGGTTGTGGTGCGCGTACTCGACCGCCTCGCACACCTGCAGGAAGAGCTGCAGGCGGGCCCGCACCGGCAGGGCGAGCCGCGCGCAGTGCGCCGTGATGGGCTCGCCGTCCACGAACTCCATCGCGAAGTACGGCAGGCCCTCGGCCGTCACGCCGCCGTCGAGCAGCCGCGCGATGCCGGGATGCTCGAGCCGCGCGAGAATCTGGCGCTCCTGCAGGAACCGCTGGCGCCAGGCCTCGCCGTGCGCGCCCGCCGGCAGCAGCTTGATCGCCACCTGCTGGTCGAACTGGCCGTCGGTGCGATCGGCGAGGTAGACGGCGCCCATGCCGCCCTCGCCGATCTTCGTCCGCAGCCGGTAGGGGCCGAAGCGGCGCCCGTCGAGGTCCTGGGGGCCTGGCCCCGCCGGCGGGCCAGCGCCGTGTTCGATCTCGCCGAGCGCGCGGGCCCGCTCGACGGCGGGCGCCTCCAGCAGGTCTCCCGCGGCGTCGCCGGCGCGCAGCAGCGACGCCACCTCGTCGCGCAGGTCCTGATCGCCGGCGCACAGGGCGTCGACCACCCCGGCGCGCTCGTCCTCCGGCGCGTCGAGCGCCGCGTCGAGCACGGCGCTGATCCGGCGCCAGCGTTCGGGATCGAGCGGCGGGGCCATTGGAGGAACCCGATCCTGGCTCAGCTGCCGCCGCCGGCGGGGCGCGTGAGCTCGCGGTGGAGGAACGCGCGCGCCTTCTGCCACTCGCGCCGCACGGTCCGCGCCGACAGGCCGAGGGCCTCGCCCACCTCGTCCTCCGTCATGCCGCCGAAGAAGCGCCACTCGACGATGCGGGCGAGGCGGGGATCGAGGACCTCGAGGCGCGAGAGGGCGTCGTCGATTCCGACCAGCTCGTCGGCCGCCTGCACCCCGGCGATCGCGTCGACGTCGAGGCTCGTCACGCGGAAGTCGCTGCCGCGCTTGCGGGCCTGCCGCTGGCGGGCGTGGTCGACGATGACCTGCCGCATCGCGCGGGCCGCCAGCGCGAGGAAGTGCGCGCGATCGCGCACGTCGAGCGGCTGCCGCACGAGCTTGACGAAGACCTCGTTGACGAGGACGGTGGTGACGAGCGTGCGATCGCGCGGCGCGCCGCCGAGTTGCCGCCGCGCCACGCGACGCAGTTCGTCGTACGCCAGCGCGTAGGCCTCGGCGAAGGCGCCGGCATCGCCGGCCCGGGAGGCGGAGAGCAGCGCGGCGAAGTCGGCCATGCCGGGACGACCGACACGATAGCCAACCGCGCGCGGCGGCGCAACGGGCGGCGCGGCCGTGAGGGGCGTGCCGGCGGTCGCCGGTTGCTGGCCACGACGGCCTCGGCGAAGGCTCGGTAGAGGGTTCGGCTGTGAGAAGGCGGACCCGCGACACTTGCGCGCGGCACCAGCACCGCCTCACCAGGAGGAACGGCATTCGGCGCGGAAACCGGCCGTGGCACCGGCGGTCCCGGGCGACTCTGCGTATACTGCGCGCGCCGCACGTGCGCCCGGCCGGCAGCGCGGCCGGCGAGCCTGCGCCCCGCGGGCCCGGGCGGAAACGGGCACCACGCCGCATCCGACAAGGAGCGCCGATGGCCAGGACGGTCGACACCTACAGCGCCCGAGGGTTCGCCTACACCGCGCTCTTCAGCGTGGCGGTGATGGCGATCTCCGGGTGGCTGCTCTACCTGTCGGCGCCGGAGCGGCTGACCTGCGACCGCACCGCCGACGGGCGCGTGCTGTGCCGTCTCGAGCGAACCGTGGCGGGCATCGCGGTCCGCGATCGCGCCATGGGGCGCGTCCAGGGCGCCGTGGTGGTGTCGTCGACGCCGTCCGAGCCTCGGGTGGGTGCGCGACCGCGGACACAGCAGGGGTCGCACTGGGTGCGCTACCACACCGACGCGGGCTGGCTGGAGGGCGTGCAGACCGCGAGCCACCACGAGCAGGCCACCCTCGTCAGCGGCCTCGACGCGTTCCTTGCGGACCGGCAGGCCGCCCGGTTCGAGGCGGGCGTCGGTGGGCAGGGCCCGGTGGCGCGCCATGTCCCGTGGGTGTTCGTCGCTGGCGCCTCGATCCTGCCGCTCTGGCTCGTCGGCTACTTCTTCCCCGCGACCCGACCCAGCCGGCGGCGGTAGGGCCGGCCTGGGTCCGCGGGCTTGGCTATACTCGCGCCGGCGGCGGCGTCCCGCCGCCGCCCGTCCCGTCTCCCCGCCATGAGGTGCCACGTGTCCCGTCGCCCAGCGTTCGCCCTGATCGCCTTCGCCCTTGCCGCCTCGGCGGCCTCGGCCCAGCCCGCCCCGCCCGCAGCCCAGGGCCGCGAGATCGCCGGCGCCGTGCAGCACGTGCTGCCCGAGCGCGCGCGGCCGGCGGCCGTCAACCGGCTGCTGAAGGATCGGCTCGACACGCTGCTGCCGTCGCTGATGCGCGAGACCGGCCTCGACATGTGGCTGGTGATCAACCGTGAGTACGTCGAGGACCCGGTGTACCTCACGCTCGTGCCCGAGCCCGTGTTCGCCGCCCGGCGCACGACCATCCTCGTGTTCTTCGACCGCGGCGCCGACCAGGGCGTGGAGCGGCTCACCGTGAGCCGCTACGGCATGGAGGGCTACTACACGTCGGCGTGGAAGGGCGGCAGCGAGGACGAGCAGTGGGCCCGGCTCGCCGAGCTGGTTCGCGAGCGCAACCCGAAGCGCATCGGCATCAACACCAGCGAGCGGTGGTCGTTCGGCGACGGGCTCACGGGGGGCCTGCGCGACCGGCTCGCCCGGGCGCTCGGGCCGGACCTCCAGAAGCGCGTCACCTCCGCCGAGGCGCTCTGCGTGCGCTGGCTCGAGACGCGCACGGCGCTCGAGCTCGAGATCTACCCGCACGTCGTGTCGCTCGCGCGGGGCGTGATCGGCGAGGCGTTCTCCGAGCGCGTCATCACCCCCGGCGTCACCACCACCGACGACGTGGCGTGGTACATCCGGCAGCGCTATGCCGACCTCGGGCTGCCGATCTGGTTCATGCCGTCGGTGAACCTGCAGCGGCAGGGCCAGGCGTGCGGCGCCGACACGCCGTTCTGCGGCACCAGCGGCGTCATCCAGCGCGGCGACGTGCTGCACACCGACGTCGGCATCACCTACCTGCGCATGAACACCGACACGCAGGAGATGGGCTACGTGCTGCGCGCGGGCGAGACCGACGTGCCGGAGGACCTGCGGCAGGCGCTCGCAGCGGGCAACCGGTGGCAGGACCTGCTCACCGCGGAGTTCGCGGTGGGCCGGACCGGCGACGAGGTGTTCGCCGCCACCGACGCCGCGTGCAGGCGGGAGGGCATCCAGCACTCCACCTACTCGCACCCCATCGGGTTCCACGGCCACGCCGCCGGCACGTCGATCGGGATGTGGGACCAGCAGGGGCCCGTGCCGGTGACCGGCGCGTGGACGATCGCGGCGAACACCGCCTACGCGATCGAGGGCAACGTGAAGGTCCCGCTCGCCGCGTGGGGCGGGCAGCTCGTGCAAATCAAGCTGGAGCAGAGCGCGGTGTTCGACGGCAAGGCGGTGACCTACCTCGCCGGCCGCCAGACGCGCTGGCACGTCGTGCGGTGACGCGCCCGGCTCGGGCGGCGGGGACCAATCGCGGACCGCCCGGGCCGGTTCGTGGACGCCGGCATCCAGTTGGCGGCAACCGTCGCCGGGCGGGGCACGACGCCGGCGCTACAATCTGCCGCGGTCCCCCAGCCCCGTTCCTCCCTGGGTCGACACGCCGCCCGCCGCGCGCGGGTGGCAACGGACGGAGCGCCCCGCCATCAGCGCGGGCGCCAGGGGATTCAGGGGCGTGGGTTGGCCGGAATCGAGCCAACGCCATGAAGCGACTCTTCGAACTCGCCGCCCTGGTCGTGGCGGCCGTCGCGCTGCACCCCGCCGACGGCTTCGCCCAGATCGACGCCCGGATGCTGCGCTACCCGGACGTCTCGGCCACCCACATCACGTTCGTCTACGCGGGCGACATCTGGGTCGTCGCCCGCGCCGGCGGCCTCGCGAGCCGGCTCAGCTCGCCGACCGGCGAGGAGGTCTATCCCCGCTTCTCGCCCGACGGCGCGCGCATCGCCTACAGTGCGAACTACGACGGCAACCTCGACGTGTACGTCGTGCCCACGCTCGGCGGCGAGCCCACGCGGCTCACGCACCATCCCATGCCCGAGCGCGTGCTCGACTGGCACCCCGACGGCCGCGTGCTGTTCGTGTCGAGCCGCGAGAGCGGCCGCCAGCGCTTCAACCAGTTCTACCTCGTGGGCGCGGGCGGCGGCCTGCCCGAGAAGCTGCCGGTGCCCTACGGCGAGTACGGCGCGTTCTCGCCCGACGGGCGGCAGTTCGCGTACCTGCCCAAGTCGCAGGCCAACCGCACGTGGAAGCGCTACCGCGGCGGGTGGGCGCCCGACATGTGGATCTTCGACCTGACGACGCTGGACGCGCGCAAGGTGGCCGCGCACGACGCGAACGACGAGTTCCCGATGTGGCACGGCCAGACGATCTACTTCCTGTCGGATCGCGGGGCCAGCCAGCGCCACAACCTCTGGGCGCTCGACGTCGCGACGGGCGCCACCCGCCAGCTCACCGACTTCCGCGACTTCGACGTCTCGTTCCCCTCGCTCGGGCCCACCGACATCGTCTTCCAGGCTGGCGGCCAGCTCTACCTGCTCGACCTGAAGACCGAGAAGGCCGCGCCGGTGCCGATCCAGGTGGTGACCGACCGCATCACGCTGAAGCCGCGCCGCGAGAAGGTGGCCGCGCGCATCCAGTCGTGGAGCGTGTCGCCCACCGGGAAGCGCGCGACGTTCGAGGCGCGCGGCGAGGTGTTCACGGTGCCGGCCGAGCACGGGCCCGTGCTGAACCTGACGGGTTCCTCCGGCGTGGCCGAGCGCTACCCGCGATGGTCGCCCGACGGCAAGACGCTGGCCTACTGGAGCGACCGCTCGGGCGAATACGAGCTGACGCTGCGCGCCGCCGACGGCACGGGGGCCGAACGGAAGATCACGTCGCTCGGGGCCGGGTTCCGCTACACGCCCTACTGGTCGCCCGACGGCAAGCGCGTGGCCTTCATCGACGAGGCCATGCGCATGCGCGTCGCCGACCTCGAGAAGGGCGACGTGAAGGAGATCGACCGCAGTCCCGACTGGCTGTCGCACGGGCCGCTCGAGAACTTCGTCTTCCGGTGGTCGGCCGACTCCCGGTGGCTCGCGTGGTCGCGCCCGGTGGAGACCGGCAACCCCGCCATCTTCCTCTACGACACCAGGGCCGGCACGAGGCACCAGGTGACGTCGGGCTACTTCGCCGATGCGAACCCCGTGTTCGATCCGGACGGCAAGCACCTCTTCTACCTCTCGGATCGCAACTTCGAGCCGGTCTACTCCGACTTCGACAACAGCTGGGCCTACCCCAACGCCACCCGCATCGTCGCCGTGCCGCTGCGGGCCGACGTGAAGTCGCCGCTCGCGCCGAGGAACGACGTGGAGGGCGCCGAGGAGAAGAAGCCCGACGAGAAGAAGCCCGAGGAGAAGAAGGACGCGCCCGCGGCCGCGGGCGCGCCCGCGAAGCCGGCCGCCGCCGCCGCGGCGAAGGCCGACGAGAAGACGCCCGCCGCCCCGGCGCCGGTGGACATCGACCTGGCGGGCTTCGAGGCGCGCGCGGTGGTGCTGCCGCCGAAGGCCGGCAACTACCGCGAGCTGTTCGCGGTGAAGGGCAAGGTGGTGTACCGCCGGCTGCCGCGCACCGGCTCGGGCGAGGACAAGAGCCCGGTGGTGTACTTCGACCTCGAGGAGCGCGAGGAGAAGACGGTCATCGACGACGTGGACGCGGTGGAGGTGACCGCCGACGGCAAGAAGCTGCTCGTGGCCAACGAGCGCAAGTTCGCGATCCTCGAGCTGAAGCCGGGCGTGAAGCTCGAGAAGCCGATGGCCGTGGCCGACATGGAGATGGTGGTCGATCCCGTGGCCGAGTGGCGGCAGATGTTCGCCGACGCGTTCCGGTTCGAGCGCGACTACTTCTACGACGCGAACATGCACGGCGTCGACTGGCCCGCGCTCCGCGCGCAGTACGCGAAGCTGCTCGACCTCGCGGTGACGCGCTGGGACGTGAACTTCGTGCTCGGCGAGCTCATCGGCGAGCTGAACGCGTCGCACACCTACCGCGGGGGCGGCGACGAGGAGCAGCCGGCGCAGCGCGGCGTGGGCCTGCTCGGCGTCGACTGGGAACTGGCGGACGGGGCCTATCGCGTCAAGCGCATCGTGCGTGGCGGGGCGTGGGACACCGACCAGCGCTCGCCGCTCGACGAGCCCGGCGCCGGCGTGAAGGAGGGCGACTACGTCCTGGCGGTCAACGGCGTGGCGCTCGACCCGAGAAAGGACCCCTGGGCGGCCTTCCAGGGGCTGGCGGGCAAGACGGTGACGCTCACGGTGAACGGCAAGCCGGCGGCCGACGGCGCGCGGCAGGTCACGGTGACGTGCCTCGAGGACGAGAGCGAACTGCGGTTCCGCGAGTGGGTGGAACAGGCACGGCGGCGGGTGGACGAGGCGACGAAGGGGCGGGCGGGCTACCTGTACGTGCGCAGCACGGGCGTGCCCGCGCAGAACGAGCTGGTGCGCCAGTTCATGGCGCAGTGGCGCACGGACGCGCTCGTGATCGACGAGCGGTTCAACGACGGCGGGCAGATCCCCGATCGCTTCATCGAGTTGCTGAACCGCCCGGCGCTCAGCTACTGGGCGAGCCGGCACGGCGGCGAGCGGCGCTGGCCGCCGGTGTCGCACCAGGGCCCGAAGGTGATGCTCGTCAACGGCTGGAGCGGGTCGGGCGGCGACGCGTTCCCGTTCTACTTCCGCGAGGCGAAGCTCGGACCGCTGGTGGGCACGCGCACGTGGGGCGGGCTGATCGGGATCAGCGGGGCGCCGCCGCTCGTGGACGGCGGCCAGGTCACCGTGCCGACGTTCCGGATGTTCGACGTGAACGGCCGGTGGTTCGCCGAGGGCCACGGCGTGGAGCCCGACATCGTCGTGGACGAGGATCCGTCGGCGCTGGCGCGCGGGCGCGATCCGCAGCTCGAGCGGGCCATCGAGGACGTGATGTCGCGGCTGCAGGGGCAGAAGCCGGCGCCGGCGCGGCCTGCGCCTGAGCGGCGGACGGCGCCCTCGACCGGGACACCAGCCGGCGGGCGGCCGTAGCGGGTCAGCGGGGGGGAGCCGGCGCGGGCGTGCTGTCCGGGCCGGCTTCCAGAGCGCCGCGAGTCGTGGCGCGCGAAGCTGCCGGTCGTGGGTTGCGAGCGCAGCGCGTGGGCGCGCGCGATGGCGACGATCAGGCGGTCGGCCGGCCCCGGCGCGCGGCGTGGGTGGCCCGAAGGTGGACGGGGGCGTCGCGCTTGGCAGGAGGGCCAGGCAGGACGGGCTCGAACAGGGCCAGCGGCTCGTCGCCGTTGAGAACTGCGTGGGGTGGCCGGCCGCGCCTCACCCGCGGGCTCGCCGCAGCGCGTCGACGTAGTCCTTGGCCTCCTTCAGGCCGAGGCCCGTGAGCTCGCGCACGCGCTTGATCGCGTCGATGGCGTGGCCGTCGTCGAGCAGGGCCTCGACCTCGCGGCGGCCCTGGTCGTCGAGCGGCCCGTTGGGGACCTGCGGGCTCGTGCGGGTGGCGAAGGGAAGCGGCGGCGAGGTGGTGGTCGTTGGCCGTGCCCCCCGGCCCGCGTCCCGTCTGCCGCGAAGCGTCCAGACGAGGCCCGCGCCGAGGACGAGGCCGACGAGCAGCGCGGTGGTGGCGGGGGCAATGCCGAGGGCGTCGGCGAGTGACTGGAGCAGGGGTTCCATGGCGGGGCTCCCGGTGGGCGCCTGGCGCGGCCGCTCTCGTGCGGTCGTTTGAGCGCGGGTCGCGCGTAGCGTACACTCAGCGGGCCTGTCGCGACGCGGCAGGCGCCCAGCGCGCGCGCCCGTAGCTCAGCTGGATAGAGCGTCGGCCTTCGAAGCCGCAGGTCGGGGGTTCGAGTCCCTCCGGGCGCGCCACCGCCTCGCGGGTCGCGAGGCGGTTCGCCCCCGGACGTCCTCGGGTTCAGTTGGCCTCGCCGGCCAACAGTTCGAGTCCCTCCGGGCGCGCCATCGCCACGCCATTCGGCGCCGCTCGGCGCCCCCGTCGGTCCTGCGGGTCAGCTTCGCCTGCGGCTCACGCGGACCGAGTCCCTCCGGGCGCGCCACCGCCACACAGGTGTGACGGAACGTCACGCATTGGCACCTCCCGCGACGGCTCTGAGCGTCCGCCGCTTGCTACAGGGCTTTGCGGGCGTTGTGGCGCATCTTTCTGTGGCACAACGGGATACCGGCACCGCGCCGGAGAGCCGTCACCGCACGTTCGGCTGAACACTCCGAACCCCGCCGCCGCAGAAGTGACGTCCGCTCAACGCCATGAGGCGGATCGTCTCGTTGCGTTCGTGCTTCTCGGCCGCCGGGTTCCCGGCGGGCTCAGGGTGACCAGATTCGCGTTCTCGAGGGTGTCGCCGTGTCGCGGGTGGGCACCGGTCTTGCCGGGAATCGCTCGCGAGGAACTGTCACCTTCGGCGCCGTCAGGTTCAGTTCACTGCGTCGCCGAACCGAAAGGACGGCCGGTCGAATGAGGACGCGACGTGTACTTCAGGGCACTATCCCGGCGATCGTCCTGGGCCTGCTCCTCGCGTCGAACCGCGCCGCGGCAGCGCCCTGCGAGGCCGTCCCGCACCTGCCCGTCGCCACGATCGACGCCACGGCCCAGCAGGTCGTCCTCGAGGTGACGGCGGCCGGCGACTGCGACTGGCAACTCAACGCCTGGGCTCCCTTCACCCTGCCTGCCCGCCGCGCCTGGTGGGGGCCCCGGCAGGTGCTCGTCGATGTCACGGCCAATCCCGGGCTCGTCGCCCGCACCGCCGTCTTCAGCATCCGCGGCCACGACGTCCGCCTCGTGCAGGCCGCGGGCACCGACCGTGACGGCGACGGGCTGAGCGACGAGTGGGAGCGCTTCTGGGATCTGCCCGTCGGTGCCACCCCGGGCGCCGAGGGCCTCGACCCAGACGGCGACGGCGTCCCCACGAGGGAAGAAGCCGATGCCGGGACCCATCCCCGCGCCCAGCCCCACGACAGCTTCTGGTTCGCCGAGGGGATTTCCACGCCGCTGTTGCTGACCACCTACGCCTTCGTGAGTCTCGCCCCTGAGCCCGTGACGCTGGTCGTGACCTTCCTCGGCCGCGACGGCGTGCTGGCACGCTGGCCGCTCCACTTGCGCGCCCAGTGGCCCGTCTATCTCGATGCGGCCCGCTTCGCCGCCCTCGACGACCGGGAGTTCGCCGTCAGTGTAGAGGCCTCGGCCGGCCAGGTCGTGGCCGAGCGGATCGTCACCGTCACGGGCGGCGGCCAGCAGGCCGCCCCGGCCACCTACGCCCGCCACGCCGGCGCGAGCACCCACTGGTACCTCGCCGAGGGCACCACGCTTGCCGGCTTCCAGCTCTTCTATGTGCTCGCCAACCCGGGGCCCGAGACAGCCGAGGTGGACGTGACCTACGTCTTTCCCGGCGGGCGGCCACCGCTGACCCGCCCGCGACGGCTCGCGCCCTTCACTCGCGACGTGATCTGGGTCAACCACGAGGCCGAGGGCCTGGACGGCACCGACGTGGCGGCGCATCTGCACAGCGACCACCCGATCGTGGTCGAGCGCACGCAATTCCTCCAGCGCCCCGGCGGCTGGACCGCCGCGGCCGCGGCCGCCGCGCAGCCGGCGCCGGCCACCCAGTGGGTCTTCGCCGAGGGCGCCACCGGGCCGGTCTTCGACACCTTCTTCGCGTTCCTGAATCCTTCGGACACGCCCACGACGGTCACGGCCACCTACGTCACCGCCCTCGCCCAGTCTTTCGTACGTGCTTATCACCTGCCACCGCGGTCGCGGACCACCGTGCGGGTGGACGACGACCCCGCCTTGGCCGAAGCCGAGTTCAGCACGCGCGTCGTCGCCGACGGGCCCGTGGTCGTCGAGCGGATGATGTGGTGGCCCGGAGGGTTTCCCACTTGGTACGAAGGCCACACCAGTCCCGGCCAGACACCCGCGTCAGTCGAAGAGAAGCTGCTCCTTGCGGCGCCGCTCGTGGAACTCGGTCCGGAGGCGGACTCGGTGGTGCTGTCTTGGGCGCCACGCGTCGTGTATAGCGCCTGGGACGTCCGTTGTGAGAACGGCGCCCGGGCGGATCAGGTGTTCTTACCTGTGGCGGCGGCCCGGGCCACTACTTGGCTCAGTGCCTTGAAGGC
>JADHED010001434.1_pt1 | contig 20259 bp, 18 predicted proteins | sample 8952041 | NCBI WGS metagenome assembly JADHED01 (sample SAMN16124423, study PRJNA663239) | bioreactor sludge metagenome | isolation source: sludge (control) | place: India:Bengaluru | collected 2018-09-08
CGGCGGGTGCGGGGGACGCCGGGGCGGGCGGTGCCGGCGGCGGGGCCGGGGGCGTCTCCCCCAGCAACTTGAACGTGGCCTCGTCGCCGGCGTCGATCAGCGGCCGCGCGCGCTCCCGCGCCTCCGCCGTCCGGCCGAGCTTCAGGAGCGCCTCGACCTGCTTCCGCCGCAGGTTGTCCGCCACCTCCGCGGGCAGCGCGCCCCGCGCGGCCTCCTCGTACTTCGCCAGCGCGGCGACGTGGTCGCCGGCCGCCGCCGCCCGGTCGCCGCGGATGACGAGGGCCAGCGTGTCCCGGCTCAGCGGGTCGTCGAGGACCTCGATCGACTCGACCTCGATCCACGCCGTGCTGCGGAACGTGTCCTGCACCGTTCCGGTGACCCGGAGATGCGCGTAGCGCTTCAGGCCCCCGAGGACGTCGGCCTCGTCGCTGCCCCGCGGGACGAAGAGGAACGGGTGGCTCTGCGTGTAGGCGGTCTCCTCCCACAGCCTCGTGCCGTCCGGCCACGCGGAGAAGTTCACGTAGGTGTCCGGGGTGAACCGCGTGTAGTAGGGGTTGTAGATCTTCCCCACCTCCTGGAACAGGCAGGTGAAGACGATCTCCCGGCCGAAGTAGTCGTGGGGTTTCGCGAGCACGGCGGCGAGGTCCGCGGGCTGCGTCTCCCCGACGCCGTCCCACCAACCGGCCGCGGCGGGTGCGGCGCAGAGGCCGGCGAGGAGGAGGGAGCCGATCAGGATGCCGAACCGGGTCTTCATGGCAGTCCTCCCCGCCGGCCGCCCGATCCTCACCCGAGGATCTCCTTCAGGAGCCGGCAGATGGCGACGTTCAGCTTCTCCTCGCTCAGGTAACGGCCTTCCTTGATCTGCTGGCGGATGTCGTCGATGACGTCCGCGTGGACCCCCGGCGTCCGGCTCAGGAGGTCGAGGATCTTCGCGAGCCGCGGATAGCGGCCCCGGACGTCTTCGCTGCGTGCAGTGACCAAAGGCCGACTCCTGTTCGCCGGTAGGGGGGCCGACGAGGCCCGCGGGTCCTCCGCGCCAAGCCCCTATCGGCAGGCCGGGGGCGAAACCTTACGCGGAACCGGAGGTGGTGCCGCGCACCCCTTCCACCTGGCGTTCTCGCACGAGGCCCGGAGGCGAAGCCGCGCGGGGCCCCGGAGGCGGCGCGGCGCGCGCCTCCTCCGCCCCGTCCCCTCGCGGGGGCCTGGGGCGGGGTCCTACGGGGGACCGGAGGCGGGGGCCCCGGGCGGGACGGCGGGCGCGTAGAACGCCATGCCCGTGGAGCCCCACTCCCGGTGGTCCACCGGGACGAGGCCGGCGGGAGCGAACTCCCCGAGGGCCCGCGCGCGGTGCTCGAGGACGACGCGGCCGCCGGGGGCGAGGGGGACTTCGGAAAGGGCCTCCGCCAGCCGGATCCGGGTGGCGAGGTCGTCGAGGTAGCGGTGGGGCGGGTCGCAGAACACGAGGTCGAAGGGAGCGCCGCCGCGGAGGACTTTCGGGAGGTCGAAGGCGCTGCGGTGGTGCACGGTGCACCGGTCCCGCACGCCGAGGCTGTCGATGTTGCGGATGAGGACGGTGAGCGCCGGCTTCGCCACCTCGCAGAACACGGCGTGGGCGGCGCCGCGGGACAGCGCCTCGAGCCCCAGCGCCCCGGTGCCGCCGAACATCTCGAGCACCCGCGCGCCCTCGATCTCGTGCTGGAGGATCATGAACACCGCGCCCTTCACGCGGTCCGGGGTGGGGCGGGTGTTCCCGCCCGAGGGGCACTCGAGCCTCCGGCCGCTGAACTCTCCGCCGATGATCCGCACGCGCCGATTCTGCCCGCGGGCGCCGCGATGCCCAATCTTCTTGCCGCGCCGCGCGGAGGGCAGTACCGTCCCCGCCGGAGGCGAGCATGCGACTGGGCGTCAACATCGACCACGTGGCGACGATCCGCCAGGCCCGGCGGGTGGACATCCCCGACCCCGTGGAAGCCGCTGCCATCGCCGAGGGCGCCGGCGCGGACGGCATCACCATCCACCTTCGCGAGGACCGGCGGCACATCCAGGACCGCGACGTCCACCTCCTGCGGCGGACCATCACCACCAAGATGAACCTCGAGCTGGCGGACGTCGAGGAGATCGTCCTCATCGCGCTCGAGGTGGCGCCCGAGGACTGCTGCCTCGTGCCGGAGCGGAGGCAGGAGATCACCACCGAGGGCGGCCTCGACGTCGTCGCCGGCGGGTTCCGGCTGCGGCGGACGGTGACGCGGCTGCGGGACGCCGGCATCCGGGTCAGCCTCTTCGTGGCCCCGGACCCCGTCCAGATCGCCGCCGCCGCCGACGCCGGCGCGGAGTACGTCGAGCTGCACACGGGCCGTTACGCCGAGGCGAGGAACGAGAGCGAGCGGGCGGAGGCGCTGCGGGCCCTCCTCAACGGCGTGGGGCTCGCGCGGGCCCGGGGACTGCGGGTCAACGCCGGTCACGGCCTCAACTACGTGAACGTCCACCCGGTGGCGGCGATGGCGGGGATCGAGGAGTTGAACATCGGGCACGCGATCATCGCGCGGGCGGTGCTCGTGGGACTCGACCGGGCCGTGCGCGAGATGAAGGACCTCATGAAGGAGGCGATCCAGCGGTGAGCGATCACGAGGCGGTCTTCTCCGGGTCCGTCGTGGCCCTGGTCACCCCCTTCAGCAACGGCCGAGTGGACGAGGAGGCGGTGGCGCGGCTCACCGGGATGCACGCCGCCGCGGGCACGAACTCCATCGTCGTCTCCGGCACGACGGGCGAGTCGCCGACCCTCTCCGAGGAAGAGCGGCTCCGCCTCATCGCCGTCGTGCGCGAGGCGGCGCGCGGCCGGGTCCACGTCATCGCCGGCACGGGCACGAACGACACCGCGAAGACGATCTCGGCGTCGAAGAAGGCGGAGGCGGCGGGGGCCGAGGGCCTCCTCGTCGTCACCCCGTACTACAACAAGCCGACGCAGGAGGGACTCCTTGCCCACTACCGCGCGGTGGCCGACGCGGTGGGCATCCCGATCTGCCTCTACTCCGTCCCGGGCCGCACGGGAGTGGCCATCGCGCCGGAGACCGCCGCCGCCCTCTCCGACCACCCGCGCATCCGGGCGCTGAAGGAGGCCGGCGGGTCCGTGGATCGCGTGTCCCAGATCCTCGAGGTGGCGAACCTCGTCGTCCTCTCCGGCGACGACCCGCTCACCGTCCCCATGATGGCGGTGGGGGCGAAGGGCGTCGTGTCGGTGACGGCGAACGTCGCCCCGAAGGAGAACGCGGACATGGTCCGCGCCGCGGCCGCCGGCGACTACGCGACCGCGCGGCGGCTCCACTACCTCCTCTACCCGCTGTGCCGGGTCCTGTTCCTCGAGAGCAACCCCATCCCGGTGAAGGCGGCCATGGAGATGATGGGCTGGATCTCCGGCGAGCTCCGCCTGCCGCTGACCCCGCTCTCCCCGGCGAACCGGCCGAAGGTGGAGAAGGCGTTGCGGGAACTGGGGCTCGGGCTCCGGGGCGAGAAGCCGCGGGGCTGACATCCTGGCAGGCCGCGGTCGCGGCCGAATCGGTAACTGCCCTTTTCCGCGGGGCTTGCGGCGTCGCCGCGAGCCCGGCACGGGCGTTGCGCATCCCCCTCCGACAGGAGGATCCCGGATGCGTTTCGACAGGCTGACCATCAAGAGCCAGGAGGCCGTCTCGGCGGCGAAGGCCCTCGCCGAGAGCCGGGGACACCCCGAGGTGACCCCCGAGCACCTGCTGTCCGCGCTGCTGGCCGACGGGGAGGGCCTCGTGCGGCCCGTGCTCGGCAAGGCGGGGGCCGACGCGGCGGCGGTGGGCCGCGAGGTGGACCGGGCGCTCGCCCGCCTGCCCCAGGTCCGCGGCGCGGAGGCCGGAGGCTCCGCCCGCCTGTCGAAGGTGCTCTCCGCGGCGCTCGACGAGGCGGAGCGGATGAAGGACGCCTACGTCTCCACCGAGCACCTGCTGCTCGCCGTCGCGGGCGAGGGCGCGGGTGACGCCGCGGAGGCGCTGCGCGCCGCCGGCGCCACGAAGGAGAAGCTCCTGCGGGCGCTGGCCGAGGTCCGGGGGGGCCAGCGGGTCAGCGACCCCACGCCGGAGGACAAGGTCCGGGCCCTCGAGCAGTACTGCCGGGACCTCACGGAACTCGCGCGGAAGGGGAAGCTCGACCCCGTCATCGGCCGCGACGAGGAGATCCGGCGCGTCATGCAGATCCTCTCGCGCCGCACGAAGAACAACCCGGTGCTCATCGGCGACCCCGGTGTCGGCAAGACGGCGGTGGCCGAGGGCCTCGCGCGGCGGATCGTCGAGGGGGACGTGCCCGAGGGACTCAAGGGCAAGCGCGTGCTAGCCCTCGACCTCGGCGCCCTCGTCGCCGGAACGAAGTACCGCGGGCAGTTCGAGGAGCGCCTGAAGGCGGTCATCCGCGAGATCACCGAAGCGGCGGGGGAGATCGTCCTGTTCATCGACGAGATGCACACGCTCGTCGGGGCGGGGGCCGCGGAGGGGGCGGCGGACGCCGCGAACATGCTGAAGCCGGCCCTGGCGCGCGGGGAGCTGCGGGCCATCGGCGCGACGACCCTCGACGAATACCGGAAGCACGTGGAGAAGGACGCCGCGCTGGAGCGTCGCTTCCAGCCGGTCCTCATCGGCGAGCCGTCGGTGGAGGCGACGATCGCCATCCTGCGCGGACTCAAGGAACGCTACGAGGTCCACCACGGCGTGCGGATCAAGGACGGGGCGCTCGTGGCGGCGGCCACGCTGTCCGACCGCTACATCAGCGGCCGGTTCCTGCCGGACAAGGCCATCGACCTCGTGGACGAGGCGGCGTCGCGGCTTCGCATCGAGATCGACTCGCTGCCCTCCGAGCTCGACGCGGTCCGCCGCCGGGTCATGCAGCACGAGATCGAGCGGGAGGCGTTGCGGAAGGAGAAGGACGACGGGAGCCGTCAGCGGCTCTCCGCGCTGGAGCGGACGCTGGCGGACCTCAACGAGCAGGCCTCGGCGCTGCAGGCCCGGTGGACGGCCGAGAAGGAGCGGATCGCCGCCATCCGGCGGCTCTCCGAGGAACTCGAAGCGCTGAAGGCGGAGGAGGACGCGCTGCAGCGGCGGGGCGAGCTGTCGAAGGTGGCGGAGATCCGCTACGGCCGGCGGCCGGACCTCGAGCGGCGGATCGCCGCGGAGCGGGCGGAACTCGCGAAGGCGCAGGGCGAGGACCCCATGCTGAAGGAGGAGGTGGACGCGGAGGACGTGGCCGAGGTCGTGAGCAAGTGGACGGGGATCCCCGTCACGCGCCTCGTGGAGGGGGAGGTCGAGAAGCTCGTCCACATGGAGGAGCGGCTCGCGCGGCGGGTGGTGGGGCAGGAGGGCGCGGTGCGGGCCGTCTCGGAGGCCGTGCGCCGGGCGCGGTCGGGGCTCTCCGACCCGAACCGCCCGATCGGCTCGTTCCTGTTCCTCGGGCCCACCGGCGTCGGCAAGACCGAACTCGCGCGGGCGCTCGCCGAGTTCCTCTTCGACGACGAGGCGGCCATGGTGCGGCTCGACATGTCCGAGTACCAGGAGCGGCACACCGTCTCGCGGCTCATCGGCGCGCCGCCGGGGTACGTCGGCTACGACGAGGGCGGCCAATTGACGGAGGCCGTGCGGCGGCGGCCGTACTCGGTGGTGCTGTTCGACGAGGTCGAGAAGGCGCATCCCGAGGTGTTCAACGCGCTGCTCGCGCTCCTCGACGACGGGCGGCTGACGGACGGGAAGGGGCGGACGGTGGACTTCCGCAACACCGTCGTCATCCTGACGAGCAACATCGGGAGCCAGCATCTCGCGCGGGCGGGGGACCTTTCCGACGAGGAGATCGAGCGGCGGGTGACGGGGGAATTGCGCGGGCACTTCCGGCCGGAGTTCCTGAACCGCCTCGACGAGGTGATCGTCTTCCGGCGGCTGTCCGAGGAGCAGCTCGCGGCCATCGTGGACATCCAGCTCGAGAGGCTGCGGAAGATCCTCGCGGCGCGGCGGATCGCGCTGCGGCTGACCGACGCGGCGAAGCGCGAGCTGTCGAAGCGGGGCTACGACCCCGACTACGGCGCGCGGCCGCTGAAGCGCGTCATCCAGCGGGACCTCCAGAACCCGCTGGCGATGCGCCTCCTGACCGGCGAGATCCGCGAGGGCGCCGAGGTCACCGTGGACCTCGCCTCCTCCGGTTTCACGTTCGCCGCCTCGTGACCGGCCGGGCATCCTGTCCCGGGCCGGACCGCGCGGTCGCGCCCGGTGGCCCTACTCCCCGGCCTCGAGCGCTCCGAGGAGCAGGCGCGCGCCGACGTCCGAGAGGCTCGTCAGAGCGCGGACCCGCGGGAGCAGCTCCGGCCCCGGCCTCAGCCCCTCGACCGCCGACTCCCACTCGCCCCGGACCGGGACCGGCAGGGACGCGATCCACAGCGCGTACCGGAAGAGCTTCTCGCCCGTAAGCGGAACCCCGCCGAACCGCGCCTGCTGCCAGGCGGCGTCCGGGACGGCCAGAGTGGCGACGAAGACCCGGCGCACGAGCCCGCCGGTGAGTTCGTCCGCGAACCGGATGCGGCCGCCCTCGACGACCTCCCCCGTCGTGTCGATGGACTCCGCCCCCTCGGGCAGGACGAGCTCGATCTCGATGCTCGGGTCGGGGCCGAGGTCGAGCTGGAGCAGCACGCCCTCCAGAGGCTCGAACACCGCGTCCGCCTCGTCCTCGGTCACCTTCATCGCGGCGAGGACCTCCTTCACGGCGTTCTCGAAGCCGTCCTCGTCGCCGAGGGGCGCGAGCCTTTTCAGCAGCGCCTCGTCCGGCTCCCGCCCCATGAGCCGGGCCGTGTAGGCCGCCAGGAGCGGCAGGTGCCCCCCGCGCCGGTGCTGGTCGAGGAGGGCGACGATCTCCGGGACGCGCACGTACCCGCGCTCCTCGAGGAGCTCGAACGCCATGGCCGCCGGGCCGCTCCCCGGCCCCTTGATGCCGAGCAGCAGGCCACCCTCCCGGCGGCCGGACGACCCCGCGACGGAGGTCATGAGCATGAGGAGCACGTCCCGCATGTCACGGCGCCAGGGGCCCTCGAGCCTCTCCGTGAGCGCCGGCAGCCCCGGGTCCCCGGCGAGGAACTTCCGGGCCAGCTCGATCTGCAGCTTCGCGCCGAAGTCGACCGCCTTCGCGGCGGCCTCGAACCGGGCGTGGTAGTCCGTGGGGCCCGGCCGGCGCTCGCGGTAGAGCCCGCACCAGCCCGCGCCGCAGCGGAAGGCGTCGTAGGCCCCGTGGTTCGGGGTCTCTGCCGGCGCGAGATCCGCGGGGACGGCCCGGCAGACACCGCGGAACGTGACCGCCGCGCCGCCCGCGGGGTCGGCGACCGGTTCGCCGTGGATGGCCTTCGCCGCGGCGAGCGCGGCGTCCGTGGGTGGCAGGACCACCCCCGGCTTCTCGGTGTCCTCTCTCCACAGGCGCACGGTCCGCGTGAAGGAGCCGTCGGCCCTCGGTTCGATGGTGACCTTCACCCGCTCTCGCTCGCAGGCCGCGACGGCGAGCGACAGGCAGACCAGCCCGAGCATCCTCCCGCGCATCGTCGCACCTCCCTCTGGCGGGGATCATACCGCCGCGCCGCAGTCTCGCCGGCGGCGATCGACACCGCGGTCACGGGCGCGTGCTTCGAGCAAAGGACCCGGCCGCGGCGCGGACATCGCGACGGACGCGGCACGAGGAGCGCCGTCGCCGCGCCGCGACCGCCCGCGGCGGCCTGCTGGTGGCCGAGGTGAAGGGGGGCCGCCTCTCCGACCGGCATCGCGAGCGGGCGCGACGGGGACTCGAGCAGAAGCGGCACGGGGCCGCGGAGCCCCGGGCGGGTGTCCGGAGGCCGGTGGGGACGCCACGGGCCGGCGGCCCCGGGCCGTCCGTCCCGGGAGCCGGTGGCGGGGGTCAGGCGCCCGCGGGGAGGCGGCCGAGCAGGCGGAGGAGTCCGTCGAGGATCGTCAGCGGGTGGGGCGGGCAGCCGGGGACGAAGAGATCGACCGGCAGCAGGCCGGTCACGCCGTCGTGCGCCTCCGGGTGGCCGGCGAACGGTCCGCCGGCGATGGCGCAGGCCCCGACCGCGATGACGAGCCTCGGGTCGGGCACGGCGGCGTAGGTCTTCTCGAGCGCGAGGCGCATGTTCTCCGTGACGGGCCCGGTCACGAGGATCCCGTCCGCGTGCCGCGGCGAGGCCACGACCTGCACCCCGAAGCGCCCGAGGTCGAACACGACGGTCGAGAGCACGTTGACGTCCGCCTCGCAGGCGTTGCAGCCGCCCGCGCTGACCTGACGCAGGCGCAATGATCGCCCGAACACCCGCCGCATCTCGTCGCCGAGGGCCACGGCGAGGCGCATCCCGGCCGCCCCGAGCACCAGGTCGTCCCGCGTGCGGGTCGCCAGGCGGAAGTCGTCCGTGAAGCGGATCGCCCCGGGGGCGCAGGCGTCCGCGCACTCGCCGCAGAAGAGGCACCGCCCGAGGTCGATGCGGAGGTCCGCGCCGGGCGTCACCGCATCGACCGGGCACGCCGCGGCGCAGGCGCGGCAGCCATCGGCGCACCGGCCCGGATCGAGGGCGGGCCGGCCCCGGTAGCGCTCCGCCCGCGGGGGGGGCGGCCCCTCGGGCCACGCGATGGTCCGGTGCCCCTGTCGGATCCGCTCGAGGAAGGTCCTCAGCATGGGCGCCTCGTCGAGGAGGTGATCACAGGTCGTGCCCGCAGTAGGACAGGTTGAAGCTCTTGTTGCACAGCGGGAAGTCGGAGATCGGTTCGCCGCGCAGGGCGAGGGCGAGGCCCGTCCAGTTGTAGAAGGACGGGTCGATGACCCGGTAGTGCTCGAACGCCCCGTGCGAGTCGGTGAGGGCCACGTGGCAGACCTGCCCCCGCCAGCCCTCCACGAGCGTCACCACGCCGGAGTCGGGCGCGGGTGGCGGCGCTTCCGTGCGGAGCGGCCCCTCGGAGAGGCGGGCCACCTCCTCGAGGACGAAGTCGGCGGAGTTGCGGCACTCCGTGGCGCGCACGAGCGCCCGGGCGAAGACGTCGCCGGTGTGCCACGTCGCCACGCGCACCTGCGCGAACCGGTAGTGGCCGGCGGGCTGGTCGCACCGCACGTCGCGCGCGAGGCCGCAGGCCCGCCCGGCGACGCCGACGAGCCCGAGGTCGAGGGCCTGCTCGAGGGTCACGGTCCCCGTGCCCTCGAGCCGTCCGGCCGCCGACGGCGCCTCGAAGAAGACCCGGACGGCGCCCTCGAGGTCGCGGGCGCACCGGGCGAGGCGTTCCTGCACGACCTCCGCCATCCCCACGGGCAGGTCGAACCGGACCCCGCCGGGACGCACGAGCCCCCGGCCGAACCGGCTGCCCGACAGGAGGGCCGAGAGGTTGAGGAAGTCCCCGCGGATCCGCCCGCACCACGCCGCCGTGGGGAGGAAGCCCACGTCCCCGGCGAGGGCGCCGAGGTCGCCGGCGTGATTCGCCAGCCGCTCCAGCTCGAGGGCGATGGCCCGGATCGCTCCCGCCCGCGGCGGCGCCGCGATTCCCGCGAGCCCTTCCACCGCCTCGCAGTACGCCGTGGCGTGGCCGATCGTCGTGTCGCCCGCGGCCGCCTCGAGGAGGTGGACGCTCCGCCGGCCGGGCCCCCCGCGCAGCGCGCGCTCGATGCCGCGGTGCTGGTAGCCGAGCGCGATCTCGAGGTGGAGGACCTCCTCGCCGCGGCACTGGAAGCGGAAGTGGCCGGGCTCGATGACCCCGGCGTGGACCGGGCCCACCGCCACCTCGTGGATCTCGTCGCCGGCCACCGGGTAGAAGTCCGTCACCGCCGGCCCGGCGGCCCCGCTCCCCGGCGGGTAGCGGACCGGCTTGAGCCACGGGTGCCCCTCGGGCCGCACGCCGGTCTCCTCGAGGATCGCCCGCTCGAACAGGTGGGCGGCCGGCAGGGCCGGCGTGAGCGCCGGGTATGCGTCGCCGACACGGCAGGCGGCCACCCCGATCTCGCCGAGGTCGTCGAAGGCCACGAGGCCGTGGAGGATGGCCTCGCCGGCGCGCGGCCGCTCGCCGAAGAGCGAGATGAGCCGGCCGCCCTCCGCCCGGAGCAGCGCGGAGAACTCCGCGAAGGCGAGCAGCGGCACCTCGCGGCGCGCGAAGCGCTCGCCGTTGTGCACGGACAGCCACCGGCCCGGCGCGCTCATCGGCCGCCTCCCACGAGGCGGGCCGCCTCGGCGAGGACCTCCTCGACCGGGGACGGCAGCCAGAGCCCGAGGAGCACCACCGCCGCCGCCAGCAGGAGCGGCGGGAGGAACGACGACCGCGGCTCCCGGCCGCGCGCCACTCCCGCCGGCGGCTCCCCCTGCACGATGCCGAGCACGATGCTCGCCATGGCCGCGAAGACGACCCCGAGCAGCAGCAGGAACGCCGCCGCCAGCCCGGGCCGGCCGGCGGCCAGGGCGCCCTCGAGGATCGAGAGTTCGCTGAAGAACGTGCCGGAGGGCGGGACGCCGGAGATGGCGAGGAAGCCGAGGAGGAAGAGCCCCGCGGTGGCCGGCATCACTCGCCACGCCCCGTGCACCCTCGCCACCTCCTTCGTCCGGAACACGCGGAGCAGGTTGCCGGACAGGAGGAACAGGAGCCCCTTGCAGAGGCTGTGGTTCAGCGCGTGGAACAGGGCGCCGAACGCGGCGACGCCGCCCAGCCCGACTCCGAACGAGAGGATCCCCATGTGCTCCACGCTGGAGTAGGCGAGCAGCCGCTTGTAGTCCGGCTGGCGGATCACGAAGGCGGCCGCCAGCGCCATGGAGAAGAGGCCGAAGAACAGCAGCAGGTCCGCACCGAAGGACGCGAGGCCGGCCGCGCCGAGGACCTGCTGCATCCGGAGGATGCCGACGAACGCGCAGTTGAGCAGCGCCCCGGAGAGCAGCGCCGACACCGCCGAGGGGGCCTCGCTGTGGGCATCAGGGAGCCACGTGTGCATCGGGGCGAGGCCCATCTTCGTGCCGTAGCCCACGAGGAGGAACACGAACGCCGCCTTCAGCCAGAGCGGGTCGAACCTCGGACCGGCGGCGAGGAGGTCCGACAGGAGGAGGGTGACGGACCCTCCGCTGCGGCTGCCGGCGACGGCGAGGAACAGATTCCCGAGCAGCGCGAGCCCGATCCCCACGGAGCAGATGAGGATGTACTTCCAGGTCGCCTCCAGAGAGCGGCGGTGGCGGTGGAAGTAGATGAGGGGCGTGCTCGCCAGGGTCGTGGCCTCCACGGCGACCCACAGCACGCCGAGGTGGTGGCTCACCGTCACCAGGGTCATGCTGGCGAGGAACAGGAGGAGGCAGGACGCGAAGACCCGCTCCGGCTCGTTGATCACGGAGACCCGATCGACGAGGTCCTCGCGGGGCGCGGCGGGCTCGCGGGCGAGGTATCCGACGGCGTAGATGCTGACGGCGAGGAACAGGGCGCTCGTCGTGCCCAGCATGAGGAGGCTCAGCGCGTCCGCGGCGAGGAGGCCGCCCAGCTCCGGACCGGGTCGGCGGACGGCCACCGCGACGACGAGGCCCGCGTGGGCGAGGGCCACGAGCACGAGCAGCGTCCGCCGCGGTCGCGCGCCCCGGAGGAGGAGCGTCAGCGCCGCGCCGAGGACCGGCAGGAGGACGAGGGCGAGGATCACCGGCCGCCCTCCCGCCCCTCCGGCCCCGGAGCGGCCCCCGCGTCGCTCAGCTCCGCGAGCCGGTCGACGTCGATGTGGTCGAACTCCCGCTGGATGTGGAACACCGCGATGCCCATGACGAGGACCGCCACGAAGAGGTCGAGCAGGACGCCTGTCTCCACGAGCAGCGGCTGGTCGTGCGCGATCGACGTGCCGAAGGCGAACACGCCGTTCTCGAACACCAGGTAGCCGAGCACCTGGGTGATGGCCTTGCGGCGGGTGACGATGAGGAACAGGCCGCACAGGAGCGTGAAGAACGCCACCGGCACGACGAGCGGCGAGAGCCCGGCGCGGGGCAGCGGCAGTCGGCTCCCGAGCCAGGCCGAGAGCCCGAGCAGGAGGAGGCCGGCGAGGAGCGACAGGCTGTAGCCGACGATGGGGGAGGCCTCGTGCTGCACGTCCGTCTCGCGCACGGCGCGCCGCAGCAAGTACGGGAACACCACGGCCTTGAGGCCGACGCCGGCCACCGCCATGGCCCACAGGTGGGGGGTCAGCGCGCCGGCGTGCAGCAGGAGCGGCAGGAGCCCGAGGAGGAGCCCCTGCAGCGCCACGGTCCCGATGAGCGCCATGAGCCGGCTCGAACCCAGCAGCCGCACGTCGGTCAGCGCCGACAGGACGAGGACGATGGTCACCAGGTCTTTCACGCGAGGATCCTCTCCCCGAGGACGAGGAGCAGGGCGAGGGTCGCCAGCACGGCGGCCCCCACCATGACCCGCGGGATGCGCGTGAGACGCAGCCGCGCCATCGTCGATTCGACGACGCCGATGACACCCCCGAGCGCGAATACGCCGCCGCAGGCCAGCGCCCCGTCGAGCAGGGGATGCCCCGTGCGCGCGGGCACGAGGAGACCCGCCAGGAGCGAGGCGAACAGCCAGAGCTTCAGGGCCGCCGCGTACTCCGCGAGCGCGAGGTCCGGGCCGCCGTGGTCGAGGATCATGACCTCGTGGACCATCGTCAGTTCGAGGTGCGTCGTCGGGTCGTCGAACGGGATGCGGGCGCTCTCGACGAGGAGCACGAGGAACAGGACGGCGGCCACGAGGACGAGCGCCCCGGCGGCCGTGCCCCAGCCGGGAGCGGCCAGCATCCCGGCGAGACCCCACGAACCGCTCGTGAGTCCGAGCACGAGCACGGAGACGAGCAGCGCCGGTTCGGACTGCGCCCCGAGCCACATCTCCCGGCTTGCCCCCATGCCCTCGAAGGCGGAGCCCGTGTCGAGGGCGGCGAGCACGGTGAGGAACCGCGCGAGGGCGAGGCAGTAGATTGCGACGAGGAAGTCGCCGGGGAACGAGAGCCCCGCGGCGAGGCCGCCGAGCGGCACGAGGAGCAGGGCGACGGCGGTGGCGCCGAGGCTCACGAGGGGGCCGGCCCGGAAGACCCAGGTCGTCGTCACGCTGTACACGGCGCCCTTGCGCAGGAGGCGCAGGAGGTCCCGGTAGGGCTGGAGCAGCGGCGGCCCGCGCCGTCCGGCCACGATCGCCTTCACGCGGTTGATCACCGCGAGCAGCAGGGGGGCGAGGAGGAGGCCGGCGACGAGGTTCATGCGCCCACCAGGAGCAGCAGGGCGATGAGCGCCGCGACGATGTAGAGGACGTAGAGGTGCGTGCGCCCGGCCTGCAGCCGGCGCAGCGCCCGGGAGGCGGCGCACGCCACCGCGAAGAGCGGGGCGAAGAGGAACGCGGCGAAGGGGTCCGGCGTCCGGGTCTCGATCCTCGTCGGGCGCGGGAACAGGCCCTCCGGCGGCGAGCCCTCGACACGCAGGGGCAGGGCGGGCACGGCCATGTCCGTCAGCGGCCGGGAGAACGATGCGCCGGTGTACTGCATGCGGGCCGTGGGCTGCGCGTAGCCGCAGTCCCAGGTGGGGCCCGACCGGACGCTGCGGCGCGCGAGCAGGCGCCGGCGCACGAGGACGAGCACGCCCGTCGCCGCGACGAGCGCGAGGCCGACGAAGGTGACCCCGAGGAGGACGTCGGCGGCGTCGGCGAAGCCCTGGAGCAGCCCCTCGAACGATCTCTCGCAGACCACCTTCACCGGGGCCAGGAGAACATGGAGCGCCACGATTCCGTTGAGGCCCACGAGCCCGCAGAGCGCGGCGAGGGCGACCATCGGTGCGCGCATCGCGGGCCCGACCTCGTGCGCAGCGGCGGCGGCCGGCGTCCGTGGTTCGCCGAGGAAGGCGATGCCGGAGGCCTTCGCGAAGCAGGCCGCGGCGAGTCCCCCGGCGAGGCCGAGGCCGAGGATCGCGCTCGCGAAGCCGAGGCTCCCGGCAGCCGACGCCCCGAGGCCGCCGACCGCCGAGAGGAAGATGAGGAACTCGCTCACGAAGCCGTTGAGCGGCGGCAGCCCCGAGATCGCGGCCGCCCCGACGAGGAAGGTGGTGGAGGTCCACCGCATGCGCCGGGCGAGCCCGCCCTGCGCGTCGATGGCCGTGGTCCCCGTCGCGTGCAGCACGGCCCCGGCGCCGAAGAACAGGAGCCCCTTGAACAGCGCGTGATTCCACACGTGGAGCAGGGCGCCGCCGAAGCCGAGCACCGCGAGCTCGGGCCGGTGCGCGGAGAGTCCGAGCTCACCGAGTCCGATGCCGAGGACGATGATCCCCACGTTCTCGACGCTGCAGTAGGCGAGCAGCCGCTTCAGGTCCCGCTGGGCGAGCGCGAGCAGCACGCCGACGACCGCCGTGAACACGCCGATCGCCACGAGCAGCCAGCCGTGGGTCCGGGGCAGCGGGCCGAGCCAGGTCAGCACCCGGAGGAGACCGTAGATCCCGGTCTTGATCATCACGCCGGACATGAGCGCGGAGACGTGGCTCGGCGCCGCGGGGTGCGCCTCCGGCAGCCAGACGTGGAGTGGCACGAGGCCCGCCTTGGTGCCGAAGCCGGCGAGCGCGAGGAGGAGCAGCGCGCCCGCCGGCGCGCCGGCGCCCGGGAACCGCGCGAAGTCGAAGGAGCCGGCGGCCCGGCCGAGAACGACGAACAGCGCGAGGACGAAGGCGGTGCCGAGGTGGGACGCCACGAGGTACTGGTAGCCGGCCCGCCTCGCCCGCGGGTCCTGGTGGTCCGCGCCGACGAGGAAGAACGACGAGACGGCCATCCCCTCCCAGGCGACGAGGAACAGGACGGCGTTGTCGGCGAGCACGACGAGCGCCATCGAGGCGACGAGGAGGTTCAGCGGGAACCAGCTGCCGGGCATCCTCCGGTGAAGGTAGCCGAGGCCGTAGACGGCGGAGAGCGCGGCGAGCACGAAGATCGCCACGAGGAAGAAGGCGCTGAGCGCGTCGAGGCGCAGCGCGAAACTGCCGTGCGGGACGGCCCACGGACGGCACAGCGTGAGGACGTCCCCGCGGACGAGCGCGGCGGCCGCCGGGAGGAGGCCGAGGGCGGACCCCGCGACGATCGACCCGGCCCCCAGGGCGGCCGCGACAGCCGGTCGCCGGACGGCGGCCAGCGCGGCGAGGCCGCCGGCGACGAAGATCGCGAGCGCGGCGAGCAGGAGGGTCAAGCGTGCTCTCCGGCGGTCGGGCGGGGCGCCGGGAGGGCGGCGTCGATGCGGCGCGCCTCGCGGAGGATCGCCTCGCGCCCGGCCTGTTCGCCGACCGCGGCGGCGAAGCCGGGGTCCTGCAGCGAGAAGGCCAGCCTCGAGAGGAGGTGGAGGTGGGCGCGGACCGTGGGGCTCAGGATGACAAACAGCGCGTGGACGGGCTGGCCATCGAGCGCGCCGAACGCGACGGGCTTCTCGAGGAAGGCGAGGGACACGGTGGGCGCGGTCAGGTGCAGCACGACGGGGTTGCGCGGATGCGGGATGGCGATGCCGCGGCCGACGGCGGTGGAGCCGATCTGTTCGCGCGCCCGGAGGACCTCGAAGAGGAAGCCCCGGTCCGTCTCGGGCGGCAGCCGGAGGCTCGCCACGACGGACCGGAGGACCTCGTCGCGGTCCGCGCCCTCGACGCGGTAGGAGATCCCGCCCGCGTCGAGCGCTTCGGCGAAGGGGGGGAGGGCGCCGCTCTCCGAAGCCGGCTCGACGAGGAGCTCCGGGGTGACGTTGATCCGGTTGGCGGTGGCCCACTCGAGGACCTCCGCCCGGTTGAACCGGTACTGCCCGCTGACCCGGTAGGTGGGAAGCCGCTGCGAGGCGACCCAGCGGTACACCGTCTTCTCGGAGACGGCAAGGAGACGGGCGACATCTCGGACGCAGAGTCTCATGGCTGTCCACCATGAGACATCCATGGACACGCCAGGTCAATTTCCGCCGCGCCCCCTCCCCCGTGATGGAGGTGACCGAGGGGTGGTTGCCCGGCAGGCCGCCGGCCGGCGAGAGCGGCCCGGACCGAGGGTCCCCGGCCTTCCTCCCGCCGCCGGGGGAGCCACGAGGTGCCCCGGCCGCGCCTTCCGCGAAGGGGGCGGGGAACCCGAAGCCGGCCCCGCCCCGGCCCGCCCGTCATTGCCGCTGGCGCAGCACGACGAACCCGCCCTCCTCCTCGATGACAAACTCGGCGTCACCCGCGCTGCTGCACCACTCGAGGAGAGCGTTCTCCAGGGTCTCGTCGAACGCATCGACGGAGATCCGCCGGCCCGCGATCGCCTCGTTCAGCGGTGGGTCCACGACGATCGTGACGTGGGCCACCAGAGCGATGTAATCGACCACCTCCCGGGGGGCCGCATCCCGGAAGTGGAAGGAGATGCGCGTCTCCTGCAGGCGTTGCGCCAGCGTCGCCGCCCGGAGTTCGATTGCCAGCGCGGTTCGCTCGCCCGTGGCGATCTGCACCGTCCGCGTCTCGGGACGGCACCCCGGCGCGGAGACGAGGACGCGCACGTCGCCTGCGGGCAGGGTCTCGCAAGCCGCGGCGCCCCCCGGACCGGTGCGGACCGTCATCCGGCGCCGGGCGTCGGGGGAGGCGTTCCGCGGCGTCCACTCCAGGGTCGCGCACGCCCCCGCCTCCGGGGGGGTGCCGGCCGGTAACGTCACGACGAGGTCAAGAGCGCCGGCCGGGGCCCCCACGCGCAGTTCCTGTTCGAGCACGGCTCCGGGGTCCCCGCTCAGCATCACCGGCTCCAACTCCTCGGTCATGGGCGCGTGGGCAACGAGTCCGAAGGAGCGGCAGGCCGTCTCGAACTCCCATCGCCCATCCTCGCCGGCGCGCGCGACCTCGACGCCGTCGAGGAGGACGACCGCGGCCACGCCCCGGCCGGCGGGGTCCCGCACGACGCCGTGGACGCGGAGGGGCGGCTCAACGACTCCCCCGGGGGGCACGGGCGGGACGTGCTCCGCGGGCACGTCCGGGCTCCACCGCTGGCCGCGGGGGTGGAAGACGAGTCGGACATCCTCGATGGCCACCTCGAGGCCCGCGATCGCGGCCAGGAGCCTGAAGGCATCCCGGGCCGGGATGGCCGCCAACCGGAGTGTCACGTTCACCTCTTCCGGAGTCGCGGCGTTCCGGGCGACCAGGTAGACCGGAACGCCGGTGACGCCCGAGACCCGGCCGAGGGCTTCCCGGAAAGGCACACCCTCCATCGCGAAGCCTGCCGGAATCGCGGCGTCGAGTCGCGGCGCGATCCCCGGCGGCGAGGACTCGGGCGCCGGGGGGCGCCCGGAGGAGGCCCCGCCAGCGGCGCCGGCCGCGCTCTCGCGGGGGGCGGCCGGCGGAAGTCCCTCCGGCCGCGGCGGAGGGCCGGCGCCTGCTCCCCCGCGTTCGGCTTGCTGCACATGCTTCGGCCCGGCGCCCGGAGCCGTCACCAGGAAGATCGCCGCGACGGAGACCGCGGCGATTGCCGCCGTCACCACGACGGACTTCATGGCCATGAGCGCACCTCCCGTGCCGGCGAGAGAACCCGCCGCGATCGGGGCCGGCGTCGCGGTCGGTGCGAGCTCGAGAAGCGGCCGGAGGGCGACGGCGAGCGGCAGGTCGGCGCCGAGGCGCCGGACCAGTCGCGTCCGGAGCATCTCCCGGCCCCGGCGGAGCCTGGACCGGGCGGTCTCCAGCGGCACCCCTGTGCGACGGGCGACCTCCTCCACCGGGCAGCCCTCGAAGTGCCGGAACAGCACCGAGGTCCGGTAGGGCTCCTCGAGGGCCACGATCGCCGCCGCGACGGCGGCATGGAGTTCGGCGCGGGCCGCCATGTCCGCCGGGTCTCCATCCCCCGAGACTTCCGGGCGCGCGGCCACCCGGTCGCGTGCGCGCTTGCGCTCCGCGTCGCGGTGGCGCCGGCGGACGAAGTTCCGGAGGACGGCGGTGAGCCAGGAGCGTGCGCTCCGGGGGTCCCGCGGAGGCCGGCGGATGGCGGCGAGCCAGGTGTCCTGCGCCGCGTCGTCCGCATCGGCCTCGCTGCGGGTCAGGGCGAGCGCCAGGCTGCGGACCCGACCGTGGTGGGCGAGGAGGTCTTCGGGTTCCATGAATCGGATGTCTCGGGCTTCCATGGTACAGGATCCCGCGGAGCCGTCGGGGGGTGCGGATCGGCTTCCCCGTGCGGTGCCCGGACGATGCGGGGCGGGCCCGTTTTTCCCACCGCCCGCCCCGGCTGGTACCCTCGTCCGGACACCGGCGCGCCCTCACCGCCGCGCGGTGCCGAGAAAGGCGGTCCCATGGACGACGTGCTCGAGCTCGCCGAGAAGCTCTCCCAGACCATCGCCCGCTCGCCCCGCTACCGCGACCTGCGGAAGGCGGAGAAGGCGGCCATGGAGAACGCCGAGGCCATGGACCTGTTCAGGAAGCGCGCGGAGGCCGCCGCGCGGGTCGCGCAGAAGGAAGAGGCGGGCCAGCCCGTGGAGCCCGACGACAAGCGGGCCCTCCTCGATCTCGACCAGAAGATCAAGACGAACTCCATCCTCCTCGAACTGAGCCGCGCCCAGGCCGACTTCCAGGAGATGATGAACCACGTCAACGATCTGCTCCGCCGGGCCCTGGAGCCGGGCGCCTGATCCTCCCGGAATAGCGCGCCAGATCGAGCCACGGACGTCCGCCCCTTCCCGCGAGTGACTCGCAACAGGGTTTTCTCCCCCGTGCCGCGCCCCGGCCCGCCTCTTGCCATTTTCCCGTCACCGGCCGTTGCGCCGGAACGACCTCTTACACGGGAGTGGCAACGTGGAGGACGGATGGGAGGGCCTGGCGGCGTTGGCGAGGACGGGAGACGAGGAGGCGTTCGAGCGGCTGGTGATACGGTTCCAGCGACCGCTCTGCGCGGCGATCCACCCGATCCTTAGGGACTGGCACCTGACGCAGGACGTGGCGCAGGAGGCGTTCGTGGCGGCGTGGCGAGGGTTGCCGGAGCTGCGTGACCCCCGGTGGTTCCGGACGTGGCTCTACACGATCGCGAGGAACCTCGCGGTGAGCCGGGTGCGGACGGACGCGAACCGCCCGGTCCGCGTGCTCCACGGGCTCGACGAGACGCGCGTCGTGGACCTGGCGGGCGGGGGACGGCAGGAACCGCTCTCGGGCGGGCCGTCGCCCCGCAAGCTGTCCCGCGTCCGGCGGGCCATCCTCGCGCTGCCGAACGAGTACGGCACGTACCTCGTCCTGCGGCACGTGGAGGGCATGTCGGTGCGGGAGATGTCGGAGGTCCTGGGCCGGCCGCCGTCGGCGGTGAAGGCCGTGCTGCACCGGGCGCGGGTGCTGGCGCGGACCGTCCTGCGACGGGCGGGTCTCGACCTCGAAGGAGTGCTCGATGAGACGTAGAACACGCGACTCCCCGGAGCGGAGGTCCCCCGTCCCCCGGAGACCGAGGTGCCTCCGGGGGGCGGGTCTCTGCCGGGAGGACCACCGGCTCGGCGACGACGCGGCGGATCTGCTGCGGGCCGCCGTGGCGGACCTGCCCCTGCGGAACGACTTCACGCGGACCGTCCTCAGCCGCATCCGGCGGTGAGCGGGGGCGAAGGCCCGCCGGCTTCCCGTGGGCGGCACAGGAGGTTACGATGCCGGCCATGACGTCGGCGGAGCCGAAGTTCACCCGGGCGGACTGCCTCCGCCAGCCCGAGGGGTTCCGGGCGGAACTCATCGAGGGGAGCCTCGTCAAGGAGCCGCCCCCGAGCGGCTGGCACCAGTGCCTCGTCGCGAGGATCCACCGGCGCCTCGCGGAGCTCGTGGGACTGCGGCGGTGTGTGTTCGCGCCGGTCGGCGTCTTCGTGGACGAGCACAACGTGCTGGCGCCGGACATCCTCGTGCTGCCGGCCTCCTCGCCGGTGCGCCCGGGGGATGACCGCGTCGCCATTCCGCTGCTCGTCGTGGAGGTCCTGTCACCGTCCACCGCCCGCCGCGACCGGGAGGTCAAGGCCGGCATCTACCTCCGGGCGGGCGTGGAGGAGGTGTGGATCGTGGATCCCGGGACGGAGACCGTGGAGGTCCGTTCCGCGGGAGGCATCGCCCGCCACGCCGGCCCGGACACCGCATGCTCCCGGGTGTTCCCCGAATTCGCCCTCGATCTGCCGCCGCTCTTCGCGGAGTGAAGTCCGGCGCGGCGCGCGGCGTGGACCATGGCGACTGATCCGACTCCCCGGCGAGGGCACCTGTACCTAACCCGCCCTTCTCACCGCCTCGCGCGGTTCTGGCCGGGTCTCACGGCCGATCGC
>JADHED010001435.1_pt1 | contig 20252 bp, 19 predicted proteins | sample 8952041 | NCBI WGS metagenome assembly JADHED01 (sample SAMN16124423, study PRJNA663239) | bioreactor sludge metagenome | isolation source: sludge (control) | place: India:Bengaluru | collected 2018-09-08
GTCGCTCGCATCAAAATTCGCTTTCTCCCAACTCATTCATTCAATGAGCTAACGTATAATGGAGAAGTGTTTCACTTTATTGCAAAAAGGTAGTGTATTCCTATTTCAATAAATGTTTTTTTGGTAAAAATACGCGTAACACTTTTTCTGTTTGAGTGTTACGCCTCATTTTTCTTCTCATAAAAACTGTCTTCTGGATGAAAAAAGCTTGATTTGTTGCCATAACAGTGTTCACATGAACACTGTTATGAATTCTGCAAGAAGGAACGATTCTGGCGCAGCTGTGTGGGAGAGCCGGTGGGTGAGATTGCGGATGGCTTTGAAGGTGGCGGGGGTGGAACCGAAGATGCATGACTATTGCCGGGGATGGATCTTGGGGCTGCTGGGTCACATCCGGCCCAAGAAGTTTTATCAGGCGACGGAGAGTGATGTTCGGGGTTATCTGATCCGGCTGGCGGATGGTGGCAAAGAGATGTGGCAGGTGAAGCAGGCGGAGGAATCGTTAAGGGTCTTTTATCAGGAGGTGGAGCCGGCGATTTGGGCCAGGAATTGGCCGACCGATTTGCTGCCATCGAGCTTGAAGGAGCGATTGGCTTCCACTGGAAGCGCGGAGGTGGAACGTCCTCCCACAAACGCGCAGCGAAGAGGCGGCTTGAAAGACAGGACGGATGTCGGGGTGTTGCCGGAGAAATACTGTGCGTTTATCGAGCAAGTGGAGGAGGCTTTGCGGACGGAACGTTATGCCTATCGAACGGAGAAAACGTATCTGGACTGGGTGCGGCGGTTTTTGATTTTTGCGGCTCCGGACTCGCGGAGGGATTTGGCCTGGTGGCAGGCAAAGGAGTATCTGGACTACCTGACACTGGTGCGAAGAGTGTCGGGGGCAACACAGAACCAGGCGTTGAGTGCGTTGCAATTCCTTTTTTCGCGGGTGCTGCGGCGACGTTCGGGCGGATTGGAAGAAGTGCAGCGGGCGGCGGCAACGAGGCGTCTTCCGACAGTATTGAGTCGCGATGAGGTAAAGGCCGTGCTGGAGTTGATGGAGGGGACGGGCAAGCTGATGGCGGAATTAATGTATGGCGCGGGGTTGCGGGTAATGGAGTGTGCGCGGCTGCGGGTAAAGGACATTGATTTTGGGAATCGATATATCGTTGTGCGCGGGGGCAAGGGGGACAAGGATCGCTTCACTCCGCTTCCCCGAAAGCTGGCAAAGCCACTGGAGGGACAATTGGCAAAATGCCGGGAGCGATGGGAGAAGGATCGGGCAATGGGGCTGGAGGGGGTGTTTCTTCCGGAAGCGCTTGCGGTCAAATATGGGAATGCGGAAAGGGAGTGGGCTTGGTTTTGGCTTTTTCCTTCGGACCAGTTGTCGGTGGATCCATGGACTGGGAAGGAGAGACGTCATCACGTGAATGCCCAGGGGGTGCAGCAGTTGGTGAAGCGAACGGCTTTGCGGGCCGGATTGACGAAGCCGGTGAGTCCGCACACGCTGAGGCATTCGTTTGCAACGCATATGCTGGAGGCCGGGGCGGATATTCGCACTGTGCAGGAGTTGTTGGGTCACAGCGATGTCTCGACGACGATGATTTATACGCATGTGCTGGGACGCCCCGGTATTGTGGCGGCTTCGCCTCTGGACAACATGCCAGCATTTGGCTCTGGTTGATCAGGGCAAACGCATTTCAATGCGCGTGCAAAGCGCATTCTTCCGGGGACCATCCCCTTCTTGAGTATGGTTTTCGGCGTCCCGCCGAAAAAACGGCTTGGCGAGGCGCCAACCCGGACACCCGAGGCGGGCGTGCTCCCCAGAAAAAAACTTCGCTCCATGGGTGTTGAGCACTCTCATGGACGATGGATTTTCATGCGTTTGCTCTGTCTGGTTGACCTCCCGGTCCACATGCCTGAGGCTGCTTTCTGCCCGGCTCCCGCACGGGCAAACTCATACGACCAGTAGTCATGAGGTGTGGATGGGAGAAGGGGGGATGGCGGGGCACCATCCCGGACACCCGGGGCGGGCGTGCTCCCCCGATTATTTTCAGAGACAAGCTGCCGCCTTTGGTCAAAACCGGCGCGTTTTGATCAATCACAGTGTTTATTTTTGGCAACACCATCGGTTGATGGAGGAAACCCGAGCCCCTTATAGCACACGGAGTGCACCGGGGAATGACAAAAGCAAAAAAATACGACCTTTTGGACGGGCTTCGGATTTGTGAGGACGCCCGCTTGCCGGAGGAGGAGGGAATCCTGTAAGTTCCGGCGTTTTCCATGAATCTTGATGCCCTGATTGCCGATTATACCCGAACGGTGGACCGAATGCTGAACCAATGGCTGCCGAAGGAGGTGGCGAAGCCGGCGACGATTCATCGGGCGATGCGTTACAGTCTCTTTGCGGGGGGGAAGCGGATGCGTCCGGTCTTGTGTCTTGCGGCGGCACAGGCCTGTGGGATTCGGCGTTTGGCGGATGCGTTGCCGGCGGCTTGTGCGGTGGAGTGTGTGCACACGTATTCGTTGATTCATGATGATCTGCCGTGCATGGATGATGATGACATGCGGCGGGGTCGGCCGACGTCGCACAAGGTGTTTGGCGAGGGAGTGGCTGTGCTGGCGGGGGATGCGTTGTTGACGGTGGCGTTTGAGATTCTGGCCCGGACAAAGCCGACGCCGCGTCATGATCTCGGAGATTTCATTGCCGAGCTGTCCCGTGCAGCCGGCAGCCGGTATTTGATCGGAGGGCAGGTGGCGGATCTGGAGGGGGAAAAGAAAAAATCGACGCTGGCGGACCTGCGTTTCATTCACCGGGGAAAGACGGCGGCGATGATCATTTGCAGTCTGAAGCTGGGGGCGATGAGCGCGAATGCAACTCCTCGGGTTCTGGGAGTGTTGGAGGAATTTGGCGATCACCTCGGGCTGGCGTTCCAGGTAATCGACGACATTCTGGATGTGACACAGACGAGCGAGGAGCTTGGGAAGAGCGCGGGGAAGGATGCGGCGGCGGGCAAGACCACTTATCCGGCATTGATCGGCCTGGAGGCCTCGAAGAAAGAGGCGGAACGGCTCACTGAGAAGGCGCTGGCGAGATTGAATTCGATCGGTGAACGGGGAGAGATCCTGCGGGCACTGGCAGAAAAATTGCTGCGGCGCAAGTCGTAGGGCGGGAATTTGTCCGGTGAAGCCCTTTGGAGGTTGCTGGGACCATGCGGCACCGTAACAAGACAGGGGCAGGATGCCCCTGCCACGACATTTTTACCACACGGTGAAATCGCTTCAAAAACCGGCGGCTTTTTCGAATTCGCGGAGGCAGGGGAGCAACCCGCGAGGGTCGCGGAGGAGGGATGTGCCGACGAGGGCGGCATGAAATTTCTCCCGGAGGCCGTCGAGCGTGGAGGGACTGATGCCGCTTTCGGCGACTTTGAGGGCAGTGGAAGGCAATTTGTCGACAAGACCAAAGACGCTCTCATCGAGGCTGAAATCTTTTTCCGAGGAGCCTCCCTCTTTGACGAAGCCGGAATCGGATTTGAACTTGCGGCTGTTGATGCCAACGATGCGGGCGTCCCGGGGAAGGGTGTCCATTTCCGCAAGGGTATGAATCTCGAAAAGGGCTTCCATCCCAAGTTCGCGGGCAAGATCGTAGAAGCCGACCAGGCGGGAAGCATCGAGGACGTTTGCCATGAGGAGGATGGCGTCGGCACCGAAGGCACGGGCTTCGCGAATCTGGTATTCGTCGAGGAAGAAGTCTTTGCGCAGAACCGGATGGGGAACGCGGGATCGGATGTCGCGGAGGCGCACGATGTCCATGCCGAAGTGCCGTTGGTTGGTGAGGACGGAGACGGCGCGAACAACGGGGGATTCGGCGTAGGCCGGGGCGGCTTCGCGAATATTTTCTTCGCGCATGGGACCGACGCTGGGAGAGCGTTCCTTGATTTCGGCAATGAGGCCGAAGGAGCCTGCGAGTACGGTGTAAAAATCCCGGGGTGGCGGGGCGTCGGCGGACATTTTCCGGATATCGGCCGGTGAACGCTGCAATTTGGCAGCGGAAACCTCCCCGCGCACATCTTCAAGAATGGTATCGAGAATGGTCTTCATTCCGAAAAGAGATCAAAGGAAGAGGGGCAAAGCCTCTTCAGTTGTCGTCGGGGATCTCATTCTTCGGGTAGCTGCCGAGGACTTTCACGGCGCGACATTTCTTCGAGAGTTCGCGGAAGAGATCGACGATCTGGAGATCGCGGGTGTGTCCATCGGCCTCGACGAAGAAGAAGATGTCGTTGCTGCCCTTGGTGGCGGGGCGGCTGGCAAAGTGGTTGAGGTTGATCTGGAGTTCCTTGAAGGGTTCGAGAGCGGAGACGAGCGTGCCGGGTTTGTTTTCGATGCGGAGCATGAGCATCGTCTGGTCGTGGCCGGAGGGGGCATTTGCCTGGCGACCGAGAACGAGATACCGGGCGGCGGACCGGGCATCATCGGAAGCGGCGTCGGGGACGATCTCCGCGCAGATGGACACATCGGAGTCTGCCAGGGCATCGAGAGTTTGGTTGACGAGGCCGTGGGCGGGATCTTCGAGGGGAACAACACCACAATCGGCCTGATCGGAGGAAACTTCCTCGAAGACTCCGGAAATCTCGGCGGAGAAGGTATAGCGGACGCTGGACCCGAATTTTCCGAGGGCGGCCTGGTAGGAAGGACTTCCCATGGGACCGAAGCAGGCGATGGCGACGTCTTTTTCAACGGCGAGAGCGGCGGACATGATCTCGCGATAAATGGCGCGGATGGCTTCGGGACGGAGGGGTCCCTCGCTGCGGCCGACGAGGTTGCGGAGGAGCTTCATTTCCCGTTCGGGGGAATAAATCGGGAGGCTTTCCCGGCTTTTGATGACTCCGATTTGTTGGGCAATCGTGGTGCGTTCGTTGAGGAGCCTCAACAGTTCCCCGTCGAGGGCGTCAATTTTTTCCCGCAGTCCGGCAAGGTCGCTCATTTGGTTTCTTCGTGGGATTCTGTCGGGGGTTCTTCCATGGTGGCAGGCTCTGGAGATTCTTCAACCGGAAGTTCGGCGGAAGTCTGCGTTTCTGCCGGGGATTCCGGTTGTTCCACGAGTTCCGGCTGGGCAGCCGCCGGGGTTTCCTTGTTTTCGCCTTCGGGAGCCGGATCGGCGGGCGGAGTGGCTGTGGGCAGGGAAATCCGGCGGAGTTCGCCGGCATTCGGCAGATCATCGAGATCCTTGAGGCCGAAGTGTTCCATGAAATATTGCGTGGTCTCGTAGAGGAGGGGACGGCCGGGAATCTCGGCGCGACCGGCGATACGAACGAGGCCGCGGTCGAGAAGGGTCTGCATGACACCATCCACGGCGACACCACGAACAGCTTCCATGTCGGCCCGGGTGATGGGCTGACGGTAGGCGATGATGGCCAGGGTCTCCAAGGCGGGGGCACTGAGACGGGCGGAGCGGTTCTCGGGGAAGAGTTGGCGGAGCCAGGGAGCAAAATCCGCTTTGGTCACGAGTTGCCAGCCGGCGGCGCTTTCGCGAACCTCGAAGGAACGGTTGGATTCGATGTATTCGGTCTCCAGCAACCGGATGGCTTCCGCGATGTCCTCCTGCTTCACCTTGGCGAAGCAGGCGATCTGCGGGTTTTCTTTGGCCCCTTCGGCGGCTCCCTTGAAAACGGAAGCCAATTCCTTGAAGGAGACAGGTTTTTGCGAAGCGAAAAGGATGGCTTCAACAATCCGGTGCAACGGGAAGGCGGGTTCTTCGCTCATGCTCTTGAAAACAGGGGGGAGGGATTCCCGGCGTGATCGATCCAGATCTCACCGAAATGGGCGTCCTGACGGACACGAAGTTGTTTCATGCGGATCAGTTCGAGCATGGCGAGAAAGGTGACGACGATTTCCGCCCGGCTGGCCACATCGGCAAAAAGCTCCTCGAATCGCATGGAGACGCCACTGGAAATGACGCGCATGAGATAGTCAATCTTTTCGGAGACGGTAAAGTTTTCCTCGAAGATCTCGCGAAGGTTTTCGGGTTTTTTCTCGAGGCGCTTGAGGATTTTCTGGAAAGCATGGATGAGGTCGAAAATGCCGACTTCCTCGACGAGGAGGTTCTCGGCAGGCGCGAGGTCCGGGACGACAGGGATGCGGGGAAAGAGGTTTTCCTGGAGGGCTTCCTTGTCGCGGAGACGGGCGGCGGCTTCCTTGAATTTCTTGTATTCGATGAGCTGCCGGATGAGTTCCCAGCGGGGATCATCTTCCTCGGCGTCTTCCTCGGCCATCTGCTGGTCGACGGGAAGGAGGGTGCGGCTTTTGATATAAAGCAGGTTCGCGGCCATGACGATGAACTCCCCGGCGAGCTCAATATTGAGCACCTGGAAAGCCTCCATGTAGCCGAGGTATTGCTTCGTGATGCGCTCGATCGAAATATCGTAGATGTCTACCTCATCACGTTTGATGAGGTAGAGCAGGAGATCGAGCGGTCCCTCGAAGACGTCGAGTTTGACCTTGTAATCTTCCACCGGGCGTTATCGCCGCTTGAAGCCCCGCTTGGCGGCCTCACGCTCGAGCTGGGTCAGGTGTTTCTTGTGATCTTTCCGGCGGGTCTTGCGCTTGCTGAGTTGCGCGGAAAGCTTGTGGATGACGGTGTCGATCGCGGCGTAGAGATCGGCTTCGGCGTCTTCGCAAAAGATGTCGGGTCCTGGAATCGCGAGGTGAACCTTGACGACGAAAGGTTTCTTTTTGTTCTGGTCGTGGAGAAGAACGATGTGGGCCGCGAGGATTTGTTCCCCATGCTCTTCAAGATGCGTCATTTTTTCGGCTATGAACGAATGGATCGCTCCCGTGAGGGCGATGTTTCGGGGACTCAGGTGGATTTGCATAAGAGGATTTTGGCGCGGACCGGGGCGGGGTGCCAGCAAAAAGCAGCGGCAACGGGGTCAACCGGCAAAAATCAAACGGAGGCCGCCGGCGATGGAAAATGCGATCATGAGCCATTCAAAGGCAGCCTGGTTGATTTTCCCGACAAGGAACCGGCCGGCAGCCACCCCGACCACGACACCCGGAATGAGCAGGAGGTTGAGCCAGAGCGAGGAACCGTTGATGAGACCGAGCGAGGCACTGAAGGGCACCTTGACGACGTTCACGATAAAAAAGAACCAGGCACCGGTGCCGACGAACTCGTATTTCGGCAAACGGCAGGCGAGAAGGTAAACGGTCATGACCGCCCCTGCGGCATTGGCGAGCATGGTGGTCACGCCGGCGGTCCATCCCAGCGGCCAGGCGATGGCGGGATGCTCGGCGGCGGAAGCGGAAATCCTTCCGGAAAGTTTCTGCGCGATGGTCAGGGCGATGAGGACGAGCACCATCCAACCGATGAGCGGACCAAACACCCGTGAGGAAATGTGCGGCATCAAGAGCCAGCCCGTGACGATTCCGAAGACGGCCGGTGGCAGCATCTTTGCCAAGTGCCTCCAGACCGTGAATTGCCGGAAAGCGCGGACGGCGAAAATATCCGCGACAATGAGCAGCGGCAGCACGGCACCGGTGGATTCCTTGGCCGGAAGCACCTGCGCCATCAGAAGGACCGACAGCATCCCCACTCCTCCGAAGCCGGTCTTGCTCAGGCCGATGCAGATCGCCGCGGCGTAGGCGCAAAGCCATTGGTTCGGAGAGTCGAGCATGCCGGAGAAGCTGGCTGGTTTCCGTGGCGGTGTCCATCCTCTGCTGCAGGGCAAGCGCATGAAAAATGGACGTGCAACCCACAGCTTTCCGGGGAGTGCCCGCCTTGGGTGGAGTTTTCAGCGTCCCGCCGAAAAACGGGTCGGCGAGGCGCCAACCCGGACACGCGGGGCGCGTGTGATCCCCGGCAAAAGAGCTTCGCTCAATGGGAGGGACGGGCTCTCAAGGACGATTGATTTTCGGAAAATTCCCCCCCATGCTCCGCGGATGCTGAATTATATCTGGCTCGGCCTCGTGGTGCTGGCGGTCCTCATGGGAGGATTTTCCGGCCAGTTGCAGGAGGTCACGAATGCGGCCTTCGATGCCTGCAAGACGGCTGTGATGAACCTTGCGCTGCCATTGGCGGGCGTGATGGCTCTCTGGTTGGGGTTGATGAAACTGGCCGAGAAATCCGGACTCGTGGAGATCCTCGCGAGGGCTCTGCGGCCGGTGTTGAAGTGGCTTTTCCCGGATGTGCCGCCGACACATCCCGCCATGGGAGCGATCGTGATGAACACGGCGGCAAACATGCTGGGCCTGAGCAACGCGGCCACCCCGCTGGGCCTGCGGGCGATGCAGGATCTCGAAAAATTGAACCCCCACCCGGGGACGGCGACGAATGCGATGTGTACGTTCCTGGCGATCAACACGAGTTCGGTCCAATTGATCCCGGCAACGACGGTGGCCATCCTTGCGGCGGCCGGGGCGAAAGAGCCGACGCAAATCATTGGCACGGCCTTTTTTGCCACCTGCTGCTCGACGGCGGCGGGGATCATTGCGGTGAAATTTTTTGAGAAACTCCCGATGTTTGCACTGCCCGGCGGGGTGCGGGTTCCGCAGGTGGAGACCCTTGAAGAAGAAGGAACTGCCGCTCCGCGATTGATTTGCGGGGCGACGTGGGCCCTGCTCCTTTTTGCGGCTGTCTTTGTGTATTTTGGATGGACGTATGCCACGACACCGGAGATGGCGGAACGGTCGGTCCTCGTGCGGGTGGTCGAGTCCATTTCCTATCTGGCGATTCCGTTTTTGATCGCCTTCTTCCCGCTCTACGCGGCTCTGTGCCGGGTGAAAGTGTATGAGGAATTTGTGGAGGGAGCGAAGGAAGGGTTTCAGGTCGCCGTGCGGATCATTCCCTATCTTGTGGCCATCATTGCGGCGGTGGCGATGTTCCGCGCCGCAGGGGGAATCGACCTGATCACGAAGGCCTTTGGAGGCACCCTGGCCGCAGTCTCTTTTCCGTCCGAACTGCTTCCCCTCGCATTGATGCGACCGTTGAGCGGGAGCGGGGCAAGCGGCCTTTTTGCGGAACTCGTCAAGGCCCAGGGGCCCGACAGCCTGGTCTCGCAAATGGCGGCGACGATCATGGGCAGCACGGAGACGACGTTTTATGTGATCGCGGTGTATTTCGGATCGGTGAGCATCCGTCGCACGCGTCATGCGGTTCCCGCGGGGTTGATCGCGGATCTGGTCGGGGTGGTGGCGTCGGTGATCATCTGCAACATGGTTTTCGGGCACTGACATGCAGGAGACGCTCCGTCTGTTGCAAATCGTGCTGCCGGTGTTCCTTGTCATCGGCGCGGGATACGCCATGCGGCGGACGAGGATTCTCACCGAGGAGGCAGATCAGTCGCTTCTCGGAGTATTGATCAAACTTTTCGTTCCCTGCCTGGCGCTGGATGTGATCATTGGGAATGAGTCCCTGACGCGGCCGGCCAATCTTTTTCTGCCGCCGGCGGCCGGTTTTGCGTCCGTCGCCATCGGGTTGGGGGTTTCGCTGCTGGCGGCCCGGATTTTTCTGAAAGACCGCACGGTGCGCAGGACCTTTGCCTGCACGACGGGATTGCAGAATTACGGCTACATTCCCCTTCCCCTGTGCCAGGCGTTGTTTGACCGCGAGGTGGTGGGGGTGCTTTTTGCATTCAATCTGGGGGTCGAAGTGGCCATGTGGAGCATCGGGGTGGCCACAATCTCGGGGCACCAGGCGGGGAAACGTTGGTGGGCTCCTCTGCTGAATCCGCCCATTCTCGCCGTGCTGGCCGGGCTCGTGCTCAACCTTCTGGGCGCGGATCGATGGATTCCCTCCTCCGTGGACACCTCCTGGCACATGCTCGGGCTCTGTGCGGTGCCGCTGGGGCTGCTGCTGACCGGGGCCGTGCTGGCGGACCACGCCACACCGCATGTGCTTCGCCGGGGATGGAGTGCCGCTTTTCTGGGCATCGGACTCCGGCTGGGAGTGTTGCCGGTGTTGTTGCTGGGACTGACCCTGCTGCTGCCTGCGGACCCGGCCCTTCACGCCGTGCTGATCGTCCAGGCAGCGATGCCTTCGGCGGTTTTTCCGATTGTCCTGGCAAAAATCCACGACGGGGACATGCCAACCGCGTTGCGGGTGGTGCTGGGCACGTCGCTTGTCGGACTGATCACAATCCCGCTGTGGCTGGCATTCGGATTGCGATTTATTTGACGTCCGGGGCTTTTTCCCTGCGAATCAGGGCCTCTGCGGAATCCGGCAAGGGAGCGACCCAGATGTTGCGGTATTGCACGGGGTGTCCGTGATCCTGAAGACCGATGGGACCGGTGGCGGGAGGAACGGGAGAAGGACGGGTGTTTCCCACAAACTTGGTGCCTTTGGGAAACTCCTCGTCGGATTGGATGAGAATGCCGTTTTGACGGACGGTGATGCGTGGATCTTCGGCGACCGAACCGTCTGCATGGAACCGGGCCGCACGGAACAGGATGTCATAGGTCTGCCACTCACCGGGAGGCAGACAGGCGTTCACCTTCGGAGGAGCCGTTCGATAGAGCGCTCCGCACTCGTTCCACAATCCGGACTGCCCGAAACTGTCGATGATCTGGACTTCATACAGCCCCTGGAGAAAGACCCCGCTGTTTCCGCGATCCAGCCAATGCAGCCCCGGTTCATAGGACAGGCAAAATTCCAGGTGCAGGCGAATGTCCCCGAATTTTTCTTTTGTCAGGAGGTCTCCCTTGCCGCCGGACGCACCGCCTTTTTTCATGGGTACAATTTCCAAAGCACCATCGGGAAGGATCCCCCATCCGGTGGCCGCTTCCCCTTTGGCATCCTGCCAGGCATCCAGGTTTTTCCCATCGAAGAGCACTGTTGCACCTTCCGGCGGCCTGAGGCCAAGGGTGGGAGACCGGAAGGTCGACCGGGAAAAGGAAAATCGCCGACGGGGGTTTCCCCCCTCCTCTCCCACAAATGAATCCGGGGTGATCTCTCCCTTCCAGCCCCCGTCGTCAAAAACGATCTTCCCGCCGGATGCGGTGGCTTCGAGTTCTTTCAGGAAATGAGCCCGTTTGAAAAATTGTTGGAAGATCTGGACCCGATACCGATTGCCGCCGAGGGCAACAACTTCGGCACAAAGCTCCGGACTTTCGTTCGGCTTCCCGAGGTCGAGAAATTTGCCTTCCCAGCGTCCCATGAAAGGAGGGGGAGTTTCCGCAGCAGAAAGGTGGGCGGCACAGGAAAGCACCACTGCCAGAAGGAGATGTCCAATTTTATCAGCCATAGGAAGAGGACCCGCGCGCCGTTTGTTCACGCTTTCCAAAGATCTTCACCATACTCCCAGCCTTTCGGCATGGGTTCCTTGATGAAGGCGTTGAGTTCCGGGCGGTTGGTGATCTTCATGTTGGCGGAATCCCACTCGATGCGACCGCCGTGGAATTGAGCGAGAGCCCCCAGGCAGGCGACCTCGGTGAGACGCGCGGAATAGTCGAAATTTGACCCGGGCTCCGGTCCCTCGCCCTTGATGGCGCGAATCCACTCCGGCATGGGACCGTCCTTCACACGGGGATATTTCTCCGGAGGAAATCCCGCTTCCTTGAAAGCCTGCATTTCCTCCCGATTGACGAGACGGGGATTGTTGGAAAGTTCGTCGAGGAAGACGGTGGTTTTTGATCCGCGGATAAAGGAGCCGAATTTCGGGAGGTTTCCCCAGGACCAATTTTCCGGCATGGCGGGCTGGTTGCCGCCGTCATACCAACGCAGCGTGCAGGGAGGCATGTCGCCACGGGCTCCAAATTCCCAGCGCAGGATCGAACCATCCGGGCACATGCCGGGGTTGGGGCCGTCGATTTTTTCCGCCTCGATCACCGTGGGATCGAAGAGTCCGAGCGTCCACACGGGGCCGTCACAAATATGGCAGAACCAATCGCCGATCATGCCGGTCCCGAATTGGGAAAACCCGCGCCAGGTTTTGTTCTCGTAGATGGTGTTGAATCCGGGATCCGCCACGGGGCCAAGCCAAAGCGGCCAGTCGAGATCGGAAGGCACCGGCATGGGTTCCGGAGGAAAGGTGGCCGGTTTCTTGAAAGCCGGTCCCTTCCAATTCGGACCGGGGTACCAGGAATCCACCTGACCGACTGTTCCCAGAACACCCGCCTCGAACCATTCCCTCATCTGACGGATACCCGGGTAGGTATGCCCCTGGTTCGCCATGTTCGTCACCACACCGTATTTCTGCTTTGCCTTGCGCAGGGTGCGGGCCTGCCAGACGTTGTGGGTGAGGGGTTTCTGGGTGTGCACGTGTTTGCCACGCTGCATGGCATCCATGGTCGCGGCAAAATGTGTGTGGTCGGGAGTGCAAATCACGACGCCATCGATCTCTTTGCCCATCTTGTCCAGCATGACCCGAAAATCCCGGAAGCGGGCCGCCGTGGTCATCTGGGGGTTGAGTTTGGCGTGGACACTCAGGTTGGCCTCGTTCACATCGCAGATGGCAACAATATTTTCCCCGATGGCCGCCTTGATCGCCACTCCGGCGATTCCACCGGTGCCGACAATGGCCAGATTGAGTTTGGAATTGGCCGATGGTCCGGACTGGCCGATGGCAAAACGGGGAAGTGCCCAAGTGCCGGCGACGGCGGCGGTGGATTTGAGGAATGTTCTCCTGGTGATCATTTTGATGGGGTCTGAAGAGATGTCGGGATGGGGGAGCTGCTGCGATAGGAACACCTTCCCACAAAACCCACCTCCATGCTTGTAGGAATCTGCCTGATTTATGTATTTTTCACGCATGAAGAAGCGCGTTTTTCAACAAAAATTCCTGAGTCAGATGGATTGGCGCCGCACCTTCGGACAAATTCTGGATCTTCTCCCCGATGTCGCATTTTTCATGAAGGATCGGGAGGGACGGTTTGTAATGAACAACCGCCGGGGCTGCGAATACTGCCGGGCTGTCTCCGAGGAAGAGACCATCGGGAAAACCGACTTCGATTATTGGCCGGCCGATCGTGCCGCGTCGTATGCCGAGGGAGACCGACAAGTCATGGCAACCGGACAGCCGATTCTCAACGCGGTAAGCTCCGCTCCCGAAGAGGCGGGCTCCGATCGCCTGATCATCTACAGCAAGGTGCCAGTCCGCGACCATGACGGGAACATCATCGGTGTCGCCGGCATCCACCGGGAGATCGACAAGAAGCGCTTCGCCATGACTTCCTACGGACGCATCGGAGAATCCGTGCAACTCATGCACCGGGAATTTGCCAGGGATTTGAAAACCGGGGAACTGGCCGGGGTGGCGGGACTTTCAACCAGCCAGTTCAACCGCCGGTTTCGCGTCCTTTTTCGGACCACCCCACGGGAATATCTGCTGCACGTCCGGGTGAATGCTGCATGCCGGTTTCTGGAGACGACCGGCTGGACGGTGGCTCGGGTCGCGATCGAGGCGGGGTTCTTCGATCACAGCCACTTCACCCGCACATTCCGGCGATTGATGGGCCAAACACCGGCCGGCTACAGAAAACTTCACTCCCAGACATAAGGAGCAACCATCCGCAGGCCATCAGCCCACCCACTGGTTTCCGGGGTCGCGTTCCTCCTTGCCAAGCTCCCCCATCCCACTATCCTACTCGGCCTCTATCTATGAATATAACCGACTTTTTGATCCTGGCCCAAGCCGCCGCGCCAGCCCAGGGGCAGCCCAATCTGCTCGTCTCGATGATGCCATTGGTTTTCATCTTCGTCATTTTCTATTTTCTGCTCATCCGCCCGCAGCAGAAGAAGCAGAAAGAACATGAGAAGCTCATCCAGTCGGTCAAAACCGGCGACCAGGTTGTGACAAACGCCGGTATTCACGGCACCGTCTCGAATGTCAAAGAGAAGACACTCATCATCAAAATCGCGGACAACGTGAAGGTGGAATTCGACCGCGCGGCCGTTGCCACGGTGCTGAAATCCGCTCCCGAGGCCTGATCCGGCCCAGTCTCCGCCACGTCCCATTTTCCCGTCATGTCTCCCGCCCTCACTTTTGTCTTCGGTCTGCTGCTTCTCGTGCTTTTCGGTTGGTATTTTGCAACCGATATCGCCCCGCGCAAGCGCTGGCTCGGCCTGGTCCTCACGATCCTTCTCGCAGCCTTTTGCATCGAACAGGTCTGGCCGCCGGGACAGAAGATCCGGCTCGGCCTCGACCTTCAGGGCGGAACGTCGTTCCTGATCCGCCTCATCCCGCAAACCGAAAACGGGATCACCAAGGATCTGCTGGACCAGGCGGTGGAAGTCATCCGCAAGCGCGTGGACCAATACGGGGTCAGCGAGCCGGTCATCAGTCCACAGGGCACGGACCGCATCCTCGTGCAGATCGCCGGACTGGACACGAAGCAAATTGAAGAAGCCAAGAGCCAGCTCCAGAAAGTCGCGAAGCTGGAATTTGCCATGGTCGACGAAGGCGGGCCGGGCCGGGTCGCCAGAATCCAGGCCGGGGAGGAAATCATGCCTCCCGCCTATGTTCTCAAGGCCTACAAGCTGAAGAAAGATTCCAAAAAACCGGAAGACGAGACCCAAATCCTCGTCACCCGCCGTCCTGTCCTCACCGGCGAGCATGTCACCCAGGCCTTCCCCTTCTTCGACCAGCAGGGTTACGGTGTCTCTCTCACGCTGGATGCGGAAGGGGCGAAAATTTTTGACGAAGTCGCGGCCCAAAACAAAGGCCGCCAGATGGCGATCCTGCTGGACGGTGAAGTCCTCTCGGCACCGGTTCTGCAAAGCGATCACTATTTTGGACGCGCCCAGATCACCGGACATTTCACCGACAAGGAAGCCCGCGAACTGGCCAGCGCACTGGAAAATCCTCTGCGCGTTCCCGTGCAGATCGAAGAAACCCGCAGTGTCTCGCCCACCCTCGGAGCCGACTCGGTTCGCAGCGGCATCGTGGCCGGTCTCGCCGGACTGGCCCTCGTGATTGTCTTCGTTCTGCTCTACTACCGCTTTGCGGGGCTTGTGGCGATCTTTGGCCTGTTGCTCAACATCGTGATCCTTTTCGGCGCAATGGCGATGTTCCACTTCACCCTCACCCTTCCGGGTATTGCGGGCATCATTCTGACCATCGGCATGGCCGTGGACGCCAACGTGCTCATTTACGAACGTCTCCGTGAGGAAATGGCGGCGGGCAAATCCCTGGCGGCCGCCCTCAACGGTGCCTACGACAAGGCCTTCAGCGCGATCTTCGACGCAAATGCCACGACACTCATCACCGCCATCATCCTCTTCTGGCAGGCCACCGGCTCTGTGAAGGGCTTCGCCGTCACCCTCACCCTCGGCATCATCGCCTCGATGTTCTCCGCCCTGCTTTTCACCCGCACGGCCTTCCGCTGGCTTGTGGACAAGAATGTCCTCAAGAATATCACCATGCTGGATCTCATTCCCAAGCGGAAATTCGACTTCCTGGGCAAGCGTTGGGCGGCCGCCATTATTTCCCTCCTCCTCATCGGCGGATCGATCGCGATTTTTGCCTTCCGGGGGGCAGGGAACTTCGGCATCGACTTCCGCGGCGGCGATCTTCTGATTGTCGACTCAGCCCAGCCGGTGTCCGTCGCCGATGCCCGCCAAGCCATTGGAAATCCGGATATCGTCATTCAATTCGAACGCGAGGGCATGAAAGAACTCCTGACCTTCCGCAGTGCCCAGGGAACGGCCGCCGATGTGCTTGCCAAACTCAAAGAAGCCTTCCCCGATCGCGGAATCTCGGTCGTCGGACAGGACACCGTGGGCGCACAGATCGGGATGGAATTTGCCAAGCGGGCGCTCTTCGCGCTCGGGCTCGGAATGTTGGGCATTCTGGCCTACGTGACGCTGCGCTTCGAGTTCTCATTCGCTCTTGGCGCGGTGGTCGCCCTCCTCCACGACGTGATCATCACCCTCGGCATCTTCTCACTCATCGGCGGGGAATTGTCCCTGGTGATGGTCGGTGCCGTGCTGACCATCGCGGGGTATTCGATCAACGACACCATCGTTGTCTTTGACCGCATCCGCGAAGGCTTGAAGCAAGGGGAACGGGGAACCATCCAGGCCCTGATGAACACCAGCATCAACGAGACACTCGGCCGCACCGTCCTCACCGGCGGCACGACCCTTCTCTCGGTGGCCGCCCTCTATTTCTTCGGCGGCTCGGTGCTGCGCGACTTCTCCTTTGCGATCCTCGTGGGCATCGGCATCGGCACCTATTCCTCGATTTTCATCGCGGCTCCGATCGTGCTCTGGGCCTCGAAACTCCGCGGCAAGAGCGTTCGCCGCGAAGTGTTGGAAAGCGAAGCCCTCAAACAGGCCTGACGCCGGACTGCGGACCCGCGTGTGGACATCACCCGCGGGCCCGGCACCACCGGGAAGACGTTTCCAGTCTTGTCAACACGCCCCCATCGCGATAGCGATGGTGGGCTTATGAAAACCAGACAAGTTGCCGCCGCTGTCACCAGCCTCGCCCTGCTGACCACTGCCTGCGAAAATCTGACCCCCGGAGAAAATGCCGGCCTCTTTGGATCCGCCGCCGGACTGGCCACCGGAATTCCTCTCGCTGCTGCCGGAGTGGATCCTGCGATCACGATCCCCGTAACCGCCGGAGCCGTCGCTGTCGCCGCCGCCAGTGCCTACATTATTTCCAAGCACCAGGCCACCGAACGCCAACGCAAGATCGCCGAACAGCGCGCCCGCCTTTATCTGGCCCGCCAGGAAAAACAACAGGCCGAACAACAGGCTTCCGCCAAGAAGACCAAAAAACCCCGCTACATCGCCGTCCAAACGGAAAAAACCGAGCAAAACCAGGGCAAAGCCGCTGTCATGGTATTCGACACACAAACCAATGAAGTCGTCGGAAACAATGTCTACGACATGAAATCCACCCCGCAGGTCGGTCAGACGGCGAAATTCGACACCTACTCCGCACAATACGTCGGCACGGGAAATTGAACGGAAAAGCCGCTTTTGTGACGAAATTGTAACAATATCCCTTTTGGAAGCACCTCGGAGGAAGGATTTAATCCCCTCCTCACTAGAAGTACCAATGAAACTCTCCACACTCATCCTTGTGGGATCGGCCGTGATCGGCCTCGCATCCCAGACCCAAGCCCAGCAACTCTCCGGAGCCGGTGCCACTTTCCCGGCTCCCCTCTACCAACGCTGGGGGGTCGAGTATAACAAATTGCATTCCGAAGTTCAGGTGAACTACCAGTCCGTGGGCAGCGGTGCCGGCGTGAAAAATTTCACCGCCGGTGTGGTGGATTTCGGAGCCAGCGACGCGGCGATGTCGGATGCCGAAATCGCCAAGGTCTCCAAGGGAGTGGTCATGATCCCGGCCACTGCGGGGGAAATTGTCTACGCCTACAACCTTCCCGGTGTCGAGAATCTCAAGCTCTCCCGCGAAGCCATGGCCGGGATTTATCTGGGAACGGTCACCAACTGGAATGATCCCGTCATCGCCAAGGCCAACGAAGGCGTGAAACTTCCGAATCTCCCGATCCAGGTCGCCTATCGCTCGGACGGCAGTGGCACGACTTATGTGTTCACCCAACACCTTTCCGCCATCAGCAAAGACTTTGCGGACAAGGTCGGCACGGACAAGTCGGTCACCTTCCCCGCAGGAGTCGGCGGCAAGGGCAATGAAGGCGTGACAGCACTCGTCAAGCAATCGCCCGGTGCGGTCGGCTATGTCGAGTATGGCTATGCCAAAAACAACGGCCTCTCGATGGCCAGCCTGCAGAACAAATCCGGCAACTTTGTTGCTCCCGGATCGGAAAGCGGTGCCGCCACCCTCGCAAACGTGACCATGCCGGACAACCTCCGTATCTGGCCGGTGGATCCCGAAGGCGCCAACGACTACCCGATCGCCAGCTTCACCTGGCTGTTGCTCTACAAAAAATATGATGACGCCGCGAAGCTCAAAGCCCTCAAAGGTTTTGTGGAATGGGGTCTGACAGCAGGACAGGCCTTCTCCGAAGAGCTTGGCTACATCCCGCTCCCGGGCCCGGTTGTCGAGAAAGCCAAGGCCGCCCTCGCCACCGTCGAATAGTGTTTCCAGGATCGTGACCCCACAAACTCCAGATTCTCCGGCCATCGCGGAGGTTCGTGTGGGGCCCGATCTGTTCCATGTCCTCTGCTGGGTGGCTTCGGCCTGTGCCGTCGCCACCCTCGGATGGATTGTTTATGAGATCGTTTCCGGCGCATGGCCGGCGATCCAAAAGTTCGGTTTCGGATTTCTCTCCAGTTCCTCGTGGGTGCCGAACCGCGACAACTTCGGGGTTCTCCCCTTTATTGTCGGCACCGCCGCCAGTTCCTTCATCGCGATCCTTTTCGCCTTTCCGCTCGGTGTCGCCATCGCCATCTTTCTGAGTGAGAATTTCCTTCCCCTGCCGGTCCGTCAGGTGATCCGCTTCGTGGTGGAAATGTTGGCCGCCATCCCGAGTGTTGTTTACGGACTCTGGGGCATTTTCGTCGTCATTCCCCTTGTGAAAATCTTTGGAGCATGGGCGGTGACCCATCTCTCTTCCATTCCTCTCTTCGCGGGTCCGGCCTACGGCAACTCGATGCTGACGGCAAGCATTGTCCTGGCGTTGATGATTCTGCCCACACTGACTGCGATTTCGCGCAATGCGCTGACAGCCGTCCCCAAGACCCTCCGCGAAGGAGCCTATGCCTTGGGCGCCACCCGCTGGGAGGCCATTCTCGGGGTCATCCTGCCGACCGCCGCTCCCGGCGTCGTTGCCGCCACCATTCTCGCACTTGGCCGGGCCATGGGCGAAACCATGGCTGTTGCCATGCTCATCGGCAACAGCTCCCGTCTTTCCTGGTCCCTTCTTTCCCCGGGCGGAACCCTGGCCGGTCTCCTCGCCAACCAGTTCGGAGAAGCAGAGGGCCTGCAAGTCAATTCGCTCATGTATGCGGCACTGATCCTGGTCGTCATCACCCTCGCTGTGAATCTCCTCGGGGAAGCCGTCCTGCGCTACACCCAGAAACAAACTGCGGGAATCCGCTGATCCGATGGACAATATCGTCACCCACGCACCGGATTTTTTCCACGACGACCATGCGGCCTCCACAAAGGCGATGGCCCGCTCGCTCTGGAACCGCGTTCTCAGTGCGATCTGCATTCTTCTGTCGCTTCTCACCCTGATTCCGCTGGTATCCATCATTTATCTCGTCCTGAAAAACGGACTTCCCCTGTTGACCTGGAATGTCTTCACCCAACTGCCTCCCGCCGCCGGCATGGTGGGCGGGGGATTCGGCAATGCCGTGCTCGGCACGCTTGTGATGGTCGGGCTGGGACTTGTCATCGCGGCCCCGGTTGGCATTCTCTCCGCGATTTACATCAACGAGTATTCTCCCACGGGCCGTCTTTCACAGACAGTGCGGCTTGTGGCCAAGCTCCTCACCGGCATCCCATCCATCATTTGCGGTGTCTTCGCCTTTGCCGCCGTGGTGGCGACCACCGGGACTTTTTCCGCCTATGCGGGCGGTGTGGCACTGGCCGTGTTGATGCTCCCCACCATTCTTCTGACTTCCGAGCAGGCTCTCATCGGCGTCCAAAGTGCATATCGTGAGGCCTCCTACGGGCTGGGGGCGACCAAGTTCCAGACCATCGTGCGCGTTGTCCTCCCGGACGCCCTGCCGGCCATCATGACGGGAATCATGCTCGGTGTTGCCCGTGCGGCCGGGGAAACCGCCCCGCTGATCTTCACCTCCCTCTTCAGCCAGTTCTGGGCAAAATCCCTCTCCGAACCCACGGCCTCCCTCTCCGTGTTGATCTACAACTTTTCCACCGTTCCCTTCCCCCATCAAATCCAGATGGCCTGGACCGCATCACTGGTTCTGGTGGCCTTTGTCACGCTCGCCAACATCTCCGCCCAGTTGGTGTTTTCGAAAAAACATTAGCAAAAATCAGGAAGAAGCTTTATGTCCCCGAACATGCAGGAAGACAGAACCAGCCAGCGGGAAATGTCGGATGGCCCCCAGACCGGACGCCCGGATTTCCTCGCCGTGAGAGATTTCAATTTCTTCTATGGCCGGAAGCAGGCGCTTTTCGGGATCAACATGGACATTCCCGAAAAGCAGGTGACCGCATTCATCGGGCCCTCCGGGTGCGGCAAATCGACCCTGTTGAGAAATTTCAACCGGATGAACGAGTTGATCGACGGCGTGCGGCACGAGGGAGACATCCGCCTCCTCGGACAGAGCATTTACGAAAAGCGCGTCGAAGTCATCGCCCTCCGCCGCAGCATCGGCATGGTCTTCCAGAAATCGAATCCCTTTCCCAAATCCATCTACGAGAACATCGTCT
>JADHED010001436.1_pt1 | contig 20243 bp, 8 predicted proteins | sample 8952041 | NCBI WGS metagenome assembly JADHED01 (sample SAMN16124423, study PRJNA663239) | bioreactor sludge metagenome | isolation source: sludge (control) | place: India:Bengaluru | collected 2018-09-08
CGAGCGCGATCAGCGGCTCGGCCGCGTGCAGCGACCCGTGGGTCACCGGCGGCACGGTGGCGAGCGGGTCGGCGCCGAGCGCCGCGACCGACCCCGGCGGGATCACGACGAGGCGCGCGTTCACGGCGCCGATCAGCGCGATGAACAACCCGATGCCGACGCTGATCGCCCGCCGCAGGTCCACCGGGATGGCCGTCATGACCGCCTCCCGGACGCCGGCGAGGACGAGGGCCAGCACGACGAGGCCGTTGAGCACCACCAGGCCCATCGCCACCTGCCACGACCCGGTCTCCGCGGCGACCTGGAAGGCCACGACCGCGTTCAGGCCCATGCCGGGCGCGAGGGCGAGGGGGAAGTTGGCGCCGAGACCCATCAGCAGCGAGCAGAGCGCCGCCGCCAGGGCGGTGGCCGCGGCGGCGGCCTCGACGGGCACACCCGCGGCCGCGAGGATCGACGGGTTGGCGACGAGGATGTAGGCCATCGTCAGGAACGTGGTGAGGCCGCCGCGCACCTCGCGCGCCACGGTCGTGCCACGAGCCTGGAGATCGAAGCGGACCATCGGGGACCGGCCGCGCAGTGTATCCGAAGCGCGGCGGCAGTGCGAACCGTGGAGGGCCTCCGCCTGGCGGCCTGGGCCCTGGGGCGCACCGCCAGCCCGCGACGGAGGAAGGGAACCCAGTCATGAAGACGCACCACGGACGCGGGTGGAGCAGGCGGCGGTTCCTGGCCGGCGCCGTCGCCGCGCCGGCGCTGGCCGCGGCACCTCGCGGCGCCGGTGCCGCGCAGGCAGTCCCCACCGCCAGCGGCACGCCGGCCCCGCCGACGATGCCTGCCGAGGTGCAGGCCAGGATCGACGCGCGCCTGCGCCTGATGCGGGTGGCGCTCGGGCAGGAACCCGCCGACCTGGTCATCGAAGGCGGGGCGCTGCTCGACACCGTCACCGGTGAACTGCTCCCGGGCTGGGGCGTAGCCATCGCCGGCGACCGCATCGCCGCGGTAGGCGACGTCCGGCGGCACGCCGGGCCCGCCACCGCGCGGCTCGACGCGACGGGCACCACGCTCGTGCCGGGCTTCGTGGACGCGCACTACCACTGCGAGAGCAGCCGCCTCACCGCGCGCCGCCACGCGGAAGTGACGCTGCCCCAGGGGCTCACCGCCTACTTCGAGGGCACGCACGAGATCACCAACGCGGCCCGCGGGCTGCCCGGCGTCGCCTACTTCGCCGAGGCCGGCCAGCGCCTGCCGCAGAAGATCTACCCCTGCGTGTCGTCGGCCACGCCGCCGAGCCCCGTGGAGACGACCAGCGGGCACATCGGCTACGCCGAGACGGTCCAGGCCTTCCGCCAGTGGCCCGGCCAGGCGCTCGGCATCGACGAGGTGATGGACCTGCCGCGCGTGCTCGACGGCTCGGCCAGGCTGCACGGCGTGATCCAGGCAACGCTCGACGACCGGCGCATCGTCGCGGGCCACGGCAGCCCGCCGCTCGACGTCCTCGACGGGTGGATCGCGGCGGGCATCATGTCGAGCCACTCGTCGAGGGTCGCCGAAGCCCTGACCATGCTGCGCAAGGGCGTCCACCTGCAGCTCAAGACCGAGCGGACGGCGGAGATCGTCAAGCAGTTGCTCGACCTGCCGCTGCGCGACTGGCGCAACGTGGGCCTGGCCGTGGACGACCGCACGGCGGCCGACCTGCTGGACCGCGGCGGCATGGACCACGAGGTGCGCTCGGCCATCGCGTTGGGCGTGCCCGTGGTCACCGCCTACCAGATGGCCACCCTCAACAACGCCGCGCACTGGCAGGTGCCGCACCTGCACGGCGTGCTGGCGCCAGGCCGCTACGCCGACGTGCTGCTGGTGTCGGACCTCGCGAAGGTGACGATCGACCGGGTCGTCGCCAGCGGGCGACTGGTCGCCGAGCGCGGCCGCCTGACGGGCCCGCTGCCGCCCTCGCCCATCGACCCCGCGCTGCGCGACACCGTGCGCCTCTCGCGGGAACTGCGCGCGGCGGACTTCGAGGTGCTGGCGCCGCCCAACCGCCGCGAGGTGCAGGCCTACGTGCTGCCGCCGCGCTACTTCTCGCGCGAGCTGGGCCCCATCACGAAGACGCTCGCGGTGCGCGACGGGCGCGTGCAGCGGGATCTCCCGCGCGGCATCACCAAGTTCGCCATCGTCGAGCGCTACGGCAGGGGCATGAGCATCGGCGTCTCGTTCTGGGAGCTGGGCTTCGACCAGGGCGCGATCGCCTGGACGGTCAACCACGACCACCACAACCTCGGCGTGTTCGGGGCGACCGACGAGGACATGGCGGTGGCCGCCAACCGGTGCGCCGCCATCGAGGGCGGCTACGTGATCGTCAAGGACGGCAAGGTGCTGGCCGAGCTGCCGCTGCCGGTCGCGGGCCTGATGAGCGACGACGACCCGGCGGTCGTCGCCGACCGGATCCGCACGCTCGACCGGGTGGCGGGCGACCTGCACCCGGCGGAGTCGCTCGCGCATCACCCGACGGACCGGATCACGTTCATGAACCTGACCTGCGACCCGTGGAAGTACTCGCTGACCGACCTCGGGCTCTTCGATCTCGGGTCGCAGCAGCGGATGCCGGCGGTGTTTTGACTGAGGGCTTGAGCCTTGCGACTTGCGCCTTGTGGCCTGGAAGGGCTTGGCATGCGTGGCTGGATCGTGACGACATCGGCGTTGGTCGTCCTCGCGACGGCGCTTGCGGTGGCTCCTGCCGTGGGCGCCCAGGGCGCGGCGCCCGCGCAGGCGCATTCGCCACGCCTGACGCTCGCCCGCCTCGTCGATCCGTCCACGCGCGTCGACGTGCAGGGACGACTGGTCCGGCCAGCGCTCCACGCGCTCCTCCGGTTCGACACGCTGGCGGACCTGTTCACGTACGTCGACGAGCAGGCGGGGCGGTGGCGGTTCGACTCGCCGGAGGCGCGCCAGGCGTTCGCGGAGGGCCTGATGCGCCGCGGCGTCGAGAGTCGCGTGGTGGCGATGGACAGCGAGCTCCCGCTCGAGATCCTCCTCACGCACGCCCGCGCCGACGTCGAGCGGGCGGTGTCCGCCCTGGCGACCGGTGACGCGCAGCTCGTCTACGAGGGCCGGCACTGGCGACTGACCCGCGCGGCGTACCTCGACGCGCTGCTGCGCGTGCGCGACCGCTGGTCGGCCAGCCTCAATTGCTGGAGCGCGTCCTCCTCGATCCCCGGCCGCGTGCTGTCGAACTGGTACCTCATCGACGAGGGCATCGAACTGTTCGGCGCCACCTACGACTCCACCGAGCACTTCTGGCAGGCAGTGAAGTACCACCCGGACGTCACGGTGGCCGACCTCCGCCGGCTGCTCGCCGAGCTGGCCACGGTGGACTGGGGGCCCTGGCTCGACGCGCTCGGCGAGGACCAGGCGTTCTACTTCGCCAACGCCTACGCCGTGGAGTTCCTGAAGGTGAACCTCGCCCGCGAGCGGCTCGGGTGGTTCCAGGCGGAGCTGGGCCGCGTGGCGGCGCCCGGCGAGCGGGCCCGCGCGGCGCAGCAGCGCACCGGCCGCGGCCCTGGCGACGCCGTCCGCTTCACGTCGCTCGACGAGAAGGTGCTGTGGGGCGACCTCGCCGACGTGTTCCACCTGATCGTGTCCTTCGGCGGCCACCCCGCGTCGCGAGCCGTCCCGCGGTTCGCCGCCGTCCGCGAGGCGCTCGTGGCGGCCCGCTTCGACGCCGTGTACCTCGACGGCCACGCCGGCGGGCGGTTCGGCTTCCTGTCGCCGGAGTTCCAGACGCTCATGCTCGAGATCTGGAGAGTGAAGTACCTGAAGATGCCGCGCCTGAACGAGGTGATTCGCTCCACCGCCGGCCGCCGCCTGGATCATTTCCTCGACGACGGCGACTCGCCGGACATCCCCATCCCGATCTACGTCGGCTATCTCAACCGCATCCGCGAGATGGCCCTGGAGGTACGCCCGTGAGAGCTTCGAGACCCTGCCGGTTGTTGGCCGCTACGGCCTGCGTGCTTGCGCTGCTCGCCGCGCCGACGCGCGCGGCGGCCCAGGAGAAGGCGATCGTCGACGTCGACATGGGCGTGCTCAACGACGACGCGGTCGCGCTGTTCATGCTGCTGAACTCCCCGAACGTCGAGGTGCTGGGCGTGACGGTCGTGCCCGGCAACACCTGGATGGAGAACGGCACCGCCTACTCGCTGCGCCAGCTGGAGTTGATCGGGCGCACCGACGTTCCCGTGTTCATGGGCGTCCGCGAGCCGCTGATGGGCAGCCGGCAGGCCTGGCTGGAGGCCGAGGAGCGCCTGTGGGGGCGCTCCGAGTACCTCGGCGCCTACGCGCGGCAGCGTCCCGAGTCGTACCTGAAGCTCGACCGCGACCCGCCGATCGGCTACCCCACGACGAAGCCCGCCGAGGAGCACGCCGTGGACTTCATCGTCCGCGCCGTGAAGGCCCACCCGAACCAGGTGACGCTGTTCGTGCTCGGCCCGGCGACGAACGTGGCGCTCGCCGTCCGCAAGAACCCTGAGATCGTGCCGCTGGTCAAGGGCGTGTACTACATGGGCGGCTCGGTGGACGTGCCCGGCAACTCCTCCCCTGCCGCCGAGTTCAACTGGTGGTTCGACCCGGAGGCCGTGCGGATCACGCTCCGCACGCCGTTCCGCGAGCAGGTCGTCGTGCCGACCGACATCGCCGAGAAGGTCTACTACACCAAGGCGGTGTACGACCGGATCGCCTCGGCGCCCGAGACCCCCATCACGAAGCTGTTCAAGCAGATTCAGGGGCCCCGGTTCGAGAAGGACCCCAAAGCGCGCTCGCACGTGTGGGACGCGCTCACCACGGCCATCTTCCTGAAGCCGTCGCTCGCGACGCGGCTCGACGACCGGTTCCTCGACATCGACGTCTACTACGGCCCCAACTACGGCCGGTCGATCGGCTACCACCAGTCGCGCCGCCGGTCGCTCGACAACCCGTCGGACTTCCCGGCCGGCACGCAGAAGGTGAAGGTGCTGCTGGGCATCGACGAACAGGCGTTCTGGGACCTGTACGTCGACCTGATGACGAAGCGACGATGACGCCGGCCCCCGTCGGCCGGCGAGCCGGCCACGAGGAGCTCCGCCCCGGCCCGCGACCGATGACCTGGCGCCACGGCCCGACGCGCCCGTGGCGCCATTCGTGAGAGGAGACGTCATGCACGCACTGTCACGCACCCTGTGGGCGGCGGCCGTCGCCACCGCCGTCCTCACCGCTGGCGCGACACCGGCCGCCGGCCAGACGCCCGCCGCGAAGAAGAAGGTGTTCATCGACCAGGACGGTGCGGCGCTCGGCACCGACATGATCTCGACCCTGGCCATGCTGCAGTCGCCCGACGTCGAGGTGCTGGGCATCGCGGTCACGGCCGGCGACGCCTGGGTGAAGGCCGGCACGGTCCACATGCTCCGCATGCTGGAGCTGACCGGGCACGGCCACGTCCCGGTGGCGCAGGGCGCGGCGTTCCCGCTGATCAACTCGCGCGAGCTCACGAAGGTGTGGGAAGCGCAGTACGGCGAGTTCTCGTACAAGGGCGCGTGGAACGAACGCCGCTACCACGAGCCCGACGAGGTGCCCACGCCGCCCACGGGCACGACCAGCCTGAAGCCGATCGACCTGCACGGCGCGCTGTTCATGATCCAGCAGATCCGCAAGTACCCGGGCGAGGTGACGCTGTGGGTGGGCGGGCCCTTCACCACCGTCGCGCTCGCGATCGGCCTCGACCCCGAGCTGCCCTCGCTGACCAAGGAACTGGTCCTGATGGGCGCGGGCTTCAACGTGGACCGCGGCGGCAACCACCGCATCAACGGCCGCCGCGAGTTCAACTGGTGGTGGGATCCCGAGGCCACCCGCATCGCCATGAGCGCGCCCTGGAAGAAGATCACCATCACGCCGGTGGACATCTCCGTGAAGACCTCGCTCAACGACGACCTGAAGCGGCGGCTCGCCTCGTCGACCTCGAAGGCGGCGCAGTTCATCACCAGGTTCCACCCGCTCGGCCAGGGCGGGGGCGGCGGCTACATGTGGGACGAGATCTCGGTGCTCGCCTTCCTCGACCCCAGCGTCATCACGAAGCAGCAGGAGCTGTACGTCAACATCGACATCGACCACGGCCCCGGCTACGGCCAGACCATCTTCGTCGAGAACGTGATCCCCGGCCCGCCGGGCGAGCAGCCCCGGCCCCGCACCATGCCGTCGTGGTGGCGCGTGGCCACCGTGCAGTGGGACCTCGACCTGCCGAAGTTCTACGACCAGTTCGTCCAGTTGATGAGCCGTTGACCCCCAGAGAGGCGACATGACCAAACGATCCAGGATTGCCGTGGTCGGCAGCGCGAACGTCGACCTGACCACGTTCTCCGACCGGTTCCCGAAGGCGGGCGAGACGATCTTCGGCGACCACTTCGACCTCGGCTGGGGCGGCAAGGGCGCCAACCAGGCCGTCGCCGCCCGGCTGTGCGGCGCCGACGTGGCGATGGTGGCGCGCGTCGGCGACGACCTCTTCGGGCCCGCGTCGATCGCGAACTTCCAGTCGCAGGGCATCGACGCCAGCCACGTGCGCATCGTCGAGGGCGTGTCCAGCGGCGTCGCGCCGATCTTCGTCGAGTCCAACGGGCAGAACCGCATCATCGTCGTCAAGGGCGCCAACGACCGGCTGCTGCCCGCCGACGTGGACGAGGCCCGCGGCGTCCTCGAGACGTGCGACTGCATCGTGCTGCAGTTCGAGATCCCGCTGCAGACCGTCTACCACACGGTGCGCTTCGCCCACGAACGCGGCATCCGCTGCATCGTGAACCCCGCGCCCGCCCAGCCGGTGGACCTCGCGGCCTTCGCCGGCGTCGACTACTTCGTACCGAACGAGACCGAGGCGGAGACGATCACGGGCAGGCCCGTCCGCTCGGTGGACGACGCGACGGCGTGCGCGACGCACCTGGTGGCGCAGGGCATGAAGCGCGTCATCGTGACCCTCGGGGAGAAGGGCGCGCTGCTGGCGCACGAGGGCGGTACCGAGCTGATCCCGCCGTTCGCGGTGGCCACGAAGGACACCACGGGCGCCGGCGACGCGTTCGTGGGCTCCTTCGCGGTGTTCCTCGGTGAGGGGTATCCGGAGCGGGAGGCGCTGTCGCGCGCGAACCTCTACGCCGCGCTGTCGACGATGAGCGTCGGGACGCAGAAGTCGTTCGTCACCCGGGAGCGGTTCGAGGAGGAGTGGCGGAGTCGCGCGGCCGCCGGCCGGGCGCCGGTCGGCTCGTGAGGGCGCGCCGCCGCGCCCGCTGCGGCGGGGGCGGCGAGGCGTCCGGGGGGTGGGCTCGTCTCCCCTGCTCGCCGCGCCGCGGGGGACACGCCGGTGTCAGGGCCCGTCGAACGGGCCCGGACACCGGCGGACGTGGAGGACGGGTCGTCACCGGCCAGGCGCGACCCGTCCAGGCCTCAGAACTCGAACCGCGCGCCGAAGGACGCCGTGAAGGGGCGCCCCACCGGCGGGCCGAACCCGGGGCCGTAGAGCGAGGACGCCTGCATGAAGGTGCCGGCCGACGTCGCCGTGCTCAGGCCCAGGCGGCCGTTGCTGCCGAAGTACAGGTTCTTCGTGTTGAACAGGTTGTAGAGGTCGGCGTAGATCCGCGCGCGGAACCGCTGGGCGAAGGTGAAGGTCTTGGTGATCCGCAGGTCCATGTTCAGGTAGCGGCCGCTCACCTCGTCGATGCTGCCGTCGGGGTTCACCACGAACCCGCCGCGCTGGGTGTTGACGCTCGTCTGCTGGCAGCCCAGCGGGTTCAGCGCCCGCAGCGCCGTGGTGTTGCCGCGGGCCGCGAAGGCCGCCTGCGGGTCCACGCCCGCGCAGAGCCGATCCAGCGTGTTGAGCCCGTCGCCGTCGATGTCGAAGCCCGTGTTGAGGGAGTACGGCCGCGAGCTGGCGTACTGGAAGATCGGCGCGAGCTGCACGGCGAAGGGCAGGTCGACGACGGCGCTGGCGACGAACCGGTGGCGCTCGTCCAGGCGCGTCGGTCCCCATTCCCCTTCCTTGAACTGGTTGTCGGGGGCGATGGCGATGCCGTTGCCGCTGTAGGACGCCGTGGGCTGCCCGCCCCACGACCGCGAGCCCGCCAGCACGTAGCTCAGCGAGACCTGGCTGCGGCCGAAGCGGCCCTTCAGCGTGTTCGTGAGCCCGTGGAATCGCGACTCGTTGGTGGTGGTGAACATGTTGATCTGCTCGAGCCGGTTGGCCGGCAGGCCCGCCGCCACGAAGGCCGCGTCGAAGTACCGCGAGTTCACGCCCCGCGCGCAGCGCGGGGAGTTCGGCGTCGATCCCGGGTACGCGGGGTTGCAGACGTTCTCGATGCGCGGGTTGATCACCTGGTAGCGCGGCTCGTGGTCACCGCGCGTGTAGACGTAGTCGCTCGACACCATCCAGTTCTGGTTGATCGCGTGCTGGAAGCCGATGGACGCCTTCTGCACGAACGGTTCCTGGGCCTCGGGATCGTTGATGCGGCCGAAGGCGCCGGTGGGCAGCACCGAGTAGTCGGGCGGCGGCGGCGCGGGCAGCGAATCGACGCCGAAGCGGAAGTTCGCCAGCTGGCCCACACCGACGGCCGAGTTCGTCAGGTTGAGCAGGGTGGAGAAGATCTCGGGCCCGCTCTGCGAGAGCGAGAACAGCGTCGGGTTCTGGAACAGCTGGTCGTAGAACACGCCGTAGCCGCCCCGGATGACGGTGCGGGCGTCGCCCCGGAGGTCGTAGGCGAAGCCCAGGCGCGGCTGGAACTCCTTCCAGCTCGGCGTCGTGCGCTCCAGCGCCTCGGCGTCGCTGGTGAGCCGCTGCGCCAGGGGATCGTTGACCTGCTTCAGGATCTGGAGCGTGCGGTTGGTCGTCTGCTTCGGGAGGTTGCCCGGGTTGGCGTCCCAGCGCACGCCCAGGTTGAGCGTGAGCTTGTTGGTCAGGCGCCAGTCGTCCTGCGCGTAGAACGCGATCTGGTGGAACACCTGCTCGTGGCTCGCCTGTCCCGCCGCGAACTGGATGTTGCGCACGGCGCCCGGCGTCGCCAGCCCCTGCGGGTAGAGCGTGCGGTTGGAGGCGATCGTGAGCGGGTCGTCGAAGAACGCCACCGTGTAGCCGGAGGAGCCGAAGTAGAAGTAGCCCCCCATGTCCGTGTAGATGTAGTTGCCGCCGAACTTCAGGCCGTGCGCGCCGCGCTGCCACGTGAAGTCGTCGCGGAACTGGTACTTGCGCACGGTGGTCTGCTGCGGCGTGTTCGCGTTCGGGCCGGTGTCCACGCTCGGGAAGTCGAGGAAGGGCACGCCGGTGACGTTCGGCAGGATCTCGTTGTTGAAGTCCTGGAAGTGGAACGAGAACTGGTTCAGCTTGTTGGTCGAGAGCGTCCAGGTGTCCGACAGCACGAACGAGTTGTTGCGCGTCTTGTTGGTGTTCCCGTTGTTGAGGTCGGCCGTCGCCGGCACCGGGATCTGGTCGTTGGGCGAGGACTGGTCCTGCCACGCGAACCGCGCGAACATCGACCGGTTCTGGCCCATCCGCCAGTCGGTCTTCACCGTGAGCAGGATGTCGTCGTAGGGCGTCGGGATCTCGGAGACCACCTGCGCGCCCGGGATGGCGTTCAGCTGGCTGAAGGCCGTCTGCGTCAGCGGGTTGTTCGAGCGCTCGCGGAACTTCTCGATGGCGCCGAAGAAGAAGAAACGATCGCGAAGAACCGGGCCGCCCACCGATCCCCCGTACTCCTGCCGCTCGAACGTCGCCTTCTCGAACGCGGGGTTGGCCGCCTGGCGCTGCAGCTCGAAGAAGTCGAGCGCCCGCGTGCCCTCGTTGCGGAAGCTGCCGAACGCCGACCCGCGCAGCTCGTTGCTGCCCGACTTCGAGATCACGTTGACCACGCCGCCCACCGACCGGCCGCTCTCGGCCGTCCACCGGTGCTGCAGCACCTGGAACTCCTGGATCGACTCGTAGGCGAAGTTCTGGATCAGGCTGCCGACGACGTTGTCCTTGTTGTCGCCGCCGTCCACGTTCACGTTCAGCTGCCGGCCGTCGCCGCCGCTCATCGCGAAGTTGCCGATGCGCGTCTTGGTGGGGTCGAAGTTGCCGACCGGCCGCGCCTCGGGCATCACGGTGGCCAGCGACGCGAACGTGCGGTTGAGCACCGGCAGGTTCTGGATCTCCACCGGCGTGACCACCCCGCCGAGGTCCGACCGGGTCGTCTCGACGATGTTGGCCTGCGAGCTGACGGTGATCGTCTCGCTCATGTCGCCCACTTCGAGGGCGAACGGCAGCGTCAGGCGGCTGCCCACGTTCAGCTCGACGCCGGTCCGCGCGATCGTCCTGAACCCGGTCAGCTCCGCGGTCACCGTGTAGCGGCCCGGAGGGAGCTGGGCGAGGACGTAGTCGCCGGTGTTGTTGGTCGTCGCGACGCGCGTCAGCCCCGTGCCCTCGTTGCGGGCGGTGACGGTGGTGCCGGGCACGACGTTGCCGGTCGAGTCGGTGACTCGCCCGGTGATTTCTCCGGTGGTGGCCTGGGCCCACGCGGCGCCAGGCGATGCCGCGACGAGCGCGGCCAAGGCAATGAACACCAAGAACAGCAGGCACGGTCGCTTCATAGCCACGCCTCCCCTCTGGCGGGCCACCACAGGGGCAGCCCGGCGCCCTTCATGGACTGGGTCGTGGCAGGTTGCTAGCAAGCGGTGTGCCGAATCACGAACGCGCCTGAACTTCACCGGAACCGGTTGGTTTGCGTGACGAACCGCCTCCCTGCGGTGACGGGAGCCGCGCGGCTCCAACGAAACGGATGGTCCCGATCCATTCCGTTGGAGGCCGCCGGAGCCGTCGGCGTCGCCCGGCGACGCCGCGCCGGGCCCGGGCCGGGGGCGGCCCGGACCCAGCGGGCCGGCACTACCGCAGCTTCGTCGCGAGCGCGTTGGTCCCCGCGGCCCACCGCTGCCCCGCCGCGTCCCAGTACACGGCCCGCTCCACCACGATCTGGGCGGGCGCGTCGCCGAGGCTCTCCACCACCGCGCCGAACCGCCTGCCCGCCGCCTCCGGGAAGAAGAAGCCCACCGGGACGTTGAAGCGGCTGCGGCCCGGGATGTCGCCGCCGCCGAACTCGCGCACCGCGCTCGTGCCGTCCTCGAACAGCAGGGTCACCCGCACGGTGGCCGCCGTGGCCGACGTGTTGGCCACGAGCAGGTAGGTCTCCAGGTTCCGCGACGCGTCCACCTCCCCCTCGGCCAGCGCCCATCGGGTGCCCGTGGTCGTGGCCCCGGCCGAGTTGTGCGCCTCGTGCCACCCCCCGCCCGGCCACCACATGGCGCGCTCGACGATCACCGGCACGCCGTTGGTGCTCCGGATCGTCGTCGAGACGGCCGTGTCGGCCAGTCGCGGGTCGGCATGGTCGACCCAGATGTTGAAGCGGCTGTTGGCGCCCACGGTGTGGCTCTGCACCACCGTCGAGCCGTCCGGCAGCAGGAACGTCGCCTCCACCTGCGCGTCCTGGGCCGAGGGGTTCGCGATCAGCACGAACAGGTCGAAGTACGGCCCGGTGGCTCCCTCCGCCAGGAACCACTCCGCCGCCGGCGCCGTGACGCCCGCGCTCTCGTGGCCCGCCCCGAAGGGCTGGGCCGGCACGTCCGCATACATCGCCCGTTCCACGATGATCGACCTGCCGTCGAGCGTCTCGATCACCGCACTCACGTCCGTTTTGGCGAGCAGGTGGTTGCCGCTCCCCGCGGGGAACTCCTCGAAGTCCACCCAGACGTTGGTCCGCGAGGTCGGCGCGAGGGTGTAGGTCTTCTCGATCGGCCCGCCGCTGGGCCGCAGGTAGCGGACGCGCACGGGCACCTCGACGCCGTGCGGGTTCTGCAGCAGGTAGAACAGGTTGAACGTGCCGTGCGTCGCGCCCTCGGCCAGGTACCACGTCGGCGCCGCCGCCGGCACGGCCGTTTCCGCATGCGCGCCGTAAGGCTCACCGCCGCTCCAGGTCATCGTCCGGTCCACCACCACCGCTTGGTCGGCCTCCACCACCGTCGAGAACTCGGCGGCGGCCATGCCAGACACCTGTGCCACCTCGAGGGTCGCGCGTGACCGCGCGCCCACGTTCAGCAGCGTGGACGCGACGCTGCCGTCCCTCGTGAGGAACCGCACGAGCGCCACCGCCGGCGCGCCCGCGGGATTCAGCAGGGCCAGCCGGGTGTCGAAGGTCGTTCCGGTCGCCCCTTCCGCCAGGTAGCGGACCGTGGTGCCGCGCGGGTGGGTGCCGGCCGCCTGCTCCTGCGCGTTGGTGAGCCCGTCGCCGTCGGCGTCGCCCGTGGTGCCGTGGCGCCCCGCGGCGTTCGCCGCGCTCAGGCCGAACTGCGCCTCCCACGCGTCCGGCAGGCCGTCGCCGTCCTGGTCGTCGGCCGTCACCGCGGCGCTCACCAGGGTGGTCGCCTGCGCGGCCGAGGGCCGCGGCTGCTCGTTCCCGGCGCCGTCGCGCGCCACGCTGTAGAAACCGTAGGTGCGGCCGACGTTGCCCGCGTACATCGCGGTGGTCAGGTCCGTGTCCGCGAGCCAGCGGACGAACGGCCCGCCGTCCTCCGACACCCACACGTCGTAGGTGGCGATGCCGCTGCCGGTGTCCGTGCCGCTCCACGCCACGGGGAACGACGTGGTCGTCACGCTGCCGGGCAGCGGCGTCACGCTGCTCGTCGGCACGCTCTTGTCCACCGTGTTCAGCCACACCGGCGTGTCGATCGGCGGGTTCGCGTCGAAGTAGATGCGGGCGGCGTTCCGGATCTCGGTGCCGGTCGGCAGCGAAACCTTCGGCAGGATGGAGAAGAGCACGCTGCCCTCGCCCCGCGGCGGGGTCACGTTCGGCGGCAGGAAGCCGGCAATCGGATCCGTCGTCGGCAGCCCGGTCGCCGGGTCGAGCGACGAGAACGTCCACGTCGCGATCCCGGACTGCGCGTCGAGGCCCGCCACGATCTTCAGCAGCAGGTCGGTGCCCGGCCGCAGGTCGACCGTCGTGGTCCACTGCGACAGGCCGGGCGGCGGCGCGATCACCCTGTCGGCCACCGTGATCGGCCCGAGCGTGAACGTCCCCGGTTCGAACACCGCGAGGTCGAGCTGGTCCGTGATCACGACGTCCTGCGCCGCGGCCGTCGCCGACGCGAGGTTCTCGAAGTTCACGACGTAGGTCATCGGCTCGACGCCCCGCACGTGGTGGGCCGTCCCCGAGCCCAGCGGCCCGATCTTGTCGTTCGGGTCGAGGGACGCCAGGGTCGTGCCCCGCTTCCGCTTGCGTTCGACGCGCGCCCGCTGCGCCTCGAGCGTGAGCCGGATGATCAGCTCCTCCTGGCTCAGCGGGAAGTCCCGTGCGTCGCGCCAGTTGGGGTCCGTCATCCAGTCGACGTTCTGCGTGTACAGGTTGTAGACCTTCTTGGCCCAGGCCCCGTCGACGACGCCCGTGAACGTCCCGAGCTGGGCACCGGCCACGGCGTTCACGGGGCTGCCGGGCAGGCCGGCGACGGTGTTCAGCGCGTTGAGCGTCACCGGGGCCGTCGCGAGCCCGTTCAGCAACTCGAGTTCCGATGCGTCCACCATCGGGATCATCCCGCCGCTCAGGCCAGGGACGTCGTGCGTCAGGAGGTAGTCGTTGATCAACTGGCGGTCCTCGACGGCCGCGGCGGCATTGGCGGTGCCGACGATGCCGCCGGCCACGTTCACGTAGTTCGTGCCCACGCTGCCGTCGGCGCCGATCGTCCCGGGCAGCTGACCGGCCATGTTGACCGTGTCCGCGACCTCGGGTGGCAAGTCGGCCTCCGCCACGCGCCCCGGGACGGCGATCACGGGCTGGGGCCGGGCAATCGTCCCGCGCATCCGGACGTCGACGTATCCGTCCATCTGGGACCACGTGATGACGACGTCTTCCGCCTGTGTCGCCGGCGTCACCGACCACGCGATCGGCACGGTCACCGTCTCGCCACCGCTCGACGCGGTCGTCGTGACGCTGCCGCCCTGCGCGCTCTGGCTCTCGACGCTCACCGACAGCTGCGCCGCCGGGTCGACGGGGCGGATGAGCGCGCCGATGTCCGGTGAACTCAGCGCGGCGATGCCGAGCTCGAACTCCTCGTGGTACGCCGTGGGCCGCAGCCGGAAGGGCGCGGCCACGACGGCCCCGGCCGGCACCGACGGCACGTACATCTCGTAGGTCGTCTGCTCGCCGTGGTTGGTGACGAACGCCGGCGAGCCGGCGGGGATCTCGGGGACGCGCGTCACGTGGAAGAGGCGCGTGGGCAGCGTCAGCACGAACTTGGTCGCGGGCGCGTCGACCGTGCCGGTGTTCCCGTACACGACGTAGAAGTCCTGCTCGCGGCCAGATCGCATCGTGAAGCGGCCGACGACGTCCACCCAGACGCTCCAGGACGCCGCGGCGATCGTGAAGGCATTGCTGAGTGTCGCGGACGATCCCCCCGGGTTCGTGACGACCACCGACCAGGCGCCGTGCCGCGCGCCGCGCAGGTCGACGAGGGCGGACATGGAGCGTCCATCGGCCGCCACCTGCCCGCCGGTCCCGACGAGATCGACCTCTCCCGCGCGGGTGAACCGCAGCACCGCGCCTGGCGCGATGTTCTCGCCGGTGACCGTGACGAGCACGGCGGCCGTCGAGGGCCCCGTCGCCGGCGAGACGCCCGTCACCTGCACCGTCCGCGGCCCCGGCGCGTCGTCGGCCAGGGTCATCGACGCCGTGGTGCCACCGGCCAGCAGCACGTACGCGTTGGTGGCGCTCGGCTGCAGCGTGAAGACGACGGTCTCCGGGCCGGCACCGTCCCCGGTCGACAGGCCCCGCACGTTGACCGTGTAGCTCGACGCGCTCGCGACCGTCGTGATCGTGTTGCCGCTCACCGTGCCGCCGGTGACGTCGATCGTGTAGTCGACGTCGCGCACGGCCGTGCCCCCGAGCGTGAAGCTGATCACCAGCGCCTCACCGGGAGCGGCCGGGGGCGCGATCACGAAGCGGCCGGCGGTGCCGGCCCGTGACGCCGTGGCCGTGGCCGCGGTGACCGAGAGCGGCGGCGCGCCATACTCGCCGAGCCGGAAGCACGCGCGTTGGCCGCCGTTGCTGGCGCACCAGTTGCGCTCGCCGGTGCCGCCGTTGGTCGAGGCGACGGCCGTGCCGCCCGCGTCCACGCGCGACTGCGGGTTCCCGGTGCAGGCGGGGAGGGTGTTGTCGCAGGTCGCACCCGTGTCGGGCCAGCTGCTGAAGAAGGGCTCCCACTGTGCGGCGTGGACGATCACGTTGTCCTGGGCGTCGTAGAGCGTCGGCAGCACGGGGATCCCCACGCCGGGCCAGACCGACACGACGGCGGGCGTGATGGCGAGGCGCGCCGGCGCGCCGTGCGCCGGGCCGGGCCACCACCAGTTCGTGGACGTGTAGTGTGGATCGTCGACGACGACGTTCCGGGCGTCGGTCCCGTCGATGCGGATGGTCCGGATCGACCCGTTCGTCGTGCTGCCGCTGCCCGGACCGGTGGCCGGATACACGATGCGCTGGCCGTCCGTCGAGAAGTGTACGTGCCCCTTCTCGCCGCTCATCGAGCCCGTGCCGCTGACGAGCGTCGCGACGTCGAGCACCCGGTAGTCGAGGGTCGGCGTCAGGGCGTTGGCGATCACGACCCCACCGACGGCGTGGCCGGGGCCGACCTTGTACGTGTAGAGGATGTTCCGTCCGTCCGGCGACCAGTCGATGGCCAGCGAGCCCTGCAGGCCATTGCTGACGTGAGGCACGAGCACCGTCTCGCCCGTCCCGTCGGCGTTGTAGCGGAAGAGCGAGCCGACGTGATCGGTGGTGGTCGGCAGCTCCCGGAACGCGTGCACCAGCAGCTGGCTGCCGTCGGGGCTCCACGCGACGCTCATCGCATGGCTCTCCCGGCCCTCGCCGGGGCGCTGCTTGCTCGTGATCTGCGTTATCGCGCCGGTCGCGACGTCGACGACGAACACCTCCGGCTTCAGGTAGCCGGCTGACGGGCGCTCGGAGAGGAACGCCACCTTCGTTCCATCGGGTGAGATCACGGGCATGCGATCGTTCTGGTACTGCGGGCTGGCCAGCCCCTGGGCGGTCGTGACGGCACGCCGGCCCGTGCCGTCGCCGTTCATCACGAAGATGCGATACCCGTCGGCGCCGCAGTCCACCCCGTCGAAGTCGCCGCAGCCAGCGAAGGCGATCCGCCCCGTGAGGCGCGCCACCGACGGCTCGAGCATGTACGAGCCGAAACGCGCCGCGGACAGCTGGATGGGGTGCGACCCGTCCACGTTCACCGCCTGCAGGGCGTAGGTCCAGAGGTTGGTGATGTTGTAGAGGATCCGGCCCGGCCCGGCCGGCGTGTCGTGAATCCTCAGCGTGGTGTCGGCCGGCGAGGGTTCGGCGCCCGTGACGTCGCTGAGCCTGATCACGAACGACTCGTCACCCTCCGTGACGCCGTCGTTCACGACGGGAATGCCGATCGCCGGCTTGACGACCTCGCCCGGCGCGAAGGTGAACGACCCGGACACGGGCGTGTAGTCCTGGCCCGCGACGGCGGTCCCGTCCACGGTGGCGTAGGAGGCGCTGCTCTGCCCCGAAGCGTCGCCAGTGCGACGCAGGACGAGCGAATACGGGCCGCTGGCCTCTCCGTTCGACAACGACGGTGCCCCGAACGTGAGCCGCGTCGCCTTGCACTTGCCCGCCGCGCCCGCGGCGTACACCGCGTGGAGTTCGAGCGCGGTGAGCGCGCGGCTGTAGACGGTGAGCTCGTCGATGGCGCCGTGGAAGCTGTTGAAGAAGGTGTCGCCACGGGCCCCCACGGCGGCGTTCGTCGTGAACTCGAAGGTGGCAGGGTAGTCCGACACCACATGCGTCACGCCGTCCACGTAGAACCGCACCTGCGTGCCGGACTTGGTGACCGCCACGTGGTGCCAGCCGGTGTCGGCGACCACCGGCGTGGACGTCTGCACGAAGCTCACGCCGAGCTTCGTCAGGCCCAGTCTCCCGGCGTTGTCCACGTAGAGCCCGTAGCCGTTCTGGCCGTAGCTGAACAGCAGGCCGGTGTCCACCCAGTCCACGGTCGCCTGGGTCGCGCTCGACCGCTTGATCCAGGCCTCGATCGTGAAGTCCTGGCGCTGCAACGCCGCCGGGTTCCCCACGACGACGGCGTCGTTCGCGCCGTCGAACAGGAACGCCTGCCCCGACCGCCCGGCGGCGAACGTGGTGTTGCCCTGCAGGGTCCCCGGGGTGGGGCTGGCGAAGTCCTTCGCGTGGCCGTCGCCGGGATACCACGCGATGACGTCAGGGAGCTGCGTGACGCAGGTGTCTTGGGCCAGCGCGGTGGATGGGGCGAAGAACAGATGAATGGCCGCGAACAGCATGCCCACCTGTGTCGCGGCCCGATGGCCGTGCGGACTGAACATCGGAGACTCCCCTTTGCCACGTCAGGCGCAGAAGCCCCGCAAAGTGGTTCCCACGTGCCGGTGCGGCTCGACGGCAGCGCTCCGAGGCAGCCCGTGCCGGCCGGATCCCTGGAACGCGCCCGGCGCCGGCGGAGCCGAAGTGAACCGGGCGCGCGCTTCTGCTATGTTCGGCGGCATGGCGGAGTCGCCCGGCGACATCACCCTGCTGCTCGAGGCCTGGGGCCGCGGGGACCGGGACGCGCTGCACCAGCTGGCGCCGCTGGTCTATCCCCACCTGCAGCGGCTGGCCGCGTCCTACCTGCGCCGCGAGTCGAACGCGCGCACCCTCCAGGCGACGGCGCTCGTCAACGAGCTCTTCATCGGGCTGCTCGCGCGGCGCCAGGCGCGGTTCACCGACCGGCAGCACTTCTACGCGCTCTCGGCCACGCTCATGCGCATGGCCCTGGTCGACCACGCACGGCGCGTCCGCGCCGGGAAGCGCGGCGGGCAGGCGGAGATCGTGCCCCTGCACGAGGAGCTGCCGTGGGTGGACGCCGCCGGCCCCGGCATGATCGACTTCGACCGCGCGCTCGCCGAACTCGAGCACCTCGACCCCGAGCGCTTCCAGGTGGTCAGTGCCCGCTACGTGCTGGGCTGCACGGCCGACGAGACGGCCGAACTGCTCGGCGTCTCGCGCGTGACGGTGAATCGCCGGGCCCGCTCGGCCCGCGCCTGGCTGATCCGGCGCCTGGGCCTCGACGCGCCCGCTGACCCATCGCCCGGCCAGATTGCGCCTGAGTCCTCATGAGCCCCCAAGACCGCTGGGCGCGCGTCATGGAGTTGTTCGAGGCGGCCGTGGAGTGGCCGCCCGCCGAGGTGGAGGCCCGCCTGGCCGCGGCGGAGCCCGACGCCGCGCTGCGCGCCGAGGTGCTCGACCTGTTGCGCGCCGACGAGCGGGCCAGCCGCCTGCAGGACACGGCGGCCTCCGCCGAAGGGGCCGCTGCGGACGCCGGGGAGACGCTGCCACAGCCGCTCGGGCCCTACACCCTGCTGCGCGTGATCGGACGGGGAGGCTTCGGCACCGTCTACGAGGCCACCCGGCCCACGCCCGGGGGCGACGCGCGCGTCGCCGTCAAGCGGCTGCACGCGGGGGCGGTCACCGCCGACGACCTCGCGCGCTTCGAGCGCGAGCGCTACCTGCTGGCGAGCCTCGACTCGCCGGGCATCGCCCGCTTCGTGGACTCCGGGCGCGACGAGGCCGGGCGCCCGTACCTGGTGATGGAGCTGGTGGACGGCGAGCCGATCGACCGCTACTGCGACGGCCGGCGGATCGGCGTCCGCGATCGCGTGCGCCTGATGGCGGCGGTGTGCCGCGACGTGCAGGCGGCTCACGAGCGCCTGGTCGCGCACCTCGACCTGAAGCCGTCGAACATCCTCGTCACGGCCGAGGGCCAGCCGAAGATCGTGGACTTCGGCACCTCGAAGCTCCTGGCCGAGGAGGGCGGGGCGACCACGACGATCCGGTTGACGCCGCACTACGCCAGCCCTGAACAGTTGCGCCACGAACCGGTGTCGGTGGCCTGCGACACCTACAGCCTCGGCCTCGTCCTCTACGAGCTGGCCACCGGCGCCTGGCCCTTCGGCGGCAAGGGCTCGTTCGTCTCCACCGCCGAGCGCATGCTGGGCCGGGAGGCGCCGGCCAGGATCACCGACACGATCACGTCGGACGCGGCGGAGCGCCGGGGCACGTCGGTGGCCCGCCTGCGGGCCGAGCTCACGGGCGACCTCGAGGTGATCCTCCAGAAGGCCCTCGCCCCGGATCCCCGCCTGCGCTACGCCACCGCGGGAGCGCTGGCCGACGACCTCGAGGCCCTGCTCGACGGCCGGCCGATCTCCGCGCGCCGGCAGACGCTCGCCTATCGCGCCGCGAAGGCCGTCGCGCGACGACCGGTGGCCGCGTCGCTGGCGGCGCTGGCCGTGGTGGCGATCACCGGCGTGTCGGCCTACGGGTGGGCGCAGCAGCGGGCCGCGCTCGACGAGGGGCGCCGCGCCCGGCAGACCGCCGAGTTCCTCTACCGGATGCTGTCGGCGGCGAGCCCCGAGAACGGCGGGCGGCGTGGGATGACCCTGGCCGAACTGGCCTCGCGGGCCGACGCGTGGCTCGAGGCCGACGCCGACCTGCCGGACGACGTCCGCGCCGGCGTGCAGAGCGTGCTGGCCTACGTGACCTTCCACGAGGGCGAAGAGCCCAGGGGCCTCGCCATGGCGCAGCGCGCCGTGGAGCGCGCGCGCGCCGGCGCCCCCGACGACGTCCGCGCGGCGGTCGTCGGCAACCTCGTCCTCCTGCACCTCTACGCGGGACGCTGCCAGGAGGCCCTGGCCCTCGCCCCGGAATGGGATCAGGCGGGGGCGGGCCTGGCGGGCGGCCGCATCGGGCGCGCGGCCCTCGTCTACCTCGTGGGACGCGCCCGCCTCGTGTCGCGCTGCGAGAACGACCCGGCCCGTGCCGAGGCCCTGGCACGCCGCGCGGTGGAGGTCCTGCCGCGCCTGTCGGACCGCGAGTTGTCGCGCATCGATCGTGCCTCGACGCTGGCGGCGCACGCCGGCGCTCTGGTGGACGCGGGCCGGCGCACGGAGGCGCGGGCCGCGATCGACGAGGGCTTGCGCGTGGTCCAGGGTCACCCCGACGGTGACACCGTCCGCCTCTCGCTGCTGCGCCTGCTCGCCAACACCGCCGCCCTCGACGGCGACTTCCCGGCGGCCGCGCGCGCGCTCGAGGAGGCGGTGCGCCTGGCCCCGGGGCGCAGCACGCCCTTCGCGGAGG
>JADHED010001437.1_pt1 | contig 20241 bp, 17 predicted proteins | sample 8952041 | NCBI WGS metagenome assembly JADHED01 (sample SAMN16124423, study PRJNA663239) | bioreactor sludge metagenome | isolation source: sludge (control) | place: India:Bengaluru | collected 2018-09-08
GTTTTTTTGGTTATTTTTTTTTTTTTTATTAATCCTTTATAACTTGGGTTTATTCTTAATTAATGTGTGGGGGCCTACCGCCTGGGCGCCCCCTTTCCACGAGAGGCCTTCAGCGAGCCAACTGGACTATTCCAGAACGACGATCACGACGCGCCGGTTCCTGGCGCGGCCCTTGGCTGTCTTATTCGATTCAACGGGAGCCGTGTCTCCGTAAGAGATCGTGGCCATGCGGCCCAGAGGGAACTTGTGCTGGCGGGCCAGGTAGCGCCGCACGGCTTCCGCGCGCTGCTGGGCGAGGAGATCGTTGAAATCCTCGCCGCCCTTATTGTCAGTGTGGCCCTGAATTTCAAGGTAGACGCCCTTCCCCATGTCCTTCAGACGCGATGCGAATTCATCCAGAGCAGCCTTGGCGTTTTTATCAAGATCGTAGGCGCCCGTCTTGAAATTGATCCGGTCCTCCGAGAAGGTCTCCTGCATCACGACCTTCCCCTTGGCGACGACACCGGCCTCGACGGCTCTATTCAAGGCGTCTTTTGCCGTCTGACTCAGCTTGTCCAGTTCCGCCTGCTGGAGTTCGATTTTCTGGTTCGTCGCCTTCTGCTTTTCCTGGAGTTCCTCGATCTGCGACTCCACCGACTGGATCTTCTTTTCGGTTTCGGCTTGCGAATGGGCGATCTTCTGATCAACGGCGGACGTTGAGGCGCATCCTTGCAATCCTGCCACGAGGACGGCACCTGAAATCAGAATCAAAACCCGGCTTCTCTTCATCGATCACCTCCAAAAAAGTCTTTCTCTCTCAGGGCCAGGTCCTGGAATCCCGGCCCTGCCACGGCGGCTCTGTTCCCCGGTATCCATGACGCATCCGCACAGCACGGCCAGATTTTTTCAAGCGGATGCTCAAGGGCCAGAATTTTACAGGACCAAAACCCGTAGGCGTAAAACCGAGGAGGTACTGGAGCCGCAGGTCGCGAAGAATGTTCTCCACGGCCTCTCCGAGTCTCCCGGCTTCCTCGGCAACGGCAATTCGCCCTCCTGAAACCCCGGCAATTTCCTCCAGGATTTCGATATCGAGGTCGTCCTCGGGAACCTTCCCGTCCGTTCGTTTGGGTTTCGGGCGCGGCGTTCGCAGAACCAGGGGATAAACGGGAACGTCCACGCCTTCGAGCATCTCGGCGAGACCGCCTCTTGATAGAGCCGACGCGTTGTCGATGCCATCCGTGATGAGGACGATGGCTCGCGAGCCGTTCTTCCCCTTCAGGCTGTACTCTGGCATTCGAGCCAGGGCGTCAAAAAACGCCGTTTTCCCAAAAGGGACAGTGGCGGCCGCGGCCCGCGAAATGGTGCCATGGTCCTCGGTGAAGGGAACTTTCTCGTGAACGGCTCCCTCCGCGAAGACGTGGAGCGAGAAGTCATCGCCGGGCTTTTTCTTTTCGAGCAAGGTCATGAGAGCCGTGCGAGCGGCCTGGGCTTTTCCGGCCAGCCCCATCGAGCCCGAGCCATCGAGGAGGATGGTAAAGGAGACTGGAGCATCCTCGCTAAACTCAAAGAGATCACACGCAATGGCCCGGGCTCCAGAAAGCAGACTGACATCGGCTTTCTGGAGGCCACGCACCGCCCGCCCCTTCGAGTCTGTGATGACAGCCGGAACGAGCACGTAACCGACGGCGACATCCGCGCGTGTTCTCTGTGGTGCGCGGGACGGAACAGGCTGGGGGGCACCTGCGAAAACAGTTTGGGCCGCGAGAAGGAGGGCGGCCAACGCCCTTCGGCCCCGCGGCCCGAGAAACCTTTTCCTGTTGATCAGAGCAGTTCGGCCTGAGAGAAGAAGAACGTCACTTCGCGGGCGGCATCGGCAGGCACAGCCGATCCGTGCACGGCGTTGCGTTCGATCGACTGGCCGAATTCACGACGAATGGTTCCCGGATCGGCCTTCTCGGGGTTTGTGGCCCCCATGACAGTCCTCCAGTGCGCCACTGCGTTCTCCCTCTCGAGAACCAAGACATACACCGGGCCTGAGGTCATGTAAGAGACCAGGGAGGAGAAGAAACCTTTTTCCTTGTGTTCCGCATAAAACTCCTCGGCTTGCGCCTTGGAGATTTCATGCTTTTTCATGGCTACGACCCGGAACCCCTCTGCCTCGATGCGGCTAACGATCTTGCCCGCGTTCCTGGCTTCGACGGCATCCGGTTTGATAATGGCAAACGTTCTTTCCACGAGGTTTCCTTTCACTTCTTGGGCGAACGGCAAAAAACAACGTGCCGCCTCTGAGGGACCTCTCCCCGCCGCTCACGCGGCTGCCCCTCCCCGGCGCGGGGAGGGGCGGACCCGCTTTCCCTTTCTTTCCCGGTGCCCTCTCCTGGCAAGGGGAGGGCAGGCGTGTGAACGCCGGGTGGGGTCTCTTCAATGGTGGTACGTTTCATCTAGCCGCTCGCCTTGCTTTTCGCCATCATTTCATGAGGCCGGCGAGCGTCTCTCCGATGATGGCCGGCGACTCCGCCACGGCGACGCCCGCGGCCTTGAGGGCCGCGACCTTTTCCGTCGCGGTGCCCTTCCCGCCCGAGATGATCGCCCCGGCGTGGCCCATGCGGCGTCCGGGAGGGGCGGTGCGGCCAGCGATGAAGGAAACGACCGGCTTTTTCAAGTTCTCCTTGATCCATGCGGCGGCCTCTTCTTCCGCGCTCCCGCCGATCTCGCCGATCATGATCACGGCCTCGGTCTCGGGGTCCTCGCAAAACAGCGTCAGCGCATCGATGAAATTCGTTCCATTGACGGGGTCGCCGCCAATTCCGATGCAGGTTGACTGGCCGAGACCCAGCGCGGACGTCTGTCCAACGGCTTCGTAAGTCAACGTTCCCGAGCGGGAAACAATGCCAACTTTGCCGGCCTTGTGAATTCTCCCCGGCATGATGCCGATCTTGATCCGGGCGGAGGGCCGAATGATTCCCGGACAGTTGGGCCCTATCAGGCGCACGGCCGGTTTCTTGGCAAGGAACGCCTTGGCCCGCATCATGTCGTTCACGGGAATCCCCTCGGTGATCGCCACGACGAGAGCGATCCCGGCATCGGCAGATTCCATGATTGCATCAGCGGCAGCCGGCGGCGGCACGAAGATCATCGATGTATTGGCACCGGTCTTGGCGACGGCCTCGGCAACGGTGTCAAACACCGGAATCCCCTCAACGGCCGTCCCGCCCTTGCCAGGCGTGACCCCGGCGACGACCGGCGTGCCGTAGTCCCGGCACGCGAGCGCGTGAAACTTGCCTTCCCGGCCGGTGAGACCCTGAACAACAAGTTTGGTGTTTTCACTGACCCACGCTGTCATTTCAGGCCACCTTTCCCACAGCCGCGATGACTTTCTCAGCGGCGTCCTTCATCCCGTCGGCCGGGATGACGGCCAGACCGGAGTTCCTGAGGATTTCCTTCCCTTCCTCGACGTTCGTTCCCTCGAGCCGAACCACCACGGGGACTGTGATTCCGATCTTCCTGACGGCGGAGACGACACCGTTCGCAATGATGTCGCACCTCATGATGCCGCCGAAAATGTTGATGAGAACAGCCTGGACGTGCTTGTCGGACAGGATGATACGCATCGCGTTTTCAACCTGTTCCTCGTTGGCGCCGCCCCCGACATCCAGGAAGTTGGCCGGCTGCCCGCCCACATACTGAATGATGTCCATGGTCGCCATGGCCAGACCGGCGCCGTTGACCATGCAGCCAACGTTGCCGTCGAGCTTGATGTAGTTGAGACCGAACTTCGAGGCTTCGACCTCGAGCGGGTCCTCCTCATCGAGATCACGGTAACCCCTGATGTTCTCGTGCCGGAAAAGCCCGTTGTCGTCAAAGTTCATCTTGGCATCGAGAGCCAGGACGTCACCCTGCTTGGTCGTGATCAACGGGTTGATCTCCGCCAGGGATGCGTCCGTCTCCACGTAAGCTTTTGCGAGCGCCTGAAGGAACGTGACAGCCTTCTTGTGCGTTTGACCCGAAAGCCCGAGAGCAAAAGCCAGCTTCCGCGCCTGGAACCCCTCGAGTCCCCATGCGGGGTCGAACGGTTCTTTCACGATGGCATCGGGGTCCTTGGCGGCAACTTCCTCGATCTCCATTCCGCCCTGTTTGGAGACCATCATGACGGGTTTGCCGATGGCCCGATCCAGGACAACGCCGAGATAGAGTTCGCGCTCGATATCCAGCGCCTCCTCGACCAGGATCTTCTTCACGAGCCGGCCCTCGGGGCCAGTCTGGTGAGTGATCAGCGTCATCCCCAGAATCTTCCGCGCCAGCTCGAACGCGTCGTCAGGGGACTTGGCGACTTTTACGCCGCCCCCTTTTCCGCGTCCGCCCGCGTGGATCTGAGCCTTGACGACGGCCCGGCCTCCAAACTCGACGGCAGCCTGGCGAGCTGTCTCGGGATCGTCTGTTACGCGGCCACGGGGAGTGGGGACACCGAAGCTGCGCAGGATCTCCTTCGCCTGGTACTCGTGAACTTTCATCGGAAAGGCACCTCTTCGTCTCTCTCTCGAGAGGTCTTTTGCAGGAGGTCCGGAGGTGAGAAGCCGGCCTCGAGGCTCTTGGAGGTTATCAGAAAGCCCTCACCTCACGGAGAACCTGGCGTTCTCTTTTTCCTTTTCTTCCCGGGAGCAGGGAAACCCGAACCGGGCGTCGAAATCACACCCAGGTCTCCGCACTCCCATTTCGAAGCCCGCCCGCCGCTTCGGAACGAGAGCAGGCCAGGCGAGCGCGAGGAAGTCGTCCCCATACCGGTCAAATTCCGCCGACCTCGGGAACTCCTTTACAAGCTCGAGAAGCCGCTCGGAGAAACCGGGCGTCACGAGCCCATGGACCGTGGCCCTCGTTCTCTCGACGTTCTCGCCCGCAAGAGCCGACAGCAAGAAACTGGCCTCTCCCTGCTTCCCCTTGAACCGGATACACGCATCCATCTCGGACTTTTTCGCGCACCCGGGAAGGCCCTTCGCACCAGGAAGGGAGAGCGTTCTTTCGAGGGCCTCCCCTGTCTCGACAAACCGGATGCTCTCGTAAGTGAGACGTCCGTTCTCGTTCTGTTCGGAAAACAGCTCCGCCCGCCCGGAAGGAATCTCGACCAGGAGGCGGGTGGCGTCTCGTTCCTTTGTCCGCTCAAAAAGAATCGAGAGCGACATCACCGGCGCCCGCTCGTAGGTGAAGTGCCAACGCCCCTTTACTGGCTCCGAAAGACCTGGCATGGAGAGAGCCAGGAAGACCGCGACCGCGAGCCTCAGCCAGAGATGCGCTGCCAGACGCGCTCCGAGATGAAGATCTGGACCATCCAGTGGTCCAGGAGCCCCTGGCGCGCCTCGGCCTCGAGAATTCGCAACGCCCCTTCCTTCGAGACGGCCTTCTTGTACGGCCGGTCCGAAGCCGTCAACGCGTCGTAAATGTCACACACCGTCAGCATGCGTGCCGGGACGGCGATGGACTCGGACGCCAGCCCCCTCGGATAACCGCTTCCGTCCAGCTTCTCGTGGTGAGCGTAGGCAATCTCCGGGACCCGCGCGAGTTCTGGCGTCCAGGGGATGGACGACAGGAACCGGAAAGTTTGCGAGACGTGACTCTGGATCTGGAGCCGCTCTTCCTCCGAGAGGCTCCCTTTTGGAATCGAGAGCAGGTGGAACTCCTCTTCGTTCAGAAGCGGAGCGATCTTCCCCCGCCGGTCGCGCCACGTTCTCGTCAAGAGACTCCGGAGTCTCCCGCCAGCTTCCTTCGGCAAGACGGTTGGCTCATTGGCGCGCCGCACTTCTTCGAATTGCGCTTCAAGTTCCCGCGCTCTCTCGTACCGTCCGATATCCAGGAGTCTCAGATCCTCTGCCGTTGGGGGAATGCCAGACTCGAGAAGCCGTTCGAGGAGGGCGCGATACTCGGCCGATTCCGCGGACTCGAGGGCGTAGTCGAATCGATCACGGATGCGCTCCAGAACATCTTCATCGAGCTTCTTCGCCTTGACCAGGACACGTTCCGGGACGGCGATCTTCCCGAAGTCGTGCAGAAGGGCCGCGGTTCTGATTTCGTGAAGCTCCTCGCGCGTAAACGCGATACTCGCGTATGGCCCGTCGTCCGCGCGGTCGACGATTTTGGCCATCTCGTCCGTCAGGTCGGCGACCCGGATCGAATGTCCAGCCGTTGTCGGATCTCGCTGCTCCACCGCGACGATGGAGGCCTGGGCAAAGTCTTCAAAGAGCTTCCGGATGGAGGCCGTCAGCCGGTTGGCCTTCAAACAAACGGCGGCCTGAGTGGCCAGCGAAAGCATGAGCGGCACGAGATCGTCCGGGAAAGCCTCGAAGGTATCCGGTTCGAGACCCCGGCGGTTCATGAGTTGCAGGACGCCCACGAGTTCACCCCTGTGGTCCTTCATGGGGACCATCAGGACGGCGCGGGTGCGCCAGCCCGTGGCGACATCAAAAAGATCGTTATGACGGTACGGCGCGCCCTCCGGGATCTGGTAGGCATCCTCGAGCAGGAGAGGCTCTCCCCGCAAAGCGACAAATCCGGCGAGGCTGGCCTCGTCGACGGGCATCGTCCGCTCCGTGAAGGCAAACCGGACGGCATCGTTTTGCGCGAGCTTGAAACGGAGCCGCTTGCCGGTGGGCCCCTCCTCGAGAAGGTAAAGGCTGCCGGCCTCGGCCCTGGTGAAGCGCCGGGACTCGGAGAGAATCCGCTCGAGAAGCTTCTCCACGTCTCGTTCCGCGGAGAGAGCGATCCCGATCCGGTTCAGAGCTTCGATCCGGGATTCCATTTCCGAAAGCCGGGACTGGAGGGCCTGGCGCTCTCGAAGAAGCTCACTCACCCGCGTTTCCGAAGCAGAACTCTCCATGCTCACCCCGGGATTCTCATTCGGGATAGAAAACCGGTCAAACGGCAAAACAACTCCCTGCAAGTTTCTGGCACTTCACTGAGTCCAGCTCTTTCGGTAATGACACCCCTTGGAGACGGGATTCTTGAGGGCGGCCTGAGCGATGAGCACACTTGCACGGATCCCATGAAAAAGGTCCACGATTCCTCTCGACAGCTTCGTCTCATGGTAGAACCTCGTGAGCCGCTTTTCCAGATCCCTCAGGTCCGCGACGGCGCGCCGCAACCGCTCCGCCGTCCTGACGATTCCGACATAGTTCCACATGGTGTGCCGGATCGTGCTCCAGTCTTGCTGGATGAGCGCCGGATCCTCGTTCTCCGCGTTGCCCGGAGCCTTCCAGTCCGGAATCGCCTTGAAAACCGTGTCGGGGAAGAGCTTGCCGGTCTTCAAGCGCTCCGAAATCGAGGCCGCGGCGTGGTATCCCCAGACGAGGCCCTCGAGGAGCGAGGTCGAGGCCAGGCGGTTGGCACCGTGAACGCCGGTGCAACTGGTCTCCCCGACCGCGTAGAGGTTGCGGATCGTCGTTCTCCCCTCGAGATCGGCGAGAACGCCGCCACAGAAATAGTGTGCCGCCGGGACGACGGGAATCGGCTCTTTTGAGATATCGATTCCGAAGCTCTCGCATTTCGCCGCGATTGTCGGAAAGCGGTCCCTGATCGAGAGGCCGTTTTTCGCATCGTAGTTGTGCGCGAGGTCGAGATACACACACGACTCGCCCCGGCCCGTCATTTCCTCCACGATGGCCCGGGTCACGACGTCCCGGGGGGCGAGATCCTTGCGCTTTGCGTCATAGCGGTGCATGAACGCCTCGCCTGCCCGGTTGATCAGGACGGCGCCTTCGCCGCGAAGCGACTCGGAAATGAGAAACCCCTCCGCATCCGGGTGGTAGAGCGTCGTGGGGTGGAACTGAATGTACTCGAGATTCAGGACGGCCGCCCCGGCACGTTCCGCCATCGCCAGGCCGTCGCCGATGGCGTTTTTTGTGTTTGAGGTGTGGAGATAGAGTCTTCCGACGCCTCCCGTGGCCAGAACGGTGAAGTCCGCGAGAACCGTGTGCACTTTTGAGTTCCGGTCCAGGATGTAGGCGCCAAGACAGGGGTCCTGAAGAGCGTAGCGCTGATTGACATCCGTCGAGTGGTGTCGCGCCGTGATCAGATCGATGGCCGTGGCATCGGTCCATATCGTCACGCCCGGCTCTTTTCGGACACGCGCAAGAAGCGCCATTTCAATGGCTCTCCCGGTTGCGTCGGCAGAGTGGACGATGCGGGGAACCGAATGGGCGGCCTCCCTCGTGAAGTCCAGTTCACCCTTTCGCGTGAGGGAGAACGGCACGAGAGCATCCTTGATGAGAACTTCCTCCACGACGCGAGGCCCCTGTTCGGCTAGGAACCTCACGGCTTCCTCGTGGCATTGCCCGGCTCCCGCCCGCAAGATGTCTTTCACCAGGCTGTCCGGAGAGTCCTTCTTTCCGGCATAGATGATGCCGCCCTGAGCCCATACGGTGTTGCAGTCTTCCGGCTCGCTTGCCTTGGTCACCAGAAGGACAGCGATACCGTTACAGGCGAGCCTGAGCGCGGTGGAGAGACCGGCGACACCCGTTCCGATGACGAGAACAGATGTACGGAACCGGTTCGGGAATTCACTCTTGACCGGCATGGCGCCGATGCCTCCAGAACTTCATTTCCGCCTGCGCTTTGGGTTCTGTTGCGAAAGGACAGCAACGGGCGCGGTCTTGACCTTTACATCCAAGCCGATGTCGATGGCACGAACAGAATGCGTGACGGCTCCGACGGAGACGTAATCCACACCTGCCAGACCTGCCTCACGGGCTCTTTCGGGGTTCATCCGGCCCGATGCTTCGCTCTCCACGTGACGATTCCGCTCCTTGTTGAACTGGCGGATTCTCTCGACAGCCGCCTTGATCTCGCCCGTCTGCATGTTGTCGAGCAGGATGCGCTCCGCACCCGCATCGAGCGCCTGAGCGACTTCCTCCATGTTCCGGGCTTCTGTCTCGAGAAGGAATTTGCGAAGGGAGGGGTTCATCATGCGGAAATCCGCGGCCCTGCGCGTTGCGTCCCAGACAGAGCCCGATCCATCTGCGTGGTTGTCCTTGATGAGGAATGCGTGGGCAAGGCCGAACCTGTGGTTTGTTCCGCCGCCTGCTCGCACGGCATACCGTTCAAAGACTCTCAACCCCGGAGTGGTTTTTCGCGTGTCGAGAAGCCGCGCGGACGTTCCCTCGAGCACACTGACGAAAGATCGCGTCGAGGTCGCGATCCCCGAGAGGCGCTGCACCAAATTGAGGGCCGTCCTCTCGGCGGCAAGCACGGTAATTGCGGGTCCCTCTACCCTGGCGAGGGACGCACCGGGCTCCACGAGATCGCCATCGTTGACGAGGAGTTCGACTGAAGCCGGGGGGGACAGGAACGAAAAGAGCCGCGGGAGGAAAACCAGCCCGCAGACCACGGCCTTTTCCCGGCACGTCATTTCCGCAAAAACACGAGCCGACGGACCGAAGACCGCAAGCGACGTGATGTCTTCCCCATCTTCGGCGAAGGCCCGGGTTAGAAGGTCATCAAGTGCTGAAGCGAGTTCTTTGCTCAGTTTCACTGAAAGCGGATTCTAGCGTTTTCGCTCTCGTCTTTTCCTCTTACGCGATAATTCCCGGTGCCACGCATCGACGTGGTGGAGGAAGGTCTTGAAAAAACGAATCTTGGCTTTGTCATTTCTCGCGGTCTTGGCGATTGGCCAGACTGCCCGCGCCGATGAGGGCATGTGGATGCCACAACAGGTCCCCGACCTCTCTGCCCGGATCAAGGACCTCGGTTTCCAGGGTGACCCGAAAGCTTTCGCGGATCTCACCGGGCACCCGATGGGAGCCATCGTTTCCCTGGGAGGCTGTTCAGCTTCTTTCGTGTCTCCCGACGGCCTGATCGTCACGAACCATCACTGTGTTCAGGGCGCCCTTCAGTACAACTCGACTCCCGACCGAAACTTGATCACGGATGGCTTCCTCGCCAAGACCCGCGCCGAGGAACTCTGGAACGGCCCCGGATCACGCGTTTTCGTGACCGTTTCCGTTCGCGAGGTGACGGACGCCATTACCGCGAACATCGATGCCAAGCTCACTCCCCGCAAGCGTTATGACGTGATCGAGCAGCGCGTGAAGCAGCAGACCGCAGCCTGTGAGAAGGATGGATTACGTTGCTCCGTCCAGTCTTTCTTCGAGGGCCTCAAGTACTTCGAAATCGCCACGATGGAGATCAACGACGTTCGCCTTGTTTACGCCCCCGCGGCAGGAATCGGCAACTACGGCGGCGAAACGGATAACTGGCAATGGCCTCGCCACACGGGAGACTTCTCGTTCTACCGGGCCTACGTCGGCAAGGATGGCAAGCCAGCTCCATTCTCGAAAGAGAACGTCCCGTACAAACCCAAGCACTACCTGAACGTCTCTCCCTTCGGCGCCAATCCCAATGACTTCATCATCGTTGCCGGTTACCCTGGCCGCACCTTCCGCCACGAGACGTTCTCCGAGGTCAAGGAGCGGACAGAGTGGGCCTTGCCAAGGGGGATCAGCCGGGCAAAGGACGTCCTGGCCGTCCTGGACGAAGTCACCAAGGGGAACAAGGAACTCGAGATCAAGGCCGAGCCGCGCAAGCGTGGCCTTCACAATGGGTTAACCAAGAACACCGGTGTTTTGCAGGGGCTTGTTAAGGGGGGGCTTCTGGCCGAGAAGGAAGCCACCGAGAAGGCTTTTGCGGCCTGGATCGAAAACGATGCCAACCGGAAGAAAACCTATGGCGACGTGCTGCCGGCACTCTCCGCCATGCAGGCCGAGAGCGAAAAGACCCGGGAACGCGACGCCGTTTTTGGCGCTCTTTATCAGTCGTCATCCCTTCTGGGAGCCGCCGATACGATCTACCGGCTGGCTCTCGAGCGCCCCAAGAAGGACATCGACCGCGAACCCGCTTTCCAGGAACGGAACTGGAAACGCATCCAGGAACAAATGGAGAGGCTGCAGCGGTCGTACGCCCCCGAATTGGACAAGGCCCTTCTGAAGTTCGCGCTCAAGGAGGCAGCTGCCCTTCCCGCCGAGACCAGGGTCGAACAAATCGATAAGCTCACGGGTCTCAAGCCAGGGCTTGCGAAAGAAGAAGCCGAGAAGCTCATCGTCACGTTCATCGAAGCGCTTTACGCGAAGACAACGCTGGGGACCGCCGAAGCGCGTCTCGCTCTGTTGACCAAACCAGCCGCCGAGATCACCAAGTCAGAAGACCCCATCCTGAAACTGGCCGTCCTTCTTCAGCCAATGGGCGAGGCTCTCAGGGAGCGGGACAAGGAGCGGGCTGGACGCCGGAGCCTCCTGAGACCGCGCTACATGAAAGCGCTTCTGGACATGCAAGGCGGGCTCGTCGCGCCAGATGCAAACAGCACTCTGCGCGTCACCTTCGGACGCGTCATGGGCGTTTCCCCGAAAGATGGCATCTTCTATCTCCCGCAGACAACCTTGCAGGGAGTGCTCGACAAGCACACGGGCCAGGACGAATTCAATGCCCCCAAAACTCTGCGTGATGCCGCTCAAGCCCTGCGGGCAGGGAAAAAGACCCCGTATCTCGATCCAAAGCTGAACGATGTTCCGGTCGACTTCCTCTCCGACGTCGACACGACCGGTGGAAACTCTGGGTCTGCCGTCTTGAACTCGAAAGGTCAACTCGTCGGGCTGCTCTTTGACGGAACCTTTGACACAGTTGCTTCCGACTTCTTGTTCGACAAGAAAAGAACACGGTCGATCCAGGTCGACAGCCGGTACATGCTCTGGGTCATGACGGAGGTGGACAAAGCCGGCCATCTCGTGGAGGAGATGGGCATCAAGCCATAATTTCTCCTGCTTGATCAAACGGCTACGCGAAGCGAAAAAAGACAAAAGAGCCGGGGACTGAAACTCCCGGCTCTTTTTTGCTTTTCGCATTCTCCGGGGCCGTACACCCGGATCAGGAAGGGTCTTCAGGCGCGTTCCTTTTCGAGAACTGGCTCCGCGATGAGGCGGGCCGCCATTTCAGTTGAGACACGGTCGGTGTTGATGACCAGGTCATAAAGAAGCGGGTCATCGATGTCTTTCTTGAAATAGCGCTTCAGGTACTTCTTGCGGGCGAGGTCTTCATTCCCCACAAACGTTGCGGACTCCTTGCGGGAGAGTTTCATGACCTCCTGAATGTGGGAAATGCGCCGGTCGAGCGAACCAACGAGCCGGACATGAAAAGCCTTTGGCAAATGGCTGGCGATGATGTTCGCCCCGCGGCCCACGAGAATCGCATGCCCCATCTCGGCGATCCGCAGGACGGTCTCCGTGGTCTGCTGGATGAGCCGCCAAGAGGAGGGGTGCAACCCCAGGAGTTCCTCGACCGCGTCACTGATCCCAGAAGACTTGTCCTCGGGCATGAACTGGGCGAGCTTCTCCGGAAGCTCGTGATCTTCGATCACCTTCTGAACCAGATTCTTGTCAAAAACTGTCCAGGGAACACCGTGCCGCGGCAGCCGGGCATTGAGGTAGTTGGCCACCTCATCGGCGATGGTCATGCCGCCCGCTCCCGACTGACGGGAAATCGTGATCACCGGCCGCTCTCCGAGCCGGCTCTTCCCCTCCTCCGCGTTCTCCGGAGGGCTCAGGTTGATGTTGATGAATGAGAGACATTTCTCTGCGGATGATCGTTCCATGGTCTCGAGCCTCCTTCGCGCTGAAACCCCTTTCTGGAATGTTAGGGGGGACTGCTGCCTCCCAGGCCTCGAAATCTTGACCGGAGTTTACTCCTGGTTGCTCTCCCTGGCGACGACAGTAGAGGTCAAGATTCCACGCCAGACGCCCGTGCCCGGCTACCCCAGCAGCCTGCGCTTCCTGAATTCCCTCCCAGAGCCCCTTGCCAAAGTGCTCGTTCCCAGAGGGATTATCGAGTACAATCACTACGGGAGATGCGCTGGCGGCACTGTTATGAATCAGGGTGAAAAGTCGGAGAAGAGTCAGTCGAAGATCCTCGAGGCGGCATTGCAGCTCTTTTCCAAACAGGGCTACCGGGGAACCAGCATTCGGGACATTGCCGACCTTGCGGGTGTTTCGACAGGGAACGTTTATCATCACTTCCCCGATAAGGAGACGATCTTCCGAACTCTCCTGGATCAGTACTGGACAGCAATTGACAGCCCCGATTTCCCATTCAACAAGGCGCTTGCATCTGGCGCTTTTCCGGACGACCTCGAGGCTCTCGGGCGCGCGGCCGAGGAAAGTGTTCGCATTTACAAGCGGCACATCACCCTCATTTATGTCGACGTAGTGGAATTTGACGGCGATCACATCCGCAAATTCTATTCGGACATGTCCGGCCGGTTTGCCTCTTTCATGGCGAAACGCTACGGCACCAACGGCCTCGGCCCCAAGCTGCGCCCGGGTATTTCACAACTGTCCGCGGTGATGCTGGTTTCCCGCATCCTCCTCCACTATTACGCCACGGAGATCCTGTTCGGCGTGCAAAATCAGTTTGGCAAGCCGAGTTCCGAGGCCATCCGGGATGTGGCTGACATCCTCAGGCACGGCCTCCTCAAGTCGATTGAGCCAATCACGCCAGACTCGACAGAAACTCCATTGTCAGCTGAAGAAGTGCATCCGGCCGCTCAATGATCAGGGCGTGACCGCTCTCTGAGACAATTTCGAGCCTCGCCCCTGGAACCAGCCGGGCGGCCTCTTCAGAGAGAGCCAGTGGCATGACAGAGTCCTGGCCGGCAGCGACAACCAGCACGGGACACTGAATCCGTGGCAGATAGGGCGTGAGATCCGCCCCGTCAATCGACACGAGCAGTTGCTCGAGCCCCGCGTACCATCTGTCCGGAAGCAGGGCCGTTGCCCCGCGCCGAGCCTGTAAACCGGCCTGATGCGCTTCCCGATACTCTTCCGAGAACGCGGAGGCGGCCAGGAGGTCGTACATTTGCTCCCGGCTCCCCCCGGCCAGGGCCTCGCGGCATGCGGCGCGCAGCGATCGCACTTCCGCCGTCATCGCTTCGGTGAAGCGGCTCGTGACCGTGGCGGCCACCACCGCACGGACCCGCTCGCCAAACATCGAGGCCGTCAAGAGCGCCACTTCACCCCCGAACGAGGTTCCAAGAAGACTCGCCTTCGCGAGTCCGAGGTGATCGAGAAGGTCAACGACATCACACGCGTGCCCAGCGAGGTCAGCTGGAACAGGACCATTTAGAGACTGCAACTGGCCCCTGAAATCACACAGGACGACCTGAAACCTACTGGCGAGACGGTCCGCGAAGGGGCGCCAGGAGGCATAGGTCATCATGCCGCCGTTGAGAAGGACAACGGGTGGCCCGGACCCAATAACTGCGTGCCCGATCACCATCACTTCGCTCCCCGAGGAGTTGAATTCGGCGAGGATACCTTCGAAAGGGTCTCGAGGAAGTCCCCTGGACACTCCTGCTGCGGGACATGACCACACCCCTCGATCTCGAAAAGGCGCGCTCCCGGAACCTCCGAGAGGATCCTCTTGGCGTAGTCCAGCGGCAGCAACCGGTCCGAGGTTCCCCAGATGACATCTAGCGGAACACCCAGCGAGGAGAGCTTGCCATCCATGACGTACGGCTCCATGTCGCTAGCTGTCTGAGCAATACGGCTGATCGGGCCTTCTTTCGCCTGGCGAATGACATCCCGCAGAACGAAACTGGCAATCGGCACGGAGCCGGGAGCCCGCAGCGCGTCCATCAGTGTGCGTGCTTCCTCAATCGTTCTCGGGGTGAGCGTGAGCCCCTTGCTGACGTGGCGCAGGGGGCCTCCGTTAACCAAAACGACCCTCTCCACGCGCTCCGGGGCCTCCCTTGCAGCCAGGACGGCGAGCCAGCCTCCGAGTGAATTCCCCACCACGGTGGCGCGGCCAGCCGGTACCGCGTTGTTGAGTACCGCGAGCGTGCCGTCGAGAAGGGTCTTGACACTGAGGGGGCCGGCTTCTGGAGCACTGTCACCGTGCCCCGGGAGGTCCGGAATCACCAGCGTGTAAGTCGAGCTGAGGGCTTGGGCAACACGCCCAAAGGCTCCCGCGTGGTCCCCAGCACCGTGGAGGAGCACCAAAACGGGCCCCGTGCCCCCTTTCCACACCGCCACCGGCCCTTCTGGCGCAGCCACCCTCTCGAGTTTCAGCCCAGCCTGCGAAAGAGATCTGCGCATGAACCAGGCATAGACCGAAAGGGGACGCAGAAAGAAGAAAACAACGGGAACGAGGATGAGGAGAACGAGTAATCCGGCAAGAATCAAGAGGGCCTTTTTCATGGGAAGCGACAACCTCCTCTCGAGTATCCCGCCGGCAGCTCTTTACACGAAGCGGAATGCAGCCGCGGCCTGGTTGTAGCCGACGCCAGACCCCGCGAAGACCACCAGATCGCCTTTTTTGATGCGGCCTTTTTCGATGGCGTCATCAAACGCCATCGGGATGCAGGCCGAACCGGTGTAACCCCACTTATCCATCACACAGTGGGTTTTTTCCATGGGCAAACCTAGATCCGCCATGACGAGTTCAATTGAAGGTTTACGGACTTGCGTGAAGATGATCTGGTCGATGGCCGAAATCTCGTATCCGCCCTCTCTGGCCAGCCTCCTGATCAGGCGCGGCCACCCCTCGTGATTGATTTCAGGCGGATACCGTTGCACCATCTTGACGGTGGTCCGGCCTGCCTTGACGGACTCTTCCGTCGCCGGTTCCGCCGTTCCGCCCGAAAAAATGCCCCAGTACTTTGAATAGGCTCCGTCGGATTGCATGGCGCAGTTAACAAACCCAGGCATGTCACTCGGCTCGAGGACCGCGGCACCAGCGCCGTCACCGTAGAAAAAAACCATCGGATCGTTCGGATCCGCAAGCTTGTGCATCATGTAGACGCCCACGACGAGGACCGTCTTGAGGGCCGGATTTGCTGAGATCAAGGACGCTCCGGTGGCAAGACCAGTGGGGAACGAGGCGCAGGCACAACCAATGTCAAACGTGCCTGCGTTCTTTGCCCCCAGCTTCTCCTGCAGGACGACCGAAGTTGCCGGGGTGATGTAGTCGGGGGAGTCCGTTCCGAGAAGAATGAGGTCCACGTCGGCGGGTTCGCGGCCGGCTCTCTCGAGCGCCTCCTGACAGGCACCCAAGGCGACGTCAGAGGTGGCCCAGGAGTCTTTCGCATACCAGCGTGTGCCGATTCCACTTGCGGCTTCCATCTTCTCCACAAAGTCGGGGAATTGCGGAAACCGTTTTTGCAGTTCGGCGTTGGTGATCTCGATTTCGGGAACATAACGTCCCGTGGAAACTATCCGTGCGTACCGCATGAAACACTCGCTCACTAGGTTCCGACGACGATGCCGCCGTCCACTGAAAGCACGGTGCCATGGACAAAAGACGCGGCGTCGGAGGCGAGCCAGACGTAAGCGTTGGCGATGTCGTCCACATGGCCCATCCGGCCGATGGGTGTACGCGCGACCATTCCCTGAATGACCTTCTCGGGCATGGACTTGATGATGTCGGTTGCGATGAAGCCCGGGGCGACTGCGTTGACACGGATTTTGAACTTACCAAGTTCGCGCGCCCATGTCTGCGTCATGCCGATAACACCGGCCTTGGCGGCCACATAGTTCGTCTGTCCGAAGTTCCCGTAAAGCCCCACGACCGACGAAGCGTTCAGAATCACCCCGCCGCCCGCACGAATCATGTGGGGAACGACTGTGCGCGTGCACAGGAAGACGCCCCGCAGATTGACTCCGATGACGGCTTCGAAGGCTTCATCCGTCATCATCGCGGCCACTTCGCCGTCCTTCCACTTGATGAGTTGTGAGTCCCTCACGATTCCAGCGTTGTTGACGAGAACATCGATCCGGCCCCATTTCGCAGCCACGGCCTCGACCCCATCTTTCACGGAGTCAGCGTTTGCAACGTTCACCTTCTGAAAGAGACCCTCCCCCGAAGCGTCCGTCAGTTCTTTAATGAGGGTCTCGGCGGCGCGGTCATCCACATCCCAGGCAGCCACGCGAGCGCCTTCCCTGGCGAAACGAATGGCCGTTGCCTTGCCGATGCCCGCCGCGGCTCCCGTGACGATAACAACTTTCCCAGACAGTCCTGTTTCCAGACTCATGCTTCACTTCCTGAATCAATCCCGGACGAAACCCGGGAAGCACCGAAAAAAGGGGGCCTCGTTTCCTTCCGAAAAGAGGCCCCCGTGGCGAGAAGGTGTCCTAGAAGAGGAATCTCACGCCCAGCTGGAACTCGCGCGAGGAGAGGGTGGCGCTGGGCTTTCCGAAGTTCGGGTTGGCGACATAGGGCAGCGTTGGACGCGCAATGGTCGGACCCGAGTAGTACATGGCGCCATCAAATGAGGTGACGTCGTAGTTTGTGGTGTTGAAGAGGTTGAAGCCCTCGGCGATCACTTCGAGCGTTGTCTTGCCGCCCAGATTGAAGCCCTTGGTGATTCTCAGGTTGAACGTACGGAACGGCGGGCCGTCCTCGCCGAACCTCTCGACGCCGAGTGGCCTGTCGGAGTTCTTTCCGTCGCCGTTGTAGTCGTAGCCCAGCCGCCGCGTCCAGGGCTGGCCAGAGGCATATTCATAGTACGGACCAACAGTAACAGTCCACGGCAGGCGGAAGACGCCGCTGACGACCAGGCGATACTTCTCCCAGGACCGGGCGCGGCCCCACTCGGCCTCGATATTTGCCGGGTCATCCGGATAACCCGTCGGGAACTCTGGGCTGAAGTCGTCCGCAATGTTCTTTTTGTCCGCCAGTGTGATGGCGGCCGTGACGATGTGCCCGCCCTTGAGGTTTCCGTTCAGGCTGAACGAAAGGGCTTTGTAGGTCGTGTGCCCATCGTTGGTATAGGTGTTTACCTGTCCCCACGCCGCGTTCGGCCGGATCGGGTTGGAGTTCCCGCCCCAGTTCGTATCGCGAACAATGATCTCCTTGTCTCCCTTGACGTAGACACCTTCGATGTCAGCAAAGAGACCCGTGTTCCAGAGTTTTGCCGTCAGTCCGAGGGAGTACTGAGTCGACTCGGGAGCGTCGAGAGTGGTGTCCATCAAGACAATGTCTTTGCTCGGAACCAGGAAACCGGTGTTGTAAGGATTGTTCGGATCGATGGGGAGACCGGGAAGGGCCAGACGGGTCTGAAGCTTTCGCCCCGTGATGCCGTTCTGCTGGAGTTCCGTGAAGTTGGGCACAAGGAGGTAACGCCCCGTGAAAATTCCCGCGCCTCCGCGCGCCACGTACTTCCCATCACCTTTTACGTCCCACGAGAGCCCCACGCGCGGCTGGAAATTGTTGTAGTCCACATCACGGCCATTCGGAACGAGCGGATGCGTGAAATCGGGGTTGTTGCCGTTCAAATCCACATCGTAGCGGAGGCCAGCGGAGACCGTCAGGTTCGCCGTGGGCCGCCAGTCATCCTGAATCCAGCCAGCAATGCGGTTCGTGTTCGTCTTCACATCCGCGGAGCCAATTCCGTAAAGGAAAGCGTACGGCGCCGCGCGGACATCCGTTGCGTAGAGCAGGAGGCCCGTCTGGTACGTGTCGATCCGGGAACGGTCGATCACGCGCTGGAAACTCGCGCCGATTTTGATGTCATGCGTGCCACCCGTGCCCCCTCCAAGATGGAGGTAGAACGTGTCCCGCAACTCCCACTGGTCTCCCTCGCCCAGAAGGTCACCCAGAATGTTGCCGCCCGTCCGGAGCGTCGTTCCATTCGTGAACCACTCGGACGTCGCCTGAGAATTCATCGGCTCGTCGTACTTGCGCGTTCCGATCTGCCCCCGCAGCTCGTTCGTGTTCCCCGAAGAAAAGACCGCCGTGTGGCTCATCGTGAAGTTGTAGTTGTCGCGGTTCAGCTGCTGACCGTAGGACTCGTCCTGAACGCCGCCAACGCGAAAGTTGTCCTGCCGGTAGCGCTCGTAATCGAGTTTCGCCGTCGCCCGGGCGCTCTCTCCAAGCGCGATGTCCGCACCGCCGAAGAGAAGGAGCTGGTCATAGGGCACCTTCAAGTCGGCCGCCCGGTTTGCGTAAGCTCCGCCAGGCCGAAAGTTGACGTAGTTCGTCGTGTCCACGTACTCGGCGGAAACGAAAAAGTGCGCCTTGTCCTTGACGATCGGGCCCCCCAGCGTCATTCCATACTGACCCTTGGAGAAGTCGTTCTTCTGAAGTTCGAGAGCACCCTGGGCGCGCATCCCCTGATTGCGGTAGAAGGCGAAGGCCGTCCCAGAGAACTGATTGGTGCCCGTCTTCGTCACGATAGAAAGGGCGCCTCCGGAAGACCCCCCGATTTCACTGTCAAAACGGTTGCTGATCACGCGGAACTCTGAGATCGAATCCTGAGAGAAACGCGTCTTGGCCTGCCCCAGAGCCGGGTCGGTATAGTCAACCCCATCGACCAGAATGGTTGACTGGGAGGCGTTTCCTCCGGAACTGATGACGGGTCCGCCCGTCACGAACCGGAACTCGCCGCGTTCACGCGTCACCGTCGGAGACACGAACGCGAGTTCCTCGAAATTGCGGTTGGCAACCGGAAGCTCCTTGATCTGCTCCGGAACGATGTTCGTCGATGAATCGACCTTGTAAACATCCACGAGCGGGGCTTCGGCCGTGACCGTGACCGCTTCCGTGACGGCCTTCGCCTTCAGCACGATCCGCGCCCGCATGGTCTGCCCAACACGAAGAGTTAGACGCTGCTCGGCCGTCTCGAACCCTTGCAGCATCACACGAACAACGTACCCGGACGCCGCGGGAACGGGTGAAAAACGTGCCGTGCCCTTGCCTGACGTCACCGTGGCGCGAGCATAACCCGTCTCTTCTCGCTTCAACTCGACGGTGACGCCCGGCAACTCGACGCCCGTTTCATCGATGACATCGATTTCAACGACGGCGTCGGCTACCTGGGCCGCGGCCCGCGGCGCGGAAGCGATCATGCCCAGCGACAGGACGATGGCGGCCGCCTGGATAAGCGACCAGCCGAACCGTAACAACCTCTGCTTCCCCTTCATCTCTCCCTCCTGAAACCCTGAACCTCGAAGGCTCACTCGACAAAACGAACACTCGGTATGTTTTTAAGTGTAGGAAGGAGACGGCATACTGTCAAGCAAATACTGGTTTCTTTCTCGCCAGAAAAGCGGGCCCCGGATTGGCGCTCTCCTGAGGGGGGTGATCTTTCGGGAGCGCGGGGTTTTGGGCGGCCCTTTGGAACTCCCGGGGGCGGGCGAGACGCCCGCGCTCCCAGGAAGTCCCGAGTTTTGGGGGAAAGGACGAAAGACTAAGTGGACCATGGAAAAGAATTCGTCTTTCTTCTTCCCTTTCCCCTCTCCC
>JADHED010001438.1_pt1 | contig 20241 bp, 17 predicted proteins | sample 8952041 | NCBI WGS metagenome assembly JADHED01 (sample SAMN16124423, study PRJNA663239) | bioreactor sludge metagenome | isolation source: sludge (control) | place: India:Bengaluru | collected 2018-09-08
GCTTCTTGTTGGCGAATGCCTGCTCGGTCCCCTGCCGGTTGGGCAGCAGCCGCGGCGCGGCCAGCATCATGAACGACATGCCGACCAGCGCCACGGCAATGCCGAGCGGGGTGATGTCGAACAGGCCGAAGCCGGGGCGACCGGTCAGCGTCTGGTACTGACCATTGACCACCAGGTTGGTGCTGGTGCCGATCAGCGTAACCGTACCGCCCAGAATCGAGGCGTAGCTGAGCGGGATCATCAGACTCGACACCGGCACCTTGATCTTCTTGGACCAGCGCGCCACGGCGGGAATCATCGTCGCCACCACCGGCGTGTTGTTGATGAAGGCGCTGGCCAGCATCACCGGCGCCATCAGCCGACCGATGGCGCGCCGCTCGCTCTTCGGCGTACGCAGCAGCTGGTTGACCACCAGATCGACACCGCCGGAAGCGCGGATGCCCCCGGCCAGCACGAACATCGCCGCCACCGTCAGCAGACCACTGTTGCTGAAGCCGGAGAAGGCCTCACTGGGGGTCAGGATGCCGCTCATCGCCAGCACCAGCACGGCCGCCATCATCACCATGTCCGAAGGAGCGCGAGTGAAGATCAGCAGCAACAGCGTCGAAAGGGTGAGTCCAGTGGTCAGCCAGACCTGCCATGCCAGTGCCATCGTCACCTCTGGTGTGCTGTGAAAATCGATCGATCTGATTCATAGCCTAGCAGGCCGTTGAAAAACCCCGTTCGCCATTCGATCGGATGGCGTTTTACACCCGGAAAATCCGGTTGAGGCATGTTTTTGGGGGTTTTGAGCCTCCTGAAGGTCATTTTGAGTCTCCCGAGAGCCGTTTTCATGGCCTTTGGACGAATTTCTGGCACAGTGATCCTGCCATGGGAGCCCTTTCATGGACGCGGCAGAGTTTTTCAACGACCTGCTAGCCTGCATCGCCAGTGCTGCCATGCGGCATGGTTTACGCACGCACGCGTCGAGCCAACTTCTTTATCAGTAAAGAAAAGCGGTTGGTGACATGGGGTGAGACGAAGGCAGCAGCGCGATGGCGGAGGGGGTGGGATTTGAACCCACGAAGGGCGTTAACCCTTGCCGGTTTTCAAGACCGGTGCAATCAACCGCTCTGCCACCCCTCCGGCGGCCGCCATCTTACCCCAGCCGACCGGGGAATTGAATTGGACTTTGTTCGAAGGCCAAGCCACCCGGATCGAACTGGCTGAGTGCCGACCGCCAGGCAGCCAGCTTCTGCTGCTGGCCGAGGGTGGCATGAGCCGGACTGGTCGAAGGCAGCCGCAGGCAGCGGAGCGATGTTTCATCCAGAGTGGACCGCACATGGCGCAGAAAGCACTGCTCGGCCTTGGCACCATTGAAGAGAATGGCGTGGATTCGCGGATGTTGGCGCAGAAAACCGGCAATGTCGTTGAGCTCGAGCGAAGCATCGTCGATCTTCGCATCGGCGCTGCCTTCGCGGCGGCAGGCGTGGAGCACATCCCACAGCGCGATGCCGGATGACTTGAGCGCCTCGAGTCGCTGCGGGTAGGCGAGCGCTGCGTCAAAACCGCAGAGTTCGGCCATGATCGGCCAGAACCGGTTGCGCGGATGGGCGTAGTATTCGCCCAGCCGCAGCGAGTGGCCGCCCGGCATGCTGCCGAGAATCAGCAACCGCGCCCGCGCATCCGCGATCGGGGCAAACCCCTCCAGCCGGACCATCGACGGCCGCTTACTGCGCCAGCGCCTCACGCACGAAGCGTGGCAGCACACCGGCCGCCTGGTGGATCTGCGGCGTGTAGTAGCGGGTGTCGATCCCCAGCTCGTCGAACCGGGCCGGCCCCGTTTCCGCCAGGGTCACCCCATGCCCGCCGAGGGTGACGCTCCACCAGCCCGAAGGGTAGATGGTGAGCGGAAAGGTCAAGGTACGGCGGCTGCTGAAGCCGACCTGCGCCAATCCGTCGTGCACCCCCCTGATGATGCTGCCGGCGTGGAACAGCGGCGATTCGCTCTGCTGCACCAGCACGCCCTGGGCACCCAGCGCCCGGTGGCAGTCGCGGTAGAAGTCGGGGTGGAACAGCCCGGCAGCGGGGCCGACCGGATCGGTCGAGTCGATGATGATCACGTCGAGCGAATCGGCCGGGCGTTCACGCATCCAGGCGATGCCGTCGGCAAACAGCAGTTGGGCGCGCGGGTCGCCATTGCTGCCACACAGCTCGGGAAAGTACTGCTCCGACACCCGGGTGACCCGCTCGTCGATCTCGATCTGCCAGGCCTGCTCGACGCCACGGTGCTTCAGCACCTCGGTGAGGGTGCCGCAGTCGCCGCCGCCGATGATGGCCACCCGTCGGGGCGCGGGATGGCTGAAGAGCGCCGGATGGGTGATCATCTCGTGGTAGATGAAGTGGTCACGCTCGCTGAGCATGAAGCAGCCATCGATCAGCATCACCTTGCCGTAGCTGCGGCTTTGGTAGATCTCGATCTTCTGGAATTCGCTCTGCTCCTCGTGCAGCTTGGCCTCGACCGCAAGCCCGATCGCCGAGCCCTCGTCACCAAACCGCTCGATCACCCAGGCGTCGCCGTTGCTCATCGATTGTCCTCGTTTGTCATGTCACTGAAGTAAGGCAGTCATTACCCTGTGCCCGATCACAGCGGGACGATCGACAGGCAAAGTGCTCTGGCTGGCAGAAAAGAGCAGCTATTATAGTGAGTCCGCCCGCAGCACGCGCTGCCGAGTGCAGTGCAGCCGTCCATTTTACCGACCACCACCCATCGTCGACCTGCCGTTCGCGCATCACAGAGGAGTATCCCGATGGCGCATGACCACACCATGACCGCCGCCGCCCATTTTCGCGTCGCCCGCTGGGGCGAGGGCTACTTCGACATCGATGCACAAGGGGAGGTGGTGGTGGCGCCCCGGGGCGCACGGGCACCGCAGCGGTTCAAGCTGACCGCCATCGCCGACCGGATGCGGGCCCAGGGGCTCAACTACCCGATTTTGCTGCGCTTCACCGACATCATCGCCGACCGGCTGACGGCACTGTCGGAGGCGTTCGAGCAGGCCCTCGCGCGCAGCGGCCATGCCAGCGGCTACCGGGCCATCTATCCGATCAAGGTGAACCAGCAGCGCGAGGTGGTCGAGGCGATGGTTGCCGCGCAGAAGCAGCGTGGCTATGTCGGCCTCGAGGCCGGCAGCAAGCCGGAACTGCTGATCGTGCTGGCCAATGCCGAACCGGGCTGCACCCGCATCGTCTGCAACGGTTACAAGGACCGTGACTTCGTCCGGCTGGCGCTGCTGGGCGAAAAGCTCGGCCACTGCGTCTATCTGGTGATCGAGAGCCTGAGCGAGGTCGAGCTGATTCTCGACGAAGCCGCACGCCTCGGTGTGCGGCCTCGCCTCGGCGTGCGGGTGCGGCTGGCCACGGTGGCCAAGGGCAACTGGCAGAACACCGGCGGCGAGAAGTCGAAGTTCGGCCTGTCGGCAGCGCAGATTCTGACCCTCGTCGAGCGGCTGCAACGCGCCGGACGGCTCGACTGCCTGGAGATGCTCCACAGCCACATCGGCTCGCAGATCGCCGACCTCGAGGACATTCGCCGCGGCAGCCAGGAGGCGGCGCGCTTCTACGGCGAACTGCACCGGCTGGGCGCCGCCGTGCAGGTGGTCAACCTCGGCGGTGGCTTGAGCGTCGACTACGATGGCAGCTTCTCCAGCAGCTACTTCTCGATGAACTACCGCTTTGCCGAATATGCCGGCGCGATCATCGAAGGCATCACGGTCGAATGCGCCCGCCGGCAACTGCCGTTCCCGCAACTGATGAGCGAATCTGGACGGGCGCTCACCGCGCACCATGCCCTGTTGCTGACCGATGTCGCCGACGTCGAACGGCCGGTGCAGGAAGTCGCGCCGGCCGCCACGCTGCTGGCGCAGTGGGCCGAGGTCTCGCCGGTGCACCGGCGGCTGGTGGAGTGCCATCAGCGGCTCGAAGCGGGGGATCTCGACCATGCGCGCAACGCCCTGCAGTGGATGGAGGGATGGCTGGACGAACTGGAGACGCTGTTCGCCGCCGGCGAGGTCTCGCTGCGGCAGCGGGCCGAGGCCGAGCAGTTGCATGCGATCAACTGCCGCAAGATCGCCGCCCTGCTCGCTGCGGCAGACATTCCCGACGATGGCCTGCTGGCCGCACTGCGCGAGAAGCTGGCCGACCGGCTCTATGTCAACTTCTCACTGTTTCAGTCGATGCCGGACATCTGGGGCATCGACCAGATCTTTCCGGTGCTGCCACTGAGCGGCCTCGATCAGCCTCTGCAACGCCGCGCACTGATTCATGACATCACCTGCGACTCCGATGGCCGGCTCGACCGCTATGTCACGGCCGAACGCACCACGCTGGCGCTGCCGGAGTTCGACCCGCACCAACCACCGCTGATCGGATTCTTTCTGCTGGGTGCCTATCAGGAGACCCTCGGCGATCTGCACAACCTGTTCGGCCGGGTCGACTCGGTCAATGTCACCCAGAGCGAAGCGGGCGAGCTCTGCTTCACCGAGACCATTCCCGGCGAGAGTGTGGCACAGGTGCTGCGCGCGGTCGATTACCAGCCGGAGCAGTTGTTCGACCTTCTGGCAGAGCGGGTGCGGGAGGGAATCGAACCGGGCGCAGAGCGCGAACGGCTGCTGCAACTGATTGCCATGCAGGCTTCGACCCACACCTATTTCAGGCGTGACACGGAACAGAGATGACCTGCGAAGGACTCCCCGCAGCAGCGGGGAGTCCGAAAGCAGCGCGGATTGGATTATTGCAGCAGACCCTCGGCCTTCATCGCTTCGCGCACGGCTGGACGTTCCATCATCCGGGCGCGAAAGGCTTGCAGGCTGGGGTAAGGCGACAGGTCGAGCTTGGCATAGCTCGACCAGCCGCTCACCACGAACAGATAGACATCGGCCGCGCAGAAGCGGTCGCCGAACAGATAGGATTTGCCCGCCAGCGCCGCATCGGCCAGCTTGAGTCGCCCTGATAACTGCTGCACCACCCCCGCGCGGGCCTCGTCGCTGATGTTGGGCCGGAACAGCGGGGCAAAGCCCTTGTGCAGTTCGGTGCCGATGAAGCCGAGCCACGAGACCATCTGATACCAGACCGGGCTCTTCGCCGGCGGCACCAGTGCGGTGCCGGTGGCATGGTCGCCGATCCAGAGCATCAGCGCCGGTATCTCGGTCAGCAGTTCACCGCTGTCGAGTTGCAGCGCCGGCACATAACCCTTGGGGTTGATCGCCAGAAAATCGGCACCGCTGGCGGTCTTCTTGCTGGCCAGGTCGACCCGCTCCAGCTCGAAGTCGAGCCCCGCCTCGCGCAGCAGGATGTGGGGTGCCAACGAGCAGGCGCCGGGCGTGTAGTACAGTTTCATCGGGTTGTTCTCCGCAGGGATGAAAAGGTGAGCCACCAATGTGCGCCACCGCTGCACGATGGTCAACCGTGTCACCGTGACCACCCGGCGCGACCACAAAAAACTGATAGACTCGAAAACCCCGACCCACTCATCACCCGCTCCATGACCCCATCACGGCCCGCTGTTGCCGAATTGCGCCGACTCGCCGCGCTCGCCGGACCCATTCTGGTGGTGCAGATGAGCTACACCGGCATGAGCGCCACCAACGTGATCATCGCCGGTCAGCTGAGTGCCACCGATCTGGCGGGAGTCGCGGTGGGGGCGGGCGTGTGGATACCGATCTACCTCACCCTGTGCGGACTGCTCTACGCACTGGCACCGCTGGTGGCCTACCGCCAGGGCAGTGGTGCAACGGCCCAGATCAGGCCACTGCTGCAGGTTGGCCTCTGCTGTGGATTGGCACTGGCGGCGCTCGGCATGCTGCTGCTGTGGAACATCGAGCCGCTGCTGCGCTGGATGGGCAGTCCGGAGCCGGTGCGGCGGGTGGCGGTCGACTACCTGCGTGCGCTCTGTGCCGGCATTCCGGCGATGATGCTGTTCCAGCTGCTGCGCAACCTCAACGAGGGACTGGGACTGCCCCGACTGGCGATGCGGGTCGGCACGGTCGCCTTCGCGCTCAACATCCCACTCGCCTGGTGCCTGGTGACGGGTGAAGCGGGACTGCCGGCACTGGGGGGCGCCGGCTGCGGCATCGCCACGGCGCTGCTGTTCTGGGTGATGTTCGCGCTGCTCTGGCTGCTGTCGCGGCGCGATGCGCGCATCGCGCCCCATCTGCGCGGAACCGTGCGTCTCGATGGCGCGCTGTTGCGGGAGTTCCTGCAGCTCGGCCTGCCGATCGGCGTTGGACTTTTTCTTGAAAGCGGCCTGTTCGCACTGGTGGCGCTGCTGCTGGCGCCGCTGGGCGCGGTGGCTGTCGCCGCCCATCAGGTGGCGCTGAACATCGCGGCCACCCTGTTCATGCTCCCCCTCAGCCTGGCCCTGGCACTGACGGTGCGGCTGGGACACCATCTGGGTGCCAGCGCTCATCCGGCCGCCCATCGCACGCTGCGGGTGGCCCTGGCGATGGCCGCCGTCATCGCCACCGGCAACACGCTGCTGATCCTGCTGCTGGGCGAGCCACTGGTGGCGCTGCACAGTGGCGATGCAGCTGTCCGGGCGCTGGCGTTGCGCCTGCTCTGCTATGCGGCGCTGTTCCAGCTTTCGGACTGCATGCAGATGACCCTGCTGGGGGCGCTGCGCGCACTCGGACAGACCCGCGCCACCATGTGGATCGCCTTTTTCGTCTACTGGGGGGTCACCCTGCCGCTGGGTTACAGCCTCGGCATCGCCGACTGGCTGGGCCCGCCACGTGGGGCCGAGGGGCTCTGGATCGGCCTGACACTGGGCATCACGCTGGCGGCAGTGCTGCTGGGGTGGCGTCTGCGGCAATCCTCGCTGTTCGACAACACGCGTGCGCAAACCTGGAAGGGTCCGCCTCGTACGCTGTCCGATCCGAGCGGATCGTCATGAGCCTCCGCTATCTGGCCTCGTTGGCTGAACCGCCCAGACAGCGCGGCGAGTCGAGCGAACCACCGCCACGCGCCTGCCATTCGGCCAGCGAGTAGGTGTGCAGCGCCAGCGCATGCACACCGCCAGCCAGCGGTTCGCGCAGCAGCGCATAGATCTGCCGATGACGGGCCACCAGGTTTTTCTGCGCGAACTGATCGCTGACCACCGTGACCTTGAAGTGGCTCTGCGCACCGGGTGGGACATTGTGCTGCTGGCTCTCATCGACCACTTCGAGGTATGCGGGCGCCAACCCGGACTGCAACAGCTCTTCGATGCGGATCGACATGTTCATCGTGCGCTCCTGTGGACAGAAATTGGCAACGGTTCGCACGTTAACGCAAATCCGGTCCCGATGCCCAGCTTCGCGCTCATTCAGCGGAATTGCGCCTTTTCTGGCCGATGCACCTATAATTGGCCGCAGCTTTCAACGCGGCGAGCAGATGTTCGACCTGTGACCACTTCCGAAGCAGCAGAGCGCGATCGCGGCATCATGGCCAGCCGGTTGACGCACCCTTCAGGCCATCTTCCATCCTCTGCAAGAGCCATCCTTCCTTGTCAATGAACAGTGAACGGGTGCCGGTCTTGAAGTACCGCCGGATCGGTCGCGCGGCCGGTCGCCAGGAGCGTTCTCACTGCGTGTCACCGCAGAGCTTTGCCGAACAGATGGCCAAACTGCACAAGAAGGGCTATCAGGCGGTCGGCATCGACGGTTTCATGGCCTGGTTCAGGGGCGAGGCCACTTTGCCCGAAAAGGCATTCCTGCTCACCTTCGATGACGGTTTTTTTGATCTCGACCGCCATGTGGCCGATCTTCTGCAGGAGTTTCAGTGGCCGGCGGCGATTTTTCTGGTCACCGGTCTGATGGGGCAAACCGACGAGTGGATGCAGAGCCAAGGCACATCGGCAGTGCATCGACTGCTCGACTGGGAGCAGGTCGAGGTGCTGAAGACGCTGGGGTTCACGGTTCACGCCCACTCCCGCAGCCACCGCGATCTCACGCTGCTTGATGATGAACAGCTCGCCAGCGAGGTCGAGGGCGCAAAGCGCGATCTGGCCGAACATGGCTTTGACGCCCGCTTCTTTGCCTACCCCTACGGGCGCTGCGATGCACGGGTCATCGCAGCGGTCAGAGAGGCCGGCTACGAGGCGGCTTTCTGCAACCAGTGTGGCTTCAACCGGCCGCAGCGCGATCCTTTCCAGATCCGCCGCATCGAAGTGCATGGCAGCGACTCACCGGTCAATCTGCTGCGCAAGATCGAACTGGGCACCAATGATGGCTCGCGCCGGGCACGGGCACGCTACTACCAAAGCCGTCTGCAGGCGCGAATCAGGCCGGGGTCCGGATGAGCGCCTCCACCATCCAGGCCAGCGTCATCGTCTGCACCTACAACCGTGCCGAATCGCTGCGCCACACCCTGAACGCGCTGGCCGCACAGCAGTTGCCGTCTACGGTCGAGTGGGAACTGATCGTGGTCGACAACAACTCCAGCGACCAGACCCGCGAGGTGGTGCTGGCCGCGCAGGCGCAGTTCGCCACGCTGCATTATCTGCATGAACCCCGACAGGGGCTGTCGTTCGCCCGCAACTGCGGCATCGCGGCGGCACGCGGGGAGGTGCTGCTGTTCACCGACGACGATGTCCGCCCCGAACCCGACTGGATCGCCACGGTGCTGGCCGCGCTCGAGCGCGAACAGGCCGAGGCCTGTGGTGGCTACATCGCGCCCGACTGGGAGGTCGCCCCGCCAGCCTGGCTGACCGAGCGTTTTTACGGTTTTCTGGCCATCAAGACCGAGACCGCAGCCTGTCGGATCGACACGCTCGACCGATTGCCGTTCGGCGCCAACATGGCCTTTCGTCGCCAGCTGTTCGACCGTTTCGGCCGGTTCGACACCGAGCGCGGCCGCAAGGGCAACCAACTGGCCAGCGGCGAGGATGGCGAGCTGTTCGCACGGCTGATCAGGGCCGGCATCAAGGTGATCCATGTGCCCGAGGCGCGGGTGCATCACCGCATCGAGGCGTTCCGGGTCGAAAAGCGCTACTTCCGCCGCTGGCGCTCGCACACCAGCCGCAACTTGGCACAGACGGTGGGGCTGCCGGGAGAGCGACGGCTGGCGGGAATTCCGCTCTATCTGTTTGCCCAGCTGGCCCGCGCGGCCTGGCGCACATTGGTTGGCTACCTGACGGCACCGGCCGATGAGGCCTTCCACCGGGAGGTGGTGCTGTGGCATTTCATCGGCACCCTCGATGGCCTGTGGCGCAGCCGCCACCGGCCGGTACAGCCCTGAAGGTCTGACCGGGCAAGGATGCGCTCATGTCAGCTTCGTTGACGGTCTTCATCTGCACCCACAACCGGGCCGAACTGCTGCGCCGGACCCTGCACCACCTGAATCAGGCGCGGCGACCGGCGATTTCAGTGTCGATTCTGGTGATTGCCAACGCCTGCAGCGACGACACCCAGCGCCTCCTCGAGGCCTATCAGGCAGAGGCCGCAGAGCAGGATTGGCTGGCGCTCGACTGGCATGCCGAACCGCGCCCGGGCAAATCCCATGCGCTCAACTGCGGGCTGGCGCTGATCGAGAGCACGCTGGTGGCCTTCGTCGACGATGACCACCGCGTGGCCGAGGATTTTCTGGTCGAGACCGTCAAGGCTGCCGCGGCCTTTCCCGAGACCACCCTCTTCTGCGGCAGGATCCTGCCCGATTGGGATGGCAGTGAACCGGCATGGGTGCACGACGAAGGACCCTACCGCATCTATCCGCTGCCGGTGCCCTGCTTCGACTGCGGCGATGCAGGATTCGAAATCGACGCGCAGGGTCGGCTCCCCGGCGGCGGCAACCTGTTCGCCCGCACCGAGGCCCTGCGACGCACCGGCAGATTCAGCATCGAACTGGGGCCGAAGGGACACGATCTGGGTGGCGGCGAGGACACCGAGTTCATCGCCCGCGCCCTGAATCAGGGCGAACGGTTGCGCTACATTCCGACCGTGGTGCAACACCACTTCGTCGAGCATGAGCGGCTGGAGTTGCGCTATCTGCTGCGCAAAAGCTATCAGCGCTCCAAGGCGGCGATGCAGATCCAGGCGCCATCGCGGCAGATTCCACGCTACATGGTCCGCAAGCTGGTGGAGCATGGCGGTCGGGCACTGTTCAGCCTCAATGTTTCCCGCAGCCGCTTCTATCTGATGCGGGTCGCCGCCACCCTGGGCGAGATCGCCGGCACACGCGCTGCCCGACAGCAGCGTCCGTCATGGTGTTCATTCGACCGGCCGCTGCGCTGGCCACTGTGGCTGGCCGCAATCGGTACCGGTCTGACGGGCATGGCCCTGACCCGGCCATCACTGGAGAGCGAAGCCGTGGCGGCGCTGACCAGCAGCGCGGTCATGGCGCTGCTGCTGACGCTGGCGCTGGTGACCAAGTCGATCATCGACTTCAGCCAGACCGGACCGCAGATTCGGGACGAGGTCACCGGCGCCTTTCGCTTTTACACCCTCTATGCGATGGGACGGCTGGCCTTCTGGTGCTGGCTGATCCTGACCCTGACCGGCAGCCTCGGCGCGGCAGGCTGGATGGCGGTCAGCACCTTGCAGCAGGCGGACGTGCCGGGCCCCATGGCGCTGGGCGCTGCCGCGCTGCTGTCGAGCGGCATGGTGGTTCTGGGCCGCTTCTGCCACCTGCTGCTCCATCGACCGGCCGCGCTGGCGGCCTCTGCGCACTATCGGCTGAGCCGGCTCTATCCGCTGTGGCGACGGCTGTCGCCGGCGCGATTGCGGCATGCCGCCACCCTGTTGCTGCTGATCCCGACCGGGCTGCTGACCGCAGCGGCCATTGTCGCCCTCCTGCGTGGCGAACCGGCCCTGGCAGCGCTCCACGGTGGTCTGCTGCTGACCCTCACCGGCATTGCCGGCTGGAGTTTTCTGCCCAGAGCATTGCAGAGCGGCCCGCTCCGCACCGGCGCACCGATGAACCTGCTGATGATCGGTGTCGACACCCTGCGCTCCGACCGGGTCGGCCGGCTGCGCCACGGCAAGCCGTTGAGCCCCACCCTCGATGCACTGGCCGAGCGCGGCCTGTTCTACCCCAACTGCTACACACCCTGCGCCCGCACCGCACCGAGCCTGATCTCGCTGCTGACCGGCACCTGGCCACACCGCCACGGCGTGCGTGACAACTTTGTCGATGATGGGCAGACGCAACTGCCGGTGACCGCGCTGCCCGCGCTGCTGCAGGCGGCGGGCTACCACACCGCGGCCATCTCCGACTGGTGTGGCGCCGACCTCGGCAAATTCAGCTTCGGCTTCGAGCAGGTCGATCTGCCGGAGGATCAATGGAACCTCAAGTATCTGATCCGCCAGGGGCCCAAGGATCTGCGGCTGTTCCTGTCGCTCTTCACCCACAGCCACTTTGGCCGTCGCTTTCTGCCGGAGCTCTACTACCTGGCCGGCATCCCGCTGACCCGCCATCTGAGCCAGCGCGCCTGCCATGCCATCGACCAGCTGGCCGGCCAGCCCAAGCCGTTCTTTCTCAACCTGTTTCTCTCCACCACCCATCCGCCCTTCGGTTCGGAATATCCGCACTACATCAGCCAGAGCGATCCGGCCTACCAGGGCGAGTCGAAATTCGTGATGACCCGGCTGACCGATCCCTTCGAAATCATCGCCCGGCAGGGCGAGGCGCGCGAGGAGTTCGACCTCGATCAGATCATCGACCTCTACGATGGCTGTGTCGCCAACCTCGATGCCGAACTGGCGCGCATCCTGCGCCATCTGCAACAGCGTGGCCTGACGCAGAACACGCTGCTGGTGCTCTACAGCGACCATGGCATGGAGTTCTTCGAGCATGACACCTGGGGCCAGGGCAACTCGGCGATCGGCGAGGCCAGCCCGCGCACACCGCTGATCCTGGTCGATCCGCGCCAGCCAGCTCGCGGAAAATCAGCGGCGGTGGTGCGCAGCATCGATCTGCTGCCAACGCTGCTCGAACTGCTGGGAATCACCGCTGCCGACGAGATCGATGGCGTGTCGCTGGCGGCCCATCTGACAGAGGGCAGACCGCCCGCCATGCTCGACGCCTTCAACGAAACCGGCATCTGGCTGACTCCTCCACCGGGGATGCCGGCAGACCACCTGCGCTACCCCGACCTGCTCGAGCTGATCGAGGTGGCAGACAAACACAGCGGCACCCTCGGTATCAAACCCGATTATCGGCAGCAGATCGTGCTGGCCAAGGACCGCATGCTGCGCCGCGGCCACTGGAAACTGGTCCATCAGCCGCTGCAACAGGGCGCGCGCCAGCTGCTGTTCGACCTGGAGCAGGACCCGCACTGCCGGCATGACCTGGCGGCGCAGCACCCCGAGGTGGTGGCGCAATTGTGGCCGCGGCTCGATGGCTGGATCATGGCCGATCCGCTGATGCGGACGGCGCCGGGACCGGCTGGGGATGGGGACGTCAGGAGCCCTTGAGCTTGGCCAGCCGTTTCTGCAATCCGGTAGATTGCGGCGCGACCTGAAGGCCACGCTCGACTGCCTGCAGCGCTGCTTTGCGGTCACCGACAGCCATGTAGGCATCGCTCAGGCCGATATAGGCCTTGTAGTAGCTCGGGTTGAGACGGATGGCGGTTTCATAGTCGGCAATGGCTTCGGCGGGACGTTTGGCCAACTCCAACGCACGTCCTCGGGAAACCAGCACCATCGGTCGCATGTAGAAATTCTCACTGACATGCCCCAGAACATAGTTGCAGCCATCGACTGCCTGACCGAGATTGTCCCGTCTTTGCGCCTCATTCGCACTGCTCACTGCGCGCTGGGTAAAACGCAGACAGTCGCAATAGTGGTGCATGTGCACCCAGTTAGCTTGATCGGAGGTGTCGCGGCCCTGGTTGATCACTGCGACACACATGGCGTTCTCTTCAGCAGTCCGGGCAAAATCCTGCGCCATCACGGCCATGGAAAAAAACCACAACAGGCCAAGACAATACCTCATACGCTTCATCGCTCTCTCCTCATTCAGGGTTGCGCCGACCATTCGGCAGCAGCTGCACGGTCTTCTGCGCCACGCTGCGCCATGAAAAATCCCGTCGGGCACGGCTGAGCGCCTGGGTGGCCAGCTGCTGGCGCAGCGTGGCATCTTCGAGCAGGGTCGCGATGGCCGCCGTCAGCGCCGGCAGTTCGGCGCCATCGATGCGCAGCCCGGTCTCGCCATCGACCACGGCATCGCCGGTGCCGCCGGCCAGTCCGGCGATGGCGGTGCGACCGCAGGCGGCCGCTTCGAGAAAGACCATGCCGAAGCCTTCGGTGTCGCCATCGACCTCGCGGTTCGGCATCACGAACAGCTCGCAGCCGTTGTACCAGCGCGGCAGGGTGTCGGCCGGCACATGACCCAGCAGATGCAGGCGGTCGCGCACCCGCAATTCATCGGCCAGCCTGACCAGATGATCCTGCTCCTCGCCAATGCCGATGAGGGCATAGTGCGGGTCGAAACCGGCCTCGATCAGCGCGGGCAGCGCCCGGATCACCTGATCGAACCCCTTGCGCCGGCTGAGCCGGCCGACCGACAGCAGCAGTGGCTGCCCCGGGCCGACGCCGATCGACTGGCGCAGATCGGCCGCCGGCAGTCCGGGGCGAAACCGCTCGATGTCGACACCGGGGAAGAGGGTCCGGATCCGTGCCGGATCGACCCCCAGCTTGCACAGCTCGTCGAAGGTGAAGCGGCTGTTGGCGATGATGCAGTCGGCCCGCCGGTAGCTGAAGCGCATCACCCGGCGCTTCAGCGGCTGGGTCCAGGTGGTGATCTCTTCGCCATGGGCGTAGATCAGCAGCGGCACGCGCCGGCAGACGGCGACCAGCCAGCCGATCAACCCCTCCGGCAGCACCCGGCCGGCATGGACCGCCACCACTGGCTGGGTGAATGCCAGCTTCAGGCTGCTGCCGAGCAGCTTCAGGTACATCGCCAGACTCTCGGGACGCAGCCAGGGGTGGCGCTGCAACCGCAGTCGATGGATCGAGTTGGGGTGGTCGCGGTCATGCTCGTCCGAACCCGGCACGGCGGCGGTGACGACATGGATCTCCTTGCCGCCGATGCGCCGGTAGACCTCGTCGAACCAGACTGCGGTGCCGCCCTTGGTGGGCAGAAAGAGTTCGGTGATGACCAGCAGCGGGTGGTTCATGGCTCGGTTCGCGAATGGAGGTTCTGGAAGCAGCCGCGTGCCACCGAGGCCACCTGCCGCAGACTGGCCCATGACGGCTGTTCGCTGAGCAGTGGCAGGACGGCAGCGAGCGCCTGGCGACGCTGACCGCGGCGCAGCAGGGCCATCGCCCAGTCGAAGCGGGCATGGCGGCGGGCGCCGGCGACACCGGTCCGGATCCAGCGCGGCATCTGTTCCAGCCCGGCGATGGCGGAGAGCGCCCGCACCGTCTCGGCCTGCGCCCGCACCGGATCGCGCCGGGTCGCGCTGGCGCCATGAATCAGATAGACCGCCAGTGGCTGGCAGTGCACGCCGATGCGTTGCGCGCGGGCGCAGAGCCGGATCAGGAAGTGGACATCCTCGCAAACCGGCAGGCCGGGCGGATAGCCGCCAAGCTCGATGAACCAGTCACGCCTGACACTCAAGGTGTGGGTGTCGCCAAAGTGGGCTTCGATGAAGGAGGCGATCTGCTCGCCACCGAAAAAGGCTTGGCCCGCCGCATCGGCCTGTTGCAGCAGCTGCCGCCCGAGCGGGGTGCTGACCATCGAACGGCGCAGGAAGTTTCCGGCATCGTCGAAGTAGTCGAAATCGCCGGTCATGAAGCCGACATCGGGGGCGCGCTCCAGCAGCCGGGCATGGGCTTCGAGCCGGCAGGGGTGGTACCAGTCATCGGCATCGAGAAAGGCCAGCCAGTCGCCGCTGGCCAGCGCGGCACCCTGGTTGCGCGCGGCCGAGACCCCCTGGTTCGGCTGGCGAAGGTAGCGGATCGCGCTGCCATAACCGGCGGCGACCCTGCCGGAGTCGTCGGTCGAGCCATCATCGACGACGATGATCTCGTGCGCCGGATGGCGCTGCGCCAGCACCGAGTCGATGGCGCGCGCCAGGGTGGCGGCACCGTTGTAGACCGGAATGATCACCGAGAAGCTGGGGCTGCCCATCGTCATCACCCGCGCCCCGCCAGCAGCAACAGCCCGCTCAGTTGGAACCAGCGGCTGAGGCCGGGCTCGATGGCGCCGCGGCGCACAAAGAATTTCAGCCGTTGCAGTGGCTGATGGAGCATCCAGTCGGCATCGTTGCGGTCGATTCGCTCGGCCAGTTCGAGGGTGGAGAGAAAGCGCAGTTCACCATGGTGTCGCAGCGCCTGCTCCAGCAACCATTGCAACTCCTGGAGCGCGCGTTCGCACAGCGCGCTGTCGCCGATGAAGTTGCTGCGGTGGATCTCCAGCAGCGTGGGCCGCGCCAGGCGGCTCTGCTGCGTCAGCGCCCGCAAGCCATCCTCGGCGGTGTGGCCGCGCTCGGGCTCGAAGTAGCACTCCCGCACCAGGTAGCCGAGCCCCTGCCGGCTGCGCTGACCGTTGTGCAGCACGACTCCGGCGTCACGCAGTCGACCGGTGGCATCGCGTGCCTGCCAGCGCCGCCCCGGGGTGACGACATGGCGCACTCCGCCACGGCGCCAGCCCGTCTCGACGGCCTCCTGCCACAGAAAGGTCGGTGGCACCGCCACCCGCGGTGGCTCGCCGAAGCAGCGCTGGAACAGTGTGGCCTCGGCCTCGGCCGCTGCCTCGGCCTCGGCCGCCGCCGGGGCGGCCGGCGGATCGAGCCGCGGGTTCCACCAGCGGCTCTGCAGCGCCGAGGGCAGTGTTTCAGTGCGCAGGTTGGCGGCATCGCCCCGCCATTGACCCGCCGCCGAATCGCCGGCGAGCCAGTCTGCAAAGGCCGCCGGCCAGTAGTGGGCCGCGCCGTGCAGTTGCGGTGAGAAGAGTCCGGCGTCGATGCCGCGTTGAATCACTGCCCGCAGCGGTTCGGCGGCCGGTTCGTCGAACTGGCGAATCTGGAGCTGCCCGGCCTGCTGCACCGGCGCGCTCAGCACCAGACCCAGTGTCATCACCGGCGGGTGGTCGACGGCATCACGAAAGGCAGCGAGCGTGTCGATCAGCCGGTTCAGCGCCGCCTGCTGGGTCGGCGGCGCCGGCGCCCAGTCGTCGCTCTCGAAGATCAGCACGGGGCGGCTCAGGCAGGGTTCGCACCACAGCGCCCGAAGCGCGCCACGCAGACGCCAGCCCCAGCCGAGCAGCAGTGCAAACCAGAGGGTGACCAGCCCCAGCCCGATCATCGGCCCGCTTCGCACAGGTCGCCGCAACCGCCACTCACCGCGGATAACCCATGGCAGCGGCCACCTCGGTCAGTTGCGGCAACACCCGCTCGACCTTGTCGGCAAAGCGGCTGCCGCGCCACTTCTCGACGCCGATCGGTGAAAAGGCGTTGTAGGGCCGCTTCAGCACCGTGGCGCAGTGGTGGGCCATCGCCGCATCGAATGGCAGGTCGCAGGATTCGAACAGCGTGCGAAAGCCCCCGACCGGGTCGTCGACCAGTGCCTCGTAGTGGATCTCGCTCCATTGGCGCGGATCGACCGCATCACGCGCGGTCAGAATCGCCTGGTTCATCGCCTGATACTGGAAGGCGCAGACCGCCTCGACGCTGGCATGGCGGTAGGCCTCCCACCCCTCGGCCAGAAAAAAGCACCACTGCCGCAATCGGCCCTGCTCCAGCGCCACCTCGCCGGGCAGCTGTTGCGACCAGGTGGCAAACTCATCGGGCCGCATCCAGCCCTCGATCAGCGAGTTGACGTTGTCGCCCGGCTCCCGCTTGACGTAGACGAAGTGGGCGCGGGGGAACAGCCGCAGCAGATAGGGGATCGACAGCCCACCCTGGTTGTTCTTGTCGACCCAGCGCTGATGGCCGGTTTCGGCGTAGAAATGGCGGGCAATCCGGTCTGCTTCTTCCGGCGTGGCCAGTTCGGCGGCGACGGCATGGCTCTTCCAGCCGATGGCGGCCGGTGGATGGAGCGCCGCCCAGAAGTCATGGGTCTCGCGTTGCAGCGAACCCAGCGCCACCGATTCGGAAAAAGTCTTGTAGACCAGCGTGGTGCCGGCGCGGCTGCAGCCGACGATGAAGAGCGGTCGGCAGTCTCGCATCCTGAACAGCGGCCAGGCGGCATCACGCAGCCACACCTGCGCGCGTCGCTGGTGGTGGCGCAGGGTCTTGTCGACCTTGTGCCAGAAAGAGGTCTCAGCCATGGCCCGCCACCCCCGGTCGTGCAAGCACACTGCCGGCCTGCTCCAGCTTCCACAAACCAGTCACCCGCAGATCGCCGGTGGCGATGCGGTGACCCACCGCGATCAGGGCCAGCAGCGCATAGTAGAAGTCGAAATAGGCCAGCCCCAGAAAGAGTCCGGCGGCCGCATAGCCGATCAGCGCCACCTGCAGCATGGCGGCCAGGTCGCGCAGCCAGCGCTGCTGCGGATCATCTCCCACCAGCCGGATGGTGCGCCCGGCCAGCAGCAGCCCCGACAGCCCCAGCAGCAGGAACAGGGCAAGGCCGACAAAGCCATGCTCACCCAGCACCTCGAAATAGATGCTGTGGGCATCGTGGACATCCCAGGGCACCGGAGCGTAAAGGCCAAAGACCGGCCCCTGGAAGCAGTCGAATCCGCCCCCCATGAGCCGATCCTGCGCCAAATTGAAGGCCATCTTCCAGGCGTTGATCCGCCCCAGCGCCGAGGCATCCTGGTCATAGGTTTCGATCGTGCTCATCCGATAGTGCCAACTGTCCGGCATGAAGCTGTAGATGAAGGCGCCGACGGCCACCATCGGCACCAGCAGCAGCAGCGAGCCGCGACTTTTGAAGAACAGATAGAGGCTCATCACCAGCACGGCGACAAAGGCGCCGCGCGACTGAGTCCCCACCACTGAGACAAAGCAGAGCAACATGCTCAACAGGCAAGCCTGCTTGGCCCAGCGTGCACTGGCCTGCAACTGCAGGTAGCGCAGCAGCGGAATGGTCATGATCAGCGCCAGGCCAATCTCGTTGTTGCCACCGATGAAGGTGCCACCCGGGCCATAGACTGCATAGCTGCCACCGCTGGTCAGCGTGAAGATGCCGCCCTTGACGCCGTAGAAGGCGAGCGACAGCGCCATCACCGCCACCAGCGCCTGGATCCGTTCGCGGCTGACCGCCAGCATCATCACCACGAAAGTCATCAGAAAAATTTTCCACACCTTGTCGAACTGCCGCCAGGCCAGTTCAGGAAAAAAAGCCGTGATATTGGTGATCAGCATCCAGAACAGGAACAGCAGCAGCAGGATGGTGATGCCATTGACCGGCACCTTCTTCTCTTCGCGGGTCAGCAGCAGCGCGGCCAGCGTGGCCAGCGCCACCAGCATCGCGAACGGGAACTCGCGCGCGAACCCCCAGCTCAGCTTGTGCGGGTTGAGATAGCTGAGCCACGACCACATCAGCACACCGAGAAAGGGGCGGCTCAGGATCAGCGGCAGGCTGCCCATCACCACGATCAGCACGAAGAAATCACGAAAGCCGCTCATTCGCACTCCTCACTCTGTTTCGCGGTCAGGCATTCGGTCGCCGGGGCGTTGCCTGGGTGACCGGCCAGCCGGCGGAACTGCTGTACCAATGTGCTGACCCGCTGTTCCCAGCCGTTGCGGCCCACATAGTTGGCCAGATAGCCATGGTCGACCTCGCATCCCAGCCACGCGTCGATCGCCGCGATCAGCGCCGCCTGATCCTCCAGCGCGACGATGGTGCCCAGGCGCGGATCATTGATCACCTCGGCATTGCCGCCGACATCGCTGGCCACCACCGGCAGGCCGCAGGCCAGTGCCTCGAGCAGCACATTGGCCCAGCCCTCGTTGCGGGTCGGCAGCACGAACAGGTCGGCCGCCGACAGCGGCAGCCGCAGCCGCTGCGGTGGCAGGGCCCCGAGAAAGTGAACCCGCCCCTCGAGCCCGAGCGCCTTCACCTGCTCGCGCAGTTGCGGCTCGATGTTGCCCTCGGCGCAGGGACCGCCCACCAGCAGGTAGTGCAGTTGCGGATGGCGCTGCAGCAGGGTCGGCAGCGCCGCGATGACCCGATGAAAACCCTTGCGCTCGACCAGACCACCGACGGTGATCAGGATCCGCGCCTGCGCCGGCAAGCCGAGTTCGGCACGGGCGGCCTGGCGGTCGAGCGGATGGAAGCACGCCCGATCGACGCCATTGGGCACCACCAGCAGCCGTTCCGGCGCCGCGCCCAGCTCCAGCGCCAGCCGGCGCAATGAATCGGAGACGGTAAAGAGCTGGGTCGCGCCAGTCACTGCCTGACGCAACCGATTGCGCTGCACACCCTGGGCATGTGGCACCTCGGTGCCGCGCAGGGTGATGGTGACCGGTCGCTTCAGCCAGCGGCCGAGCAGCACCGCCGCATAGCCATCGGGGTAGCCGAAGTGGGCATCGATCAGGTCGATCTGCCCGGCGGCGCGCAGCCGACGCAGCAGCGGCCAGCAGCAGAGCGCCATCGACAGGCCATCCCAGCGCCGGCCGATCGCCGGCAGCGCCAGAAAGCGCGGATGGTGGATGGTGATGCCCTGCTGCTGCTCGATGGCGGGCGCCTGCGGCCGGTAGCCGGGCCGGAACCGGCGAATCAGCCCCTGACCGGGAAACCACGGCTGCGGGCTGACCACCTGCAGCGGCAGTTCGCGGGCCACCCGGAACATCCGTTCGCGGATGAACAGTCCGGCCTGCGGCTGCACCACGCTGGGAAACAGCGTGCTGAACAGCAGCAGATGGGGCCGGCTGTCGCTGGACATCAGGCTGCCGTCAGCAGTCGGGCATAGAGGTCGCGGTAGCGCGCCACGCTGGCGGGCCAGTTGCGCTCCTGCTCGACAAAGGCGCGGCCGGCGGCGCGGATCTTCGGCCATTCATCGGGCTGGGCCAGAATCTGCTCGGCGCGCCGGGCCAGCGCGGCGGCATCGCCGGCGGGAAAGAGCCAGCCGGTGCGGCCATCCTCGATCAGCTCGCGGTGGCCACCGACATCGGAGGCCAGCAGCAGCTTCTGCTGCGCCATCGCCTCCAGCGGCTTCAGCGGCGTCACCAGATCGGTCAGCCGCATCGAATGGCGCGGATAGAGCAGCAGGTCGATCAGGCTGTAGTAGCGGTTGACCTCCTGGTGCGGCACCCGGCCGGTGAAGATCACCCGCTGGCCGAGTCCGAGCCGCTCGACCTGCGCCAGCAGCGCCTGCTCCTGCGGTCCGCCACCGACC
>JADHED010001439.1_pt1 | contig 20231 bp, 12 predicted proteins | sample 8952041 | NCBI WGS metagenome assembly JADHED01 (sample SAMN16124423, study PRJNA663239) | bioreactor sludge metagenome | isolation source: sludge (control) | place: India:Bengaluru | collected 2018-09-08
TTACGCCGCCTGAGAAAAGTCAGAAAGTGTCAAATGTATGACGCTCCCGGTAGTATTGCACGGTAGTCGACAATCTCGCCTACCGCGGCGGGGGGGTCTATGGCTCAAACGTTGGATTCGTGTTTAACAATACTGTGATCGCATTCAACCGTGGCGGCCGGGCAGTATGGAATGGCAACTACAACATCACTACCGATCTGGCCTGTGTTGATATCTACGGGAACGTAGGAGGCGACTGGGTAGGGTTTTTGGCAGATGACCTATACATGAATGACAATTTCTCAGCAGATCCGCTGTTCTGCGGCAACGCCAACGCCAGTGAACCGTTTTCCCTCAACGAGGGCTCGCCGTGCTTACCGAATGAAATATGCGCGGGTTGCGGCGCATATGGTCAGGAATGCGAGTCGACAAGCGTTGCGGAATTTCCAGGAAGGGTCTTGAGGACGTGGAGTGCCTCGCCGAATCCATTTAATGCAAGGACGACGCTTTACTACGAGCTCGGTCGTTCTGCTTGGGTCACGATTAACATCTATGACGCTCCGGGACATTTGGTGGCCGGGCTGCGCGACGGTGAATTCGAGGAGTCGGGACGCCATGAGGTCTCGTGGGATGGCAGAGACTTCGAGGGTCGTGTACTCGCGTCCGGCGCTTATTATGTGCGGATCTCGGCGGACACGGAAGTGCAAGTCGAACAGCTTGTGTTAATCAAATGAGCGACGAGGGGAAGCTGACAAGGAAACGTACCTGTGTAAATCAGCCGTGACATGTTCCTTAAGGGGGGTGCGGGCATGGTCGGGGTTCGGTTTCTTCTAGGGGCGGCGATCCTGGCGATGGCGATCCGATTGCCAGCTGTTGCAGCTGCTGGTGAAGGGCGGAGTGGCGACATCATCGAGTCGCCCTTTTTCATCGTCACCACACCCTACAGCGTCGTAGGCACGACGGTGGACTTCACGAATGACTACGACGAAGCCTGTCCATATTCTGGCAGTACCGCGCCGGATGTCGTTTATCAGTACACGCCGAGCCAGGAGGTGCTGGCCACCGCCGACCTCTGTGGGTCCAGTTACGACACGAAGATGTACATCTATGACAGCAGCCTCTCCCTTATCGCGTGCAACGATGACTTTTACGTAGACCTCGACTGCGGCGTCAACGTGTCTAAGATTGAGTACGTGCACTTGGATGGCGGGGAGACGTACTACCTTATTGTCGATGGGTATGGAGCCCTGGGCGGAGAATACCACCTCGAATTCTCGGTCGTGCCGGCCTTGCATTTAGCCTTCCCTGCCGCCGGGTTCCTTGAGGGAGAGCCAGACCTGATCGCCGGCTACATCGACGAGTACAACGGTGACCAGGCTCACGCCCAGTCGATTCTCCAATCGGCCATGCCCAACGATCCCTATGTGCCGCCGTATTTGTGCGAGTCGGGCTGGGGGGCGTGGTTTTCCGACCAGGACTGGTTTGTTATTGATGAGCCGGGGCCGGGAACGGTAGAGAGCATTGTGGTCATGACCGAATCACCGATCCTGGTGGAGGAGTTGTACGGCGAATTCTCAGTCGTTCGGTCGGATACTGTGCTGCCGGGAGAAGTCGTGGAGTTCGAGGTGATAACCTCGGATTGGTGCTTGTATCTGCGGGTGACCGCGATCCCCTGCGCAGGTCAGTCCGATCCTGACGAAGTGGTGCGGTTCCGGTACAGACTGCAGGAACCAAATCACTTCCCTGAGTACGACCTCCTGCTGGGGGGAGCGAACGATCGGTGCGTCGGTTTGGCTCCGGTTCCCGCGTTTCACACGATTGAGACTGTTGAGTCATACGGTTTCTTCTGGTACGAAGGCGACACTGGCTCAGGACAGTTCACGAACGACTATGACGCGGGACAGAACGGCTGCCTGGTGGAGGCCGCCGACGGTCCGGACGTCGTCATCGAGTTGTTCCTTTGGGAGGACCCGCTGACAGTGCGGTTGATCGCCGAGGGATGGCCAGCAGTCGCGTACCTCGTGACGGATTGCGGTGATCCAGGCGGAAGCTGTGTCGCCGCGACAGATTCCGACGGCAGCCTCTATTTCGACCCGCCGGATGACTTGTGGCAGGCAGGGTACTACTACCTGGTCGTCGACGGGTACGGCGGGGCGTCAGGGCCGTTCGAATTAGAAGGAGACTTCCGGTACCCACAGGGATTCATCTACGGCTGGTGGCCCTACGGAACGTTGCCGACCAACGACCTGTGTGCCGGAGCCCGGCCCCTGGGCGAAGGCTCGTTCACCATCTCTCAGCTCATGGGCATCGCGCACAATGACTACGACCCCGGCGATGAGGGGTGTACCGGTTGGGGCGACACGGGCATGGACGTGGTGTATTACGCCGACCTGGTGCCGGGACAGATCCTCGACGTCACCATGACGACGGACACGCACTGGGACGACTCGCTCTACCTGGTGACCGATTGTGCTGACCCCATCGGCTCCTGCGTCGCAGGGGCCGACGCTGATCCTGATGGTTCTCACTTCACGTACACAGCGACTGCCGCTGGCCGGTACTACCTGATCGTCGACAGCTACGACATAGACCCGAACCAGTTCACGCTGACAGGTTCGATTACAACAGCGGTAGGACTACCTTCTTGTGCCAGTAGAGCGCTGGAGTTCACTTGCCAGCCGAATCCCTGTAATCCAAGGACGGTAGTCAGGTACTCGCTGCCGGGCAGCGCAGTAGCGCACCTCCGCGCGTACGACATACGGGGATGCCTCGTGCGGACGCTTGTGGCTGCAGATGAACCGGCTGGCCCGCACGAACTCGCCTGGGACGGCCGCGACGACGCCGGCGCGGCACTGCCCAGCGGAACTTACGTGCTGCGGCTCGAGGCGGGAGACGAGGTGCGGTCGTTGCGGGTTTCGTTAGTTCGGTAGAAGGAAATATAGAAATGCGGCGCCAGGCTGGGTTTCTCCCTCCAACGCCCCCCCGGTCTGGCGCCTCTTTCTATCCCCACCAAGAGACGACCTTGCTCAACCGGGCGCGGGAGACGTGGCAGCGGTTGGCGACATCAACCAGGTCCTCGAACTGGCCGTCGGCGATCTTCGCCTCAATGACCTGTGCGAGAGCGACCCTCCGCAGGAACCGCTCCTCCCGGTGTAAAGGGCGGTCGAAAAGTGCGGCGGGTGTCGGTCGAAAAGTGCGGCACCCCGTTCTGAAGTTTTCCCATTTCAGTCGTCACTCAGCGGCCTCCTCGATTTCCAGCAAGTCTCCCGGCACGCAGTTGAGCGCCTCGCATAGCGCGGCCAGCGTGTCGAAGCGCACGCCCTTGACCTTGCCGTTGCGCAGTAGAGAGAGATTGGCCTCGGTGATGCCGATCTTCTCGGCCAGCTCCTTGGAGCGCATCTTGCGCCGAGCCAGCATCACATCCAGGCGAACGATGATGGTCTTCATACGAATGAGTCGTTTTCGGCTTTTAGTTGTGCGGCGGCGGCCAGAACGCGGCCCGCGACCGAGATGAGCAGCGCGAACGCGATCATGCCGATGAACTCGTTCTGAAGGTTGAACTCGAGACCGCCGCCGCCGGGTTGCGAGACCCAGGCCTTCAGGTTGGGGACGACCACGATGACCGCGACGAGCGCGCCGAGGACGTAGTCGCCGGCGTGCGCCACGCGCGTCGCTGCGGCGGTGTTGAAGAACTCGCCGTTGCGGTAGTGATCGAGTGCGTGGCGAAGCTGGTTGACGGCTTCGTAGAACAGGAACGTGGGCAGCAGCGCAATCAAGACCAGACCGATGGTGTGAACGTGCTCGCGCCAGGGCTTGTCGTCACCGAACAGTGCGGCGCCGACGGGTCGGCCTACCTGAAACACCACGTTGATGACGATGAGGACCAGACAGATCACAGCGAACACGTGGGCCGTGGCCGCGGTGTCCCGGGCGGACCTGAGGTCGGAGGATTGGGGCTGGGTCATGGAGGACTCCTTTTTGTTAGGAGGCAATAAATTATCGTAAAACAACAATAAATGCAAGTGGTATTTAATTGTCCGTGGCACCCCTGCCGTCGCACGGCAGGTCCAGGGAGCCCAGGATCGTGGGCGCTTGCCTGCCCGCTGGATTGGGCGCGACCGCCGTGCCCGGTATGCCAGGGGTCGGGGCGACCGTAGGGGCTGGCGATGGCGCGGGAGGGCAACGGCCGAACCCGCGAGCCGCGGCCTGAGGTCCCCCGAACAGCGCGACAGCATGGGGGGAACTCACGCGGTTCCCGACTTGCCCCGCCGCCGCTCCAGCTCCGCTCGAACTTCGTGCGCCCGCGCCTCGGTGATGGGATACGCGAACACGGCCCACATGGCGATCGCCGAGGTGAGGATGGGGATGCCGGCGTCGCAGAGGCGCAGCAGGGTGATGGTGCGCGCGGGTTGCGCGCCGCCGTTCGCGACGTCGAAGCCCGTGGCGTTGAGCAGGTAGCCGCCGCCGGCCAGCGCCGCGGCCATGCCGAGCTTCACCATCCACCAGAACACCGCGCCGTACATGCCCTCGCGACGCTGGCGCGTCTTCAGTTCGTCGGTGTCGACCACGTCGGCGATCATCGAGGGCATCAGGGTGAACAGGCCGCCGAGGCTGAAGGCGAGCAACGGCGCCGGCAGCAACACCAACAGCGGGTGCGCCGGGTTGTAGCAGAACCACTTCAGCGCGTAGCCAACCATCGCGAGGGCGGTCGAGATGAAGAACGCGCGCCGCTTGCCGATCCGGGTCGCGAGCCAGGTCACGAACAGCACCACCAGGAACGACGACACCGCGCCCACCGTCCCCGCATAACCCGCGTACTTGGCTCCGATCCCCTGGTCGCCCCCGCACACGTAATAGATGATGACGTAGAACTGGAACGACGAGATGAGCATGAACCCGTTGAACACCAGGACCGTCGCGAGGCACAGCTTGAGGAAGGGTCCGGACGACAGCGTCTCGCCGAAGCCCTTGAAGAAGCCGGCGACGCCGCCGCCGCCCGCCGGCGCGTCGTGCGCGGCCTCCGGCTGCACGCGCTCGCGCAAGGTGATCGCCGGCACCACGCCGAGGCCCATGACCACCGCGCCGATGATGATCGACAGCCCGGCGGCTCCGGCCACCTGATCGGGGAAGAACCCCTTGTAGGTCATGATCCACAGGAACCAGGGCGACACCACGTAGGCCAGCTGCCCGATGAAGTTCTGCGTGCCCATCAGACGCGTGCGCTCGTGGTAGTCCGGCGTCAGCTCGTACCCGAGGCCGACCCACGGCGCCGCGAACACCGTGTAGGCCGCGTAGAAGACGAGCGAGCCGATCAGGAAGTACCAGAAGTAGAAGGTCTCGCTGTGCCCGTGCGGCAGCTGCCACAGCAGCGCGAAGACCACGCCCGAGGCGATCGCTCCCGCGAAGATGAAGGGCCGACGTCGTCCCCAGCGGGTGCGGGCATTGTCCGAGATGTACCCCATGAGCGGGTCGATCAGCGCGTCGAACAGGCGGGGAATCGCCCCGAGCAGCCCGACCAGCGCCGGGTTCATGCCCAGGCCCAGGTTCAGGACGATCATCATGCCGCCGCTGGCGGCGGCGAGCAGGTTGTTGACGAAGGCCCCGGCGCCGTAGGCTAGCTTGTGGCGAAACTTGATGCGGTCCTCGGGGGCGGTCCGGGCGTGGGTGGCGGCAGTCATCGGGTTGGTCCGTCCCTTCGCTCCGGTGGTCGCGGCCGGGCCCCTGGCGGGCATTGTTCGCGCTCCGAACAAAGTACCGGACGGCGAAAATCCCGTCAAGCGAAATCCCCGGACCACGGCTCTTGACAGGTCCGAGCACATCTCTCATACTTTGATCGGATGCCGTACAAAGTGACAGGGCTCCAGCGCCGGCACCCGAGACGGTGGTTTCCCGAAACCAGGCGGAGGCTCATGGTGCGCTCGTCTATCGTGTTCGTCGTCGCCCTGGCCCTGGTCGCCGGCTGCAGCGAACGGGACCTCTCCGAGCTCGAGCTGGCGCCGATCAACGACGACCCCGTGGTATTCGACGACGGGTTCGGCGAAGGGGTCGACTACCAGGCGTTCATGGGCTCGCAGGTCGACGCCGTGGACATCGACACCGAGCAGGCCTTCGCGGGCACGGCCTCGCTGAAGATCACGGTGCCCGGCCCGGATGCCCAGGCCGGCACGTACGCGGGCGGCGCGTTCACCAGCACCGACTACCGCGATCTCTCGGGCTACAACGCCCTGGTCTTCCACGCCAAGTCCAGCGTCGCGTCCTCCCTCAACGTCGCCGGGCTGGGCAACGACAACACCGGCACCTCGCGCTACACCGTCGAGCGCTCGGCGATCGCGCTCGGCACCACCTGGCAGCCCGTGATCATCCCCATTCCCGATCCGTCGCGCCTGACGCTGGAGCGCGGCCTGTTCTTCTTCGCCGAGGGGCACGAGAACGGCGCGGGCTTCACCATCTGGATCGACGAGGTCCGTTTCGCCCGCGTGGGGACCATCGCGGATCCGCGCCCGACCATGGCGACGCGCACGCTCGACACCTTCGTGGGCGCGACGGCGACGGCCGAGGACACCGAGGTCACGTTCGCGGTGAACGGCGAGGACGTGACCGTCGCGCATTCGCCGCACTACTTCGACTACGTCTCGTCGGACGAGGCCGTGGCCGTCGTCGACGGCAGCGAGATCACGGCGGTCGGCGGCGGCACCGCCATCGTGACCGCGAAGCTCGACACCGTCGACGTCGCCGGGGCGATCACCCTGCGCGTGCTCGCGCCGCCGAGCGTGCCGGCGCCGACGCCGACGTATGCGGCCGAGGACGTGGTCGCGCTGTTCAGCGACGCGTACCTGCAGGTCCCCGTCGACACCTGGCGGGCGACCTGGAGCGTGTGCGGACCCGTCGAGGACTTCGCGATCGGCGACGACGGCGTCAAGGCCTACACGGGCCTGGTCTACGCCGGCATCGAGTTCATCACCCACCAGATCAACGCCACGGACCTGACGCACGTCCGCATGGACGTGTGGGCGCCTACGGGCTCCATCTTCCGGCTCAAGCTGGTCGACTTCGGGGCGGACGGCGTCTTCGGCGGCGGCAACGACAGCCAGTGGGAGCTGGTCTTCCACGCCGCCTCCGACCCCGCATTCGTGGCCGGCCAGTGGTCGGTCCTGGACATCCCGCTGTCGAGGTTCAACCTGACCAGCCGGACGCACCTGGCGCAGATGGTGATCTCCTCGTCCGACGCGCGCACAGTCTTCGTGGATAATGTCCTCTTCCACCGGTAGACTGGCCGCCGGACGACGTGTTGCTGAGCAGGACTGGCGACCAACCCGAGGAGATGCAGGCGTGGCCGACAACGGATTGAGATGGAAGGGAGTCCGGCGCGAGGACCCGGGCAGGCCGCGGCCGCTGGCCGACGCGGTGCTGCGGCTGATCTGGCAGGAGGGGCGAATCTCGCGGGCCGAGATCGCGCAGAGCGCCAACCTCTCGCGCTCGACGGTCTCCGACGTGGTCGGCGAGCTGCTGCCCACCGGCCTGGTCACCGAGGTCGGCATCGGCGAATCGCGCGGGGGCCGGCGCCCCATCATCCTCGAATTCCGCGACGACGCCGCCGTGATCCTCGGCGTGGAGATGGGGGCCGCCCACGTGGGCGTGGCGCTCACCGACCTGCGCGGTCGTGTCCTGGCCTGGCATAGCCGCGAGCACCCCGTGCGGACCGATCCCGACGGCACGCGCGCCCTGGTGGCCGAACTCTGCGACGCCTGCCTGGCCGACGCCGCCGCCGGACGCCCGCTCGTGGGCATCGGCGTGGCCCTGCCCAGCCCGGTCGACCCCTCGCAGCCCGATCACCTCTCCGAGGTGGTCATGCCCGAGTGGGGAGGACGACTCGGACTCGATCCCCTCGGCGACCACCTCGGCGCCCCGCTCATGGTCGACAACGACGCCAACCTCGGCGCCCTCGCCGAGCACTGGTGGGGCGCCGGTCGCGGCATCGACGACTTCGCCTACATCAAGGTCGCCACCGGCGTCGGCTGCGGCTACGTCATCGGCGGCGAGGTCTATCGCGGCGCCACGGGCGTCGCGGGCGAGATCGGCCACCTGGCCATCGCGCCGCAGGGCAAGCCCTGCGTCTGCGGGTTGCGCGGCTGCCTGACCACCGTGGTGGGCGCGCAGGCGCTGATCGAGCGCGCCGCCGAGCTGGTCGCCGACCACCCGGAGAGCGTGCTCGCCGGCGGCCGGCTGACCATCGCCGACATCGAGGCGGCGGCGCTGGCCGGCGACGCGACGGCGCGGCAAGTCGCCACCGAGGCGTCCGAGTACCTCGGCATCGCCGTGGCCGGCCTGCTCAACCTCATGAACCCGGCCCTGGTGGTCCTGGGTGGCGACCTCGCCAACCTCGGCGAGCTGCTGCTCGAGCCGGTGCGCGAGACGGTGCGCCGGCGCACCCTCGTCAGCCTGGTGGCCGCCGCGGAACTGCGCACCAGCGAGCTGGGCCCGCGCTCGGTGGCCATCGGCGCCGCGACCATGGTGCTCAAGGAGGCGCTCACCGACTGCCGCCTCTTCCCCCTCGTCGCCGGCCCGGCCGGCGTCGCCAATCAAGGAGCCGGAGCGTGAAGCGAGCGATCCTGACCGCGGCCGCGGCGGCAGCAAGCCTGACCCTGGCCCTTCTCGTCGTCGGCTGCTCCGACGAGACGACGGAACCCGACGCCGACACGCTGATCTGGGAGGACAACTTCGACGGCCCCGCCGGCCAGTCGCCGTCGTCCGAGCGCTGGCGCTTCGACATCGGCACCGACTGGGGCAACAACCAGCTCGAGTGGGACACCGACCGCCCGGAGAACGTCTCCCTCGACGGCAACGGCAACCTGGCGATCACCGCCCGCGCGGAGTCGTTCGAGGGCCGCAACTACACGTCCGGCCGCATCACCACCGAGGGCCTCTTCACCCAGGAACACGGCCGCTTCGAGGCCCGCATCAAGCTGCCCGTGGGCCAGGGGCTGTGGCCCGCCTTCTGGCTGCTGGGCGCCAGCGTCGATGCCGTCGGCTGGCCTGACTGCGGCGAGATCGACATCATGGAATACCGCGGCCAGGAACCCCACGTGGTCCACGGCAGCCTCCACGGCCCCGGCTACTCCGGCGGCGCCGCCCTCACCAGCCGCTACAACCTCTCCGGCGACGGCTTCGACGCCGACTTCCACGTCTTCGCGATCGAGTGGACCGCCACCACCATCACCTGGTTCGTCGACGACCAGGTCTACCAGCGCCGCACCGCCGCCGACCTCCCCGGCAACTCCCTCTGGGTCTACAACCACCCCTTCTTCATCATCCTGAACCTGGCCGTGGGCGGCGGCTACGTCGGCAACCCCGACTCGACCACCCCCTTCCCCCAGACGATGCTGGTGGACTGGGTGCGGGTCTGGGGAGCGGGGGAGTAGCGGATAGCCTGCCGATTCCCGCCTACAACGACAGATGCAGATACGTCTGCAACTCCCACTCCTCGCCGTCCAGCCCATCCCCTGTCGGCGCGTAGCGCGGCGAATACTCGTCCTGCGAGCGCCACTTGTAGCGCATGCCGAGCCTCGTCTGGGGCTTGCCGAACCAGCGCGGCGAGCCGAGGGAGTAGCTCACGTCGCCCATCAGTTGCAGGGGGAAGGTCAGGTTGAAGTCGTGGTGGTAGTCGTAGGGGCCCCAGTCGTTGACGCGCACGAAGCCGGCCAGCGCTAGCGGACCGTGGGTCAAACGTGCATCCATGCCGTAGCGGTGGATGATGCGGTTGAGGGCGGCGGCGTCGGCGGCGGTGTCGGCCGTCCAGCCGTTGGGTTCCGCCAGGCCGGCGTAGAGGGTGGCCACCAGGCGCGTCCGCGCGTCCAGGCGGGACACGATGCGCGTGCGCATCTCCCACAGTTCGTTCGCCGGCGGCGCGTAGGGGAAGGGATAGGTGGTGGTGCCGTCCTCGGCGATGAAGATGGCGGCGTCCATGGTGGCGCGGTGGTCGCGGTAGATGAAGCCCAGGCTGGCGGCCAGCGGCGCGTCCTCGCGGGTGTCGTTGTCCCAGGCCCACATCCAGGTGGCGGGGGTGGGGTCCCAGGTGATGAGCATCTCGGCGCCGAAGGTGTCACGGTTGCCGCGGACGGCGAAGGGGTCGTCCAGGACGTTGCGGGGACGACCGGGGGCGGGCACGTCGCCGGGGATGGGGCCGACGATGGGCTTCTGCCAGAGCAGGTTGGGGCCGATCTGGAAGTCGCCGGCGTTGACGGTGAAGCCGGTGAGCAGGTTGCGCTGGTTGCCGGACCCGGAGTCCTTGAGGTTCCAGCCGGTGTAGGTGATCACCTCGGTGGGGCCGGCGTCGGCGACCAGGCCCATGTAGGCGCCCTGGGCGTACCAGCGGAAGGCGCCCTGCTGGAGGGAGACCTTGCCCTTGAAACCCCAGGCGTCCTCGCGCTTGATCTCGTCCTGCAGGATGCGGGTCTCGCCGCCGGCGTAGTCGGCCACCTGGAAGGTCTGGCCGACCTTGGGGTCGCCCGACCAGAGCGCGCCCGCCTCGACGGTCCAGGGGCCGCGGACGGTGGACATCTGCAGGGAGACCTTGCGGGTCTCGGGCAGCGGGATGGCGATGGACGAACTCACGGTCTGCTGCGGCGCGATGTCCTCGTGGTAGACCACGGTGGCGGCCACGGGGCCGAACGAACGCTGGTACTTCAGGAAGACCGCGGGGTTGGCGCCCCACCAGAGTTGCTGGCCGAAGGCGGCCTTGAGGCCCGTCAGGTCCTTCTTGCCGGCGATCTCCAGGCCGATCGGCGCCATGCCGTTGTAGATGTCGATGTTGTCGCCGTAGTAGGCGTTGCGGTAGAGGCCGAAGAAGTCGCCCTCGTGGCCCCAGTGCAGGTGGCCGGTGCGGTAGAAGGCGTCGAGCTGGAACATGTCGTCGTCCCAGGTGACCGACGCCTGGTAGACCTTGACGCGCTCGAGCGACTCGATCTGGAGGTCCTCGCCGTCGGAGACCACCGAACGGGCGCGGCCGCGGTTCTCGTAGAAGATCTCGTCGATGGGGTTGGTCGGCACGTTGCCCAGGATGTTGACGGACACGCGGCCGGTGACGGCCTCGGTGGGGCTGGCCTCGACGTCCACGTAGAACGACTGGAGGTGGTCGAAGCCCAGGAACGACGGCAGCGTGGTGACGCCGTCGGCCGGCGTCTCGGGCGTGTCGATGCGCTCGCCGCCGGTGCTGAAGGTCTCGAACTCCATGCGCACCCCGGCCACGCGCACGCGCTGGTTCGACTCGGCGGCGAGGGCGGCCCCGTCGCCGCGGGCGGCCACCTCGGCGGCCACGGGCCGGATGGTCTGGAAGTGGGCGCGGATGGCGCCGAGGTCGGTGGCCTTGGCGTAGGGGTCGAGGGTGAAGGCCTGGCGCAGCGCGTAGTACGCGGCGCGGGGGTAGACGGTGTAGAGGCCGCGGTGGTCGGGCTCGCCCTTGGCCGTGATGCCCCACCACTCCTCGTTCATGTTGTTCTCGCCCGCGACGAAGTCCTCGACGTAGCCGGCATTGGGCCACGACGCGTTGGTGTCGTGGATGTCGAGGCGGTCCTCCTGGCCGAACTTCCACCAGCCGTCGCTCCACTGGAAGATGAGGCCGCCGATCGCGTTGCCGGCGCGGCCCTTGCCCGACGACTGCTCGTAGATCTCGCGCCACTGGCCCACCAGGTAACGCGCCTGCATGGCCTGGTCCTCGCTCTTGGTGCGCGCATTGTACGCGTCGGAGCCGAACTCGGTGAACATCACGGGGATGCCGAGCTTCTCCTTCACCACGTCGAAGAGGTCGCGGGCGGAGATGCCGCGGTAGACGTTGGTGCCGAGGACGTCGAGGTTGCGGCACTCCTGCGCGATGAGGTCGATGTACTGCAGGTCGCCGTTGGCGATGGCGACGGGGTGGTTCTTGTCGAGGCGGTGGATCTCGTCGGTAATCGCGCCGAAGAGCGAGTAGAGGTGGCGCGCGCGGGCGGCGTCGCGCTCGCCCTCGGGCAGCGCCTCGGTCTCGGCCGAGGACCACGTCAGGCCGTAGTTGTTCTCGTTGCCCAGCAGCCACATGAGCAGGCCCGGCGTGCCGCGGAACTCCTCGACCAGGGCGACCAGCTCGGCGGTGACCGCCGCGCGCAGGCGCGGATCGGAGTAGTCGACCGACGGGATCCAGACGCCGTCCAGCGTGTAGCCGTAACGCGCGACCGAGTGGTTGAGCACGGTGTAGATGCCGTAGTGCTCGTAGATGTAGCGGATCCACCGCGCGGGGATGCCCACGTACTGCCGGATCACGTTGACGCCCAGGTCCTGCAGCAGCGGCATCTCGCGCGCCAGCGCGTCGATGATGACGTCGTCGGGCTGGCTCCAGATGCTGTAGAGGTAGTTCTCGCCGAGCGGCAGGTAGTCCCAGTTCATGCCGAGGACCATCATGTCGCGGCCGTCGACCTGCAGGCGCTGGCCCGCCTCGTCCTTGACGACGCGGACGGTCTGGACCGCGTCGGCGGCGCCGGCCGGCGTCACCGCGACCGACGCGACCAGGATCGCGAAACCCAGGGCGGCGCCGATCTCGCGTCGGCGCCAGGTCAATCGTTGCGTCGTCAAGGCATCCTCCTCGCCCGACCGGGTCAGCGACCGTCGTCCACGGCATTCGCCGTGACGGTGTCGCGATACCAGAAGGCGCTGTCCTTGGCGGCGCGTTCGCCGTTCGCGAAATCCACCGCGAACAGGCCGAACCGCCGCGTGTAACCCTGGCCCCACTCGAAGTTGTCGAGCAGCGACCAGGCGAAGTAGCCACCCACCGGCAAGCCCAGCGCGATCGCGCGATGGACGGCCGCCAGGTGATCGCGCAGATACGCGGTCCGCCGGGGATCGGCGATCCGGCCGTCGACGGCCGGCGGATCGACGAAGGCGGCCCCGTTCTCGGTGATCCAGATCTTCCGCACGCCGTACTCGCCGGCCACCCGCTGCAAGACCTCGACCAGGCCGTCAGGATAGATCTCCCAGCCCATCTCCGTGAGACGTTCCGGCGCGGCGGGCACCGCCCGCGGCTCGCCGTCCGGTCCCGCCGCGAGCACCGTCCGGCTGTAGTAGTTGACGCCGAGGGCGTCGAGCGGCGTCCGGATGATCGCCAGGTCGCCGTCGTGCACGAAGGGCATCTCGCCGCCGGGAAGCTGGCCGCGCCGGACGCGATCGGCGACGACGTCGGCCGGGTAGCTGCCGCGCAGCAGGGGGTCGAGATACCAGCGGTTGAAGAGGCCGTCGAAGCGTCGCACCGCCTCGCGGTCGTCCGCCGAAGGCGTCGCCGGGTGGCCGGGCGAGAGGATCAGCACGATGCCGACCTCCGGGTCCCGCGCGTTGCGGCGGATCACCTCGGCGGCCCAGCCGTGGGAGAGCAGGAGGTGGTGGGCGGCCCGCAGGGCCTCGGCGGGATCGCGGTGGCCCGGCGCGTGGCAGCCTTCCTCGTGGCCCAGGGTCGCGACGCACCACGGCTCGTTGTGGGTGGTCCAGTGCCGGACGCGGTCGCCCAGACGGTCGCTGACGACGGCCGCGTACTCCGCGAACGCTTTCGCGGTCTCGCGCGACGCCCAGCCGCCCTGATCCTGCAACACCTGCGGCAGATCCCAGTGGTTCAGCGTGACGAACGGCGTGATGTCCGCCGCGAGCAGGGCGTCCACGAGGGCGTCGTAGAAATCGAGGCCGGCCTGGTTCGGTGCGCCGCGGCCGCTGGGCAGGATGCGCGACCAGCCCGTCGAGAACCGGTAGGCGCCCAGGCCCAGCCAGCGCATCAGGGCGATGTCGTTCCGCCAGCGATGGTAGTGGTCGCAGGTGGTGTGGGGGCGGGAGCCGTCGGCGATGTTGCCGGGGATGGCGGCGAAGCGGTCCCAGATCGATTCCCCGCGCCCACCCTGGTTCCAGGCGCCCTCGATCTGCTGGGCCGAGGTGGCGACGCCCCAGACAAAGCCGGCGGGGAAGCGGAGTTGGGCCATGGGGTCGGCTCTCCGGGAAACGACAAAAAACCTTTGTTCGGACTCCGAACATAGTGTATGATTGCGGGGATCCTGTCAAGCGTTCTCTCGGACACGCCGGGTGTCTGCAACGAAAGGCCGGAACATGCGAAATCACGTGATCGCCTGCGTGGCGGCCACCGTCCTGATCAGCCTCGTACCCGCCGCTGGTCAGGCGCTGGTGCCGTATTCCCAGAATTTCGAGGGCCTGGTCCAGTCCGACGTCAACGCGCTGGCGAACGACGGCTGGCTGGTCTACGGCAACGTCTTCCTGCCGAACGGCACCTACCTCTACGGCTACGGTCCGTTCCCCGCGCCCAACAACGGCCAGGCCTTCTGCCAGGTGGTTCTCGGCGAGGGCGGCGACGAGCAGGGCGCGCAGCAGTTCGTCGCCTTCAGCGACTACAACAACCTCGACCACGCCAACGGCTACCTGATCGAATCGAACGTCTTCCACGAGCAGCCGGTGGGCGCCGGCCACGTCGGCGAGACCTGGCGCTTCTCCTTCCAGGCCAAGCGCGGCAACCTGGTGGCGCCGTCGACGGCCCTGGCGTTCATCAAGACGCTCGATCCCAACGCGGGCTACGCGACCACCAACTTCATCACCGTGGACATGACGACCATCCCCGAGACCTGGGGCGGCTACACCCTGGCGATCACCATCGACGCGAGCCTCACGAACCAGATCCTGCAGTTCGGCTTCGCGAACGACGCGTCGAACTACGTCTCGTCGGCGATCTTCTACGACAACCTGGTCTTCGGCCTGGACAACCAGGTGGATGTGCCCGACGGCGCCGCCGTCGCCGGCGCGACGCTGCATCAGAACGCGCCGAACCCGTTCAACCCGGTGACGCGGATCGCCTTCACGCTGGACCGGCCCGGCGTCGTCGACCTGTCCGTCTTCGACCTCGCCGGACGCCGCGTCGCCACGCTGCACCAGGGTCATCTCGAGGCGGGCGAGCACCAGCTGACCTGGAACGGCACCACGGACGGCGGGCAGTCCGCGCCGAGCGGCCAGTACACCTACACGCTGCGGACCGCCGCCGGCGTGACGTCGCGCAGCATGGTCCTGGTGAAGTAGTCTCCTTCCGGCGGACGGTGGTCATGGATATTCGACCTGCGCGCGAACCTCGCCTCGCCCCGGAATCGAACCCCGGCGGTGCCCCGTCCGGCAGCTTCGCGCTGCTGGACGGGGACCCGGCGTACCGCATCGCCGGCTATCCGCGCCTCGAACCGTTCCTCATGAGCCTCGCCAGCGACACCGACCTCTGGATGTTCGTCGCCTCCGGCGGCGGACTCACGGCGGGTCGCGTCGACGCGGAAGGCGCCCTGTTTCCCTACCTCACCAGCGACCGGCTCCACGACGCCCACCACCACACGGGACCGCTGACCTTGATCCGCGTCGAACGCGAGCGCGGCGAGAGCGTCCTGTGGGAACCGTTCGGCGAGGCGGGCGCCGAGCGGCCGGGGATCGAGCGGAACCTCTACAAGAACACCGTCGGCAATCGTCTCGTCTTCGAGGAGGTCGACCACGACCTCGGCCTCGCCTTCCGCTACCGCTGGGCGGGCTGCGACGAGTTCGGCTGGGTGCGCACGGTGACGCTGGCGAACCGCGGCGCGCGACCGATGCGCGCGCGGGTGCTCGACGGCCTGCGCAATCTCCTGCCGTGGGGCGCGCCGCTGCAGATGTACCAGCAGGCGAGCAACCTCGTCGACGCCTACAAGAAGAACGAGGTGGACCCCGCGACCGGCCTCGGCATCTTCGCGCTGACCGCCGGCATCACCGACCGCGCCGAGGCCCTCGAGGTCCTGCGCGCGAATACCATCTGGTGCTGCGGCCTGGACGACGTCCGCGTCTGCCTGTCGTCCGCGGCCATCGCCGCCTTCCGGCAGGACCAGGTGGTCCCCGGCGAGAGCGTCGTGAACGGCTGCCGCGGCAACTACCTGGTGACCACGCAGCTCGATCTCGAGCCAGGTCAGGACGTCCGCTGGCACCTCGCGGCCGACGTGGGGCGCGATCATCTGCAGATCGCCGAGCGGCGCCGCGAGCTGCGCGAGGGCGACCACCTCGCCGGACGGATCGACGCCGGCCTGCAACAGGCGAGCACCGACCTGCGCCGCAACGTCGCCAGCGCCGACGGTCTGCAGCGCACGGGACAGCCGGCGTCGTGGAGCCATCACTTCGCCAACGTCCTGTTCAACAACATGCGCGGCGGCGTCTTCACCCAGAACCACGACGTGCCCGCCGCGGACTTCGCCGCGTTCGTGCAGGTGCGCAACCGCGCCGTGGCCGACCGCCAGCGCGCGCGGCTCGCCGCGTTGCCGCCGTGGCTGCCCGTCGCGGACCTGCGCGCGCTGGCGAGCGACGCGGCCGACGCCGACCTGGCCCGGCTCGCCCACGAGTACCTGCCGCTGTACTTCGGCCGGCGCCACGGCGATCCCAGTCGTCCCTGGAACCGCTTCACCATCCGCGTGCGCGAGCGCGACGGCGAGCGGGCGCTGCACTACGAAGGCAACTGGCGGGACATCTTCCAGAACTGGGAGGCGCTCAGCGTCTCCTTCCCGGGCTTCCTGCCGAACCTGGTGGCGAAGTTCGTCAACGCGTCGACCGTGGACGGCTTCAACCCCTACCGCCTCACGCGCGACGGCGTGGACTGGGAAGCCCCGGCGACGAACGATCCCTGGGGCAACATCGGCTACTGGGGCGACCACCAGATCGTCTACCTCCTGCGCCTGCTGGAGGCGATGCACCGTCACGATCCGGCCGCGTTGCCCGCGCTGCTCGGCAACGAGATCTTCAGCTACGCCGAGGTGCCCTACCGCCTCAAGCCATACGCGGAGATCCTGCGCGATCCCCGCGCCACCGTCGTGTACGACACCGACCTCGCGGCCCGCATCGACGCGCGCGTCGCGAACCTCGGCACCGACGGCAAGTTGCTGACCGGCCCCGACGGCGCCGTCCACCACGTCAACCTCTTCGAGAAGCTGCTGGTGCCCGCGCTGTCCAAGCTCTCGAACCTGATTCCCGACGCCGGCATCTGGATGAACACCCAGCGGCCGGAGTGGAACGACGCGAACAACGCCCTCGCCGGCGGCGGCGTCTCGGTGGTCACCCTGTGCCATCTGCGGCGCTACCTCGCCTTCCTCGCCGACCTGCTGCCGCAGAGTGCAGCGCCGACGCTGCGCGTATCCGGCGAGGTCGCCGCGTGGTGCGAGCGCATCGCCGCCATCCTGACGCGCGAGCACGACCTCCCGGCGTCCAGCCGCCTCGATCCCCGCGATCGCCTGCGCGTCCTGGCGGACCTCGGCGGCGCGTCCTCGGCGTATCGCGAGACGGTGTACGCGCGGGGGTTCTCCGGCCGGCGGGATCTCGCCACCGGCGAGGTGGTCGCGCTGTGCCGCGCCGCGCTGGCCTGGGTCGACCGGAGCCTCGCGGCCAATCGCCGGGACGACGGTCTCTATCACACCTACAACTTGCTCGAGTTCACGGCCGACGGCGCCGGCGTCGAGGTCGCCCACCTGCAGGAGATGCTCGAAGGTCAGGTCGCCGTCCTCAGTTCGGGCGCCCTGCAGCCGGCGGAAGGACTGACGATCCTCGAGCGGCTCTTCGCGAGCGACCTCTACCGGCCCGACCAGCGCAGCTTCCTGCTCTATCCGGCGCGCGACCGCGCGGGCTTCCTGGCGCGCAACGTCGTCCCCGGCGAACGCGTGGCGGCGATCCCCCTGCTGGTCGACCTCCTGGCGGCGGGCGACCGCTCGCTGCTCGCGCGCGACGCCGACGGGACCTGCCGCTTCCAGGGCGACCTGCGCCACGCGCCGGACCTCGCCGCGGTGCTCGACGGGCTCGGCCGCCAGGCGGCCCGGTCGGCCGCGGTGGCGCGCGACCGGGCGGCGGTTCTCGCGCTGTTCGAGGACGTGTTCGCGCACCGGTCGTACACCGGCCGCTCCGGCGTCATGTATGGGTACGAGGGCATCGGCTGCATCTACTGGCACATGGTCGCCAAGCTGCTGCTCGCGACGCAGGAACTGGTCCTGCGCGCCGAGCGCGCGGGCGCGCCGCTGGCCGTGCGCGAGGGCCTCGCCCGGATGTACCTGCGGATCCGCGCCGGTATCGGCTACGAGAAGACGGTCGCCGAGTATGGCGCCTTCCCCACCGATCCCTACTCCCACACGCCCGCGGCCGGCGGCGCGAAGCAACCGGGCATGACCGGGCAGGTGAAGGAGGAGATCCTCACCCGCTTCGGCGAGTTCGGCGTCCAAGTGGAGGCGGGGGCGCTGCGCTTCGCGCCCGTGCTCCTGGAGGCGCGCGAGTTCCTGGCCGCGCCGGCGCCGTTCGAGCACTTCGACGTCGCGGGCTGCGCCCGGACCCTCGACCTGCCCGCGGACAGCCTCGCCTTCACGCTCTGCCAGGTCCCGGTGGTCTACAGGCGCACGAGCGGCGGGGCCGGCATCGAGGTCGTCCTCGCCGACGGGACGACGCACGCGCAGCCCGGGAACAGCCTCGATGCGGCGCTGAGCGCCGAGGTCTTCGCGCGCAACGGCAAGATCGCGTCGATCACGGTCGCGGTGCCGGCGACGTCGTTGCGGGGCGCGCCATGATGGCGGCACGCCACCTCGCCTGCCTCGGACTGCTGGCCCTGTCCGCACCGGCAAGCGCCCAGTGCCTCCTGGCCAACCCCAGCTTCGAGCTCGGCGGCTCCGGCGGCGACGTGTTCGGCGCCTGGCACCAGTTCGGCGTGGTCGGCTCCGTGACGACGGCCGTCCACGGCGCCCGCGCCGCCCGCGTCAGCGGTCCCAACAGCGGCGGCTGGGCCGTGTCCGGCTTCTGGCAGAGCCAGGATTCCGCGGCCGGCGAGCGCTGGGACGTCACGGGCCACGTGCGGCATCCGGCGACCAAGCCGCTGACGGGCGCGTGTCTCGGCCTGGTCAACGTCGAGTGGCGCGACGCCGCCGATCAGCTGATCGACTACCAGTCGTTCACCGTCGCCGACGCCGCCACACCGACCGACGCGTATGTCGACTTCGCGGTCACCAGCGCGCCGGCGCCGGCCGGGACCACCACCATCCGCCTCCTGCTCGGCGTGCTGCAGAGCCCCACCGACCCGTCGCCCGACGTCGTCTTCGACCAGGTCACCCTCGAGAGCACCACCCCGCCGACCCTCGACGACCTGCAGTGGAACGACTTCCCCGGCGGCGTGACCCTCGCCTTCGCCGACGCCCTCTGGCGCGTCAAGGGCCCCGGCTACTACGGCCCCGGCCCCAACGTCTTCTGCGACGACCCCGAGTGCGTCTGGGTCGACGCCCAGGGCCGGCTCCACCTGACGCTCGCCAACCGCAACGGCACCTGGAAGAGCACGGAGGTGGTGCTCGCCGACGCCCTCGGCTACGGCGACTACGTGGTGACCACCGTCGGCCGGCTGGACCTCATCGATCCCGCGGCGGTGTGCGGGCTGTTCCTCTGGCAGTACGGACCTTGCTGGGACGACGGGTTCCTCTGGTGGAACCCGTACAACGAGATCGACATCGAGTACAGCCGCTGGGGCGACCCCGCGGCCGACATCGGCCAGTTCGTCGCGCAACCCTACGACTACCCCGGCAACCTCGAGCGCTTCGACGCCGCGTTCGCCTCCGGCGAGGTGGTCAGCCACGCCATGCGCTGGCTGCCGGACCGCGTCGAGTACCGCGTCTGGCGCGGCGACCCCACCGCGGAATCGGCGGCGACCCTGATCCACGCCTGGACCTACACCGGCCCGCACATCCCGCGGCCCGAGCAACCCCGCCTGCATCTCAATCTCTGGAAGCGGGACGGCACGCCGGCCGGCGCGCAGGAGGTCGTGGTGCAGGACTTCACCTTCGTGCCCGAGGGCGGCGCGGTCGCCGTCGACGACACGCCGGCGCCCGCACTCGCCGCCACGCCGGCAGGCCGGCTGCATCCCGCCGCGCCGAATCCGCTGAACCCGGCGACCACCCTCCGCTTCGACCTCGCCCGCGACGGCCACGTCGACCTCGCCGTCTACAGCCTCGACGGCCGCCGCGTGCGCGCGCTCGCGAGCGGCATGCTGCCGCGCGGCGAGCACCGCGCCACCTGGGACGGACGGGACGACGCGGGCCAGGGGGTGGCTTCGGGGGTGTACCTGGCGCGCTTGCGGGGATCGGGTTTCGTGGCTGCCAGGCGGGTCCTCGTCGTGAGGTAGGTTGTGCCCGCGAGATTGTGCATCCGACTCTCTGACGCGCCCGGTCAGCCGGCTC
>JADHED010001441.1_pt1 | contig 20185 bp, 18 predicted proteins | sample 8952041 | NCBI WGS metagenome assembly JADHED01 (sample SAMN16124423, study PRJNA663239) | bioreactor sludge metagenome | isolation source: sludge (control) | place: India:Bengaluru | collected 2018-09-08
GCACCCCCTTGTGAATCCCCAACGATTCCCACCGCTCAGAAACCGCTCTAGTGCAGCGACGCCATCGGGCGATTTACGCCCGAGCAAGGTTGTCGCTGCACAACAGTTTGAATCGCGTGCACTTTCGGCACAAACAGGATGTAGGCTCTGTTCGTGTCAGTGCACGAGCGCTATTGCAGCTTGGTTGGGCTGCCGTCGGGTTCGGTAACGCCACTTCCAGACGCCGACTGGCGCGGCGTCACGTACCCGGGGTAGATGCCACTGCCGGTCGCATAGGCTGGGCCCTGAAAGTTTGAAGCGGTATTGGTGGTGCCGCCCGGTCCGCCGGCAGGCTCTGTCAGGGCCGCCACCGCACCGTTCCACGTCGCGACGTCGGCCGCAATCTGTCCGTCACTCATCCCCAGGCTTGCCAAGGTGTTCTGGTAGGCATCAAAGAAGGATGTCCAGGCCGGGCAAGTGGAGAGATCTGCCGCCGCGCCGCCGCAAGCCTCCAGGAATTCGGTCACGACGGCTTCGCGCTGCTCCGCCGTGAGGGCGCTCTCGGCAGAGATATCGGCATTGGCGCAGATCACGCCGATTTTGCCGGGTTCGCCGGCGGCAAGGCCCCGTTGGACTTCGTTGATCAAGGCTTGTGTATCGATCGCCGAGGCGCTATTGGCGCCCAGGCCGACAATCGCCAAGACAGACAGCAGAACAAGCCGCCGTCGAACGCTCGGGACCCGCAACAAAGCCGGCATAAGGTCGCCTCCACGCCGAATTGACGTGCTATTCTATGCGAGTACGGGCGGCAAAGGAAGATTTGCCGATCTTTCAGGCACCATAGACGCATAACGCGAGAAATTTGACGGTGTCGTCAACCATAGGTCTAGCGCGGATCTGGTTCTGCTTTCTCATCATCGTGGCTGCGGCGGCTATTCACCTTCAGGAGCCGCTGTGGCTCAGCCACCTGCGCGACCCGGTGTTCGATACCTACCAACGGATCAGGCCGCGCACCTACCAGCCGGCGCCGGTGCGGGTCATCGATATCGACGAGGAGAGTTTGCGCCGCATCGGCCAATGGCCGTGGCCGCGAACGCGCGTCGCCGAGCTGGTGGCGGCGCTGCACCGCCTCGGGGCGGCCGTTATCGCGTTCGACGTGCTGTTCGCCGAGCCGGATCGAACCTCGCCGGCGCGGGTGCTGCCGGAGTGGGGCGACCAGCCGGCGTTGCGGATGCTGATGGAGGAGCTCCCCGACAACGACGAGCGGCTGCGCGATGCGGTGGCCTCGGCCAACGTGGTAACGGCGTTTGCGCTGGCGGCAGTGGGCGGCGTGCGCGTGCCTCAGCTCAAGGCCGGATACGCCATCGCCGGAACCGACCCGGGGCCTTTCGTGCCGGCCTTCGAAACGGCGGTCACCACCTTGGAGATGATCGAGAGTGTTGCGCGCGGCAACGGGGCGATCAATGTCATTCGCGACCTTGACGGTGTCGGCCGGCAGGTGCCGCTGGTTCTGCGGCTTGGCAATAGCCTCTACCCTTCCTTAGCGGCGGAAGCGCTGCGTGTGGCTCAAGGCGCAACCACGTTTGTCATCAAGACCGCCGGCGCCAGCGGTGAAACCAACTTCGGCGCCGCCACCGGGATCACCAGCGTGCGCATCGGCGCGTTCACCGTGCCCACCGATGCCCACGGCCAAGTCTCGATCTACTTCACCCCATCGGTACCCGAGCGTTCGATTCCCGCCTGGAAAGTGCTGGCCGGCGAGGTCGATCCCGAAACCATCGAAGGGCAGATCCTGCTAATCGGCACGTCGGCCACGGGCCTGCACGATCTTCATGCAACACCGCTCGGTGTACAGATGCCCGGCGTGATGCTGCATGCCCAGTTCATCGAACAGGTCATCCACGGCGTTCACCTCGTCCGGCCCGATTGGGCGAAAGGGGCGGAGGTGCTGCTGATGGTCGGCCTCGGCATCCTGATCATCGTTATCGGGCCATGGGTGGGAGCCCTGTGGATGGCGGTCATCTGCGCTATCACGCTGGCGCTCGCTTTCGCCTGGTCGTGGTTCGCGTTCGCCGACCACGGCATGCTGTTCAATCCCCTTGTGCCGGCGATGATCGTCGTCGCCGTCTATCTGACGTCGTCGCTGCTGCGGCACATGCAGACCGAGCGCGAGCAACGCTGGATCCGCTCGGCGTTCTCAACCTACGTCTCCCCCAACCTGGTCGAAGAGCTGGTCAAGAACCCCGCTCTCTTGAGCCTCGGCGGCGAGCGCAAGGAAATGACCTTCGTGTTCACCGATCTCGAGGGGTTCACGTCCCTGGTTGAGCGATCGGCCCCGGACGTCATCGTGCCGTTGTTAAACGAGTATCTCGACGCCATGGAGCGCATCGCCTTCAAGCACGATGGCACCATCGACAAGATCGTAGGCGACGCGTTGCACGTGATCTTCGGCGCGCCGGTAACGCGGCACGACCACGCCCAGCGCGCGGTCGATTGCGCACTCGAGATGGATGCGTTTGGCCAGGCGTTCTCGCAGCGCAAGCGGGCGGAGGGGATCCCGTTCGGCGTGACGCGGATCGGGGTCAACTCAGGCCCGGCGGTGGTCGGCAACTTCGGCGGTTTCCTGCGCTTCGATTACACAGCGCATGGCGACGCCATCAACACCGCTGCCCGCCTGGAAAGTGCGAACAAGTTCTTCGGAACCCGGGTCTGCGTCAGCGGTTCGACCGCTCAACTCTGCGAGCGTTTCGCCGGCCGGCCGATCGGCGCCTTGGTCCTCAAAGGCAAGACGGAAGCGATCGAAACCTTCGAGCCGCTTGTCGACGGCCTTCTCCATGCGCCGCAGACAGAGGCTTACCTACACGCCTACCGGCTTCTCGAAGCCGGCGACGAGCAGGCGCTGGCGGCCTTCGAGGCTGTCTGCCAGGACCATCCGGACGATGCGCTCGCCGCCTTTCATCTCAACAGGCTGAAGCAGGGGGAAAGCGGCACCCGCATCGTCATGGCCGGCAAATAGGCGCCAACGCCTTCACCGAACCGGAAGGCTACATCGGGAAGGCGTTCACAAATCTGGGGTGCCAATCTTCGCTCCAGCGCTGCAGGTTCTTCATGATCGCGAGTTTGCGGCCGTCCTGACGAACCGCCTCATTCGACCAGTCCTGCACCCGCCACACCCCTCCCGCTTCCGGCGGCAACAGGAGTTCGGGCGTCCACAGGTAATCGACCTGTAGCTGATCGCGGCCGGCGAAACGGATGTGGCGGGAGCCGAGCATCGCTGCCGGTGCGAAATATTGGTACTTGTCCCGGATCGCCTGGAAGACAAGGCTGACGGGGTTGGGGGGGCCGGCGAGGCCAAAGCTGACGACGCGCACCTGACGGCAGTCGCCGGCACCGAGGCCGATTTGGGTTTCAGCGCTGGAGAAATAGCCCTCGTAGCGACAGGCCTCACGCGGACGATAACGCCGGCCGCCCTCCAGTTCCGACCGGTAGATCAGAACCGATTGATAGACCACCGATTCCTGTTCCTTGATCAGCACGTGCCGCCAGGCGCGGCCGGCCTCGAGCTTCTCTTCCTGGGAATAGGCAACCTGCCAACGGCCGGGCGGCAGCGGCACCTGGAAACGACCTGTGGTGAATGAGCCCTCGATGGTCGATGTGGTCTCGCCGGCGGCGGGTCGCGAAGCGGTTGCCGCTCCGGCTGCCGGTTGATCGGCCCCGCCTTGGCAGCTGCTCACGGCCAAAGCGCCGATCAGGCCGATAACAACGCGTGCTGGCGCCTTCATGCCATCCCCCTAACAGCCAATGTTGCAGGAGGCACCGGTGCTGACTTCCGATGCCGCCGCCTGTTGCGCCGCGGTTGTCATCGCCGGCTGCTGGGAAGTCACGGTTCCAAACGTGTCAGCCGGTGGACTGTCGCCGAAGAAAGCGATGGTCGCCGTAATGCTCGCGTTGTTCACCTGAATGCCTGAGCTCGGCGGCCCGCAGACCAAGGAGCCTCCTGCCGAAAGACCGATCGCCGATCCAACCGGGCATTGGAGCGTCTTCGTGGTCCCGTCTGGTGCGACCGCCGTCGCTTGGACGGCGACGCCGCCGATGCACCACACTTCGACCGCCTGGTCACCCTTCAGCTCGATCAGCACGGAAGTGCCGCGAAAGCCGATGACGGCGCCCTCTGTCTTGACTTCGTACGCCTTGCTGTCCATCGAGCCGGTAACGAAGCGCATGAACCCCTTGGTCAAGCCGATCGCCGCCTTCTGGGTGCCGGCGTCGCCAGAGAAAACGAACTGATCGAGGGTAATCCGCGAATTGGGGCCGGTTGCGAGCTCGGTCTTGTCGAGAAAGACAAAGCGCCCGGCACTCTCGGCGGCGGTTTCGATGACCTCGTTCGTGTACACCGGGTCGGTTATCGCGAGTGCACGCCGGCCGGCCGGCAGCACGCCCGAAACTGACTTGACGACGAGTGACGTTTCGCCAATCCGTGCCGCGGTCTCGCCGATGCTCTTGAGCTCCGCTGAACCGGCCGGTGGGGCCGCCAACGCCACGGCCAAGAGCCACGCGCTTGCAGCTCCAACGCCCCGAACGACCACTCGCTTGTTTGCGCCCATCCTGGTTCGCTCCTCCCGATGCCCGATAGGGACCGTGTCGATTTTCGATAGGCTGGGTCGCTTGTCTCAACCGCCAGAGGGTCGGTTGCCATGCGATGGTACCCTGCCCAATTTTTTCAACTAGGCGGACCCGCGCGTGTAGTATTCACGCACTGTCCGATCGTAGTAGGCGGCGTCTCCGTAGCCGTACAGCCTGATCTTGGCGGTGTCGACCCGCGACAAGACGACTCCTCTTGGCACTCCCTCGGTCTCGGTCAGCTTTTCGAGTGCCAGCTTCACCACTTCGCGACCTGTCTTGCCCCATTGAATAACGAACACGGTTTCCTCGGCAAGGGGCGCCAAGTTGCAGGCGTCGGAGACGCTCATCAGCGGTGACGAATCCAAGACGACCAAGTCAAACGCCTCGCAGGCTTGATCAAGGAAGGTCTTGAAGGCTTTCGATCCGAGAAGATCGGAGGGATCGCGCGCCGTGCTGCCGGACGCGATCACGAACGCACCCGTTGGCTCGTCGCGCTGGAGGACCTGCTCCAGGCTGGCGTCGCCGACAAGGAGATCGACCAACCCGGGTTCCCGCTCGAGTTTAAGACGGATATGCACCGAGGGCCGTCGAAGGTCGGCATCGATCAGGAGCGCCCGATGGCCAGCAGTCGCCCGTGTCCGCGTAAGGCCGATCGCCAACGTCGTCTTGCCTTCCTTCGGCATCGACGAAGTGACGAGAAGGCTGCGGATCGCCGGTCGCTTGCTGCGCAGCGCCAGCTGGATGTAGGTCGAGCGGATGCCTTCGAGGAAGAGCGATGGCTGGCTATCGAGAATCGCGGCGTCGGGTCCGCCACTGCCGCCACGGGACGTCGGCAAGTGCGCCAACACCGGCAGTCCGGTTGCCTCCGTGACCTGTTCGGCATTGCGAAAGCCGTAGTCGAGGCGCTCCGCCATGAGAGCGAGGCCGAAGCCAAGCAGAAGCGATATGACCGTAGAGACCGTAAGGACGATGCGCTTGTCGGGCAACGAGTGGAGTGGCACAGCTGCGGGAGAGAGAACGGTCGCGCCGGGGATTTGCATTTCTGTATCTAATTGTGGCGTGGTCTCTTTCAAACGGGTCAAGAAATTTTCAAGAAGTTTCCTGTTTGCTTCCGCCTCACGTTCTAGTTCGCGCAGCTCAATTTCATGACTGTTCGCCAGCGCTTGTTTAGCTTTTAGTCTGCTGAGTTCACGCTCCAGACTCTCTTCTCTCGCGGTCGTGACCGAGACGGCCGTCACATAGCTCTTTAGGACTCTTTCCATCTCAGCGTCGATCTTGGTGCGAAGATTTTCAAGTTCCGACTTCTTATTGATGACCTTTGGATGACGCTCGCCCAGTTCGATCTTTAGCTCAGCGAATTCGCGCAGCACCGCGGCTTCTTGAATGCGTAATTGCTGAACGACCGGGGACTCCATGATGGCCTGCGCCGCCTCGATGTTGTTGGCTCTCTGTAGGGCCCGCACTTCGTTCAGGGTCGCCGTGGCCTGCGCCCGATCCGCACTGGCCGCAGCCAGACGCCGGTTGATTTCGGAAATTTCCTCGCTGATGAGCGTGACCTGGCTGCCGCGCAACAACCCGGACTGGGTGCGAAAGGCCTCAACCGCCTTTTCCGAGCGCGCCACTGCCTCGCGGAGGGCGTTGACCTGCCCGTTCAGCCAGCCAGCGGCCTTCCCGGCCATCGCAATCTTGGTTTCGATGAAGCGGTTCGTGTAGGCATTGACAACCGCGTTGGCGACCTCGGCGGCGAGTTCGGGATCATGCGATCCGAACCGGACCGAGATGACACGCGATGCCTTGGTCGGGCGCACGTCCAAGTGCTGGAGGAAGGCATCCACCACCTCGTCGAGGTTGAGGGCGCGGGAGGCCTCTGCGGCTTGCGCCGAACCGTCGATCGCGGCGGCACTTCCGTCCCCTTGGCCGAGGCGCGCCGCCGCTTTCCATGCCATTACCAGCGACGAAGGGGAGCGTGACGGCTTGAACTCCTCGCGTTCAGTCAAACCCAATTGCTCGATCACTTTTCGGGCGACGGTTCGCGAGCGGATCACTTCGATTTCGTTGCGCGTCGTCTCCTGGTTCGCGCTGACGTCGCTCAAGACCTCTCGCAGGTCGGCAATGTTGGCCTTGCGGTTCTCAACCATAACGAGAGCTTCAGCCCTGTAGGTGGGGGTAATCTGAGACAGAAAGAACACGGCGAGGGCAAGGATGAGCGTGACGGTGCCGATGACGATGCTTTTTCGTCGTCGGACAATTCTGATCAGCTCACGAACGTCATACGACTGCTCGGCAGCAAAAACCCGCGGATATGCTGGTGTTATATTTTGTCTTTCCACTTGCACGCCGCACGCCTTCCCTTGATCGGCCGCCCGTCAGGACCTGTGGGTGATGAAGAGATCGTACCGCCGGTTCGGCCGGAACATGAACTAGCGGGGCGGCACCATCTCCCGATCATGATATGGATGGCCGCCGCCGGTCAATCGGAAGCAAGCGCGGCGGGTCATGGTGTGGTTTTCCTTGCTTTGCTGATCCGGTCCTGTGATGAAGGTTAAGATCGCCGTAAGCGCGTAGCCGGGATGCTTCAACTCTTCGTTGTTGTCGTGCTTCTGACGCCATTGCCGCTCGGGTCCGTTTACCCGTGGAGCTGGGGCTTGTTGGCCGTTGGCATCGGCGTCCTCCTCGGCATCTGGTGTTTGCGACTTCTCGCCGGGAAGGCGCCGCTGGCGGTGCCGTTGACCGCCGTGTGGCCTACCGTCCTGCCTTTTCTTCTGGTCGTCGGCTGGATCATCGTGCAGCTGCTGCCGATCACACCCGAAACGTGGCATCACTCTGCATGGTCATGGCCCGCAAGCGCCTTCAACGCCGCTCCCAGTTCCCGAATCACCGTTGACCCCGCAGAGACGATCGCTGCCCTAACCCGCTTGAGCACCTATGGAGCGATCTTCTGGCTCGCGCTGCAATACGGCCGTGACCGACGCACGGCGCAGATGATGATCAAGGCGGTCGTCCTCGCGGCCGTGGGCTTCTCGCTTTATGGTTTGGTCGTGGAGTTGTCTGAAATCAGGATGGTCTTGTGGTTCCCGAAAGTCACCGCAATTGAAGACCTCAGCAGCACATTCGTGAACCGAAATACTTTTGCAACGTACGCCGGCCTCGCTCTGGTCTGCGTCAGCGGACTTATCCTCGCGAGGGTTGATGGCCGGATGGCCAACGCCGATGATTTCACAGATGGCGTAGACAGAGGCATCGATGCAATCATCGCCCGCAGTTCTTTCCTCATTGCGGGGTGGCTCTTGATTGCGAGTGCGCTGCTGCTTACCCATTCTCTTGGCGGCATCTTCAGCTCGGGGGTGGCATTGGCGAGCTTGGTCGCGCTTTATGCCCACGTACGCGGAGCACGCCGAGGGGTCATTATCGGTCTTGCGATTGGCGCGAGCGTCCTGCTCGGGGCGGCCGTTGTCGCCGGCAGCACTGGCTGGGAGGCACGTTTCAACCAGGCTCTCTGGAGCCAGCCGGATGACCGCGGGAAGCTGGCATTGCTTTCCCTGGAGGGTATCGCAGAACGGCCACTCTTGGGCACCGGATACGGAACCTTCGAGACCTTCTTCACGCACCGGCGGCCGCCGGATATGGAAGCCCGGTACACGAAGGCCCATAACGCTTACCTTGAGAACGCGGTCGAGCTGGGGCTTCCGGCAACGGCGGCGCTGGTGGCGATTTTTGTTTCGATCGCCGTTCGTACGTGGCGCGGCGCCCGCAGGCGCCGTCGGGATGCCATCTACCCGTGCATTGGGTTCAGTGCCACGGTCCTGGTCGGCGTTCATTCGCTCCTCGACTTCAGCCTCCAGATCCCCGCAGTGACGGCAACCTATTGTCTGATTGCCGGTATCGCATGCGCGCAGGCAGACCCCAGTCTGCCTACAGCGGATCGACGCGGTCGAGGAACGCAGCCCGACGGGCAACCGCACTACCCCCGCTGACGATCGCTCGCAGATTGCGTACGGAGCCGTTCGAACTCGGCCAAAACGTGCGGCTCGTCGCGAAGGGCGGCCCGAACGACAGGGAAGGCGCGTTCCTGGCCGGCAAGCAAGACGAGCGACCGCAAATCGACCTTCGCTGCGTAGCGGACCTGCTGCAAGACCGCAGCTCTGCCGCGCGCATCCAAGGTGGGCCATGCCTGAAAGCCCATCCGCAGTCGAAAGGGCATCAGCGACGGCTCGAACGGTGCCGCCGCGATGGAAAACTGCAGCGCCGTCTGCGCGGCAGCGGACCAGCCTTCGAGCGCCGCAAGGCCGTATGCGAGGCGGGCCCACCCGCGCCCACTGAGTGGCGTCGCCATCAAGCCCTGCTTGAGATCGGTCACGGCGGCGCTCACCAGGTGGGCGCGATTCTTTTCGTCGGCAGGGAGCGACTCCGCGATCAGCAACCGGGCCAGCCCTGCATCGATCGCAGCTTCGCCGTTCGCGCGCCATTTCAATTCGCCTTGCTTGGCAGCGAGGAGGCCCTCAGCCTCGTGCGCGGTTACGGGAAGCGCGTCGCGGAGCTTGCTTAGCACCGGCTCGCCCGCGAGCCCCGCCAGCGAAGCCAGGGTGAACCGGCTTCCCATCACGACCAGGAAGACTGCCAGGGTCGCCAATACCACGCCGAGGCTCCATCGTTGCACGCAGCCGATCGGATCCGGTGCAGCGCCACGCTCGCCGTTGGCCGGCTGGCTCATCGCGTTGACGGTTACCGTCGCCATTTCGGCTCTTGTGCGCTCTGGCCGCAATGGGGCGAAGAGGGCGGGGCTGACAGTCCCATGGTCGCCATGATGAGGGGATTGATGTCACCGACGTTGTAGCGGGCTTCCGCCAGAGCGCGACTTGCCTGCGCCATCGTGACGAGCAGCTCGGGCCGATCGACGAAACGGGTGATCGCGGCCGCCAGTGCATCAGGATCACGCGGCGGAACGATGAAGCCGTTCACGCCGTCGATCACGAGTTCGCGGCAGCCCGGAACATCGGTGGTGATGATCGGCCGGCCGATAGCCAGCGCCTCAAGGACGGTTCGCGGCAGGCCTTCACGGTAGGACGGCAAGCAGAGGATGCTGCACGCCCGCAGATAGGGCCGCACGTCGTCGGTCTCGCCGAGATAGTTGATCAGGCATTCGGCGATCCAGGCATTGACCTGGTCCTCGTCAATGGCGCCGGGATTGCTGTCGTAGGGACCGAGAAGGTCCATTCGGCACGCAGTCCCCTGATCGCGAAGCCGTTGCGAGGCGGCGGCGTACTCCACGACCCCTTTCTCGCGGAGCAAGCGTGCGATCATGAGAACATTGAGCGGCCCCGCCACTGGTGGGGCGTAACTGAACTCCTCCAGATCGATGCCTGTTCCTTCGATTCGCACCACCGGGCGCGAACGACGCTCAAGCCCCAGCCTGCGGATCACGCGGCCGTCATCGGGGTTCATCACCAAAATCGCGCGTGCAAACCGTAATGCACCAGCGAACAAGACGCAGAGGAGGGCGCGCAGGCATAGGCGACGCAATTCGCGCCCGCCCGCGAAGGCGTAGCCCAGTCCCTCGACGACGACGAAGACCTCCCCGACGCGCGCCACCTTCGCAGCGAGGACACCGATGACATTCGATTTCGTCCCATGAGTGACGACGATATCGGGCCGCAACTCACGCACCAGCGCCGCGAGAGAGCCGAGGTCCTTCAGGTCGCGAACCGGGTTGAGTCCCGTGGTCCGCAACGAAAGGGGCCGAAACTCGGCACCAAGGCCCGTAATCGCCTGGGCCACCCCTGGTTCGTCGCTCCCAATTGCCACAACGCGATGGCCGGCAGCGATGATGTCGCGGATCAGCCACCCCCAGAACCGCGCCATGTTGCGATGGCCAATGATTGTAACCAAGCGGCCGTGGGGACCATCGGCCGGAGATGCGGAACAAGGGGGGGCAACGGCTGCAGGCACCTTGATTCTCGTCGTTGTCGTTGTGGTGTCGCTGGCGTCGTGATCTTTTCGCCTCATCGCCCCCCGAGAGCGGCAAAGTGCTAACTCGTAATGCGTGTGGGAACCCGCACGATCGCGCCCGAAGGGAGAGGGAAGCCGAATGGGGAACTGTTTCCAGCCTGCTCGCATGCGCGCTCGAAACGATTGGTTAGGTCCCGCCGGGAGTGCCGGGGTTAGAAACACGCAACAGTCAAGCACCGAAATGATTGGGAGTCTATCGATCCGTGCTTGCCAGTCATAACGATCGCGGCCAATCCCTGACCCAACTCAACGTAGGAACTAAAACCAACCCAAGACAATCGCGCAAAAATAACAGCCCCACTTTCTTAACGAGTAATCGGCCGGTAGCGCGGCAGCACCAAGAACATACCACTTCTAGGTATTAAGAGGGGGCGTAACACAACTGACTCGGGGCCGTTAAGTACAAAAACAGTGACGCCATGCTTGAGCTCTCGATGGCTCATTTAGGTGCACTCCTGGGTTGTTTGATTGTTTTTTTGCCACTTAGTAGGAAGCGATCAATAATGGAAAATTGGGACTTCAGCCGACCGGACTATGCTATCGTGCCCACCGGCCAGAGAACGGGCCAAGCGTAGAGTGACGGAAGCGGGATGAAAATGGCCGAGGAGTGGATGATGGCCCAGGCTCGGCCGCGGATGAGCGCAACAGGACGCCGGTCGGAGGAAGGCCGGCAGCCCGGCGACAGAATGCAAGTCCTGGTCGGAAAGTGAAGGCGCTCTCGTTCACTGCAAGAGCGGGTGGAGGAGGTTCGCTGAGGCATTCGATCAGCTGGGGTGGTTGTGCTGTATTCTTGTTGATGTTTCTTTCCGGGTTTGTTTTTGTTGAGCCTTCACCTTATGACGTGTTATTAGCAATTGTTATTATAATTTCGGCGTTTTTTGGTTTTATACAGGTAAGAGAAAACATTTACTATCCTCTATTATTCTTGCACGCGTTTATAATATTCAGTCTTATTCCATTTTTTTATGCCTATGACTTGAATGACTCTGTAGTTTATCTAGCGATTACATATTATTTGATGTTATCATTATTTTTCTACGAGCGCATCGTGAACGTATTCGGATATTCGGGAATTACATTGCTCGCCTTGGGATACGTGCTCACATGCACGGTGGGATCGGTGGCGTCTCTCGTATCGCTCGTAATTCCAGGCCCGCTTTCCGAAATTACCTTATACGGGAATCCCTTATATGCGGTCAGGCTGAGAGGGTTCTTCAAGGATCCGAATGTCTTTGGCCCGTGCCTTGTTCCAGCACTGTTGATATGTATGTTATCGTGGAGGCCAGTGTTTCGCTCAAGAATAATCATTGCCGGGCGTTGGTTCCTGGTTCTCCTGTTTTTCATTACGATCCTGCTTGCCGGCTCTCGCGGTGGCTGGCTCAACCTAGTCGTCGCCCTGGCCGCGTTCGAGTGGCATCGCCGGCGCCAGCGGGAGTGGTCGCCTCGTGTTCGCCGACGGGGTCTGCTGCCGATCGCCGGTCTCGCCGTTGTCGCAGGTGTTTCATACGCCGTTGTGACTGCGGCCGGTTACGATGCCTTTCTTTCCGATCGGTTCGAGGAGAAGGGTTACGATTCGGACCGCTTCCTTGCCCAGAGCCTCGCTCTTCAAGAGGCTGCCGCCAATCCGTTCGGAATCGGCCCGGGCCAAAGTGAGACCTACGAGGGGAGTGTCTCGCTCTTGCGTGCACCGCATTCACCGCACTCGCTCTATGTCCGGATAATTGCAGAAAGCGGCTGGGGTGGTGCCGTGTCGTTCCTGGCCTTCCTCCTGTTAACGGTTCGCCACGCTTGGCGAACCACAGTGGTGGACTGGCAGTACGCACCGGTAGCGGCCGTCGTTTTCGCGAGTCTGCTTGGAGTCCTCGCCAATAGCTTCTTTGTGGACACCCTGCATTGGCGCCATTTCTGGATTCTGCTCGGTGTGACATGGGGCTTGCGCGGGCTCTGGCGGCTTCAGTTCGCAGTCCGGCGGCGTCATTTCGGGGCTGCGCCGTGAAGGGGACCTGCTTGCCCTCCAGCGACGGGTTGATCACGCTCGGCGGTGCGAGGGGCCCGTCGTTGTGCTGCCGAGCAGAGGCATCTGCCGGGATGCCGTGGCGTCGCCACGGGGATGCCGCTGAGAGTTGAGATGGAACCGGTCGCTTTGCTCGTTCCCGCCTATAATTGCCAGCAGCAGCTCGATTCGACCATTGCAGAGCTCCCAACCGACCTGCCGCTGGCCGTCCTCATCGTTGACGACGGCAGCGTCCCGCCGCTCGTGCTGCCGGCCGCCGCTCCCTGTCACCGCGTGCGGATGATCCGCAACGCAGAGAACCTGGGCGTTCACGGCGCCCTGCGCGAAGGCATTAACCTTCTGCACGCCGAGGGCTTTTCGTTCGTCGCTCGTCTTGACTGCGGCGACAACGCGCTTTCGTGCCGCTTCGGTCTTCAACAGGCGTTCCTCGATGCTCACCCGGAGGTCGCTGTCGTCGGCACCGCCTGCGACATCGTGGATGACTGGGGGCGCCACCTCTACCTCCTCAGGCCGCCCGTCGATGACGCCAACATCCGCCGCCAGATTCTGCTACGAACCTGTCTTGCACACACGAGCGTCATGATGCGGCTGAGCGCTGTCATCGAAGTGGGCAACTACCGCGGCGTCTATCCGTTGGCCGAAGACCTGGACCTCTTCTTGCGCCTTCTGGGCTCCTACCGGGCGGCGAACCTGCCGCAGGTGCTGACCCGGTTTGCGATTTCTTCGGACGGCACCTCCGCCAGGCACCGCTACCAACAGCTCCGCTCCACCTTGCGCCTGCAGGTCTCTCATGCGCGCCCCGGTTCGATCGCCGATTGGGCCGGGATCGCCAAGACGTTGGCTCATTGCGTTGTGCCTCGGAGCATAACCGAGAGCGCCAAGTCGTTTCTGCGCGCACCCCGTCTGGAGGGCAGCGGAAGCCAGTGATCGGGTCGCGGCCCAGCGCGTGACGATGTCCCGCAGGTTCCCTGCGACAACCATCGAATCGCAACCCTTTAAGATTACGCGCGTGTTTTCAGGTCAGGCGGTGAGATGCTGGTGGCGAGACTCCGAGACCGTGTGAGGTTACACGCCAAAGCGTCTGCCGGCTTCGGTGTCGCGCGTCTGGCTACGGCATCCGGCGGACTGCTGGCTGCCTTCACGGCCGTGGGCCTGTTCACCAATGTACTGCTCGCGCGGCTGCTTGCCCCCGATGGGCTGGGCAGTTATGCGAGCGCGTTCGCCCTTGCCAGTGTGCTGGCGGCTTTCGCGTCGGCCGGTGTTGCGACGACGCTTGCCCGCATGCTGCCGACTTACCGGTCACAACAGGACCCTTTTCACGCTCGCGGCTGCCTCCTTTGGGCGTTCGCGCACACAGGCACGGCCTCTGTGGCACTCGCCGTGCTCGTCTGTCTGATCGGGTTCCCACTTCTGGGGTTGGCGGAACAGCGAGCGGCATATTTCCTGGCGGCCCTGGTCGTTCCGCTCATGGCATTCAGCCGACTTCAGCAAGGGGCGCTCCAAGGGATGGAGCGCGTTGTCGCGGCCCAGATCCCGGAGCGGCTGATACGGCCGATGGCCTTTGCACTGCTGCTGCTGCTCTGGCCTGCCTTGGCCGAGGACGCCGAACGGAGTGCCGCAGGTGCGATGGGGTGGCAATTGCTGGCAGCTGGTGCCGCCGTCGTTATCGGCACCGCCCTGATGGCCCGCTATGGCGGCGAATGGATCAGGTCAACCAGCGCCCGCTTCCAGCTTCGCTCCTGGTACCGATGCGGCATGCTTGTGGCGGCAGCAAACCTAGCCCAGGTCGTCAGCGGGCAGGCCGGGCTGGCCATCCTGCCCCTGTTCGAGGATCCAGCGCCGATCGGCTATTACCGCGTCGCTCTGGTGATGGCGACATTCGTCGGTTATTCCGCGTTGATTGCCGTTCATCCCGTTGGCGCCCTCATCGCGCGCCTGCATGCCGAGGGGAAGCAGGCGGATCTCGCGCGGCTGGTCACGTCCGCTGCGCGTCTTGTCTGGGTTGGATCGGTCCTTGCCGCGGCGACACTCGTCGTGTTTGGGCAGCTGCTGCTGACAGCGCTGTTTGGCCACGACTTTGCGGATGCCTATCCCATCCTGATCGCACTTGTGATCGGCGAGCTCTGCGCGGTGCCGGCAAGCTGGCGGATCCTTGTCCTCCAGATGACCGGGCGGGAGCGGATGGCGGCGGACTGCCTCGTCATCGGCGCTGCCATTGGCCTGATCCTGACCTTCGTCTTAGCCGGACTTTATGGCGTCGTCGGCGCCGTGATCGCCGATGCTGCGACCCGTCTCGTCGTCAGCCTCCTGCTGGTTTTCCGCTCACGGCGCCCGTCAGCGGAAGCGGTCTCGGCCGTGCGCTCATGCTCGAAATCATCGACTACGCGATAATGATGGATGTCGGCGAGATTTGGGGCGAGGTCCGCAGCGAGAATGCGCCGATGCTGAGGCACCTGCGCAGACGTGGTTTCAGGATCCACCGCGGTCCGGAAGAACCAGGCGTGATGCGTGTTTCCCGCCTGCTTTCCCGGTGAGCAGCGGTACCACACTTAAGAATTGCGGTCGTTCGCCGGCGTTGAAAACGATTATCTGCTTGCCTATAGTGGTTTAAGTGGAGCGGGGAAGGCCCGGCTTGATCCGGCGCCACTAGGCAAAACAGGTGGCGCGCGCCGCAGCGCAGGGAGATGCAGATGCAGCGGGGAGACGATTCGCCGACTGCGGGGTCATCGGCAGAGGCTGCCGGTTCCGAGAGCGAAGACGATCTGGCCGATCGCCGGCAGGTGCTTGAGCTTGCGATGCGGCTTGGGGCTGCGGGCGCGATGATCACCGTGCTGTTCGACCCCCGCCGCGCCGCGGCTGACGTTACCGGGGAATTAGAGTTCGAGGAGTAACGATAAGGCCGAAGCCGGCCGGTTCGCTGCCGCCTCCGTGTCGCCTCGCTGATCCGGCCGCAACGTTGTCCTCCCATCCGATCCCCACCGCTGCGCCCTCACTCGACCTCGCCTTCAGTGCCGCCCGTTGGTGCTCCTTTCGCTTTGGCTCGGGCAGCGTTGTCATCGATCCCACCTCCGGCCGCTACCTTTATCTGGACACGCTTGCCGCGCGGTTGCTGCACCTGCTGGCTGCATGTGAGGCCGCGGAAACGGCATTGGCGCGGTTCGCGCGCGAGCTGAGAGTCGACCTCCCGGTCGCGGCCGCTCTTGCCCGGAAACTCGAGGGCGAACTGGCGCACTGCCGAGCGGATGCAGCACCTCCTCCCGATACGGCTGCCGGGAACGGTCCTGTCCGTCCGCCTCCAGGGGCCGCCGCGCTCGATGCCGTGCTGGACGTCGGCGAGCGCCCGGTCAGGGTGCGCTGCTTCGATCCGCCGATTGCCCGCTCGTTCGCAGGGATGGCAGCGCCGGCGCGCACGCTGAACCGCGAACCCACGGCGACGATCGACCTGTTCGGCAGGGAAGGCAGGTCTGGCGAGGGTGGGTATCACGTGACCGAGGACGGCCGCGTGCTCCAAGCGACCGATGATCCGTTTGTCGCGCGCTGGGCACTCGTTCGTGCGCTTGCTGCCGCCTGCTACGCCGGCCGGCGCGTGGTCGCGGTTCTGCATGCCGCAGCCGTCGCTAACGGCAACGCTGCTGTCGTGCTGGCCGGCGCCGGTGGTTCCGGCAAGACGACGCTTGCGGCCGGCCTTGTCCGCGACGGCCTGTCCTTCCTCGCCGATGACGCGGTACCGCTCACGGCCGCTGGCGAAGTCCTGCCCGTTCGCCTGGCGATGTCGATCAAGGCCGGTGGATGGCCGATCGTAGGCGCGCTCTTTCCAGCCCTTTTCGAGCAGCCCGTGCACCGGCTGGGCCGGGGCCAATGCCGCTACCTTTGGCCCGGCATGGCAGCCGATCCGGGTCCATCGGCGGCTCCGTCGCCTGTCGGAGCGGTCGTTTTCCCGCGCTACTGCCGCGGCGCCGCAACCGCGGTCGAGCCTGTGTCGCCCGTGGACCTGCTGGCAGGCCTCGGCGCCACCGGCACCCTTCCCACCGGGCAGAAGGAGGCGTTCGCATCCCTGTTGCGCTGGGCTGAGCGCGTACCGGCCTTCCGCCTTGTCTTCGGCGATCTGGACGGTGCGATCGCCGCCGTTCGTCGGCTGATCTGACGGCGGACCGTTGACCGCGCCCACGACGGCAACGCACCCGTTTGCGTTTTTGTGCGCCGTCGTGCGGGCTTGGCTTCGGCCGGAGGAGGCGGCTGGCTTTCCGCGCGGTCTAAGCGATCGCCCACCCGCAGAGCTCGCTGCGCTGGTGCGGGTGGCCGGCCGCCATATGGTGACGCCGGCGCTGGCGGCCACCCTTGAGGCGCAAGGGCAGCTCGCCGGCTTGCCGGCCGACTTCGCGCGCATCCTGTGCGCCGCCCGCCACTACAACCGTAAGCGCAACGCGGCCTACACCGCCGCCCTCGAAGAGACCTGCCTGCTCCTGAACGGAATGGGGATCGAACCGGTCCTGCTCAAGGGCGCCAACCGGCTGCTTGACGATCTTTATCCGGACACGAGCTATCGTTTCATGAACGACCTTGATCTGCTTGTCCCGGCGGACGGGGCGGCCGAAGCCCATGCGCTCTTGCGCAGCAGAGGCTATCGCGCGCCCTTCCCGTTTGCGCCGCCCCACCACCTGCCCCTGCTTGAGCACCAGCGGTTGTCGATCGCGATCGAGCTGCACCACCAGCCGCTGCCGCCGCCGGCAGACCGGGTCCTGGCCGCGGCCACGATGGCGGGCAGCGCCGACCGGCGCGCGTTCCGCTCGGCCCAGGTCCGCCTCCCGGCTCCGTTCGAGCAGATCGTCCACCTGATCGCCGCGGCGCAGATCCAGGACAGCCATCGCCTGACCGGGACCGCGCCGCTGCGCGAACTCTTGGAAGCAGCGCTCCTCCTCGCGCGGCTGGAACCGGACGGCGTACTGATGGTCATCGAGCGGTTTCGCCAAGCCGGCTTCGGCCTCTCGGCGCGGCTGTTCTTCGCCCGGCTGGCGGCAACGCTCGGTCTTGGTGTGGCTTCCCCGGAGCCGGCCGGCCTGGCGCCCGCACTCATCAACCAGTGGGCGCGCCTGCAGGACCGATCGGAGTTTGCGAGCGCCATCGGCCGGATGCAGCGCCTCTTCGGCCGTTACGCCCTCGATCTGCAATGGTTTGCCAGGGTTCCTCAGTATCGCGCCCGGCTGATCGCCGATCTCGGCACGAGAAGCTTCTACCGCCGCAAGATTGCTTCCGTCGTCCGCACCTGGCGCTAGTGCACTGGCACAAACAGAGCGTACATCCTGTTTGTGCCGATAGTGCACGCGATTAACTATGTTGTGCAGCGACAACCTTGCTCGGGCGTGAATCGCCCGATTGGGTCGCTGCACGAGCGCTCTCACCCGCCACCGCGGCCACTCCCCCTTCACCCTATTGCCGGCAGCAACCGCCGCCCGGCGGTTCATTTGGTGGTGTAGCCGCCATTGACGAGGATGGTCTGGCCGGTCATCCACCAGCCGTCGGAGACCAGCAGGCGGATAAAGGGGACGATGTCCTCGATATCGGTGAGTCCGGTCTTAGAGAACTTTGAGAGCGCTGCAGCGGTCTTGTGATAGGCGACCGCATCCGCGCCCTCGGCCGGGTAGAAGAACGGCGTGTCCATCGGGCCAGGGCCAATGGCGGTCACCGAGATGCCGCGATCGCCGAACTCCTTCGAGGCCGCGCGCGTGAAATGCTCGACCGGAGCCTTGGTGCCGGCATAGCTCGAATAGAAGGGTGTGTAGGCGCCGAGCAGCGAGGTGACGAGCGTGCAAATCTTGCCGTTGTCGTTGAGCTGCTTGCCGGCTTCCTTGATGAAGAAGAAGGCCGCCTTGGCGTTGACCGCAGCCATCTCGTCATATTCAGCTTCCGAGATCTCGGCCATCGGCTTCTTCAGCACCTTGCCGACGGTGTTGATGGCGATGTCCGGACGGCCGATCGCGGCGATGGCGTCGGCGAACAGCTTCTCGGTCGCGCTGGCCGTGATCAGGTTCGCTTGGAAAGCGGCGGCCTCGGCTCCGGCTGCCTTTACCGCGGCGACGGTCGCGTCGGCGTCCGCCTTACTGGCGGCGCTGTTGTAGTGAATCGCGATTGCCTTGGCGCCATGCGCGGCGAGGTCGCGGGCGATCAACCCGCCGAGGTTTTTCGCGCCGCCGGCGATGATGACGGTTTTGCCTTGGATGCTGTGATCGGTCATGAAATCGGCCTCCTTTGCCGGATGCGCGACCGCTTCGATATCGATGGCCGCTTCCAGAAGACGACAATACCGTCTAGGATTGCACGATAAAGGCGATCATTCTGACATCATTTGTCAGGAACGCCGCTCAATTGAAGTCGCCCCCTTTGGACCGTATCGACCTGTTCCGCATCTTTTCCCGCGTCGTCGAGTGCGCGAGCTTCACCCGTGCCGCCGATACGCTCGGCATCCCCCGTTCGTCGGTCTCGGCGGCGATTCAGGAACTGGAAGGCCGGCTCGGCGCGCGGCTGCTCCATCGCACCACGCGGAAGGTGTCGCCGACGCAGGACGGCACAACCCTCTATGAACGGTGCCAGCGAGCCATCGCGGAGGTTGAGGACACGGAGAACCTGTTCCGGCAGACGGCGGCACAGCCGTCGGGCCGGTTGAAGATCGATGTTCCTGGCCGGATCGGACGGCTGATCATAGCGCCGGCGTTGCCCGAGTTCCTGGATCGCTATCCGCAGATCGACGTCGAGCTGGGCGTCACCGACCGCGCGGTGAACCTGATCGAAGAGAGCATCGATTGTGTCCTGCGCGTCGGTCCGCTCATCGATTCCGGCCTGATCGCGCGGCCGATCGGCAAGCTGCCGCTGATCAACGTCGCAAGCCCTGCGTATCTCGCACGACACGGAACGCCACAATCGCCGGACGACCTGGTCAATCATTGGGCCGTCAACTATGCGTCGCCTTCCAGCGGTCGAGTCGAGGGCTGGGAGTGGATTGAAGACGGTGCCATACGAACCCTGCCGATGCGGAGCCGCGTCACGGTCAACAGCGCCGAAGCCTACATCGCCTGCTGCCTCGCCGGCCTCGGCTTGATCCAGATCCCGGTTTACGATGTAAGGGGTTATCTGGACGCTGGCGAACTCCTCGAAGTGATGCCCGATCACCGCGCGGATTCCATGCCGATGGCCTTGCTCTATCCCCATCGCCAGCATGTCTCGCGCCGATTGCAGGTTTTTGCTGATTGGCTTGAAACGCTGCTGAGGCGGCTGCTCTTGTAGGCACGACGGTTAGCGTCCAAGGAGGAAGGTTAGCGTCCAAGGAGATAGTGGAAATTGTCGGTGATCGACGGCCACGCGCCCTTTTCCCGTCATGGCTGGCGCGCCACGCGTCCACTCCCTCTTTCCCCGTCATGGCCGGCGCATCATGCCGCCCACTCCCTTCAACCCGTCATGGCCGGCGGAGGCCGGCCATCCACGACTTCTTGTAGACACCACAACGGGTTGTGACCCGTGGATGCGCGGGTCTTTCGCCCGCGCATGACGGTAGGGAGAGAGGCGAGGACG
>JADHED010001442.1_pt1 | contig 20174 bp, 20 predicted proteins | sample 8952041 | NCBI WGS metagenome assembly JADHED01 (sample SAMN16124423, study PRJNA663239) | bioreactor sludge metagenome | isolation source: sludge (control) | place: India:Bengaluru | collected 2018-09-08
CCCGTGCCTATTATCCTAACAATCAGAAGATTATAGCGTTTTTAAGGACCGACTTCCTAGCGGAGGCACCGGTCTCCGGAAGAGGATCACACAAAAAGCCCGGCCTCGGAATCCATCGCGGGCAACTGCAATTTCAATGCTCCGGAGTGGCCGTGGATCTCAATCAGGTTTTCCAGGCTGGTTCGGACGAGTTCGCCCATGGTCGTGCATTGGAGGAAGCGATCCGTCTTGTAATGATCTGCCAGCTCGGCCCGGAGGTGGTGGACGTTTTTCTCGGGAGCAAGATCCTCTCCCACCATGACATCCAGCAGTCGGCGGATCCGCTCGTGAATGATCTGCATCCGGCGCAGGATGAGGGATTGCTCTTCCCGCTGATACTGCATCGCGGTTTGCAGATTCAGGTGCTTCATGCAGTAGAGCACGAGCGGCCGGTTGTCCTTGAAAAACTGCGGGAGGTAAAACTTCTTCCGTTCGTTGTGGCTTTGCTGGTCGAAATCCATCGCACGGATCCGGATCTGCACCTCCTCGACATCGGGGGTCATGTCCATCACGAAATTGCAGGCCCGCATGTCACCCAGCAACCGCACAAAACTCCGCTCGTTGAATTTCACAAGCTCCTTTGCCAGCCGGATGATCTTCACCTGCGGGTTGTGGAGCCATTCCTTGATGAAGAGATCTCCCGGAATGCCCGCCACATGTTCCTCGACCAATGTGGTTCCGCACGTGAGGTAATGCATCCGGTAGGGCGAAAGCAGATGCTCCAGTTCCAATCCATAAACGCGCGAGGCATCGGCCCGCTTGATGTAAAAGTAATCCTGGTTGTCGTTGTAAGAATTGACGATGCGAATCCGGAAGGGCTGGGTGTTCCCGAAGGAACAATAGTCCACCCGGTCCACGTAAAGGTGTTCCAGCGCCGAGCGGTCGCCGCCACTTTTCAAAAGCGCATAAATTTCCTTCAGGCCCTGGAAAATTCGCGGCATTTCAAAGGACCGGTACCCGACCGTCTGCCAAAGAGTGTCCCGGCCGGCCTTGTCCAGAAGCGGGCCGCTCACGTGAAAATAAAAAAGATCCGAATACGTCAGCGGCAGCGCAATCTCCCGGTTGTATCGCGCCAGATACTCCCGCAATCCCGGCTGCACCGGATAGATCGGTTTTTTATAAATGGTCGGCATGAAGGATGCCTGTTCTCCACCGGTCATCCCGGCTACGGAAAAACAGACATCACCATCGTTGCAGATGAAACTCCGGAGGAAAAGCGAATCCCGGGGGATCCGGGCGTTTTGTCAGGCCTTGCGCACTTCGAGCCACCCGCGCCAGCCGCCGTGGCCGGTGATTTCCGGTTTGTCGTCGACAGCACAGGCTTCGCAGAGGAATCCGCAGACATCCGTGCCATCTTCCAACAACACCCGTCCCAAACCAAGCGGCGCGGGAATTCCGGCCAGGAACGATCCCGCCTCGCGCACGGGAAGTTTCCAGACCTCGAGTTCCAAGGAAGCTCCCCCCTCTTTGCAACGCACCAGGCCGGGGCGCTTTTCATCCAGCGCGAACATCCGGTAAACAGAGGCAGTCTTTGTGACGCACACAAGATTTCCCCCGCGTTCTGTGAGCTGATGGTTGAGCGGAAGTCCGGTCATGTGGGCCCCGCAGACGGCGATTTCCAGCGAGTCTCCCGTTTCCGGCTCCGCACCGGCGAGGGCGAGAAGGGCCGGATCTTCGAAAGCCCGTGCAATATAGGTGATGCCGAAGGGAAGTCCGTCGGGCCGGAATCCGGCAGGCACGGCCAGGCCGCTGAGATCGAGAAGATTCAGGAAGTTGGTGTAATAGCCGAGATGCGAGTTGAGCAGGACCGGGTTCGCCTCCACCTCCGAGACTTTGTAAATCGTGCCCGCGGTTGGGGTGCAAAGCACGTCGACAGAATCCCAGACTGCTTCCGCCCGGCGGCGCAATTCGGCAAGACGATACTGTGCCGCAAAGGCATCCGCGGCGGACCCATCCCGGCCCTTTTCCACAATGGCGCGGGTGACGGGATGCAGGGTGTCCGGGTCGCGTTCGAGAAGTTCCCGCGTGGCCAGATAGCGCTCCGCGACCCAGGGACCTTCGTAAAGGAGTCGCGCGGCTTCGAGGAACGGAGAGAAATCCACCTCCATCACGGAAAAGCCGCGGGCGCGGAGCCCATCGACAGAAGTTTTCCACAAATCGGAGTAGGCGCCATCGCCGAAGAATTCGAGCTGGCCGGCCCGGGGAATCCCGATCCGCCTGGTTGGACGCGCCGGAAGGAATGCAGGAGGTCTTGAAAAAGCATCTTCCTTGTCGAAGACAGAGACAACCTTCATCACCAACCCGAGATCGGCGGCGGAATTGGCAAAGACGGAGACACAGTCCAGGCTCCGGCAGGCGGGGACGACACCGCGCGTGCTCAAGATCCCCCGGGTGGGTTTCCAACCGAAAAGATTGTTGAAGGCCGCCGGGACGCGTCCGGATCCCGCCGTGTCGGTGCCCAAAGAAAAGGCCACCAGATCACCTGCCACGGCAACGGCCGAGCCCGAGCTCGAACCACCGGGAATGAACTCGCTCCCGAAAGGATTTTTGGGAACGCCATACGGTGAACGAACCCCGACGAGACCGGTGGCAAATTGGTCGAGGTTTGTCTTCCCGATGCATATCGCCCCGGCTTCGAGCAGAAGGCGGACCACCGGTGCGTCTTCCTTCGGTTCATAAGAAAAGGCGGGACAGGCCGCCGTGGTCGGCAATCCGGCCACATCGATGTTGTCTTTGACCGCGAAGGGAATCCCATAGAGCGGCAGCGCGGAGGGATGGATCTTTTCCAGTTCGGCGGCACGTGCCAGGAGGGCCTCATCGCCGAACCGGCTGATCCAGACCGCAGGATCGCTGTCAAGATGTGGCAGCAGGGCGGAAATGACATCACGCGGGGTGGATTCCCCGGAACGATAGGCAGAAAGCAAAGCTTCGATTTTCATGAGGCAGGTCTCAGGGCGAGGATGTTTTGTCCGTGGGTGAGCGGCTGGCCTTCCCGGGCCAGAAGGCTCTCAATGACGCCATTGTCGGGTGCGGTGCAGACAAGTTCCATCTTCATGCTTTCCACAATGGCGACGGTTTCTCCGGCGGCGACCGTCTGGCCCGGTTGGACCAGGATTTTCCAAAGCGCCCCGGCGGTGGGGCTCACCACGGGAAGACATCCGTCGGGAACCGGGGACTCCTCCGGCGCGGCCACGACTTCTTCAAACGATGTCTCCAGGCCGGCGGCCTTCCAGCGTTCGCGTTCCTCCGCAAAGGCCGTCCGTTGGGTGAGGCGGAAAGCCTCGATGGAAGCGGATTCCGCGGCGAGGAACCGGTCGTAATCCGCAAGCCGGAATTCCGCTTCCTCGATGCGTGGCTCGAAGCGTCCGGAAAGAATGTCGTGCCGCATTTGCATGAGCTCCGCATGTTCCACCGGATAAAAGCGGATCTGGTCGAAGAAACGCAGCAACCAGGGACATCCTTCCCCGAAGCTTTTGGTCGTTCGGTAGCGGTTCCAGACCGGGACCGTGCGTCCAACGAATTGGTAGCCCCCCGGCCCTTCCATTCCGTAGATGCACATGTAGGCACCGCCAATGCCAACGGCATTTTCCGGCGTCCAGGTGCGGGCGGGATTGTATTTTGTCGTGACCAGACGGTGGCGTGGATCCAGCGGAGTGGCGACCGGCGCGCCGAGATACACGTCGCCGAGTCCCATCACCAGATAGCTCGCGGAAAAGACGATCTTTTTCACGTCCTCCTGCGAAGACAGGCCATTGATCCGGCGGATGAACTCGATGTTGCTCGGACACCAGGGCGCGTCTTTTCGGACGGACTGTATGTATTTCTCGATGGCAAGCCGTGTGGCTTCGTCATCCCAGGAAAGCGGCAAATGCACGATCCGGGTCGGAACCACCATGCTGGAAACCGGCGACAAAGACGCTTCGATCCGGCGCAACAGGGCAAGCACATCGCGATGGGAAATCCGGGATTTGTCATAGCGCACCTGCAAAGAGCGGATGCCGGGCGTGAGGTCGAGGATTCCGGAGACTCCTTCGGCAATCAACGCTTCATAGAGAGCCTGAACGCGGAAGCGCAAATGCAGGTCGAGAACCATTTCCCCGTATTCCACCAGAATGCCACTGTCTCCCTGTCGCCGGTAAACAGGATCACCGCCCGGTTCGCCGGATACCGGCTCAAGGACACTGGGAAGCTTCGAGACGGCGGGGGCACCGGGAGCGAGGGCGTCGGCCAGGGCAACCGGATGGAAGGTGATTTTGTCTCCGGGACGAAGTTGTCCGACCTTCCAGAATTCCGATTGCAGAATGGTCGCCGGACACACAAAGCCGCCAAGGCTGGGGCCGTCCGGGCCAAGAATGATCGGCATGTCGCCGGTGAAATCGATGGCTCCCACCTGATAGGCGTTGTCGTGGATATTCGAGGGGTGCAGTCCGGCCTCGCCGCCGTCGGGTCTTGCCCACTCGGGCTTCGGACCAATGAGGCGGACACCCGTGCGCGAGGAATTGTAATGAACTTCCCAGGCCGTGGCGAAGAACATCCCAATGTCCTTTTCCGTGAAAAAATCCGGGGCGCCATGCGGGCCGTAGGAGACGCCGATCGTCCAGTGTCGGGAAAACTCCGACAGGGTTTCCGAAGCGGGGGGATTTTCCACCGCGGCATCGCACCCGGCAAACAACCGAAGGGCATCGCCCGGTCGCAGGGCGCGACCGGAGTGTCCGCCGAATTGACCGAGGCGGAAAGTGGTGCGGCTTCCGAGATAGGTCGCCTCATCAAGGCCCCCCTTCACACACAGATAGCTGCGGAGCCCCGGCCCCTTTGCTTCGCCGATGCGGAGGGTTTGGCCGGCTTGTGCAAGGAATGGTTTTCCGGGAACCACGGCCTCACCGTCCAATGTGGCACCCATTTCCGCGCCCGTGAGGCAGAGACGGGCGGAAGTCTGAAACTTCAATGTTGGTCCGCGCACGGCGATTTCCAATCCCGCGCAAGATTCCTCATTTCCAAGGAGGTGATTGGCCAGGCGGAAACTGCGGTCATCAAAGGGACCCGAGGGCGGCACGCCGACATGCCAGTAGCCGACGCGACCCGGCCAGTCCACAACCAGGGTCTCGATGCCGCCGTCCAGCACATCGATCACCGCGGGTTGGAAATCGAAGGAGTTCAGAAACCCGGTGGTGATGCCACCGGTGACAAAGGCCGCCGACTCCAAAATCTGCAGCAGGTATTCGAGATTTGTTTCAACACCGTAGATTTCGAGTTCCGCCAAACCCTGGCGCAACTGTGCGAGGGCTTCATCTCGCGTGTCTCCCCGGGCGATGATCTTGGCGATCATGGGGTCATAGAACGCGGAGACCTCCGACCCGGTTCCGATCCAGGTTTCCACACGGACTCCGGAGGGAAAGCGCGCATGGGTGACCGTGCCGGTGCTGGGCTGGAAATTCCGCGCGGGCATCTCCGCATAGATCCGGGCTTCGATGGAGGCTCCGGCGGGCCGGGGATCGAAGCTGTCGAGGAACGAGGAATCACCGAGGGCCAGGCGCAGCATCCATTCCACCAGATCCACCCCGAACACTTCTTCCGTCACCCCATGCTCGACCTGAAGGCGGGTGTTGACTTCGAGGAAATAAAATTTTTCCGCCGCGGCATCGTAAAGAAATTCGACCGTTCCCGCGGAGCGGTAGGAAACCGCCTGTCCGAGAGAAACCGCGGCTTCGCAAAGTGCCTCGCGCACATGTTGCGGAAGACCGGGAGCGGGGGTTTCTTCGAGGACTTTCTGATTCCGGCGCTGGGCCGAGCAATCCCGCTCGCCGAGGGCCACCACACGACCGGCTCCATCGCCGAAAATCTGAACCTCCACGTGCCGCGCCTTCTCCACAAACTTTTCGAGGAAAAGCCCGCCATCGCGGAAATTCGCTTCACCGAGCCGCCGGACACTTTCATAGGCACCACGCAGATCCCCCTCGTGCCGGCAGACCTGCATGCCGATTCCTCCGCCACCCGCCGTGCTTTTCAACATCACGGGAAAGCCGATGGCCTCCGCTGCGGCTTCCGCCTCCTCGACACTTTCCAGAACATCGGTTCCGGGAAGAAGAGGAACCCCGCAGGCCTTGGCCACATCACGGGCGGTATTCTTCAGACCGAACTTCCGGATCTGATCGGGCACCGGTCCGGCGAAAGAAATTCCTTCCCGCGTGCAGGCTTCCGCAAAGCCCGCATTCTCGCTCAGAAATCCGTAGCCGGGGTGAATGACTGCGGCCCCGGTTTCTTTTGCCGCATTGAGAATCTTGGCGGCATCAAGATAACTGGCCGACGGCTGGGACGCCCCCAAAGCCACTGCCTCATCCGCCTGTCGCACATGCAGGGAATCCGCATCGGCCTCGGAATAGACGGCCACCGATGAGAGTCCCATTTTTTTGATGGTCCTGATGATCCGGCACGCAATCGCGCCGCGGTTGGCGATAAGAATTTTGGTCATGGGTGTTCGTCCTTAGTCATTGGGGAGCGTGTTTGTGGGGCCGATGGATTGCAGCCAGTGACGGGTTTCCATAAGGGAGCCTCTGGCGATGGCGACAAAGCGTTTGTTGTCTGCGGAGGACCGCCGTCCAGAATCCTCCGCTGGCCGATAAACTTTCTCAAATGAAGTCCCTTTCATAGCCCAATAACTAATGACTAATCCCAAACAATCACCTCGATCGGTGTGGGATTGTAGGCATTGCACGGGTTGTTGAGTTGGGGACAGTTGGAAATGAGGCAGTGGACGTCCATGTCGGCGCGCATCTCGACGTATTTTCCGGGCTCGGAGACGCCATCATCAAATTTCAGGCCGCCTTCCGGGGTCACCGGAACGTTCATGAAGAAGTTGATGTTGTGCGCGAGGTCGCGTTTGGTGATCGGGAGTCCGGAGAGGGCGATTTGCAGGAGGAAGGTGTCCCGGCAGTTGTGCATGAAGCGTTTTTCAAGTGCATAGCGGACCATGTTGCTTTCCGCGGCACAGGCTCCACCGATGGTGTCATGCCGTCCGCAGGTGTCTGCGGTGATGGTCAGCATCGGGCGGCAGAGATTCGACATCAGACGGGTGCCGGTCGTCAGATAAAGGGCACCCTGTTCGCGGATCGTGTCCTGCGCACTGTAACGTTCCTTGAGATTGTCCGCGCCGAAGAAAAAGGTGTCCGCGGCCTGGTTGCCTTCCAGATCGACGATCCGCAATGTCTGTCCGGCCCGGATTTTGTGGAGCCATCCGTCTCCGGCGGGAATCACCTGTGAAAAGACAGACGTTTCCCTGGCGAGCGGACTTTCGTTGTAGTTGAGCGTGCTCATAGAAGAGGAAAAGGATCAGAGAAAAAGTCGTTCGGTGACCTGCATGGCCCGTCCGCATTCGGGACGGAAATGGCGGCAAAAGTCGTCCGGTCCGGGAAGCGCGCATTCCGAGATTTCCAGATGCACCGGGACAAAAGGGTAGACTCCCCCGGGATGCATCGGATGCGGGCAGTTCGCCAGCACCACGAGCACGGACATCTCGGTGCGAAGGGTCACGGAAGCGCCTTCCGGACAATGACCGGGCACGAATTGGAGGCGTCCCCTGTCGTCCGCGACCACTTTGCTGAAGAAGTTCACGTTTGCGACCAGATCCGAGAGGCCGAGGCCGGACTTCGACAGTTCGACGAGAAAATTGTCCCGGGCATTGCGGTGAAAGTCGTTCCGTACCTCCTGGTAGGTTTTCGTCCCAAAAGCCGCTGCCACCATCGGGGCGGTGGAGTGACCTCCCAGGGGATCGTGCCATCCAAGCGTGTCGTCCACGATGGAAATCAGGGCGTTTCCCATGTCGCTCATGAGCACATGTCCCCGGGTGAGTTTTGCCGTGTGCAGGGCCTTCAGCGTGTCCGGGATGTTCAGGCGATCGATCGGATTCTCCGCATTGTAAAAAAGTGCCGAGACGTTGGCATCGGTTCCGAGCGTCGTCAGGCGAAGCTCGCGGCCGCGGGGAATCCGCATCGACCACATGGCTCCGCCGGGAAGGGTTTCTTCGTAAAGGGATTTCATGATTTCTTCAACGGGTGCAAGGGGGGAATAATCGAACTGGTCAGCGTGAGTTTCCCCACCTTCACGCCTTTGCAGGCGACCAATTGATCGGTGACTTTCTGGAGAATGTCCACGGGGCCCTGGACCAGGATCACATCCATCACATGGTTGTTCTCCAACTGGACCTGAAGCGATCCGATGACCTCGTCAATGAACCGCCGTTTCAATGTGGCCAGCTCGCCGAGGATATTCTTCCGGCCCTGATTGTAAAAGAGAGTGATTGTGCCGGCCATGATGCCCTCCTCCGTCTCCTTCTGATGCTCAAGCAGGCTCTCGTTGATGATTGAGGTCACCGCCTGCGAGCGGTTTTCAAATCCCCGTGCCTCCACCAGGCGGTCCAGGCCGCGGGAAACTTCCGGCGGCAGTGAAATGGTGATCCGGGAAACGGGCTCACGGGTTTTTTGGGGTTTGGCCATAAGGTATGACGAAATTTATAAAACGTAATATCAATCAGGCAAGCGGGAATCGTGCCACTTTTGTCCCGGATGCGGATTATTTTTTCATGGGCGGGGTTTCGTGCGGGAAACGGGGCAATGCGTCGGCGGTCTCGAACCACGGCAGGCGGTCCACCGTCCAATTGTGATCCTGCGGAGAGAACTCCCCCGCCGCATCCAGCGAGCAGGTGGGGACCTCGAATTGATCCGGGATGGCGGGATCGAAGAACATCAGCGGCGACCCGCAGTTCGGACAGAATGTGCGTTCCCGTGAGGCAAAACGGATGGTCCGCGGAGGCGTGCCCCCGAAGGTGATCGTACCCTGCGGGAAAAACGTCCAGGCCACCACCGGAGCCCCGGCGGCTTTCCGACAATCTTCGCAGTGGCAGTAACTCGTTCCCAGGGGTCGGGCGCGAATGGCATACCGGACGGCCCCGCACAGGCAGCCGCCGCAGAGGGGCGGAACATCCGTGGTATGAGGAAAAATATCCAGTGTCATATCCATGCGAAAGCTGGAACCGTGCCAGCCTTTTTGCGGGATGGCCAACGACCCGGAAAGTCTGTAAGTTTTTCTCCATGCTGACTCTTTATCTTCTGCGGCACGGACAAACATCCTTCAGCCGGGCGAACGCCTTTTGCGGGGCGGCGCTCAATCCCGATCTCACGGAGGATGGCCGACAGATGGCGGAATGTTTTGCCAAAGCCTATGCCTCGACTCCGTGGCAGGCCATTTTTGCCAGCCCGCTCAAGCGGACCCTGGAAACGGCGCATCCGATCTGCAATGCGACGGGGATGTCCCCGCAGGTGCGCGATGGATTGAAGGAAATCGGCTATGGACGCTGGGAGGGCAGGACGGTGGAGGAAGTGGAAGCGGAATTTCACGATGATTACCTCCGGTGGACGGCCGATCCGGCCTGGTACCCGCCGACGGATGGAGAGCCGGCCGTGGCCATTGCCCACCGTTCGTTGCAGGTGATCGAAGAGATCCAAAAAGTTTATGACGAGGGAAACGTGCTCATCGTCTCACACAAGGCGACGATCCGGATTCTGATGTGTTCCTTGCTCGGGATCGACGTGGGGCGGTTCCGTTATCGTCTGGCCTGCCCGGTGGGATCCGTGTCGGTGGTGGAATTTGGAAAACACGGGCCGTTGCTCAAAGCCATGGCGGATCGCGACCATCTCGATGACCGCTTGAAAAACCTGCCGGGAACGTAGGGACGGGTTGCGGGAGATCAGCCGTCGGCCCGGTCCGGCGGATCGGCTGTATAAAGCTGTACCTTTTCCCTGGCGCCACGGAGCAATACTTCCGCAACCGGGCGGAGGGGAACATCGGCGCCCTCCGCCGCACTGCCGCTGATGAGCAGTTCGGTGTGGTATTCCTTGTTGAGAGCCTCGATGCGGGAGGCGAAATTCACGGCGTCCCCGATGGCGGTGTACTCCATGCGTTGTTCGGAGCCGATGTCGCCGACCACCGCCGGGCCGGTGTGAACGGCGATGCCGATGCGCAGGTCCACTCCGTGAGTGGCCAGCATCTCGCCGCGGATGGCTTCTTTGGTGCGAAGCATGGCGAGGCTGGCACGAACCGCCATCTCGCGATGATTCGGATCATCGAGCGGAGCCCCGAAAATGGCGATGAATCCATCGCCAAGGAATTTGTCGAGCGTGCCGCGGTGGCTGAAGACCACCTCGATCATCCTCTCAAAAAAATCGTTGAGAAAGAGCACGATGTCTTCCGGGGACAACTGCGCGGACAGGGCGGTGAAGTTGCGGATGTCCACGATGCACACGCTGATTTCCCGGCGTTTCCCCCGGAGCATTCCGGGACCGTTCTGGGCGAGCACGCGTTCGGCAATCTCGCGGGAAACATAACGGGCCAGTGCCCCCTTGAGCATTTCCCTTTCCCGCAGAGACACCGCCATCCGGTTGACCGTTTGCGCGACTTCCCCGAATTCATCGTTTCCTTCCACGGTGGCGCGCGCCTCCCAATCCCCTTTTGCAATCCGCCGAAGCGCTTCACGAATTTCCATCAATGGACGGGTGGCCCGTCCCGCAAGGAGGATTCCGAGGAGGATGGCGCACGCGGAGGCGATCCCGATGGAAAGAATGCCGATGCCAAGCAGGGTGTTCAGCCGGGCGAGAATGTCCGATGCGGCGAGATCCACCCCGAGCATGGCGACGGGTGTGCCATCGGAGGCTTTGACCGGGGCGTTTGCACTCAGCCAGACTCCGTATTCATCGGTGCTGAACGAGGTTTCCGCATAGGCCTCTCCGAGAGCCAATGGCCGGTCTCCCCCGAAGAATTTCACCGGATCCCCCGGAGCCGAACGTTGTTGGGCATCTTCCTCGGCATCGACGACGTATTCCCAGTGCCCGTCTGCTTTCGGACGCATCGTATAGACAAAACGCACCCGGACATCCTCCCGCCGGTTGGCGTCGCGGATTTCGCGGAGCCGGGACTGGATGACGGAATAGGCGGGGGTTTCTTCCGATGTGATGTCGCGGTGGCTGTCGCCATTGATCTGCGAGGCTCCGGTCGTGGCAATCGAGAGCACCTGGCTGCGGATCTGCTGGAACAGAATGTTTCGCGAACCAAGGAAAAAAACACCCAGCACCAACCCTCCGGTGAAGAGGGAAAGCAGAACGAGCGTGAGGGTGAGCTTGGTGCGGTAACGCACGAGGCCGTCACTTTTAGCAGGCACCGGAGCGGCTGGAAAGCAAAGAAGACCGCGCTTCGGGCATTACTGAACGCCGGTGATGATCTCCGGGAGGGGAGGATCGGCGGGGTTGGGAACGAGCGGATCCGGAATCGAAAAATCCGGCTCCGGCGCGGGAAGGTTCTCCAACGGGGCATCGGCTCCAAAGCGAAGATGCAGTCCGCTGTTGCGGATGAAAACCGGGTGGAGAGTTTCCACGGCGGATTTCTTCAGCACCAGCACCACGGAATTTTCTCCGGGCAACCAGAGCCGCGCGGGAATGAAAACCGAACCGGTGCGCCATCCGGCAAGCACAAGACGGCCAAGACTGTCGGGCACAAGGGCCGGGTCATCCAGGCGGAACGGGGCAAATCCCAGAGGTCCGACAGAGATCGAATTAACCTGCACCTGGATGGAGGCTTCGGGATCCAGACCGAGGACATCCAGCTTCAGCAGTCCGCCTTCGACGACACCTTCGATCGGGGCGATAAATTCCAGTTCGCCGTCCAGTTCCTGCACCGGCGCGGAGAGTTCCGCTTCCACGATGGCTCCCCGTCGGATGTCCCCGCTGAGCGGTGTGGGCCGCTGCCCGTTGACTTCACTGCGTTCAAAGACACGAAAAGCCTCGTCCACCAGCGCAGGATCTCCCTGGCCGCCCAGAACGGCGAGCGGGTTTTCCCGGGCGGGCCGCACGGCCAGACTCGAGAGGCCTTCAAACCGGGCATAATAGGAGACAAGCAACACCCCCCCGTTGCGGGTCAGGGTCTGCGGCAGCAGAATGGTCCGGGCATTGAGCCCCAGCGAGGGTCCCATTTCTCCGATGCCCTGCGAGATCGTGCTTGTCGAACCATTGGGTGCCCGCCATTCGACGGCCGGACCTCCGTCGCCCCGGTCGTCAAACACAACAGTCAGCGCATAAAACTCCACAGCAGGCACGGACCACAAGGCCGGAATGGGGATCTCGATGGTCGCCGTCTCCTGGTGAACCACGGCCGGAGCCTGCATCCACCCGGGGAGCGGGCTCATTTGCAGGGAGGGCTTGAGCGAAAGAACGAAGGGGGTGAATTTCCGCCCGGTCTCCAGCGCGGGATCTCCCACCTGGGCATGCGCCAACCCGGCGGTCAAAACCACCCCAAGCACCAGCCAAATCCGGTGGAACACAGGCATCGCGGTCAATTAACTCCAGCCTCCCCAAGATGGAAAGCCCCGATTTTTCCGCAAAAAAGAAAAACACCCCGCCGCAAAGTTTCCAAAGGAAGGGGCGAATGACACTGGCAAAATCGAAAGGGAAGGTGTAAAGAGGGTGCTCTATGTCATCCCGTGGTGCTATTTGTGCGTTTGGCTGTGCGCTTCTTTCGGCCGGTTTGTTGCCGGCTGCCGAAGAGCCGATGACGCAGGACCAAATCAAAACCGCTGTCCTTTTCGAATCGGTGACCATCCCCACACCCGGGGAGTTTTTTGCCGCCATGGACGAGCAGGGCCAGCCGAATTGGACTCAACTGTTCGCTCCCAAATCCGCGGGTTCCACCGCCAGCCGGGAACAGATGGCCCTCATGCTCGGGGTCTTGGTCGCGGATGGCTACATTGCCGTCGAAGCCCAGGACGGACAGGGGGTCAAAAACACGGGCAAGGACATCATCAATCTCGCCAAGAAGCTCAACGTCAGCCAAAGCGTGCTCAGCCGCGGGAACAGCATCAATGACTTTGCCGAGAACAATGACTGGAGCGCCCTGCGCGAGGAACTCGAAGCCACCCAGAACGAGGTGAAACTCTCCATGGCAGAGCAGAAGGACACCGACCTCGTGATTCTTGTGACCGTTGGTGCCTGGCTCCGGGGAACGCAAGTGGCCTCGGATTTCATCGCGAAGAACTATACGCCGGAACTGGCCGGTCTGCTCCGCCAGCCCGCGATCGTCGAATATCTGCTGGCCGAGCTGGCCAAATTGCCCGAAGGCATGCAGGCGGAACCCCTCATCGTGGAGGTGCGGCAGCAACTCGGGGAGACACTCCAGTTGGTTCACACCAAGGATCGCACACCTCCCACGGCCGAGGCCGTCAAGGAGCTGGCTTCAAAAATGAACTCCCTCGTCAACGATATCGCCGGAGGCAAAAAAGAATCATGAAATTCCCGGTCCTCTTTCTTCTTTCCGCATCGCTCCTCTGTGCGCAGGATCCTGCCGCCCAACAGACCACGGCCCGCAGCAAAGTTCTGGAACTGGCCGGGGCTTTTGCAAATGACGGCTACAAAGTCCGTGATGGATTTTGGGCCGGAACTCTCGAGCCGGGCAAACCGCAGTTTCTTGAAGTGAACCTCTTTGCGGGGAATTCCTATTGGTTTTCTGCCGCCGCCCTGCCGCCGGCCCGCAAATTGTCCGTCGCCCTGTTCGATGAAAACGGGCAGCCGCTGGAAGAGGAAGTTTTCCAGGACGGCCAGACTGCCGCCGCCGGATTGGTGCCGGGAGTGAGCGGACGGTATTTTGTCCGGTTGGACCTCCTCGAGGGCGACAAATCGGATTTCTGCGTGGTTTATTCCTACAAATAAAATGGCCCAGGCAACGGCAGAGAAGTTGAACACCCCCCAGGTCCGCCAGTTTTCCGTCTTTCTCCAAAACAAGGTGGGAGCGCTTCTTGAGGTGGTCAAGCTCCTCAACGAGAACAACATTGTTGTCCTTGCACTGAGCATCCAGGACTCATCGGAATCGGCGATCGGCCGGATGATTGTGAGTGATCCGGAGCGGGTGACCGAACTTTTTCACGAACAGGACATTCCTTACAGCGATTGCGAGCTGATTGTTGTGGAGTTGAACGAAGGTCCGGGGGATCTCTCCCGTGTCCTTGCCGCTCTGCTCATGGCGGAGGTGAATGTCTATTTCAGCTATCCGTTGCTCATCCGTCCCCGGGGCCATGCGGTCCTGGCGATGCATCTCGATGACAACGAGTGCGCGAGTTCCGTGCTCCGGGGCGAGGGATTCAAGCTGCTGGCGCAGGGAGATCTTTCCCGCTGACCGCGGGTTCAGCGCCCCGCGGGTTTCTGGGCGGTGATATCGTCCACATTCATGAACGGCATCACGCTGCTGCCGCTGATGCGGGGCAGGACGCCGTCCCATCGTTCGATGGAACGCAGTTGGATGATCTCGGGGCTTTGCTTGAGTGAGAGAGCCTCGCGCTGGATGGCATCCGCGCGGGCCTTGGATTGCACTTCGGTGGAGTAGGCTTCCGCCTCGGCGGCCAGCTTGCGCTCGGAAGCTGCAGCCTCGGCCTGCGTGGTGCGCATGATCTTTTCGTTTTTCGCCTGGAGGGCCATCTGCTCGGCCTTCACCTTGGCTTCGATGGCGCGATTGAATTCATCCGAAAAATTGAAATCCGTGATCGCGAGATTGGCGATGGTGATGGCATTTTCGAGGCCTTTCTGTCGGAGCGTGTTGTTGATGAAGCTGTTCAGGGCATCCTGGATCTGTTGCTTCACGAATTCCCGTTTGGTGACCAGTTCCTCGGCGGTGAATTTGGCGGTGACCCCCTTCACGCATTCCTGAATCGCGGGTTCCACGAGGGAAGCGGAGACCTTGCCGAGGGTCCCGATTTTTTGATACGTCATGGGCGCGAGTTCTCCGTTCAACGAGTATTGCATCGTGACCTGTGTGGTGACTGTCTGAAGATCCTTGGAAGCCGCGGTGGCCTGCGCATGGCTGGCCGTGAGGCGGATGTCCACCTGCTCCACCTGGTCCATGAACGGCTTTTTGAAGTGGAATCCCTCCTGGAGTGGATTCGGATTCACAGCGCCGAGTGTGCGCACGACACCGACATGGCCGCTCTCGACAATGACCGTGAGTCCGGTCAGGGCGAACAGGGCAATGATGAGGATGAGGAGAACGGGAACAAGCGACTTGAGAAGGTTGGCAGGCATTTTTTAATGGGATCGCGATGAAGATGGCGCGATCCGGGGGATTCGCAATCGAATAATCACGCCCCCGCCGGCAGCAAACTCCGCTCGATGTCTTCCAACACAATCCGGATCGGCAGTTGGATCACATGCCGACAATAGGCGGTCTCCGTTGAGTCGAAGGTGCCATTTTCAAAATACTTGTTCGCAGGGGCTCCGCCCCCACAGAGGTTGAAAAAGGAACACTCCCGCCGGCAGCGTTCGACACCGGCCCTGGTGTCCGAGAGCACGGAGAGAAAATTCGGCGAGGCAAGCGCGCTTTCGAGTCCCCCGTTGAGAAATGATCCAAAGGCAAAGGGTCCGTATTCCTTCGTTGCCAAGCCGAGCATCTCCGGGGAAAACGTCGCGAAGTTTCCCTGCCAGTCCACGCTGAGAATTCCGAACGGACGGACCTGCTCGTTTTCGTAGACAAACTCATCGGAAGCCGCCTGGCGATTGCAGAGAATCCGTTGAAGGGCGAAGTCAAATTCCCGGATTCGCACAGCTCCTCCCATGGCTTTCTGACGCCTGAACATGGTCTGGAAGAAGGCCTCCACACGGTGGCTTTGGCTGGCGTCGAGCGAGCTTTCGGTGTGGATTCCCTCCTTTTCCTCGATGTTGAACCCGAAGCGGACGATGCCGTGTGCGACAAAAAAATCGAAGATCTCATCCGCGCGATCGAGGGAATCCTGTGTGACGACGGCGATGACGTGGAAATCCAATCCATGTGCCCGCAGGAGTTCCACTCCGCGCATGGCCCGTTCGTGGGTGCCCTTTCCCTGGCGGGTCTTTCGGTGGGCATCGTGAATCCCGGCGGGTCCGTCGATGCTGAGGCCCAGGCAAATCCCGGTTTCCTTGATGAACGCACACCATTTCTCGTCGATCAGGGTGCCGTTGCTTTGAAAGGAATGGATGATTTTCAACTCTGCGGGAGCTTCCTCGCGGATGACTTCAAAAGCCCGGCGATACCAGGGAATCGGCACCGCCATCGGTTCGCCCGCATGCCAGACAAACGTGAGGGATTCCCGGACGAGATCGGTGGCGAAAATCCCCCGGACAACTTCCCGGAGAGTGCCCTCGTCCATGCGGTGGGTCTCCGAACGGGAGGGAAGATAGCAATAATCGCAATTGATATTGCAAAAAGGCGAGGGCTGGATGACGGCCAGCTTCAACCATTCCCCGCAACCCGGGAAAGCAGCGGCTTTCTCCGGGGAATCCGACTCCGTGCTATGGAGCGCGGAGGTCAATTACCAGTTGTGCCAGTTGCCCCAGCCGCCGTTGTGCCAATTGTGCCAGCCGTTGCCCCAATTGTGCCAGCCGCCGTTGCCCCAGGCGTTTCTCCACCACATTACTCCGGCGTCGTCGGTGCCTGTTCCCTGTCCGGGAGCCAGAGTGTTTTCCGACTTGGCGTCGAGAGCCTCGCGCACTTTGGCGACACGAAGATCCACGGGGGATTCGTTGGCCGGAGCGGAAGGAAGTGCCGCGGCATGGGAAGACTGGCCGGCTGCGAGAGCCATCGCACCGCCGAGCATCAGGGTCTTGAGGTGGTTGGTGAATGTGGGTTTCATAGTTTTCCTTGGATGAGCTGCTGGGCTGCCGCTTTTGCCGAGGCGGACTGCTCGGCGAGCGCGGCATCGTGGAGTGTCATGTCGAAGAGAAAGGCGCTGCCGTCACCGGTGGAGGTGTTGAGATCGAAGAAGGCACCGTTTTTCTTGGACAGCCACGCGGTGGAGGGGCCGCCCTCTTCGTCGTTCTGGCCGAGACCGAAGGCGTTGATCAGAACACTCTTGAGGGCCATGGAATCCTGCCCGTCGTTCGTGTGGAAGGCTACGCCGTAAAATTTCCCGTCGAACACGTAATAAAGAACAGTCTCCAGCAGGGCCGGGCCCATCAGGAGCTTTTCCCCGCTCTTCTTATAAATCTTCAACGCGCCACGATCCTGCTCCAATTCAAACCCCTTGGTGGAAAATGACGACCCGAAGTCCATGCCGCCGAATCCCGTGACTTTGTCGAGATTGGCAAGCTTGGCCTGGTCGGCTTCGGCATATTTCGATTCTTCTTCACCGGGCTTCGGACCGGAGGGAGGGGCTTCCTGGGCAAAAACCGGTGTCAGGCTGAGAGCACCGGCGGATACGACAACAAACCGCTTGATGGTCGATATCATGATTTGAATCAAATATTCCAATCCCCAAAAAACGCAACTGATCTTTTTGTGACAAATTTGTCACAGAGTCGGGAAGGCCGGATCAGACATAAATCCGGGCCATTTTCCGCCAGTAGTGGCCGCTGTGGGCACGTTCGTCCCAATGGTGGATCTGATGGCCGATGCCCTTCCGCCGGAGGATGTCGCTGAGTTCGTCGTTGTTTTCGCGGAACGGGTCTTCTCGACCGACCGCCAGGACGATGTCCATTTCGCGCAGGTGCCCGAGCCGCGTCGGACATTCCAAGTTCGGCAGGAAGTGGGTGGGTGTGTTGAAATACACGTTTTCGCTGTAGTGCCCGCCGAGCAGGTTCTCGAAATCTTCCACTTTTTGGGTGAGATCGAAGCGCCCGGAAAAAGCGGCCAGCTTCTTGAACAGGTGCGGGTGGCGGAAGGCGATGTTTGCCGCCTGGTAGGCCCCGAGGCTGCATCCGTGCGCGATCACGCAGGGATGCGGGTTCTTCGCATGCATGAAGGGAAAGACTTCGTTGAGAATGTACTCTTCGTATTGGATGTGCCTCTGAATGCGCCCCTCCGGATGCGCCCACCAGCAGTAGAACGTCTCGGAGTCGAGGCCGTCCAAACAGAAAAACTGGAGCCATCCCTGCTCGATCTTGTGGCGCAGAACGGCGGGCATCCGCATGTTTTCGTATTCGAAGAACCGTCCGCCGCGGGTGGGGAAGACAAGCACCTTTGCGCCCGCGTGTCCGATGACAAGCAGTTCCATCTCGCGGTTCAACCGCCAGCTCCACCATTTGTGATATTCGCGATTCACCGTGCCGTGCGCTTCCTGCGCCAACGGGACACCTAGCGAAGCGGGCTCAGATGTCCGCAAAAAAATTGTAAATTTTTCGTCGCAATTCCCGGACCTCTTCTTCCTGTGCGGGATACATGTGGTGGCCGGCGGTCAGAAGAAAAAGCTCCTTTGGTCCGGCCAGGGCATTGAAGATGGCAAACTGTCCGGCCGGGGCAACGGCGGGGTCGAACAGGGCACAGGCGCAATGGACCGGGATGGTGATATGACGCGCGGCCACGGCCGCATCGTAATACCGGAGAACGCTGGGAGCTTCGGGGCACTTCCCGACAAAATGCTGGATGCTGGCCGCGCTGCCTGTGGTTGCAAGCTGCAGTCGCAACGGGTGATTGCCGAAGGTGGGCACATTCAAATGAGCGCGCCGGATGCGGTCATCCCACGGGATGGCCAGCGCGCCCACGCCGCCCCCGAAGCTGATCCCGAGGTATCCGACATGCCCGGCGAGTCCGGGAAACAGTCGCAGGACGGATGTCACACCGCACCACAGATCCTCGACACACCCGGCGATGACATAGCGGTCCCGGTTTTGGATGTCGTGCAGGACGTGCCAGCGGGGTTCATCCGATATATGGGGATGCCAACTCCTTCCCAATCCACGGAAGCAGGGGAAGAAAAGGGCGGAATCCTGGAATTCCAAGTCAAAATCCGGAGCCTCCCGGCCGGAATATCCATGCCCGATCAAAAACCCGCGCCGCACGGGGCCGGTGAGCGGGAGCAGGGCCCATCCCCGGATGGTCGTTTCTCCGGTCGAGGTATAGCTCCAGTCGAACACACGCCAGGGACCGCGATCCTGACCGGTGTCGCGCAGCACGGGCTGTGGCTTGGTGCTCATTGCCGCAGCATGTCGCGCACGCCAGAAGGCGGCGAAATCCGCCGGTTCGTCCGGGGCCCCGACGCGGAGCAGATCCTCGAGGCGGTAACCATGCGTGGGATCAAACCCGTATGCGTGGGTCGGTCCTCCCGCTGCGGGGGCTCTGGGATCACTCATGGGTCACAGGTGGAATCACTCGCGTTCGAGCATTTCGCGCAACGAGGCGAAGGAGGCGAAGATGTCTTCATCCTCGGCAGGACGGCTCATGATTTCCTCATGGTCTTCCACCAGGACCCCCTCGCCTTCGATTTCCTTGAGAAACGGGCTCGGGCGGCAATACATGGCACTGCCGAATTTCGTGCGATGCCGGCAATGGGTGATGGTGAGGGATTTCATCGCGCGGGTGATCCCGACATAGAACAGGCGGCGTTCCTCGTCCACGGTGCCTTCGGATTTCGAGCGTTCATGGGGAAGCAGTCCGTCCTCGGCGCCGATGAGAAAGACATGGGGAAACTCCAGTCCCTTGGCGGCATGCAGGGTGATGAGCGTGACCCCACGCGCGTCGTCCTTCTTGTCCTCATCGCGTTCGCGGTCGAGGGTCATTTCATCGAGAAATCCCCGCAGGCCGGAGGTCGAGCGTTTCTGGTGCTCGGCCAGTGCGCGGAGGACTTCCTTCGCGCCGCTCTCACGGTTGAGTTCCTCCTCGGGAGTCTTGCACGAACGCTTGAGATCCTCGAAGTAGCCGGACTCCGTCAAAAACTGGGAGACCAGATGGGCGGCATCGGCTCCGGGGGTGAGGAGGTGGATGCGCGTGGAGGCCAGATCTTCGGCGAAGGTCTGGATCGCCGCGTGGGTCTTGCGCGAGACCTGCTCGGCAAACTCCGGGGCGGTGATGGTGTCAAAAAGACTTTTGTGGGCCTTCGCACTGTGTTCCAGGGCGAGTTCGACGGTCGTGGCCCCGATCCCGCGCGGAGGGGTGTTGATGATGCGCAGGAGCGCCACATCGTCGGCGGGATTGATCAGGCAGGTCATCGTGGCCAGGATGTCCTTCACCTCGCGGCGGCCGTAAAAGCGTTGAGCTCCCACCAGGTGATAGGGCAGCCCGGCGTGCATGAAGGCCTCTTCAATAAGGCGCGATTGAGCGTTGGTGCGATACATCACCGCAAAATCGGTGGGGCTGGCTTTTTTGGA
>JADHED010001443.1_pt1 | contig 20169 bp, 13 predicted proteins | sample 8952041 | NCBI WGS metagenome assembly JADHED01 (sample SAMN16124423, study PRJNA663239) | bioreactor sludge metagenome | isolation source: sludge (control) | place: India:Bengaluru | collected 2018-09-08
TCAGCAAGAATACGTTTATCGATACCATTAACCGCGGGATGGATTACAGCCAGGAGCTGGCCTTCAGGTCGCTGAAAGGCAATGTGTTCTGGGGACAGTGTTTCCTGCGCAGGGTTGACTCGGCAAAAGGTTCCGTAATCGTCTTTCGCGTAAGGCGGGTGGTGGATTATATGAAAACCGCCGAGATGCTCGCCCTGATGGTCAAACAGACGGCCAAGGTAACCGGCATGGAGTACTTCCGCAGCATCACCGAACTGCTGGCCAAGTCTTTCGGAGTCAGCATGGCTTTCATTGCACGGGTCGACGAGGAAGGCAGGATGGCAAAAATGGTCCGCTGCTGGCATAAAACCCAGGGGCCGGAATGCCCCTCCTTCAAGCTTGAAAACAGTCCCGCCGGCAATGTGCTGCATGGATACACCACATATTATCCCAATAACCTGAGGGAAATGTTTCCGCGGGACGAAATGGTTAAAAAGCTGAACCTTGAAAGTTTCATGGGAACGCCGGTGTTTGATGATGACGGCAAGGTATGCGGACTGCTTGTGATGATGGATGACAAGCCCATGGAAGAGATCCCCAATTCGCGCTATATGTTGTCGATCTTCGCTTCCCGCGTGGGCGCCGAACTGGAGCGGATGAAAATTGAAGAGTCGTACAAACGGAAAATTCTCGAACTGCAGCAGGCCATGAACCAGCCTGTTTTGGATCAGGCATAAATTACCTAACTTGGGCATCTTCCTGATGCCCCTATGGGAAAGACATTTCATAAATCGATGCAATGGGGGCTGCTGGTGATACCGGCAGCCTTTCTGCTGTTACAACTGCTGCTGAAAGCCGATTACCGGTATTTTTTTCTGTCGTCCCATGATCCGGCCTACGGATACCTGTTCAACGGGCTCAACCTGGCGATGGGGAACCTGCAACTTGGATTATATGCCCATCCCGGCGCCCCGCTGCACCTGCTGGTAGCCCTGAACCTTGCGGCAGACGGACTGATCCAGGGCTTTCATACCCTGCCGGAACGGATGTTGTCAAATCCGGAGCTGTTTTTGCATATCATCAGTATAGAGTTATTGCTGATGCAGGTGGCAGGGTTATATCTCACCGGGTTGTATGTTTTCCGCAACACCGGGAACAAGGCCGTTTCCCTGTCCGTTCAGTTAACGCCATTTCTGTCGGTACAGGGTTTTGCCTTCAGCTCGGTGGTCATGCTCGAACCCCTGCTGCTGTTTCCGGTGCTTGTAGTCGTCGCGGTGCTTTCAGCCTATGCCTTTAACCCCGCATATGTCATTTCCCGCAAGGCATGCACCGCACTGGCTGTCGCGATGGCCTTCGGCTTGTCTGCCAAGGTGGTGTTTTTTCCAGTTTTCCTGCTTCCCTTCGTTGTACTTGATGGCTGGAGGAATAAGGTGATCTATACCGCAACCGTACTGCTGGCCCTGACCATTTTTCTGATACCCGTTTATGCGGTATTTCCGCAGTTTCTGCATTGGATCAGGGATTTGTTTATGCATACGGGACAATATGGTTCCGGCAGTGCCGGTGTGATAGACTGGCACAGCTTTGGAGACCATTTTAGACGGTTGTTGCGGGCCAATGGGTGGTTTACAGTATGCCTGGTGCTGGTTCTGATTATGGTGATCATGGCTGTTTTCAGGGGTAAGATTCACGACCGGAAGGTTCGGGTGGCAGGAGGGGTACTTGTGGTGTTCATATTGAACATGGTGATGGTGGCCAAGCATTATGCGGTACACTATATGATCATTTCACACAACCTTGTGGTTATCGGTTTTCTCGTATCCGCCACCTGGATATACACCACCTTCAGGCCCGGGCGCAACCTGCCGGAAAGCCGGCTGTTGCTGCTGACGGTAACTATTTGCATGGTGGCTGTCGGTTGGATTATTTCGGCCATCAGTTATTCCCCGCGCCTCCGCAATCCCCGGATGGAAACCCTGCCGTGGGGCCATACCACACTTCCCCGCATGCTGGTGTTGGAGGCTCCGGGCCCCTTCCGGGAAACGGCCCTGTTTCATGGCATGTCCTTTAGCGGTGGCATGAAGGGAACGTATGCACAAATTCTCCGGAAACAGTACCCGGAAACCTTCTTTTATTATCCGGCAGAAGACCGGCTGGCAGACTGGAGTCACGATGTAAACAAGGTCAGCCTGCTGGCACGCTTTCCTGAGATCCTCATCATGTACACCTCCCGCAGGGACACCCTGCCTGAAAACCTTGCGATTTCACTGCAGGCATTGACCCGGCAGGGCTTTGTGAAATCGGTGTGCAGGGTGGCTGCTGATCCTGCTACGTCCCAATACCTGTATCGGATTGAATGCGACACGGCGCGGACCGCCGCTGCCATCACAATGCATCCGGAGGCGATACCGGAGACCGGCACCTTGCCGCTCAATCCCGACAATCCGTATGGCGGAAATGTGAAATTCAGGTTGAAAAAGGGGTATTATGAGCTTCGTGTGTGGCGGAAGGCATCCGACAACAAGGGGGCATTGGTCGTCTCCGATACCGAGGGGCGCGGTTTTTATAAAGCAGTGGAAAGTCCCTTCACATCAGCCTCCGGCTGGGACCAGCTCACCCTGGTGGTGGAGGTTCCCCCTGACATGGAAGGCAGGGAGGTGTTGGTTTATGTGTGGTATCCGGGGAAAAAGGAATGCACTTTTAAAGACTTGCATATCAAACGGTTTGAAGTAAATTAATCCTTCCAATCCCCATCTTCCTTAACTTTTTATTTCCCCCCTTACGTACAAAAGCGAAAAGTTGTATATTTGCACTCCCTCCGCCTTCGCACAACGCTTCGGCGGACGCAGCACACCCACACCCACACCCACACCCACACCCACACCCAGTAGGCCCCGTAGCTTAATTGAATAGAGCATCTGACTACGGATCAGAAGCCTGCCTGCCGGCAGGCAGGGTTACAGGTTTGAGTCCTGTAATAGTGATTAACCAGCTAGAGCTGGTTTTTTTGTCGAGTAAGAATGGAATATTATATTTTAAGTTTATAAGATTTCCCTATATTTGCAACCGAATTATCGGCCCCGTAGCTTAATTGAATAGAGCATCTGACTACGGATCAGAAGGTTACAGGTTTGAGTCCTGTCGGGGTCACTTTTTTGTTAAGGGCAATATTTTACTAATGTACTTTGTTTACATACTTAAGAACAAGGTAAATAATCATCTTTATAAAGGTGTTACCAGTGATCTTGACAAAAGGCTCATGGAACACAATTCGGGCAAACACAAATATACTTCGCAGTATTTGCCATGGGAGATTGCCTATTATGAGAAATATGAATCATTTTCTGAGGCCAGAGCCAGAGAGATATATTTCAAAAGCGGCGAGGGAAGGGAGTTTTTACACAGAATGTTGCACATCTAACTACGATCAGAAGCCTGCCTGCCGGCAGGGGGGCCATTTGTAGGTACACGCCATGGCGTGTACCTACGGTTTCCCAAACGCATACCGCACCCCCACATTCCACAAAAATCCCTTACCCGCCTCGATTTCCGTCTGTATGTCCTGATTGATCAGGGAGGACATGGTTATCGGAAAATTGTCTTTGCCCAGGGTAAAGGTGCATGTGAAATAATACCCATCAGGGGCGCCCTGTTTCAGGTAATACAGCTGGGGATTCACACCCAGGTAAACATCCTTGAACAGGGTGAGATGCGGTATGTTCGCATTCAGGGTAATAAAATGGGTTTTGTCGACGGTTCCCGGATCGAGCCCCCTGGAATGCATGTAATAAATTCCGATGCTTGAATTTCCCCTGATCGTGTACCTGGGAAAGATTTCTCCTACCCAATAGCGTTCCGTGAGGAGGGTATTCTCAGGTTTCAAACCGATTTCCACAACCGTCGGCTTGAAGTTTAATCCCAGATGGGTGGCGGCACCCAGCTTGAATTTTTTCCCATCCACAACTTTATACCGCAACCAATAAAGGATATACCACGGCTTGGCTTCGAAGGAAAAATTAAAGTCACTTTCAAAACTCAACCTGCCCTTGCCGACGGAAAGGTTAAACATGGCGGCTGGCTTTCCCAGCGAGAAATTGGGGATTAAAGATATCCCATTGTTTGTGGCCCCTACGGATCCCCCTACATGAATGGGTTTCTTTGGATTCTCGGGCTCCTGACCGAAGGAAAATGTGGCCAGGCCAAGACAGGCTCCTATTGCAATTATTTTGAATCGCATTTTCTGATACCGATTAGATTTTTCCTCCAAACACAGGAAACCTGCTGAATTCACCATAATCCTGGATCTTCCCGATATTTTTCAAAATGTGCATATCGGCTTCAGTAATTTCAAAATCTACTTCCGCGTTTATTTTCATGTGCACGGCATTTGCAGTTTTAGGAAGGGGAAGCGTGTTTAACTGCAGGCAATACCGGATTCCCAGCTGGGCAACCGAAACATTGTATCCTGCTGCCATGGCTGTCACCTGCGGGTTCTTCAGAAGCTCTCCGTGTGCTATAGGTGAATATGCTTCCACCAGGATTCCTTTTTCCTTGCTGTACGTGATGAGTTCATGGGGGGTGTTGCTGATATGAATCAGAATCTGGTTTACCATCGGCTTGATGGAACAGCCGGAAAGAATGTTATCAATATCGGCTTCTGTGAAATTGGAGATGCCAATGGCCCGTAGCTTTCCTGACCTGTAGGCCTCTTCCATTGCCCGCCAGGTCTCCCGGTTTTCTTCAAAATAGGGATCCTCTTCAAGGAATTTATTCCAGGGTTTCGGCGTATGGATCAGCATCAGGTCAATGTAATCCAGCCCCAATCTCTTCAGGGACTGATCCACCGAAGCCATAGCCGCCTTGTAGGATTTTACACTGCCATCCAGCTTGGTTGTTATAAAAATCTCCTCCCGTTTCACGCCGCAATTCCGGATCCCAATCCCCACGCCGTTTTCATTTTGATATCCCTGGGCTGAATCAATATGCCTGTAGCCAATTTTCACGGCATCCTGTATCGCTTGCACCACGGCATGGTCGCTGATCTCCCAGGTTCCAAGACCGAGTTTTGGAATCGACACCCCGTTTGGGAGCACAAACTTTTCCTCTAATAACATAACAGCATGGTTTGAATTGACAATGATGATTTTGTGGGTACAAAGTAACAAGGAATTCTCCCTTTAGGGATAATGAAATTCAAACAGATGACTAAGATTTTCAAACAATAGCCTGAGACAATCCTGTCGTTTTATTTCCGGAACGTAGAAGGTGAGGTTCCGGTCATTTTCTTGAAGAAATTATTGAAATAGGTGGGATATTCAAATCCCAGCGCAAAGGCGATTTCAGAAATCGTCCAGTCCGTGAATTGAAGCAGGGCTTTAGCCTCGGTGATGATCCTTTCCGCGATATGCGTAGTCGTTGATTTTCCGGTAACCTGTTTCACGGATCTGTTCAGGTGGTTCACATGCACAGAAAGCCTGTCCGCAAACCCCTGGGCTGTTTTCAGATTCAGGGGTTGGCCATAATTTTCTATCGGAAACTGCCTTTCCAAAATATCCAGAAAATCAACGGCAATGCGGGTGGAGGCATCCTTGTGCCTGCTCACCGTATCACTGGGCGCCATCTTCAAGGCCTCATGGATAAGCAGATGGATGTAGTTGCGAATCAGATCCTCCTTTAATGCATAATCGGCGTCCTGTTCAGCCAACATCCGTTGAAACAGTTGCTCAATAAAAGGACGCTGCTGTTCGTTGACCCTGAATATCGGGGTTCCTCCGATTTTAAACAGCGGTGAATCCTGCAAACTCGCATTTCTTTCATATCCCTTAAAGAAATTTTCAGAGAACAGCAGGGTATATCCCGTGGCCTGGGTAATATTCTCCCAACTATAGGGAATCAGCGGGTTCCCGAAAAACAGGGTAGTCCCGTCTACCTCGAAACCCTTATCTGCATACTGCACAAAACAATGGGCTGTGACGATACAGATCTTGTAAAAATCTTTCCTGTTGTATGACCTGACAATGTTTTTATGGGTGTCAATGGCATAAATCTTAAAGCCACGTAGCTTTAATTCCGTGTTATAATCAAAGATATTGGGAACCGTAAGTACATCAATTGCCATAATCCGGGCAGGTTAGAACTTATCCATATCAAAGCGGAAAGACAACTCCCAAAATTAAGATATTCAAACAAGAAATCCCATATAGACTGGATAAGTTGGTCAACACATGAATTGGTAACCTATCTGTCAGTTTGGCGCATGCTTCCTTTGGAACAGGAATTGTCAGGTAAGAATTTCATCATAAATCAAGACGATATGAGAACTATTGCCGATTATACCGATCATCCTGCCCAAACAGGATTACACATGGATAACGATGAAGACCTGCTCGATTCCTATTCAAAAACTGTGGTGGAAGTAGCCCGAAAGGTCAGTAATTCCGTGGTCCAGGTTAAGGTTATCAAGAAAAGGGGGAATGCCCGTGATTCCCAGGGCCCCAAGGAAGCCAACGGCTCGGGGTTTATCATCTCAACGGATGGGTTGGTGGTTACCAACAACCACGTGGCCGGCGATTGCGAAAAAATTTCCGTTGTACTGCAGAATGGAACGGAATATCAGCCTGTTCCCGTGGGTTTTGATCCTTTTACCGACCTGGCACTGCTGAAAATTGACGGGGTGGGACTTAAAACCCTTTCACTCGGTGATTCAGATGGCCTTCAGGTAGGACAAATGGCCATTGCCGTGGGCAATCCTTATGGTTTTAACTACACGGTTACGGCGGGCGTGGTAAGCGCCCTTGGACGCACCCTCCGCTCAGAAACAGGCCGGATGATCGAAAATGTGATTCAAACCGATGCCGCCCTGAATCCCGGAAACTCCGGAGGTCCACTTGTCAATTCCCACGGAGCGGTGATCGGTGTCAATACGGCCATCATCGCCGGCGCGCAGGGGCTTTGTTTCGCTGTATCGTCCAATTTGGCACGGTACGTCATCGGCAAACTGGTGCGCGATGGGAAAGTGAAAAGGGCGTTCATCGGCATTGCGGGACAAACTATCCGTCTCACACCGCGCATTGCGGCCTATAACAAGCTGGAAGCCCCAAGCGGGGTTTATGTGGCCGAAAAGGAACGATACGAGGGCGTTTATCATACGGAGCTGGCCACTGGTGATATCATTGTGGGATTGAACGGGAATACGGTAAAAACGGTTGAAGACCTGCACCGCATGCTGAATGAAGACCTGATCGGGAAGGTCATTGATCTTGCCGTATTGAGAAACAATCTGCGGACAGACATCAAGGTAATTGCCGGTGAATTGCATTGATGAATCATAGTAGGGACACGCCATGGCGTGTCCCAAAATGGCGTGTCCCTACAAGGATTAATATGGCAGCGCCTCATACACAGCCCCCTTTTCAAAACCCACCGGATGTGACTCAATATTGTAAAAGTCGAACGGAATGGTCTGGTCATCCCGGCCCGTAAATGTCCCTGTTACATCAAAATGTAAATGCGGGTGGTTGCTGTCTCCCGAGTTGCCACTTAGTGCCACCGTATCTCCCGGCACTACTTGTTGGTTTTCAGATACAAGGGCTCCGTTTTGGGTCAGGTGAACATACCTGGAATAGGATGCATCGTTGTGCATTATAATCACTACGTTTTCATGTCCAATCAAGTGATCGGTATCCGTGTAATTTTCAACTACATAGACAACCTGACCCTCTCGTGCTGCGGTTACCACCGTACCTACTGTCATGTCAAAATCGACCGAATATTTAAAACTTCCATAGTGTGAGAAGCTGGAATTAAAGCCCTGTGAACAGGTGTGGGATACTCCTACTGGAAAAGGTGCCACAAATTTTGCTTCGACTGAGATCGGTTTATGATCCTCATTGTCTAATAGATCAGACTTGCACGAGAATGCCATCAGGCAGATCGGCAGAAAAAGGATGTATTTCATACGGTACTGTCCATGTTAGAACCACCATTCATGTTTAGCTTCATATCTGATAAATATGACCTTTAGGAATTGATTTACCCTATTTCTAACCGAACCTGATGATTACCTTGTCCCAAAAATATGGCGTTTTCAAAATGCATGGCGAATGGACACGCCATGGCGATTGGACACGCCATGGCGTGTCCCTACGATCCAACCAAATAATTTCATAATTTCACCCATTGTTAACAGGGTGTTGCACCCGTATCCCAAACCAAAACGGTATGAAACACATTTTTATTCAAACGGTATTGTTCATATGGACGGTCATTGCCGGAACAGATTCCCTTTACGCCCAGGCCCGGAAACCCGAAACCTTCTGCAATCCCATTAATATCGACTACGGCTATACGCCCATCCCCAATTTCAGCACCTGGGGACGGCACCGGGCCACTGCCGATCCGGTAATTGTAAATTACAAGGGCGATTATTACCTGTTCAGTACCAACCAATGGGGATATTGGTGGAGCAGCGATATGTCGGACTGGCATTTCATCTCGAAACGGTTTCTCCGTCCCTGGAATCAGGTGTATGATGAATTGTGTGCACCGGCAGTCGGAATCATGGGCGATACCATGATCGTCATGGGTTCGACCTACACAAAAGACTTCACCATCTGGATGAGCACCGACCCGAAACATAATGACTGGAAACCCCTGGTACAACGCTTCGGCATCGGGGGCTGGGATCCGGCTTTTTTTACCGATAACGACGGCCGGCTTTATATGTACAACGGCAGCAGCAACCGGTATCCGCTCTATGGAATTGAACTGGAACGCAAGTCGTTGAATCCCATTGGCACCCGTACCGAAATGTACCTGCTGGAACCTGAGCGGTACGGCTGGCAGCGGTTTGGTGAGCACATGGACAATACCTTCCTCGATGGTTTTATGGAAGGGGCCTGGATGACCCGGCACGGTGACAAATACTATCTTCAGTACGGGGCACCGGGAACCGAAATCAGCGGATACGGGGACGGTGTGATTGTCGGAACTTCACCGCTGGGACCATTTACTCCCCAGTCTGATCCTTATAGCTTAAAGCTTGGAGGATTTGCACGGGGAGCAGGACATGGAAGCACCTATCAGGATAATGCCGGAAATTACTGGCACATCAGCACCATCAAAATCAGCGTGAAGAACAATTTTGAAAGAAGGCTGGGGATCTGGCCTGCGGGATTTGACAACGACGGGGTGATGTGGTGCAATACCGCATTCGGGGACTATCCGGCTTATCTGCCGGAGGCTGCCCAACGATATGGTAAGGCACGGCCTGACTGGTACCTGCTGAATTACAAAAAACCGGTGCAGGTGTCCTCTACCTATGGCGGGTTTCATGCCAACAACATGAATGATGAGGACATAGAAACATACTGGAGCGCAGCATCCGGCAACAGCGGAGAATGGCTGATCAGCGATCTCGGCGCCCAAAGCACGGTACAGGCCATTCAGATCAATTATGCCGATCAGGATGTGGACAGCGCCCATCTCGGAAAAATCAACGGGGGAGCCCAATACCATAGCTACCGGCTGCTGGCTTCAAAAGATGGTAAAAAGTGGAATCTTCTGGTGGACAAAAGCACCAACAAAACCGATGTTCCCCATGATTATGTTGAACTGAATACGCCTGTGGAAGCAAGGTTTATTAAAATGGAAAACCTGCACATGCCCACGGGAAAATTTGCCCTCAGCGGATTCAGGGTATTCGGAACGGGTAACGGCCAAAAACCGGATGTTGTGAAGGAATTCATGGTACTCAGAACAGAAAAAGACAAACGCAGCGGCTGGATCCGCTGGAGCCCTGTATCCAATGCCTTTGCCTATAATATCTACTATGGTGTGGCACCTGACAAGTTGTACAACTGCATCATGGTGCACGATGCCAACCAATACTGGTTCAGCGGCATGGATAAAACCAAAACCTATTATTACACCATTGAATCGGTAAACGAAAACGGGGTGTCGGCACGGTTGCCGGTTATTTCGGTTCCGTAGGGACACGCCATGGCGTGTCCCCGGAAATGCGATGATGTGGACACGCCATGGCGTGTCCCTACGAATTATTCCATACAACCAATGGGTTGAAATGCTAATTTTATCCTGTGTATTGATGATTTACTTACATACCATTAACAGGATATGAAAAAACACCTGACCATTGCCTCAATCTTATGCCTTACTACGCTAGGCTTCCTGCAGGCACAACAATTCAAACTCACCCCCTCCGGTTATTTTCAGAATGAGGGCGTGGATGTCATGGCCTTCGATGATATTTATCCGGAAGGGCATCAGGGCGGCATCTCCATCATCATGCACGGTGATCGGATCGCCAGCAACGGCGATATCCGGCTGGAACCCACGCCCGGACAATGGCAGCCGGTTCCCAAACAAAGAGGCCGTGTGGCGGATCAGGCATCCAATACAATCACTGCCTCCCTGAGCTATCCCGATTCCTCCAGGCACCTCACCGGGTTCAATCCGATGATCTATCCCGACCTGGAATTGAATTACAAGGTCAGTGTAAAAGGGGAAGGCGGCTCCATCATCGTCACGGTGGATCTCGATCAACCGGTACCGGAAAAGTATATTGGTAAGGTTGGATTCAATCTTGAACTCTTCCCCGGCGCCGTGTTCGAGAAACCCTGGATCATGGATGCCCAAACGGGGATTTTCCCCCGGCAAACAAACGGTCCCACGCTCGAAGAGCCTTCCAATGCGCCCTTCCAGGGCAACTTCAATCCGCACGGAAAGGCCTCAGCTACCCACCTGACCGGACAGGGTTACAGCCCCATGATCGCCGATGATATTGTCGCCGAACCGTATGCGGAGGGCCATCAGTTTGTGATTTGTCCCGATGACCCCTACTCGAAAATCACCATTGAAAGCAAAGGGGCATCACTCAAACTGTATGACGGCCGGATGAATCACAACAACGGCTGGTTTGTCGTGAGAAGCGAAATTCAGGCAGGCAAAACAAAAGAAGCGGTTCAATGGGTGATCACACCGGGTGTGGTGGCGAACTGGCTGTACAAACCCGTTATTCAAACTTCACAAGTAGGTTACCACCCTGCCCAGCAAAAAATTGCGGTCATTGAACTCGACAACCGTGACAAGAAGCGCGAAGTGCCGGAATTGTATAAAATCACCGCCACGGGAGCACAAAAGGTTTTCAGCCATGAAGGAATGGAATGGGGCCGGTTTCTGCGTTATGATTACCTGAAATTCGATTTTACGGAGGTTAAGGAACCCGGACTGTATCAGATTCATTATGGGAATTCGCTGTCCTCCGTGTTTCGCATCGATGCGAATATCTATGACCGGGGGGTGTGGCAGCCGGTACTGGATTACTTCCTGCCGGTGCAAATGTGCCACATGCGCATCAATGAAAAATACAGGGTATGGCACGATGACTGCCATTTGGATGATGCCCGGATGGCGCCGGTGGATTTCAATCATTACGATGGTTATGCGCAGGGTCCGTCGACATTAACCCGGTTTAAGCCGGGCGATGTGGTGCAGGGGCTGAACATAGGTGGCTGGCATGATGCAGGCGACTTCGACCTCCGGGTGGAGTCCCAGGCCGGGGAAGCATACATCCTGACGCTGGCCTGGGAGGCGTTCCATCCTGAATATGATGTCACCGCGATTGACCAGCACAGGCATATCACGGAAATCCACCAGCCTGACGGGAAGCCGGATATCCTGCAACAAATTGAAAACGGCGTGCTGACGGTGGTCGCCGGATACCGGGCCATGGGTCGTCTCTACCGGGGAATTATATGCAACAACCTCCGGCAGTATGTGATGCTGGGAGACGCTGCTGCGATGACAGATAATACCCTGGGAAACGATGATGACCGGTGGGTGTTCACGGAAAACAATCCGTATCGGGAATTGACGACAGCCGCCCAACTAGCGGGAGCCTCACGGGCGTTGAAAGGGTTCAATGACACCTTAAGTGCGCAGGCGCTGGATTGTGCGGTTGCCCTGTTTGAAAACACGGTTTCGAACCAGCAAACCAATGCCGCCAAAATACATGCTGCCACTGAAATGTACCTGGCAACGGGACTTGAGAAATACAAAACCTTCCTCCTTTCCCAACGGGATTTCATCGCTAAAAATATTAGTGCTGTCGGCTGGTTTATCGGCAGGTCTGAGAAAAAGGTAAATAATCCTGATTTTACAAAAGCCATTCGGGGGGCAATGACCGGACTGCGCGATCAGATCGCGGCCCAGGGCGCCGAAACCCCTTATGGCATTCCCTATCGTCCCCGCATCTGGGGCGCAGGATGGGACATCCAGAATTTCGGATTTGACCAGTATTTCCTGTACACCGCCTATCCCGACATCTTCACTCCCGAACAGATGTACAATGCCCTGAATTTTGTGCTGGGCTGCCATCCGGGCATGAACACCGCTTCCTTTGCATCCGGCGTCGGCGCGCGGTCGGCCATCACAGGATACGGTCTGAACCGGGCCGACTGGTCGTACATTCCCGGAGGGGTTGTTTCAGGAACTGCCCTGATCCGGCCTGATTTTCCCGAGCTGAAGGAGTTTCCTTATTTGTGGCAGCAGGTGGAATATGTGCTCGGTGGGGGATCTTCGCATTACATGTTTCTGGTGCTGGCCGCTCAGCAATTGCTGTCAAAACAATAAGCGGTATGAAAAGGAATGTAGTGATCCACCTGATTCTGGGTGCATTTCTGTTCGCACCGGCCCATGCACAGGATCCGGCAGCAGTGAAAGCAACAACCCTGGTGACTGAAACCACCCGTAACGTTCAGGAAAATATTCTTTCTTTTTGGTCAACCCATACACCGGACCCCAGGGGAGGATTTTACGGTACCGTGCTGAACGACGGCACCCCGGTGCCGGATGATCCCAAAGGCGGGGTGCTGAACGTGCGGATCTTATGGACCTTCTCACGTGCGTATGCGCTATTCGGCACAGACCGCTATAAACAACTGGCCGACACAGCCCAGCATTATATGCTGCGCCATTTCATTGATCCGGTTTACGGTGGAACCTACTGGAGTGTAAAGGCCGACGGAACACCGCTGGATCAGGAAAAGCAAACCTACGGGATTGCCTTTGCCATTTACGGATTGGCTGAGCATTACCGTGCAACCGGCAATGAAGCAAGCCTGAACCAGGCCGTTGCCCTGTACCGCACACTTGAGAAATATGCGTATGACCCGGTGAACGGAGGGTATATCGAATCCTTCACACGCGACTGGAAGAAACCGAAGCGATATGGTTATGATGGGAAGGGGATTGCTCCCAAAACCATGAACACCCACCTGCATGTCATTGAGGCCTATACGCTCTTATACAAGGTCTGGCCTGATCCGGTCCTACGGAAGCAATTATTGGAACTGGCCCGTATCTTCATGGAAAAAATCATTGATACACAAACCTGGCACCAACGGCTCTTTCTGACTATCGATTGGAAAAACCTGGAACATATTGATTCCTACGGTCATGACATGGAATTGTCATGGCTGTTCCTTGAAGCTGCTGAAGCATTGAAGGATGAGCAGCTTATAGAACAGGCCAAAGCCATCGCCCTTCACCTGGTTGACACGCAGATGAAAGAAGGCTGGAATCAGGATGGTTCGTTGCTTTATGAGCGGGAAGATGGGCATGTGAAAGGCGGGCTCGATTGGTGGCCCCAGGCCGAATCGGTCGTGGCCTTTTTCAATGCCTGGCAGATCAGCGGTGACCCAAAATACCTGGATGCTGCCGCTAAAACCTGGAACTGGATTCAGTCAAATCTGGTAGATACTACCTATGGCGAATGGTACGGCGGCCTCGGTGCTGACGGTAAACCCGATACCCGCCGGCCCAAGGCCAATATGTGGAAATGCCCCTACCACAACAGCCGCATGGCGTTTGAATTGTTTGAACGGGCGCCGTAGGGACACGCCATGGCGTGTCCGTACCGACGCCATGGCGTGTCCCGCAAAAATCAAGATAATTGTATTATTTTAGAAGCCGCACAAACCACAGCCACATGACCAACAGATATTCGCTGCAAAAGGACAAAATCAAGATTTTATTGTTGGAAGGCGTTCACCAGAGCGCACTGGATTACTTCCGGTCGAACGGATATACCAACATCCAAGCCATACCAGGTGCTCTTGATGGGGAAGCCTTATACGAACACCTGCGCACGGCCAACATTGTTGGCATCCGCTCCCGTACGCAACTCGACAAAGAAGCACTGAGTCATGCACACAAATTGTTTGCGATCGGCTGCTTCAGTATCGGCACCAATCAGGTTGACGGATTTGCCGCCAAAATGATGGGCATTCCGGTTTTCAACGCTCCCTTTTCAAATACCCGCTCCGTGGCTGAGCTGGTGATTTCGGAATGCATCATGCTGATGCGTGATATCCCTGCCAAGAGCGCCGCCGCCCACCGGGGAGAATGGCTGAAATCTGCAAGTCACAGCTATGAGGTCAGGGGTAAAAACATCGGCATTGTGGGCTACGGACATATCGGATCACAGGTCTCCATTCTCGCTGAGGCCATGGGGATGAATGTATACTATTATGATATTGTAAAAAAGCTCGGCCTGGGGAAAGCGGTTGCCTGCAGCAGCCTGGAGGAGTTGCTCGAAGTTGCCCATGTGGTCACCCTGCATGTTCCCGAAACCCCGCAGACCCGAAACATGATTGGGGCACCGGAATTGTCGAAAATGCGCAAGGGGTCATTCCTTGTGAATGCTTCGCGCGGTACGGTCGTGGATGTTCCCGCCCTGGCGGAGGCCTTGAAATCAGGACACCTTCATGGTGCCGCAGTGGATGTTTTTCCGCAGGAACCGGCTTCCAATAAGGAATCCTTTGTTTCCGAACTGCAGCCGTTCGATAACGTCATTCTCTCACCGCATGTGGGAGGAAGTACCCTCGAAGCCCAGGAAAATATAGGCATTGAAGTAGCTGAAAAACTCGTTAACTACAGTGATACGGGCTCTACCATCGGAGCTACCAATTTTGTACAGATATCCCTGCAACCCAACCACAATGTGCAACGATTCCTGCACATCCATAACAACGTGCCCGGGATGCTGAAGGAGGTCAACTACCTGTTTACCTCAAAAGGAATCAACATTGCTGCCGAGTACCTGCAAACTGATCCCGAAATCGGCTATGTGATCATCGACACAGACAGTGACTTGGGGGCCGGGGTGTTGAAGGAACTGAAGGCGATTGAAGGTACCATACGGGCAAGGCTGCTGTATTGAATCCCTGAAACCGCCACCCTTGTATTGGCGCAACACGGAACAAACGCTTATTGTGCACTGAACTGTACCTCGAATTGATGAGACCGGCCCGGTGCTGCCGTGACAAATGCATAGGATGTTCCCTTTACCGATTTCAAATTAACCGTTACCGGTTGATTGTCAAGCAGTATGGAATGGATCTTTCTCCCCTCCGGCGATGCCGGAATCATCACCGTGAGCCCATGGTCAACATGAAGGATGGAGTTCAGCGTAAATGTCATTGAATCCCCCATCCACCGGAACTCCGAAAAAGTAGCCTGATCCTTCATCTGAAGGAACTGCAGCAGTTCCAGTGCCGTCCATACCGGAACCTGCTTCGATTTCGCATAGGAAAGCATCCGGCTCAGGGGTTCCTTTGAAAAAAAATATTCATCATTATGCGATTTGATACTGACAATCGAGTAAATACCTTTTCCGAGGCTCCGGTCTACCAGTCCCTTAAAACAGGCGAAGTAACCTTCCGGATCCTTTTCTTCCATGTATTCCTGATCATAAACCGCATTGAATCGCTGGTAAACAGGGACTACTTTTCCGGTTGCATCGCCATATTTCATCACCAGACCGCTACCAGTGAAATTGCCCTGGTTGTATCCAGGGGTGCCGAGATAGTGGTTGCCTTGGCTGGATTGCATATCGTAGTGCGCATAGTTGGCATCCATTTGAATCCCATGTCTGGCTTCGAGTCTGGCTTGTGCGGCAAGATCAGGTTTCCCGGTGCTGTCATTTCCGCACCATACAAACCAATGATTGACAACGGTTTTGCAGGTAATTCCGAAAGATGTCCGGATGGCGCGGTTCATGACTGCCAAGGCACTGTCCATGCCCTTCCAGTTGGGCTGCACTGCCTGACGGGTATCATCAGGATGTCCGGCAATCTCAAAACCCCGGCGGGTCCACCGGTCCGCCCAATTTCTTGAAACTTTGTCTGTTTCCTTTACATACAGCGACATTTTTGCATCCAGCGCATCCACATCACGGAACTGGGGTTCGTAATCGGCTTCCCCACTTTCTTCTCCATCATTATCCAGTACCGCAAGACACGAGAGGGTATCCGGAAAATACCAAAGCCGTGGCAGGGGGTTACGTTTTCCCGCCAGGTTTTCTATGACATGAGAAAACAAATGCATTTGTTCATCGGCCTGATTCAGGGAGTTCAGACTGGTATCCACCCATCCCCCTGTAAACAGGTCCATCGCCCGGATTCCGTTAATCCCGTCCTTTTCCATTCCGGCATGGGCAGGATTTCCCTGCCTGGTAACCAGGATATTCGCCGGCAGGTTATATGAAAAAGTGAAAGCCGTACCCTTGCCGTGGGTATAAGAAAACGCTCCCGGATATTGTTTTGGCTTGCCTGGTACTTTTACCGTAGCCACCGGATGTGCACCCGTGAGGTTATAAGGGGCGACCGGGGTATGAAGCTGAAGACCGGTGCTGAGGAGGCCGTGACCTACTCCGGTTTTTGCATTGATGGTGAGGGTGCCACCGGGGAGGTCGTTGTCGGTATCCCTGATTCCGAGTGCCGGAAAGAGCTTTTTGTCGGGTTTGAATGTGATCAGATGGCCACCGTTGGAAATAAAATCCGACAGTATTTTTGCCTGGTTTTGTGTCAACTGCATTTCAGGCAGGATCACAACCTCGAAATGCTTCAGGAAATCGGGTTTTAATGAATCCGAACTGACGGAACAGGATTGAAAAGCATTGAATCCTTCTGCCTTCAGGATTTCACCCGTATACGAAGCAAAATCAGCGCCCGATGTCAGGATTAAAATGGGATTGAAGCCTGCAGCAGATTGCTTTTCACTGGCTTCTGCCTCAATGCGCCGGTAGATTTCCCTGGCCTTGCGATACCGGTCCTGCACCACATCGAGATCATGTGTGAAATACTGATTCCAGGGCCCCCCCGGGGCTGTCTTTTCGAGCAGGTTGTCAATCCATTTCACAAAAAAGTGGGCATCTTCAGCACTGGCTCTTACGGGCTGACCGTTCATACTGATATAAACCGGAGCGGTATGGGTCTGGTGGCCGTTTGCATCCATCCTGCGTGCACAAAGCCAGCCACTTTCTGAAGCCGTGAAAGTGAAATCAAGACTTGCCGGTTTTCCGGGCTGAATGGTTGCCATTGTTGAACCGATGACCTTTCCGTTGTATACCACCTCAAGGGTGCCGTTTGCCTGTTCGATGGAGTGCCATGTCACATGCAGCGAAAGGCTTTTCGAATCCGTGATGCGGACTTCATCACCCGGCGTATACTGCCCGTCAACCAAAAGATTCAGGAATTCGCGGTGTCCATTGCGGGCAACCACGGTTCTCCCGTTTTTAATGCCTTCCACCCACTTCCGGTAGGTGAGGGGACCCTCCACGCGCACATAGGTAAGCAGTGAACCCAGGGGTTCCCTGTTATTGCACGGGTAATCCGTGCCGGCTGCCAGGCCCAGCCGGAAACCGCAGTTCAGCAACCGGTAGTATGCATTGATGGTGGCATCTGCACTGAAGCCGCTGTTCGGAGGGAAGGTGTTGCTGTATACATCCTCACTGAAGAAATCAAAGGTGCCCAGGGCGGCCTCCACAGGGTATTCGACGGGAATACAGCAGTTCAGTTCGTTTTGAATCTGATCATTGAGATATTCGGTATGACAGAATCCTACAATGCCATTTCGTGCCCTCCCGTATTCCAGGATCTTGTAGGTGGATTCATCCCAAATTTTCTGTGCTTCCGGCATGCCAAGCAACACAATATGCCCTCCGAGGGCTTTATGCTCGAAGGTGGTTCCGGCCGGATCCCAATGCCATTCGGCATCATAATGTACGATACGCCTTGATACACTTTGTGGTGCATCCCTGCCGGTTACCTTCGGAAGGTCCTGATCCGCAAATTTCACCTCTCCATCGCCCATATCGGCCAGCACGGATATCACCGCCAGGTTGTTGGTCTGCATCATGGATACAAATTCACTTTCGGGCAATACCTGGTCATCCGGTCCCCCGCAATCGCGATGCACATGAATGTCACCGGCATACCAGTTATCCGGTTCGGGCTTCAGGGAAGCGATCACTACCGGACCTGCTTTTACCCTGTGCAGGGTCAGCACATAATCTCCATGTGCGAGTTCACGGATTTCAACAACTTCATTTCCCGTTTCAGGGAACTCCATCAGGGTTCCATTCACAGAAATTTGTCCGGGTTTGAAATTCAGTCGCAGGGTTTCAGTGCCGGAATCAGCAGTGGCTTCATAGCGGACGGACTGATCTGTGTAAGACACATTTTTCAGGATCCCTTCAGCGTAGAGAATGTGGTTCTCATGTGGAGGGGCCCATTCAGGAACACCGGCAAAAGCATGGTAGAACATGCGGGGACACTCTCCATAGGTGTCTGACCACCAGCTAAGTATGCCCCGGCTGAAAGGACTTTCAAACGCCATGCCGGCGGAGTCGTTGCAATAGGTGACCAGACTCAGCGCACGCCAGGCTTTTTCGCGGTAGGCGGAATCTCCTGATGCGGCGTACCAACGGGCACAGGCAGCGCCATAGCGGGCGGTCTGGTAATCCATTTTGTATAAAAACGAGTCCTGTTCGCCGACAATACCGGCTCCCCACATGTGCGACGGTTCTCACGGTGCGCAGCGTATCATGAAATTATCTTCCGTCCACCGGATGAGCGCCGGAATATCCTCCTTCCACCGGGTATCGAACTCCGGGTGGTCAAACAGGAACAGGGTGGTGTTGCTGGCACTGAGGTTGCTTTTGTATGTGGTACTGTTGATCTGGGTATCGGAATGCCCGTCCGTCCAGTACCCCGATTTCATCGGATATTGGAGCAGAAAGGCTTGTGCCTTGGCACGGGCGGCAGCATATTTTTTCACGTTTCCCAACCCGGCTTTGATCAGGTTGTCGAGCAACAGGTAGCAGCCGGTCCAGTTTGCGCCATACTCCGCGGTAACCTTGCCGGAGTTCATGAGAACCCGGTAGGGCCAGACTGATTTTTCGGCAGTGCCGGTTCTTGCTTTTTCCGCCAGCACATCGGCCACGCGCAGGGCCGCATCGAGGTATTTCCGCTGGCCCGAATACTGGTACATCCGGAAATACGTCAATCCCATTTCCCCGGCATGATCTACCTGGATTTCATGCAGGCTGAACCGGCCGGCACTGGTGAATCCGCGAAACAACGTATCGCCTGCATTCGTGGTGGTATAAGGAAAGCCGGGCCAGGCAAAGTGGCTGTCACTGATGCCGTGAACCAGGGAGTAATCAATCATTTCCTGCACTATTTGCATCGGCCGGTCATCTCCGGTGTAGGCATAATAAAGCCTGGCATTCTCGAACCAGTTCGGGATTTTTTCTCCTACGTCATTCATCCAGGTATCCGGTTCCAATTGGCCCTGTTGATCCTTAAAAGCACAATAAAAATAGTATTGGGGGTAGCTTGAACGGGGGAGGGGACCCGGACTCATGGGCACTTTGTTCAGGACAAAATCCCAACGCAGACGGAGAAAATGATCAAAAGCATGGTCACGTGGTTCATACCAGGGTACAATCAATCCGTTTTCAAGCACCACCTTGTGGGTGCAGAATACCGTGTCGGGGGCTACCTTCTGTTGGTTTCCGGAGAGCCATGACAGCATCAGCAGGGAAAATAGGAGATGCATGAGGAGGAGGGTAAGGGATTTGCAGGTCTAAAATACAGAATTATGGGGTAAGATAGCGTACATGGTCACCGGATTGTATACAAACAGGTCGTGCCTGACGGGATATTGCTCAACTATTTGCATGAATAACAATTATTTACGGGGCTTTGCCCCGAGCCCCACTTCATTCTTTGTCTTCCGCGCCCGACTGAACGTCGTTCGGGCGGGGAAACAAAGAACGAAGCAAGAAAATTCAAGCCAAAACGATCGCCACCGCGCTCTGCTGCA
>JADHED010001444.1_pt1 | contig 20166 bp, 17 predicted proteins | sample 8952041 | NCBI WGS metagenome assembly JADHED01 (sample SAMN16124423, study PRJNA663239) | bioreactor sludge metagenome | isolation source: sludge (control) | place: India:Bengaluru | collected 2018-09-08
GCCGCGGCGAGCCACCGGCGGGCGGCGGGCCGGCCCGCGCGGCCGGCGTCGAGGGCCTCGAGCGTGGCGACGGTGGCCAGCGTGATGAAGAAGGCGAGCGGCAGGTCGGGCAGCGCCATCCGCGCGATGACGTAGTAGCCGAAGTTGGTGGCCACGACGAGGCCGGCCAGCAGCCCGACGGGCGGGCCGAACCACCGGCGCGCGGCCCACCAGCTGAGCAACACCAGGCCCAGGCCCGACAGGGCGGAGGGCACGCGGGCCGCGGCCTCGGTGACGCCGGCCACGCGATAGGCGGCGGCCGCCAGCCAGTAGTAGAGGATCGGCTTCTGGAAGCGCAGCTCGTAGTTGTAGTAGGGCGTCAGCCAGTCGCCCGACTCCACCATCTCGCGGGCGGCCTCGGCGTAGAAGGCTTCGTCGGAGTCGCCGATGGCGCCGCGCCCGAGGCCGAGGAAGAAGGTGAGCGCGGCCGCTGCCAGCAGGATGAGGGCGTGTCGCGACACGAGCGGGAGATTGTACACGAAGCCTGTTTGACAGCCCTTCCGGCGGCTCCTATACTCGGCCTCGGCCCTCACCCTGCGGCGGCGCCGCGCACAGACCCGGCGCGCCCCGTCGCTCCAGTCCTCCTCCGCCTTCGCCTGCTCACGTCATGGCCAGTCACTCCACGCGTTCGCATCGATCGGTCGATCCTGCCGACGAGACCGCTGGCGACGCCCCGGCGCCGGCTGCGGTCGCGACCCCCGACTCGGAGGCGGCCGAGCGTCCGCCGCGGCCGAAGGGCATCAGCATCGCCGAACTCAAGGAGATGGGCGTCCAGCGCCTCACCCAGGTGGCCAAGGACCTCAACCTGCAGGGCATCGGCGGCCTGCGCACCCAGGAACTCATCTTCCAGATCCTGAAGGCCCAGGCCGAGCAGAGCGGGTTCATCTTCTCGGAAGGCGTGCTCGAGGTGCTGCCCGACGGCTTCGGGTTCCTCCGCGCCCCCGACTACAACTACCTCGCCGGGCCCGACGACATCTACGTGTCGCCGAGCCAGATCCGCCGCTTCGACCTCCACACTGGCGACACGATCTCGGGCCAGATCCGCCCGCCGAAGGACGGCGAGCGCTACTTCGCGCTCATCAAGGTGGAGGCGGTGAACTTCGAGTCGCCGGAGAAGGTGCGCGACAAGCTCTTCTTCGAGAACCTCACGCCCCTCTACCCGCAGGAGCGGTTCCGGCTCGAGACCGGCCCCGAGAACCTGTCGGCGCGCGTCATGGACCTGATGACGCCCATCGGCAAGGGCCAGCGCGGCCTCATCGTCGCGCCGCCGCGCACCGGCAAGACGATGCTGCTGCAGAGCATCGCGCAGTCGGTGGCGCAGAACCACCCCGAAACCTACCTCATCGTGCTGCTGATCGACGAGCGGCCGGAGGAGGTCACCGACATGCAGCGCTCGGTGCGCGGGGAAGTGGTGTCCTCCACCTTCGACGAGCCCGCCCAGCGCCACGTGCAGGTGGCCGAGATGGTGATCGAGAAGGCCAAGCGCCTGGTCGAGCACAAGAAGGACGTGGTGATCCTGCTCGACTCGATCACGCGCCAGCCGCCGTCGGGCAAGGTGCTCTCCGGCGGCGTGGACAGCAACGCCCTGCAGAAGCCCAAGCGCTTCTTCGGCGCCGCCCGCAACATCGAGGAGGGCGGCAGCCTCACCATCGTCGCCACGGCGCTCATCGACACCGGCTCCCGCATGGACGACGTGATCTTCGAGGAGTTCAAGGGCACCGGCAACATGGAGATCCACCTCGACCGCAAGCTGGTGGACAAGCGCGTGTTCCCGGCCATCGACATCCAGAAGAGCGGCACGCGCAAGGAAGAGCTGCTGCTGTCGCGCGAGGACCTGAACCGCATCTGGGTCCTGCGGAAGGTGCTCAACCCGCTGTCGGCCACCGAGGCCATGGAACTGCTGCTCGACAAGCTCGGCAAGACCCGCGGCAACGCGGAGTTCCTCAACGCGATGACGCGCGGCGGCTGAGCCCCGGCGCCGGCAGGATAGAATGGTCGGGTTGCGGACCCGGCGACCGGTCCCGCGTAGGGCGCGGGGCGGCCGGTCCGGGAGCGGAGCGACCCACATGGCCACGATCAAGGTCCGGCAGAACGGCTCACTGCTCGTCGAGGGCGACGACGTCACGCTGGTGGATTGGAACGGCAACGAGTACGCGCTGCCGAAGCGGCCCTTCTCCCTGTGCCGCTGCGGGGCCTCCACCCGCAAGCCCTTCTGTGACGGGACCCACTCGAAGATCGGCTTCGCGGCGGCCGAGGCGGCGGTGCCCGGCAGCGGCGACAAGCCGGCGGTGTGACGCGCGCCGGGCGGCCGGGCCGCCGGGCGGCCGGTGGTCGCCCAGACGTAACAGGTCCGTCGCCGTGTTGTCACGCCGAGCGACTTCAATCGCGTGGGCCACAAGACGATGCGTAGCCAGCTCGAAGCGAGCCTCCTGCACGACATCACCCTGATCCGCTCCACGGTCACCGAGATGGCCGACCAGTGCGAGCGGGCGCTGCAGGGCGCCCTGCGGGCGCTCGTGGACGGCGAGCGGCAGGCGGCCTATCTCGTGATCCTGCGCGACCAGCGCATCGACGAGATGGAGCAGCAGCTCGACCGGCTGTGCCTGGAGTTCCTGATCCGCCAGCAGCCGGTGGCCGGGCACCTGCGCTTCGCCTACGCGGCCATCAAGATCAGCACGGAGCTGGAGCGCATCGGCGACCACGCCGAGGCGGTGGCCCGCCGGGTGCTGAAGCTCACCTACGAGGGCCCCGACCTGTGGCGCGACGGCTTCCGCGCGATGGGCGACGCGACCATCGGGATGCTGCGCGACGCGACGCGCGCCTTCGTCACCCAGGACGCCGAGCTCGCGCGCGCCACCATGCAGGTGGAGCGGCAGGTGGACCAGATGCGCCGCCAGCTCGACAAGACGCTGATGGCGCAGCAGGAGGGCGGGCAGCTCGCGCTCGACCCCTTCACGCTGCTGTCGACCATCAGCCGGCGCATCGAGCGCGTGTCCGACGAGGTGCGCAACATCTGCGCCGAGACGCTCTACATGGCCACCGGCGACTACGTGAAGCACAAGTCGCCCGAGGCCTACCGCATCCTGTTCGTGGACCAGCACAACCACTGCCGCAGCCAGATGGCCGAGGCCATCGCCAGCACGCTCGCGCACCCGCGGCTGCTCTTCAGCAGCGCGGGCATCGACCCGCGGCCCGTGGACCCGCGGCTGCCCGCGTTCCTCGCCGAGCACGGCCTCGAGATCGCCAGGTCGGGCCCCAAGTCCCTCGACCAGATTCCCAACCTCGAGCACTACCACGTCGTGGTGTCCTTCGACGCCGACGTCTACCTGGCGCTGCGGTTCCGGCGCACGCCCACCGTCTGCATCGACTGGGCCGTGCACGATCCCTCGGCCGCGCCGGGCACCCTCGAGGAGCACCGCGCGGCCTACGAGCAGACCTTCACCTTCATCCGCAGCCAGCTCCACGACCTGGTCGAAGCGATCGTGAAGCAGGACTAGCGGACATGGCTGGACGCGCACTCACCCTCGGGGCCCTCGTGGCCGTGCTGGCGGCAGCCGCGGGCTGCGGCCGCGCCGGCGGCGCCGGCGACGCCGTGCTGCTCAACCGCGGCTCCGACACGATGATCAACGTGGCGCAGGCCTGGGCCGAGGCCTACGCCAAGGTGGCGCCCGAGGTGTCGGTGGAAGTGGCCGGCGGCGGGTCGGGCGTCGGCATCGCCGCGCTGATCGACGGCACCGTGCAGATGGCCAACAGCAGCCGGCCGATGAAGCCGGCCGAACGGGAGAAGGCGCGCGCCGCGCGCGGCGCCGACCCGGTGCAGATCATCACCGGCTACGACGCGCTGGCGGTGTTCGTGCACGAGGCCAACCCGGTGCAGTCGCTCACGCTCGCCCAGCTCGAGGCCATCTACGCCGAGCACGGGCCGGCGCGCCGCTGGTCGGACCTCGGCATCCGCAACGAGGCCTGCCCGCGCGACACCATCATCCGGATCAGTCGCCAGTCGAGCTCCGGCACCTACGACTTCTTCCGCGAGGTGGCGCTCAACCGGCACGACTTCAAGCTCGGCACGCTCGAGCTCAACGGGTCGAAGGAAGTGGTGGAACTGGTGGCGCACACGCCGTGCGCCATCGGCTACAGCGGCATGGGCTACGCCATCCCCGGGGTCAAGATGGTGCCGGTCGCCAAGACCGCGGACGCGCCGCCGGTGTCGCCGACCCCCCGCACCGCGCTCGACCAGAGCTACCCGATCGCGCGGCCGCTCTACGTCTACGTGATCGGCCAGCCCGAGGGCGAGACCCGGCGCTACCTCGACTGGATCCTGTCGCCCCCGGGGCAGGAGATCGTCGCGCTCGTCGGCTACGTGCCGCTGCGGCTGCCGGCCGAGGCAGGGGAGGCGCCGCGATGAGCGACGTGACCGTCGCGCCGCTGGCGCGCCGGGCCAGGCCGCAGCGCTCCCGCGCCGCCGTCTGGACCGAGCGGCTGATCGAGGCCGTCGTCATCGCCTGCGGCGTGAGCGCGGTCGTCTTCGTCGCCGTCATCTTCTTCTTCGTCTTCCGCGAGGCGGCGCCGGTCCTCGCCAGCGAGAACTTCCACCTCGGCGAGTTCCTCTTCTCCGTGCAGTGGTACCCCACGTCGGTGACCGACGTGCGCTACGGCGTGGCCGCGATGGTCGTCGGCACCCTCGCCGTCACCACCCTGGCGATGGTCGTGGCCGTGCCCGTCGGCCTCGGCGCCGCCATCTACCTCTCGGAGTTCTGCGGCCGCCGCCTGCGCGAGACCCTCAAGATCGTCATCGAGCTGCTGGCCGCCATCCCGTCGGTCGTGTGGGGCTTCATCGGCCTGACGGTGATGAACAAGCTGCTCATCGTCCTCTTCGACGCGGCCGTGGGCCTCAACGTGCTGAACGCGGGCCTCCTGCTCGCGCTGATGAGCCTGCCGATCATCGTCTCGATCGGCGAGGACGCGCTCAAGGCCGTGCCCGACTCCTACCGCGAGGCCGGCATCGCGATGGGCGCCACGCGGTGGCAGCTCGTGTACCGCGTGCTGCTGCCGGCGGCGCGCAACGGCCTGCTCGCGGCCGCGCTGCTCGGCGTGGGGCGCGCGGTCGGCGAGACCATGGCCGTGCTCATGGCCACCGGCCACGCCGTGCAGATTCCCACGGGGTTGCTGGACCCGGTGCGGACGCTCACGGCCAACATCGCGTCGGAGATGGGCGAGGTGAGCAAGGGGTCCGAGCACTACCGCGTGCTCTTCGCCATCGGGGTCCTGCTGTTCGCCCTCACCTTCGTCGTCAACCTCACGGCGGACCTCGTTGTCCGCGGCGTGCGCCGGAAGTAGCCATGTTCGAGGCCACGCCCCAGGTGCTCCGCCGCCGCCGCCAGGAACGGATCGCCGCCATCGTCCTGGCGACGATGACGGCCTGCATCGTCCTGCCGCTGTTCGCCATCCTCGGCTACCTCGTCGTGAAGGCGTGGCCGTCGCTCTCGTGGGCGTTCCTGTTCGAGCCGCCGCGCGAGATGCAGACCAAGGGCGGCATCTGGCCGGCCCTGATCGGCACCATCTACCTCGTCGTCGTGGCCCTGCTCGCGGCCGCGCCGGTCGGCGTGCTCGCCGCGGTGTGGCTCAACGAGTACGCCCGCGACAACTGGTTCACGCGGCTCGTGAACCTCGCCGTGATCAACCTCGCCGGCGTGCCCAGCATCGTGCACGCGCTGTTCGGCCTCGGCGCGTTCGTGCTCGCGGCGCGGCTGGGGCAGTCGGTGCTCGCGGCCTCCTTCACGCTGGCCGTGATGACGCTGCCGGTGATCATCGCGAGCACGCGCGAGGCGCTCGCCTCGGTGCCGTGGGCCTTCCGCGAGGCCTGCTGGAACGTGGGCGCCACCCGCTGGCAGACCATCCGCACCGTGGTGCTCCCCAACGCGATCAGCGGCGTGCTCACGGGCGTCATCCTGCAGGTGTCGCGCACCGCGGGGGAGTCGGCCCCCATCCTCTTCACCGGGGCCGTGATGTACAAGGCGGTGGAGAAGGGCGACCTCTTCCCCTACGCCCTCACCGAGAGCGTCATGGCGCTGGCCACGCACCTCTACAACCTGGCGACCCAGATCAACGGGGCCCCCGAGTCGCTGCAGTTCGCGACGGCCACCGTGCTCGTCGGGGCCGTGCTGCTGGTGAACTCCACCGCCATCGTCCTGCGCGTGATCCTGCGGGCGCGCAAGAAGTGGTGACCGTGCGGCGATGACCGGCGACCACGTGATCCGGGTGCGCGACCTGCGGGTGGCCTACGGCCGCAGCGAGGTGATCCACGGGATCTCCTTCGACGTGCGCCGGGGCGAGATCCTCGGCGTGATCGGCCCGGCGCAGTCGGGCAAGACCTCGCTGCTGCGCTGCCTCAACCGCACGCTCGAGTTCACGCCCGGCGCGCGCATGACGGGCACCGTCGAGGTGCACGGCCAGGACGTGACGCGCGTGCGCGACGTGTTCGCGCTGCGGCGGCGGATCGGCATGGTGGCGCCGCTGCCCGTGGGCCTGCCGCTCTCGATCTACGACAACGTGGCGTTCGCGCCGCGGGCCGCCGGCATGACCGACCGGGCCGTGCTCGACGAGCTGGTGGAGCGCTGCCTCCGCCAGGCCGCGTTGTGGGACGAGGTGAAGGACCGGCTCGACAGCCTCGGCACGAAGCTCTCGGGCGGGCAGCAGCAGCGGCTGACCATCGCGCGGGCGCTCTCGCACGAGCCCTCGATCCTGTGCCTCGACGAGTTCTCGATCGCCATCGACCCGGTGACCACGATGCGCATCGAGGACGTGCTGAAGCAGCTGCGCGAGCAGGTCACCATCGTGCTCGTCACCAACCTCACCCAGCAGGCGCGGCGGCTCGCCAACCGCACGATGTTCCTGCTCAACGGCGAGATCGTGGAACTCGGGCCCACCAGCGAGGTGTTCTCCGAGACGCCGGCCGACCGGCGCACCTACGACTACGTGAACGGGATCTTCGGATGAGCGGCCCGGCCTCCTACAGCATCGAGACGCACGGGCTCAACCTCTGGTACGGCGACTTCCAGGCCCTGCGCGGCGTCACCCTGCAGGTGAAGCACGGCCTCATCACCTCGCTCATCGGGCCCTCCGGCTGCGGGAAGACCACGCTGCTGCGCTGCTTCAACCGGGTGAACGAGCGCTACGGCTACGTCCGCACCACGGGCGAGATCCGGATCCTCGGCAAGAACATCTACGACGCCGACGTCTCGCTCGTCGAGCTGCGCAAGACCGTCGGCATGGTGTTCCAGCGGCCCAACCCGCTGCCGATCTCCGTCTACGAGAACGTCGTGTTCGGCCTGCGGCTGCACGCCGACCGGCAGGACCTCCACCGCCGCCACCTCGACGAGGTCGTGGAGACCTCGCTCACCGAGGTCGGGCTCTGGAACGACCTCAAGGACCGCCTGCACACGCGGGCCACCGGCCTGCAGCTCGAGCAGCAGCAGAAGCTCTGCATCGCCCGCGTGCTGCCGCTGCAGCCGCAGGTGATCCTGATGGACGAGCCGTGCTCGGCGCTCGACACCGAGGGCACCCGCGCCATCGAGGAGCTGATGTTCACGCTCCGCGAGCGCTACACCATCCTCATCGTCACCCACAACATGTCGCAGGCGCGGCGCGTGAGCGACGAGTGCGTCTTCATGCTGCTCGGGGAGGTCGTCGAGCACGGCCGCACGCCGGACGTGTTCCTGACCCCGCGCGACAAGCGCACGGCCGACTACGTGGAAGGGCGGTACGGTTAGCCCCTTCGACTCGCGCGGGCTGCGCGGCGCTCGCTCAGGACCTTGCCCTTCGACTCGCGCGGGCTGCGCGGCGCTCGCTCAGGACCTCGCCCTTCGACTCGCGCGGGCTGCGCAGCGCTCGCTCAGGGCGTCGCCCTTCGACTCGCGCGGGCTGCGCGGCGCTCGCTCAGGACCTTGCCCTTCGACTCGCGCGGGCTGCGCGGCGCTCGCTCAGGACCTCGCCCTTCGACTCGCGCGGGCTACACAGCGCTCGCTCAGGGCGTCGGCTGCGCGGCCCTGTCGCGCGCCTCGAGCGCCAGCTGGCGCACGCGGGCGATGTCCTCGTCCGAGAACACGCCGTTCACGCCGGAGATCGCGGCGAGCTGCATGCCGTGCTTCAGGCCCAGCTTGTAGATCTCCTTCACCTTCTGCCACTCGATGTTCCGGCCGATGGTGAAGGTCTCGAACCGCCCCTCGAGCGCCAGCACGATCGTCTCGGCCAGGCACGCGTACGCCACCTTCTTCGGCAGGCCGATGTTGCGCATGCGGACGTGCTCGCCGGGCAGCAGGATCTCGCCCGACTCGATCACCAGCACGTCGGGCCGCTTGGCCACCTCCGAGGGCGGCAGGTCGAGCGGGCGCGCCACGTCGGTGATCACGCAGCCGGGCTTCACGCGGGTGATGTCGAGGATCTTCTTGCCGGCGCCCGAGGTGGCCGTGACGATCATGTCCATCTCGGGGAGGAACTCGTCGGTCTTAGCCGCCAGGTGCAGCCGCGCGTCGGGCGTGTCGCGCAGGATGCTCTCCTTGAGCGTGAAGAGCTTCGAGCTCTCGATCGAAACCAGGTAGACCTCTTCCACGGCCTGGGCCAGCAGCCGGGCGCAGGCCGAGCCGATGGCGCCGGTGGCCCCCACGACCATCGCCTTGCCCTGCACCTTGCCCTTGCGGTCGAGCTGGGCCAGCCCCAGGCGGCGCACCGCGTCGTGGGCGGCCCACAGCGCGGCCGACGCGCTGTAGCTGTTGCCGGTCGTGATCGGGATGTCGGCCCGCTTGGCCACGGTGACGCCCGCGTCGCCCACGACCTTGGTGAACGCGCCGAGGCCCATGATCTGCGCGCCGAGCTTCTCGGCCATCGTCGCCGCCGCGAGCAGCCGCCGGTAGGTGAACTCGGGGCTGTGCGCGAGCAGCTGCTTCGGCGTGCCGCCCACGGTGATGAGCCAGCCCTCCGTCTCGGTGCCGTCGGGCGACTCGATGCCGCTCACCGGCGAGTACACGAACGGCGGGGAGTAGGCGATCACCTTCTCCACGACGTTCATCGCGCTCTTGCCGGCCGCGCGCGACAGGATCTCCACCGGCTTCACCTGCTTGAAGTACTCCTGCGACAGCGGGTGGATGACGAAGGCGAACCGGTTGACGCGGCGGTAGCGGCCCGTCGGGTAGAGCAGGCGCGGCGCGAAGTCCAGCTCGCCGAGCAGGTGCAGGTAGTCGTCCTGCAGCACCTCCTCCTGCGGCTTCTCCAGCAGGGCCAGCAGCATCGCGTCGATGATGTTGAGGCCCACCACGCGGTCGAGGAACTTCGGCGTCCGGTCGATCACCACGTAGACGCCCTTGCGGCCGAGCGCCGCGAGCGACTCGTCGGGGATCGACGAGGTGATCACCACCTTGCGGGCGAGCTCCTCGGCGCTGAAGTGCTCCACTTCCTGGTAGTGGCCGACGAGGAAGTGCGCCCACGCCATGGCCTTCCGCATGGCGCCGCGGTTCCAGGCCGTGCGGGGGAGGCCGTCCTCGCCGAGGGCGCCGCTGGTCGCCTTGCGGCCCAGCCGGGCGCGCGTGGCGGCGTAGGCCTCGAGCATCCGCAGCGAGCCCAGGATCTTGGGGATGCCGTCGAGCGTCACCGGGTCCGCGAACCGGAGGTTGCGCGTGTACTCCGAGAGGATCGACGCCATCCGGTAATTGGTGATCCCCGACAGGAACAGCGTGCGCGCGTTCGTGAAGTACTGCTGGTGGTCGCGCTGGACGTGGCGCACGGCCCACTCGTCGAGCAGCGTGCGCAGCGTCGCGCCGGTGGTGACCGGCACCCCGGTCACGACGCGCTCGAGCCGCGCCGTCAGCCGGTCGGTGATGCGGCCGGTGCCGACGGTGGCGTGGTCGCGCACCATCCCGATGCCGATGGCGTCGGCGCCGGGGCCGTGCTCGCGCAGCAGCTGCTCGGCGCGGTCCACGCGCCAGTCGGCCCCGAGCCGCCGCACGTGGAAGTCGTGCCCGAGGAAGCGCGTCGAGAACTCGTAGTCGACGCTCGACGGCCCCAGGCTGACGCTGACGATGCGCTTCATCGGTCGCTTCTCCAACCGCTCCCGGCGGCAGCTCCGGGCCGGCCCGTGACGCGCGCCCGCGTCCACGCCCGCTCGACCGGATGCGCGAGTCTACGTCTGGCCGTCGCTCCCCGGCAAGGCCAGCCGCGACACGCGGTCGCGCAGCGCGGCGGCGAACCCCGCCGCGTCGGGCGGCGCCCCGTCGCAACCCGCGACGAGGGGCGGGCCGAAGCGCAGGCGCACCCGCGGCCCGCGCCGCCACAGCCGCCGCCACGCGAAGCCGTGCCCCCGGGGCCACCACGCGAACGCGCCCTGCAGGTGCACGGGCACCACGGGCACGCCCAGCGTCGTGGCGAGGAGGGCAGCGCCCGGCCGGAAGCGCTTCAGCTGGCCGTCGATCGAGCGCTCGCCCTCGGGGAAGATCAGCAGCGCGCGCCCGGCGCGCAGGGCCGCCGCCGCGGCGCGCAACGCGCCCGGCAGGTTCGCGTCCGCGTCGATCGGCACGATGCCGATCGCGCGGGCGAACCACGCGCTCGCACGGGTCGCGTAGTACTCGGAGGCCCCCACGAAGAACAGCCGGTGCCACGTGCGCAGCGGCAGCACCGCCGACACCAGGAAGCCGTCCACCAGCGTGTCGTGGTTGGGGCAGAGCAGCATCGGGCCACGCCGCGGGACGTGCGCCAGGCCCTCCACGCGCCGCCACGAGGCGGATGACCAGCAGGAGCAGGGAGGTGGCCACGCTCACGGCCCAGGGGCGCGGCGCGAGGCCGGCGGCCCCGTCGGCCGCGGGCGGTGCCGGCGGGGCGAGCAGCGCGTGCCAGGGCGTGGCGGCATCCGTCGCGCGAGGCCGCGCGGGCGCGTGCCGCGCCGCGTCGATCAGCTCTCCCACGGTGGCCAGCCCGGGCGCGCCCGCGATGGTCACGCCGAGGGCGTCCTCGACCGCCAGCACGAGCTCGAGGCGGCCGATCGAGTCGAGTCCGAGGTCCACGTCGAGGTGCGCCCCCGGCCACGAGGGCCGGCCGCTCGCGCGCGCCGCGAGCGCGACGACGCACGCGCCCACGTCGTCGTCGGCGACGAGCGCGGCCTGCGCGCTCGCCTCGTCCGCATCGCCCGTCCGTGCGCCGGCGGCGAGCAGGGCGGCCACCGCCTCGCGGTCCACGTCGCCGGCCGCGGTCCGCGGCAGCGGGCGCAGGGCCACGATCACCGAGTTCAGCCGGTCGGCCGGGTCGAGCGCCTCCGACAGCGTCTCGAACTCGAAGCGGATCCAGTCGGTGACGCCGACGATGCGCTGGCTGCGGAGGTAGGCGGCGTCGGCGACGACCAGGGCATGCCAGAGGGAGTCCCGGCCGTTGTCGAGACGCACGGTCGGGGACGGTGGGGCCGTGGCCACCACGCACAGCTCGCCGACGAAAGCCGACTGCGCGTAGTGCTGCTCGATGCGGCTGGGGCGTGCGCGGTCGGGCGGCGTCACGCCTCGACGCCCACCAGGTCGAGGATCGACAGGGCCAGCACCCGGATCGAGGCGGCCAGGTCGTCGACGGCGCAGTACTCGTCGGGCTGGTGGGCCAGGTCGAGGATGCCCGGGCCGTAGGCCACGCACTGCTCGATGCCGCCGATGCGGGTCACGTGCTTGTGGTCGTAGGTGCCGGGGCTCGCCACCAGCGTGGCCTGGCGGCCGAGCACGTCCGCGATGCGGGCTTGCAGCGCCCGCACGAGCCGCGACTCGGGCGGCGTGCGCGTGGGATGCACCACCATGCGGTCTGTGAGCGTGTAGCGCAGCCCGGGCACGCGCGCCGCGGTGTCGGCCAGCAGGGCCTCGATCTCGGCCTTGGTGGCCTCGAGCCCTTCCTCGGGCAGGAAGCGGCGGTCCACGATGGCGCGGCAGTGGTCGGCCACGCACGGCGACTGCACCGATTGCCGCACCTGCCCGCCCTCGACCGTGTTCACGTTGATCGTCGCGTGGCGGGCGAGCGGCGGCACGACCGGCAGCGCCGTGGTGCGCTGGCGCAGCCGTGGCTCGAGGTCGGTGCGGATGGCCTCGAGGACGGCGCCCATGTGCGAGATGGCGCTGACGCCGAGGAACGGCATGCTGCCGTGCCCGATGTGGCCGTGCGTCTCCACGTCGAACCAGTAGACGCCGCGGTGGCCGATGCACACGCGGTCCACGTTGAGCGGTTCCGGGATGATCACGTAGTCGGTGGACCGCGACGTGAGCCGGCCCTGGCCGGCGAGGTAGGCGACGCCGGCGAAGCCGCCGCTCTCCTCGTCCACCGTCCCGCTCACCTCGAGGGTGCCGGCCAGGCGGACGCCGGCGCGGCGGACGGCCTCGGCGGCGTAGATCGCGGCCGCGAGTCCGGCCTTCATGTCGCACGCGCCCCGGCCGTAGATCTTCCCGTCGCGCACCGTGCCGCCGAAGGGGTCGAGCGTCCAGCCCTCGCCGGCGGGCACCACGTCGAAGTGCCCGTTCAGGTGCAGGCACGGCCGGTCGGTGCGCCCCTGGCGGCGGCCGACGACGTTCACGCGGGGGTGCTCGCGCGTGTGCTCGGGGCGCCCGTCGGCCGAGACGTACGCCGTCTCGAAGCCCGCGGCCTCGAGGTGCCGGCCGATCAGCGCGGCGCAGTCCGGGTAGGCCTCGCCCGGCGGGTTCACGGTGGGGACGCGGATCAGGGCGCTGGTGAAGGCGACGGCCTCGTCGGTGACCGACTCGGCCGCGGCGAGCACGCGATCGATGGACGTGGCGATGGACACGTGGCGAGGTCCCGGTGAAGGCGGAGCGGATTGGCGCATACGATCTGCGATGGCGCGCGGGTTGTCAACGACGGCGCGTTCGCAGTAGTATCCGCGCGCTCTCATCACCTCACGCGGCCGCGGATCCCGCGCGCGCCCTGGCGTGTCACCCGATCACCGATGCGTGCCGGAGTGCCCATGTCGTCTCGTGTCCTCGCTTCCTGCGGCGGCGTCGCCATCGTGCTGGCCGCCACGCTCGCCGCGCAGTCGCCGGCGCCCGCGCCGCCCGCCGCGGCACAGGCGGCCCCGGCCGTTCGCAAGGGCCTCACCGAGGTGCCCGGCATCAAGGTGGGGCACCACACGCTCACCGAGCGCCCGACCGGCTGCACGGTGATCCTCGTCGACGGTGAGGGCGCCGTCGGCGGCGTGGCGCAGCGGGGCGGCGCCCCCGGCACCCGCGAGACCGACCTGCTCGACCCGGTGAACATGGTGGACAAGGTGAACGCGGTGGTGCTGGCGGGCGGCAGCGCCTACGGCCTCGACGCCGCCACCGGGACCATGCGCTGGCTCGAGGAGCAGAACATCGGCTGGGACGTGCGCGTCGGCAAGGTGCCCATCGTCCCCTCGGCCATCCTGTTCGACCTGCCGTTCGGCAACGCGCCGAAGGTGCGGCCCACGGCCGAGTGCGGCTACAAGGCCGCGGCGGCCGCCACCGACGGTCCCGTCGCCGAGGGCAACGTGGGCGCGGGCGCCGGCGCGACGGTGGGGAAGATGGGCGGCGGCGGACCCAACGTGGACCCCGCGCAGCGTCGCCGGCCGATGAAGGCCGGCATCGGCTCGGCGGCCATCACGCTGCCCAACGGCCTCTCGGTGGGCGCCATCGTCGCCGTCAACGCCGTGGGCGACATCGTGAACCCGTGGACGGGCGAGGTGGTGGCCGGGGTGCTGAACCCCGACGGCACGCTCGCCGACGCGCGCAAGCTCCTCCGCGGCGGGCAGCCGCTGCCCGCGCCGCGGCCGGGCGAGAACACCACCATCGGGCTCGTGGCCACCAACGCGCGCCTCACCAAGGCGCAGGTCACGCGGGTCGCGCTGATGGCCGACGATGGGTTCGCGCGTGCCATCAACCCCGCGCACACGCTGGGCGACGGCGACACCGTGTTTGCCCTGGCGACGGGCAGGTGGGACGGCGAGCCCAACGTGACGGTGATCGGCGCGCTCGCGGCCGAGGTGATGGCCGAGGCCATCGTGCGCGCGGCCACCGAGGCGGCGAGCCTGGCGGGGGTGACGGCGGCGCGCGACCTCCCGAAGAAGTGACGTGGGCATCCATCTCCCGCTCCTGCTGATCTACTCGGTGGCGCAGATCGCGCTCGGCCTGTGGATCGGCCGGCGCGTGCGCGGCGCCGGCGATTTCTTCGTGGCCGGGCGACAGCTCGGGCCCGGGCTGCTGTTCGCCACGCTCGTCGCGGCCAACATCGGCGCCGGGTCCACCGTGGGCGCCGCCGGCCTCGGCTACCGCGACGGCCTGTCGGCCTGGTGGTGGGTCGGCTCTGCCGGCCTCGGCTCGATCGTCCTCGCGTTCCTGATCGGCCCGCGCGTGCGGCGCCTCGCCGCCGAGCACGACCTGCGCACGGTGGGCGACCTGCTCGAGCACCGCTTCGGGCGATCGGTGCGCGGCACCATCGCCGCACTGCTCTGGGTGGGCACGCTGGCGATCCTCGCCGGGCAACTGGTGGCCCTGTCGTGGGTCCTCAACGTCGTCGCCGGCATCCCGAAGGTGTACGGCTGCCTCATCGGCGGCCTGGTGATGACCACCTACTTCGTCGCGGGCGGGCTGCTCACCTCGGCGTGGGTGAACATGGTGCAGCTCGTCGTGCTCATCGCCGGCTTCGCCATCGCGCTGCCGCTCGGGCTGTCGGCGGCGGGCGGGTGGGACGGCATCACGGCGGCCACCGCGTCGGTGCCCGAGTACACGGACTTCTTCTCGGGAGGGGCGTCCGGCTGGCACTACCTGATGCTGCTCGGCCCCGCGTTCTTCGTCTCGCCCGGCCTGCTCCAGAAGATCTACGGCGCCCGGGACGATCGCGCGGTGCGTGTCGGCACGCTGGCGAACGCGGCCGTGCTGCTCGTGTTCGCGCTCGTGCCGCCGCTGTTCGGGATGATCGCCCGCACGCTGCACCCGGGGCTGGGCAACCCCGAGCTCGCGCTGCCGACGCTGCTGATGGAGAACATGCCGCCGCTGATCGGGAGCCTCGGGCTCGCGGCGCTCTTCTCGGCGGAGGTGAGCACGGCCGACGCCATCCTCTTCATGCTGTCCACCTCGCTCTCGCAGGACCTCTACCGGCGCTTCGTCAATCCCGGCGCCAGCGACGTGACGGTGCTGAAGGTGGCGCGGTGGGCCGCCGTGGGGGGCGGCGTGGCGGGCGTGCTGCTGGCGGTGGTGTCGCCGACGGTGATCGGCGCGCTCAGCGTCTTCTACAGCGTGCTCAGCGTGAGCCTGTTCATGCCCCTGCTGGCCGCGCTCTTCATCCCGTCGGCCCGCACGCCCGAGGTGCTCTCGGCCATCGGCGCCGGCGTCGTCGCGCTGGTCGCCGTCCGGGCGGGCCTGGTGGCCCCGGGCGTCACGCCGGCGACGGCGGGCCTCCTCGCCTCGGCCGCCGCGTTCACGGTGGTCTTCCTCGCGCGCCGCGGCCGGGGATGAGCGGCCCGGCCCGCGCGTCGCGCGCCCGCCCGGTGTAACGTAGGGACGCCTCGCGGGCCGGTGGTCCCGCGGCCGAGGAGACTGCACCCGTGATCGACCATGCGAAGTTCCGCCTCGACGGCCGCCACGTCGTCGTCGTGGGCGCGGCGTCGGGGATTGGGGAAGCCGTGGCGCTGGCCTGCGGGCGCCAGGGCGCGCGCGTGGCGTGCGTGGACGTGAACGCCGTCGGCGTCCAGCGCGTGGCCGCGCAGGTACGGGCCGAGGGCGGGCAGGCGTCGGCGCACGCCGGCGACATCGCCGAGTCGTCGCAGGTGGACGCCCTGTTCGCGGAGCTCGACCGCGTGGCGCCGCTCGAAGGGCTGGCCTGCACGCCCGGCGTCAACGTGCGCAAGCCGCTGCTGAGCTACACGGACGAGGAGTTCGAGCGGGTCGTGCGGATCAACCTGCGCGGCAACTTCAACGTCCTGCGCGCGGCCGGACGCCTGATGACCGCGCGCGGCCGCGGCAGCATCGTGCTGTTCTCGTCCATCCGCGCGCAGGTGGTGGAGCCCGGGCAGTCGGTGTACGCGGCCACGAAGGCGGGGGTGCTGCAGCTGGCGAAGGCGGCCGCGGCCGAGTTCGGGCCGCGCGGCGTGCGCGTGAACGCCGTGGCGCCGGGCGTCACCGAGACGCCGCTCACGCAGCCCATCAAGGCGGCGCCCGAGTGGTATGCCGCCTACGCGGCCAAGAGCGTGTTCAACCGCTGGGCGACGGCCGACGAGATGGCCTGGCCGACGGTCTTCCTGTTGTCGGACGGCTCGAGCTTCGTGACCGGGACGATGCTGGCGGTGGACGGTGGATGGCTGGCGGCCGACGGCCGCTTCACGCCACCCGGGATGTAGCGGCGGGCTCCCCGGCCTCGAGGTCGCCGAGGTCGCCGCGCGCGGCGAGGCTCGCGAGCGCGTCCACCACGGTCGGATCGAACTGCCGGCCCCGTTCCCGCACGATCTCGGCGAGGGCGTCGGCGGGGCGCATCGCCGCCACGAACCGGCGGTCGTGCGTCATCACGTCGAAGGAGTCGGCCACCGCGGTGATGCGGCCGGCCAGCGGGATGTCCGCCCCGGCGAGGCCGGCGGGGTAGCCCTGGCCGTCCCACCGCTCGTGGTGCGCCCGCGCGATCTGCTCGGCGGTCCGCAGCAGCGGCTCGGTGCTCCCCGACAGGATCTCCGCGCCGATCACGGTGTGCATCTTCACCACCGCGAACTCGGCCTCGGTGAGCGGGCCGGTCTTGAGCAGCACCGCGTCGGGAATGCCCACCTTGCCGACGTCGTGCAGCGGCGCGGCCCGGCTGATGAGCTCCACGTCGTGGGGGGGCAGCGCCATGACGCGCGCCAGCCGGCCGGCCAGGTGGCCGACGCGCCTCGCGTGGTCGCCCGTGTCGTCGTCGCGGTACTCGGCCGCGCGTGCCAGCCGGTCGAGCATCTCGTGGCGCGCCTCCTCCAGCTCCAGCGTGCGCAGCCGGACGATGCCTTCGAGGGTGCGGTTGTGCTCGAGCAGCTGGCGGTGCAGCGCGCGTGTTTCCAGCAGGTTGCCGATGCGCAGCACCACCTCGACCGGGTTGAACGGCTTGGCGACGAAGTCGCGGGCGCCCAGCTCGAGCGCGCGCTGCTTGACGGCCGGGTCGCGGTCGCCGGTGACGACGAGGACCGGCAGCTGCCCGGCGGGCGGCAGCAGGTCCTTCATCAGCTCGAGCAGGGTGAAGCCGTCCAGCCCGGGCATGTGCAGGTCGAGGATCAGCAGGTCGGGCTGGTGCTGGCGCAGCAGCCCCATCACCTCGAACGGGTCCACCGTGGTGTCGATGCGCGAGTAGCCGCTGCCATTGAGCAGGCGCGTCAGCAGCGTCAGGTTCTGGCTCTGGTCGTCGACGATCAGGATGCGCGCTGCCGTGACGGCCGCCTGGGCGGTCGCAACGCGGACCGAAGGGGAGCGAGGGGCCGTGGCCGACGGGGCGAACTGCACGTGTCGGTAATCGGCGGGCGGCCAGGCAGCTTGAGCGGGGCCGTAAGGGGAGGGCCGAACACCGCGTGGCGTGGGTGGCGGGGGCGCGCCGGCCAGGTCAGCCGGCGGTGGGGTGCTGGGTCAGCAGGAACGAGGCCGCGGGGGGACCGCGAAAAACGGCGCGGGACGCCGCGCAGGCGCGGCGTCCCGGCAGGAGGGGAACACGGGCAGGCGCGCGTCGCGCGCCCGTCCTCAGTGCAGCCGCTCGTACTTGGCGTGCAGTTCTTCCTGGGACTCGGTGTGGTCGGGGTCGATGACGATGCAGCCGTCCACCGGGCACACCTCGACGCACTTGGGCGCGTCGTGGGCCCCGACGCACTCCGTGCACTTGTCGAAGTCGATCACGTAGATCGCGTCGCCGGCCGTGATGGCTTCGTTCGGGCACTCCGGCTCGCAGGCGCCGCAGGAGATGCAGTCGGAGTTGATGAGCATGGCCATGATGAAAGGTCCTCGCAGTGGGGCGCATCCGGGAATGTGTGAGGGCAGCCCCGCCCGCTCCATACGCAGGAAGCGTGCCGGCTCGTGAACCCGCAGAAATGGCCGGAAATCGGCAGGTCGTGCCCGGGGGGCGCCAGAAGTCCGGCAGCAGGTGGGGCGCTTGTGCCGGTCGGCGGCGCCCGTCCGGCGCGCTTGCCCCGGCCCGACGGGTTGTGACACCCTCTTGGCCTACCGTCTCATCCGCGCGCATCGCCCATGGCCGAGCAGAACCCCCTCCGCCTGAAGAGCATCCACCACGTCGAGTTCTACGTGGGCAACGCCAAGCAGGCCGCCTACTACTACCGTCACGCCTTCGGCTTCTCGCAGCTCGCCTACGCCGGGCTCGAGACCGGGTGCCGCGACCGCGCGTCCTACGCCGTCGAGCAGGGCAAGGCGCGCCTGGTGCTGACGACGCCGCTCGGGGCCGACGGGCCGATCGCCGACCACCTGCGTCGCCATGGGGACGGCGTGCGCGACATCGCCTTCCACGTCGAGGACGCCGACGCGGCCTTCCACGAGGCGGTGCGGCGCGGGGCGACGCCCGTCGCCGAACCGTTCACGACCGCCGACGAGCACGGGGAGGTGCGGCGTGCCGCCGTGGCCACCTACGGCGACACCATCCACTCGTTCATCGCGACCGCCGGCTACCGCGGGCCGTTCCTGCCGGGCTTCGTCGAACGCCGCGTGGCGGCCCCGTGCGACGCGGGCCTCCTGCGCATCGACCACATGGTCGGCAACGTGGAACTCGGCCGCATGGAGCACTGGGCGCAGTGGTACAGCGACGTGCTGGGCTTCGCGCGCTACATCAGCTTCGACGACAAGGACATCTCCACCGAGTACAGCGCGCTGATGTCCATCGTCATGTCCGACAACAGCTACGCGATCAAGTTCCCGCTGAACGAGCCGGCGGCCGGCCGGCGGAAGAGCCAGATCGACGAGTACCTGCAGTTCTACGGCGGGCCCGGCGTCCAGCACGTCGCGCTGCTGACCACCGACATCGTCGCGACGATCCGCACGCTGCGGGCCAACGGCGTGGAGTTCCTCGCCGTGCCCGACGGCTACTACGACGCGCTGCCGTCGCGCGTCGGGGAGATCGACGAGGCGATCCAGACGATTCGCGAGCTGCGCATCCTCGTGGACCGCGACGAGGAGGGCTACCTCCTGCAGCTCTTCACGCGGCCCGTGCAGGATCGGCCCACGGTGTTCTTCGAGATCATCCAGCGCAAGGGCAGCCGCGGCTTCGGCAAGGGCAACTTCCGGGCCCTGTTCGAGGCCATCGAGCGCGAGCAGGCCCTGCGCGGCAACCTGTAGGTCGCAGGCCCGAAGGCGCCAGGCCCGAAGGCTCGAGGCGACAGAGAGTCTCCCATGCCCATCTACCACACGCTCGGCCGCATCCCGCGCAAGCGCCACATCGTCTTTCGCAGCGAGGCGGGCGCGCTCTACACCGAGGAGCTGATCGGCAACAAGGGGTTCGTCGGGCCGTCCTCGCTGCTCTACCACCTGCAGCAGCCGACGCAGGTGGTGGCCACGCGGCTGCTGGCCACGCTCGACTGGGCGGCCGAGCCGCCGGGCGCGTTCCGCCACCGGCACTTCCGCACGGCGCGCATCCTGCCGGGCCGCAGCCTGACGCTCGACCGCGTGCCGCTGCTCTTCAACAGCGACGTGGCCCTGTCGCTGGCGCTGCCGCAGGACGACGACGAGTTCTTCTTCCGCAACGCGCAGGGCGACGAGGTGATCTACGTGGCCGAGGGCGCCGGCGTGCTCGAGACCGACCTCGGCGAGCTCGACTTCACCCCGGGCGACTACGTGGTGATTCCCCGCGGCATCCTCTACCGGGCCCGCTTCACCACGCGCCCCGCGCGGTGCCTCGTGATCGAGAGCCGCGGCTACGTGCGGACGCCGAAGCGCTACCGCAACGAGCACGGGCAGCTCACCGAGAACGCGCCGTTCTCCGAGCGCGACATCCGGCGGCCGTCGCGGCTGCCGGTGCGCGAGGCCCGCGGCGAGTTCCGCGTCGTGGTCAAGAAGGACCACCGGCTCACCGAGTTCGTCGTGGACCACCACCCGCTGGACGTCGTCGGCTGGGACGGCTACTACTACCCGTGGGCGTTCAGCATCCACGACT